>Ga0105239_10004762_pt1 | contig 16108 bp, 13 predicted proteins | sample KBSC44metaG_FD_92761 | JGI IMG/M metagenome (GOLD analysis project Ga0105239, IMG submission 92761) | Corn rhizosphere microbial communities from Kellogg Biological Station, Michigan, USA - KBS C4-4 metaG | ecosystem: Host-associated > Plants > Roots > Rhizosphere > Soil | place: Michigan, USA...
AGCTAAAGCCGGGTGATCTGTACTTTGCGTTGAAAGGACCGAATTTTAATGGTAATGAGTTTTCAGTACAGGCATTGAGCGCCGGGGCTGCCTATGCTATTGTAGATGAGGAAAAGTATGTGATAAATGACCGCTGCATATTAGTAAATGATGTCCTTACAATATTGCAGGAGCTTGCAAAACATCATCGTAAACAATTTGATATTCCATTTATAGCTATTACTGGATCTAATGGAAAAACAACTACAAAGGAGTTAATTACAACCGCATTAAGTACCCGCTTTATAACATACGCTACTGAAGGCAACCTGAATAATCATATAGGGGTGCCACTGACGCTACTGAAAATAAAGAAGGACGCACAGATGGCTGTAATAGAAATGGGTGCTAATCATCAGAAAGAAATAGAAAGTTATTGTAAGATAGCCTTGCCTACGCATGGGGTCATTACCAATTGTGGCAAAGCACATATACAGGGATTTGGCGGGATAGAGGGTGTACGTAAAGGAAAGGGTGAACTGTATGATTTTTTGAGAGAACATGATGGGGCGATATTTCGTAATACCGACCTTGATTACCTTGAAGGAATGGCAAGAGGAATAAGCAGACAGGTCACCTACGGTAGTGCAGACGCACAGTATATTGGCAAGTCTATAATGGACGGTGTGTTCCTGAACGTGGCTGTATTATCAGCACATGCGGAGACTATGATACATACACACCTTGTAGGTGATTATAATTACCCGAATGTGATGGTGGCCGTAGCGATTGGGTTGCACTTCGGTATACCGATAGATGATATTAAGCATGCAATAGCTGATTATAATCCGGATAACAGTCGATCTCAGTGGTTGCAGAAGGGAAGTAATAAAATAATCCTCGACGCCTACAATGCTAACCCCACGAGCATGCGGGCAGCTATTATTAATTTCTCCAAAACAGACTTGCCAAATAAAATATTGTGGATAGGCGGCATGAAGGAAATGGGCAGTGAGGAAGCGAATGAGCACCAGGAATTGGTGCAGCTTATTGCTAATTATGAATGGAAGGATGTAATACTTGTAGGGAAGGAGTTTAAGGATGTGCGTAGTAATTATAAGTGGTTTGAAACGTCTTTACAAGCAGCGGAAGAGGTAAAAAAACATGCACCGGCGAATAGCGCGATATTGATAAAGGGATCAAGAGGGAGTAAAATGGAAGTATTAGTAGAGGCACTGGGTTAAGTTCATTCCAAAAAACAACCTATATATAGTTTTACCGCAAAGGCGCAAAGCGTCGTTTCGATGATTACCATTATTATAAACATTTGACCATTTTAGTGTCAGGATGTCCATATTTAGATACTAATTGATGCGGTTAGTCTTCTTCTTTGCTCAGTGCTTTGTCTATCTTTTGTGATATTTTACTGAGCTCGTCTTGAAGAAGTGGATTATTAAAAGATTCGATGGCGCTATCAGCCGCGTACATGAGCAAGGTCATAGCCATAAAGTCCTGGTCATCTTTACCGGCATAGTGCTGGCGCATTTCGTTGACTTTATCATCCGCTACTTTTACAGCTTTGCGTACAGCGGATTCCTCATCAGGCTTAATGCGGATGCGGTAGCTGCGGCCGGATAGCCAGACCGCAATGGATATGTATTCTTCGGCCATCGTTTATTGTAATAATACTATTGTGAAATTACAACAGTTTCTGCTCTCTTTTTATGTATAAGCCGCTTCTGAAAAAATACAAGGGTAAGCACACCTACGGAGATAGCAGCATCTGCAATATTGAACACAGGCTCAAAAAAAACAAAATTCTTACCACCTACAAAAGGTACCCAACCGGGCATCTTTGTATCTATCAATGGGAAGTAGAGCATATCCACCACTTTGCCCTGCAGAAATTTACCATAGCCATGGCCAAACTGTGTAAGGTGCGCAACGGATTCCTTATTATGGAATTGCGCCATGGCAGAGAAATTATCGTAGTTGCCGGAAAAGCATGAATAAGGACTATCTGTAAAGATGAGGCCGTAAAACAAACTATCGATGAGGTTACCAAGCGCGCCAGCTAATATCAGTGAGCCGCAGATGATAACACCCTTGCCGTAGCCTTTCCGTACAAGTCTCTTAAGTAGAAAGAAGCCAAAAATCACCGCGATAAGACGGAATGAAGACAGGATAATCTTACCCATTACTGAATCCATGATCTTGGCGCCATAGGCCATACCATCATTCTCGATAAAGTGCAGCCTGAACCAATTACCCAATATTTTCACCTCATCACCATTAGAAAAATGTGTTTTGATGTAAAATTTGAGTACCTGATCTGCTATGATAACCAGCAAAACTATAAGTATGGCGTTACGGTATTTCAAGCTAAATTGGTATTTGTATTAAAAAATTTGCGGCAAATATACTGTAAAGCAGGCGCAATACCTGCCACAGCCTTATTGTACGCTATTTGCCTGCGACTGCTCATATATCACCTGCAGCAGGGTTTGCCCTACTGCCTTTAATGTTGCTTTATCTATAATAGACATATTATCCATGTGTGTATGCCAGTGAGCCGCAAAAGGGTTTTGCGGATCTGAAGTAAGGTTTATTATATCTACTGTTTTAATGCCTGTTATTTTATTTACAGGTACATGATCGTCGGTAATACTGGCTGCGGGCGTATAAGGGAAGAAAGAAGCATAGCCAGCACGGCCTGCTGCGTCCCATATGTTTTGCTGCACATCGCCGGCGAATTGGGTAGAAAGGCCCTCCATAGGGAATTGTGCATTATGTGCACCTACCATGTCGAGCAGAACGCCAAAATCGGCCTTGTAACCTACTAGGTGCGGATGATGTGCCCAATATTGCGTACCGAGGCAATAAGAATCCTCGCCCCACTCGCTTCTACCGTAATCCTCCACATCTGTGAACAGAATATCGATACCTAAGGATGGCGGGAAATGATCCAATTGCAATTGCCTTGCTATCTCTATCAGTACACCTACCCCACTGCCACCATCGTCAGCAGCGAGTACTGGGATTGTTTTATCCTTTGCATCCTGATCTGCCCACGGACGGCTGTCCCAGTGCGTGAGAAAGAGGATTCGCTTCGTAGCCTTGGGGTTGATAACACCAATGAGATTGATACATGGAAGAGATCTATGGTCTCCGCCGGTAACGTGTGTATCCTGACGGTAGACCGTATCGCAGACGCGCCTCAACTGTGCCGCCATCCATGCAGCACATTGCGTTTGTGCAGATGAGCCGGGGGTACGGGGACCAAAAGCCACCTGTTTTTCAATAGAATAGTAAGCGCTGTCGGCATCGAATGATGGTGTCTTTACAGCGGGAGGTTTTACTGTTGTAGTGTCCGTAGTAGATGTTTTGTTATTGTTCCCGTTATTGCAGGCTGTAAAAGTGGCCACTGCCATAATGCAACATGCTATAGGTATGAGCTTATAAATACGTTTCATGAACTTAAAGTAAAAATGCCTTGTCTGTATAAGACAAGGCAAAGTAATAAAAGTTATTAAAGCGGAACGTTAAGGCCCTACTAATTTAGTTGATGCGGACTGGATAACATCTTTTAGCGCGCCTTCTGAAGTGCTATAGCTTACATAAGCGATAACCTTGCAGTTATTAGGATTCAACACATAGTTTTTATCCGCCGTGGCAGATGCCGGCCTGAACCTTGGCTTGTATGTATATGTTTTCTGTATAAGCCTTCCTGCTTCCTTAGTGGCAATGGCAGGTAGGATCACATCGCCGCCAGGCACTGAAGTAACAAAAGCACGGAAAACATTTGTAAAAAGGTATGCAGTATCATCGCTACTGATATCTTCCTGCAAATCAACCATACCATCTTCAGTTATGACAATATTGAGGCTTTGGGACGTAGACATCGGGTATAGATATGTGACCGTAGCTACTATTGTAGCAGTTGAATCTGCATTAAATGTACTTTTAACGTCTACATTTATTGAATCGGCAATGGTAAGATGCGAATTTACCAGGCTGCTCCATAAAGACCTGTAAATCTGGTATGATGAAAGGCTAGCATCATACTCCCTGTCGATACCGGCAACAGGTATACCTCCTACATTACCATATATTGCGTTGGCTACCTGTGTAGCACTGGAATCCCGGTAATCATATTTAGAACCGGAAAGCGGTGTAGTTTGCGCAAAATTGGTCATATACAAACCAATAACGTTTACACGCCCCGGAGAATTAGCTGCCTCCAGTGCAGTGAGTATCTCGTGTGCCTGCGGACAATTAGAGCAACTTTGCCCTGTGAATTCCTCTACCAGAACGTTATGATTCTGAGCCGTAGGTACGCTTGGCAACACATAAGTAGTATCAACGCTTTTAGAGCCGTATGTGAGCTGCATATCGTTCTCTTTGCATGATGACAGTAGCAAAACACAACCGCCAAATGCTATAGTAATTAGTTTTTTCATTGTATAATCTTGTAAAAAGCGAATTTACTACAAAAAATCATTAACTGATGGGGGAGAGTTATCACGAGCGTGTAAAATAGTTTTCGTTTAACTTTACACACAAACAGATATATGGAAGAAAGTAAACGGCAGAAACAGGTAGGGAAACTTATACTCGAAGAGATGAGCGATATTTTCCAGAGAGGTGGCATAAATGTGATAGATGGTGGCATGGTATCGATATCGAAGGTGATAGTAACGCCCGACTTGCTGGAAGCACGTGTGTACCTGAGCTTTTTCCAGGTAAAGAACGCATCTGAACTGCTGCATAAAATAAAAGACCGTAACTGGGAATGGCGCAAGCTGCTGGGGCAAAGGATAAAGAACCAACTGCGCAGGGTGCCTGAACTGGAGTTTTTTAATGATGAAACACTAGATCATGTGTTTAAAATGGAAGAACTGTTCAAAAAAATAAAGGAAGAAGGAACACCCGGTAAACCACCTACTGAGTCCTGATGAAGAGATCGGTAGCGCGGCAACTTGCGTGGCGGTATATGCGCGGTAAGGGTTCTGCTAATGCAGTGCCGATACTATCTCGTATAAGCATGGTAGCCATAGCCGTAGCCAGTGGCGCTATGATCATTGTGTTCTCGGCATTTAACGGGTTTGACCATCTTGTAAAGGACATGTACAAGACCTTTTACCCCGACATAAGAATATCTGCCACAAAAGGTAAATTTTTCAGCATTGATGAAAATAAGCTGAGCGCTATTGCGCATACGGAAGGTATACACACAACAACAAGGGTAATAGAAGATAATGCGCTGGCTATAAGTAACGATCAGCAGAAGATAGTGACGCTGAAAGGAATTGAAAACAGCTACTTTGACGTAAACGATGTGCGCCCGTACATGGTGCAGGGTGTAGACTCAATATCAACAGGAAATAGCACTACACGGCCCACGGCAATAACAGGTGACCAGATAGCGAAAAAACTGGCTACCGACGTGCATAATGTATTCAGCGAGCTGACATTGAAATATCCTAATGCAAACAATACAAATCCCGCATTAGACCCCGTAAATGCTTACCAGTCGCTGATGCTGAATCCTATAGGCATCTTCAGGGTAGATGGCGGAGAATTTGATGATAAGTATGTATTGGCGCCGCTATCGTTAGTTCAGACGTTGTTCAGGTCGGAAGAAAAATATTCATCGATAGAAGTAAGCACTGATAATACACAGACAGAAGCAGTAAAAACGCAACTGCAAAAGCTGTTGGGTAGTGGCTTTAAAATAGAAACCCGCTACGAGCAGAATAAGACATTATACATGGTAATGGGCACTGAAAAGTGGGCGGTTTACATTATACTATTACTGGTCCTTCTTATAGCATCCTTCAACATGATAGGAGCGCTGGCAATGCTGGTGATGGAAAAACAAAAAGATATAGCCATACTAAAGGCTATGGGCGCTACACTGAAAACGATAAGGCGCATATTTATCTTTGAATGCCTGCTGTGGTCTTTAACAGGCGGACTTACCGGACTAGCGCTTGGAGCATTACTATGTTTTCTACAGCAGACGTTTGGGTTTGTTAAGATAAATGGAGGTAACGGTTTCCTTGTACCTGCTTATCCTGTGAGCATGGAACTGCCTGATTTTTTACTGATCATTGCAACCATAATGGTAGTAGGATTGCTTGCAGCATGGTACCCTGCGATACGGGCTACCCGTACGGAAGACCCTACCCTGAAGGGCGCGTGATACCTTATAATAATTCTATTCGGCTTTGTGGTCAGTTCAGCATGTCAGGGTTCAATAAGCTCACCGTGACAGAAATTCTATTGAACTTTTTATCAAAATGTAATTGTAGAGACAGCATGCCTTGTCTCTACGGTTTTGCTTATTATCTTTTACATTTTTTCGGGGAGCGTGATACCTAATAATTTCATGGCGTGGCGAAGTACTGATGCGGTCATAATGATAATCATTAGCCTTAGTTTTTTCTTTTCCTCGCTCTCGGCTTTTATGATGCTGTGTTCTGAGAAAAAAGAATTGAACGACTGCGCCAGTTGGAAAGAATAGTTACATAATTCTGATGGGTTCAATTCCGTAGCCGCGGCATCAAGTATGGATGGATATTGTTCCAGGGCATTTATCAATTTCTTTTCGAGCGGTACTATGGGCTGGGTTTGCACGAACGACTGAAACATGACATTATCGGGCAGCAATGCTACATTCTCCCTGCGGAGGATGGAGCAGATACGGGCATGTACATATTGTATATAAGTAGCGGTAAAGCCATGCAGGTCTATAGACTCCTTAGGATCAAAGATCATTTTCTTTTTAGGGTCTACACGCAGCAGGTAGAACTTTAACGCGCCGAGACCAATGGTATCATAGAGCTTTGATAATTCATCGGCAGGTATGCCTTCTGTTTTGCCCGACTCTTCTGTTTGCGCTTTTGACAGATCTATCATTTCCTGCACCATATCATCAGCATCAACTACGGTGCCTTCACGGCTCTTCATACGGCCTGACGGTAGTTCTACCATGCCATAAGACAAATGGAATATGCCATCAGCACACGGCTCTCCGAGCTTTTGCAGCACGAGCTTTAATACCTGCATGTGATAGTTTTGCTCGTCGGCTATAACATAGACAGACTTATTGAGCCTGAATTCATCGTATTTAAGTTTTGCGGTACCCAAATCCTGCGTCATGTACACAGATGTACCGTCACCACGCAGCAGTAGCTTCTGGTCGTAACCTTCAGAGGTGAGGTCTATCCATATAGAGTTATCTTCCTTACGGAACAACACTCCCTTTTCGACTCCTGCTTCTACGATTTCCTTACCTAAAAGATACGTATTGCTCTCGTAATACATCTTATCAAAGTCGACACCAAGTCGTGTGTAGGTTTTCTCAAAACCTTCGTATACCCAGCCATTCATCGTTTCCCATAGGTGGCGTACTTCTTTATCGCCCGCCTCCCATTTACGCAGCATGTCTTGCGCTTCCTGCATAATAGGAGCTTCCTTTTCCGCGGTTGCCTTATCCATGCCTATAACGGTCATTTGCTCAACCTCTTCTTTATACGCGTCGTTAAACTTCACATAATACTTACCTACAAGGTGATCCCCCTTCATACCTGTACTTTGCGGTGTTTCCCCATGCGCGTAGCGCTCCCATGCTATCATGGACTTGCAGATATGAATACCTCTATCATTGACCAGGTTAGCCTTAACAACCTGACGGCCTGCTGCCTTTAATATCTCTGATACTGAGAAGCCAAGAAAATTATTACGCAGATGGCCGAAATGCAGCGGTTTATTTGTGTTTGGTGAAGAGTATTCTACCATTATACGCTCATCTATCTTTGGCTGCTCGCCGTATCGTGCATCGTTGAAATGATTTAGCAAAAACGACACCCAATGCTCGTCCTTTACTGTGAGATTGAGGAAACCACTTACAATTTCGTAGTCGGTAAATAAACCTGTTTTTTCTACGAGGTAGTCGCCAAGCAGCTTACCAATGGCATCGGGCTTTTGCCTTAATAATTTAAGAAACGGGAAAAGCACGATGGTATAGTCGCCGGTAAACTCAGGTTTTGTCTGGCTTACGGTGATAGTAGCAGTAGTGATATCGGCATCAGGGTATAAGTGTTTAAGGGCATCCTGAGTGGCAAATTTTATCTGGGCGGCAAGCGTCATTTAAGTACTATTTGTGGCAAAAATACCCTTTCTGTACTGAAAGAGCGAAAAAGTGAAGACTGACAATCATATTACATTAGCAAAACAAGACAATTAATACCTTTGACAGGCGTTATAGCAAAGTAATGGGTTATCAACTAAACCCCTATCTTTGTCCGCTTCTTAGAAAGAAAAATATGAAAAAAATCCTTTTACCTGTATTGGCAATCACTGCACTTTTTTCGCTCAATAGTTGTTCGGAAAAATTTAAAGTTGCTGCCCCTTATAAGAGTATTACCGTAGTGTATGGCTTAATAGACCAGGCTGACACAGCTCATTACATACGTATAGAAAAGGCTTTTCTTGATGAGAATAAAAGCGCTGTGAGCATGGCTCAGAACCCTGATTCCAATTTCTTCCCTACGCTTGATGTCATTGTACGTAAGGTAGATCCAAATACAGGGGTTGTAGCGCAAAATATCACGCTGACACGTGTAGACCTTAATACAGAAGGATACCCTAAGCAACCGGGTGACTTTTTTACAGGACCCAGCTACGCATATAAATTTAAAACCACACTAGATGCGTCTTATAACTACAGGCTCGTGATCACGAACCCGGCTACCGGCGAAGTGGACTCTGCAGAAACGCCGATCATCAACGATGTAGACCGTTCTGTTTTCAACTTGTACTATCTCGACGACACAATAGGCAAGCGGGATGGTATAGATTTCAGTTCAACCCTGGAAAGTGTGACACTGGACATTACGGGCAATTACAATACAACATTACCAACTTCACCTGTACAATTTTTACAAGGTACCCTGACATTTAACTGGCTTGATTCTAATAACCTGCCACCACACACAGAAACACCTCATTCGGCAGATTTCAGCTTGGGCACTGTAACTAACAAAAGTAACGCTTTTGATTTCTCCCCTACCGACCTAAGCCTGTATTTTGCTATAAGGAGTTCTATGGGTGCTGCACCTGTTGGCATATCGCGTATACTGGCGCCATTTACGCTTACTGTTTATGCCGGTACTCCAGACCTTTACACTTACCAGCAAATAAGCCTGACACAAGGTACCGGCCTGACAGGGAATGAAATAGAGCCAACCTATACAAATATGAAAGGAAAAAATGTATTAGGCATATTTACTTCGAGGGGGTACAGAAAAGGAAACGTAATACTTAGCCTGCAAACGGTTGATACACTTATGACCAGCCAATACACTACCGACTGTAGAATAGTGGGCTCAACTTTCTACTGACGGAATATCTTATAACTCATCTTCGAAATGCCTTAAACTAAAATTTAAGGCATTTTTTCGTGATGCGTGTCATGCTTTCTGCCAATATTTCCGAAGGGAGTAGAATGGCATATCAATTGAAGAAGGTAATGCAGGTATGATATTATTACCTGAAATAACGAAACAATAAACATAAAACAGAATAAGTATTTACTATGGCAAAAATTATCGGAATAGACTTAGGTACTACCAACTCGTGCGTATCAGTAATGGAGGGCAATGAGCCTGTAGTGATCGCAAATGATGAAGGCCGCCGTACCACGCCTTCCGTTGTAGCTTTCTTGAAGAACGGCGAACGTAAAGTAGGAGATCCTGCAAAGCGCCAGGCTATCACTAACCCTACAAACACAATCATGTCCATAAAGAGGTTTATGGGCCGCCACTTTGATGAAGTGACCAATGAAATAAGCCACTTTACGTATAAAGTAATAAAAGGCGACAACAATACTCCACGTGTGGATATTGACGGACGTCCTTATACGCCGCAGGAAATATCAGCAATGATCCTTCAGAAAATGAAGAAAACAGCTGAAGACTTCCTAGGACAAGAAGTAAAAGAAGCAGTTATCACTGTACCTGCTTACTTTAATGACGCACAGCGCCAGGCAACCAAAGAAGCGGGCGAAATCGCCGGTCTGACAGTTCGCCGTATCATCAATGAACCTACCGCGGCAGCCCTTGCTTATGGTATGGACAAGCAGCATAAGGACAGCAAAATAGCTGTATTTGACCTTGGTGGTGGTACATTCGACGTATCTGTGTTGGAACTGGGTGATGGCGTATTTGAAGTAAAATCTACTAATGGTGATACACACCTGGGTGGTGATGACTTTGATAAGGTGATCATGGACTGGCTTGCTGAAGACTTTAAAAAGGACGAAGCTATAGACCTGCGTAAAGATCCTATGGCGTGGCAGCGTCTGAAAGAAGCTGCTGAAAAAGCTAAGGTAGAATTATCATCTTCTCAGGAAACTGAAATCAACCTTCCATATATAACTGCAGTTGACGGCGCACCTAAGCACCTTGTGCGTAAGCTGAGCCGTGCAAAGTTCGAGCAACTCTCTGATTCGCTGATAGAGCGTACACTGGAGCCATGTCGCAAAGCGCTTAAGGATGCAAACCTTAACCCAAGCGATATTGACGAGGTGATACTGGTAGGTGGATCTACACGTATACCTAAAGTACAGGAAGTTGTAGAAAAGTTCTTTGGCAAGAAGCCTAACAAGAGTGTGAATCCTGATGAAGTGGTAGCGATAGGCGCCGCAATACAGGGTGGCGTACTGACAGGTGATGTAAAGGACGTATTGCTGCTGGACGTTACCCCGCTTTCACTGGGTATCGAAACAATGGGTGGTATCATGACTCGCCTGATCGAAGCAAATACAACTATACCTACTAAGAAGAACGAAACCTTCTCTACGGCGAGCGATAGCCAGCCTAGTGTGGAAATAAATGTAATACAGGGTGAGCGCTCAATGGCTAAGGATAACAAACGCCTGGGTAACTTCATATTGGACGGCATACCACCGGCACCACGTGGCGTACCGCAGATAGAAGTGATCTTTGACATTGACGCTAACGGCATACTGCATGTTACCGCTAAGGACAAGGGTACTGGCAAACAACAGAATATACGCATTGAAGCCGGAAGTGGTCTGAGCAAGGAAGAAATAGAGCGCATGAAGAACGAGGCGAAAGCCAACGAAGACAGCGATAAGGAAGTGCGTGACCGTGTAGAAAAGATGAATAAGGCAGATGGCCTCATCTTTAGCACTGAAAAGCAACTGAAAGAATATGGCGACAAGATATCTGCTGATAAGAAAACAGCGATAGAAGAAGCTATAGCTAAGCTGAAGGAAGCGCACAAAGCAGAAGACCTGGCAAGTATAGATACCGCAGAGGAAGAACTGAACAAGGCGTGGATGGCAGCTAGCGAAGAAATATACAAGGCTTCGCAAGAGCAGGGCGGTGCACCTACAGACGGAGCAGCAGCTGGCGAACACCAGAATGCAGGCAGCGACGGTAATGTAGCTGACGCTGAATATGAAGAAGTAAAATAAGCTGATGCTTATTAATGATACAGACCGGATGAGCAATCATCCGGTTTTTTTGTGCATTTAACCTCCAGCCATAAAGGTGGCATTTCCGAGAATAAAGTAGTTGTGGGATGTATTGTTCAATAGACATCTATCGAAGTTTGCCCAATAAATCAGAAGCATTGCGGCTCTATAAATGAATGATAGTAATGAACTTTATACAAATAAATAAGGTTGGCGATGTGCCAACCTTATTTTGTAAATGAGATATGCTATGAGCTTATGCAGCTTTCTTAGGTGCAGCTACAGGAGTAGTAGCTTTTGCATCCTTGTCTTTGCTGCACTCTTTTGTGCAATTTTTCTTGTCTTTGCAACAAGCAGCGTTTTTAGCGCATTTTTCGTCTTTCTTGCAGCATGCTTTTTTACCGTCGTGAGCGAAAGTAGCACCAGCTATCATTAACACGCTCAATAAAAGAGTTAATTTTTTCATTGTAGTTATGTGATTTAGAAATTTGAATAAAGATACTATAATATTTTAAAATTAGTTCATTTCTGCTAAAACTGTAACACCGCCCTTTACTACATCACCAATTTTAACATCGATCTTAGTGCCGATAGGGAAAAATACATCAACACGGGAGCCGAAACGGATGAAACCAAACTCTTCGTTCTGATTGACCGTATCGCCTTCCTTTACGTAAAAACAGATACGCCGAGCCATAGCGCCTGCAATCTGGCGCATGAGGAGGTCTCCATTATCGTTACCGATAACTATGGTAGTACGCTCGTTCTCTGTAGATGACTTAGGGTGCCATGCTACCAGGTACTTGCCGGCGTGGTACTTCATGTATTTTATTACGCCACTTACAGGGTTACGATTTACGTGCACATTAATAGGTGACATAAATATAGACACCTGCAGGCGCTGGTCTTTAAAGTATTCAGGCTCGAAGGTTTCTTCTATTACTACTACTTTACCATCGGCAGGGCATATTACCTTGTTCTCGCCATGTATCATATTGCGGGTAGGTAGACGAAAAAACGCCACAACCCAAAACCAAACAAGAAACAGCAGGAATGTGATGATACCTGACAACCACGCCCATGGTATAAAATGACCTGCAAGCCAACCAAGCCCAAGCCACAAAACCGTGGCAATAATGATGTATTTATATCCTTCGCGGTGAATCTTCATGTATAAATTCTATTGAATGGCAAATGTAAGTTTAAAAAATGACGAGGTGTATGGACGGCATGGAAAAATAGGCATAGCAGAATGCAAATGGAATGGCAATGAGAATAGAATCAAATCTATCGAGTGCGCCACCATGGCCCGGCATTAGTGTACCTGAATCCTTTACATCTGCAAGGCGTTTTAATTTCGACTCGAGTAAGTCACCAGCAGTGCCTGCTACTGCTGCACACAATGCTAATACCATCCAATCTATCATGTTATAATAATGAGAGAAATGCCCCCATATAGCCGCACCTGCAATAGTAAGTAAAGCACCACCGATTGTACCCTCCCATGTCTTTTTAGGAGACACAGCAGAAAAAGAGCGTTTGCCAATGAAAGAACCAACGAGATATGCCATGGTATCGTTCATCCATATCATCAGTACAAGAGCTAATGGAATAACGATACTTATGGTACGCATCTGCACGAACAATATCATCGGCAGCATGATATAAAGCAGCCCCCCAAGGGAATACATACCAGCCTGTAATGCGGTCTTTTTAGAAAGTGTAGTACTTAATAATATCACTGCAGGAAAGCATAGCAATGCCGGCCATAGCGTTTGAAAACTATACTGAACAAACGACACCCAAAGCCAAACAAGCGCGACAACCTGCAATACCACAGGCAGCCATGAAGGCCAATGAGCGGCGGCATCTATCTTCTTTATAACTCGGATAAAGTCGCGCAGGCAAAGCACTTGTATAAGGCTTGCCAATACAATGAATGCCCAATGGTTCCATAACAAACCTACCATCATTATGATGGAGAAAATGATAGCGCTACCTAAGCGTTTAAAAAATGTGGGCAAATTGAGTGCCATAGGCTATTAGCTAGTTTATTGTTGTTTGTTCAAGTATGCACGCTCTGCGGGGCTGTAATCATCTTCCCAGCCTGGCGTGAGTGGAGTGCGTATTTTGTATAGAAGATAGAATGAGATAGCAAATATAATGGCGCCCGCTATCGGCAGGTATGCTGGCAACGAATTACCGGAAAGGAAATTCTTTAAAGAAATGTTGGTATTGGACATATAGGTAAGCACTATCTGAGTACCATTAAAAAACAAATGAGCCAAAATGCTACACCACAGAGACCCGGTAAGATAATAGATAACCGCCAATAATAGTCCTGCAAGAAAGATGGAAGCGTAGCCATAGATATTTGTGTGTGAAAAGGCAAATACAAGCGCAGTAAATACGATTGGGAAAGCCATTGTGCGGCTTTTCTTTTTTGCGAAACGCATCAACACACCACGAAAGAAAAGCTCTTCGCCAATTGCAGGTACAAATGCCATTACAACTAAAGCCTTAATAAAATCAGCAACCGTTGGCATTGTAAGAAGGGCATTGGTCAGATGTTCGCTTGCTTCTTGCTTTGCTTTAACATCAGCATTGAAATTTATGTGACCTATCAATGTTTCAAGTCCGCTTAATAATGGCATGGCTCCTATTATTATAGATATTGCAAGCAACAGGTGAACCGGCTTTTTAGGGCGTGTAATACCAAGATATAAAGAAGGTTGCGGATGGGTAAGATATGCAAACAATAATGCGGGGATCATGAATGTAGCGATGCTGCTTACCCCCTGGAAAATAATAGTTGCCCTAATTAATCCTATAGGGCTATGTTCATCCAACGATAATATTTGTTGTACTGTATAACCCGACAACTTAGGAAAAAGGGCAAACAGCATCACAGAGGCAAAAGACAGCATAGTAAACGTCATCAGTACAAACAACACCAACTGCAGCCACCATGGATATGAACGGAAATACTTGTTAAACATTAATATAAAATTTCGGTGCAAAGGTAATAGATAGCGTATCTAATTCTTTATAAAAACATTAGGAAGGTTTTTATTGTTATACATATCTAATAGCAGTTATTTTGTTACTTTTGTATGACATTTTTTAACGTAGTGCATGGAAGAAATAGCCGCAGGCCCGCTGCTTAGCCATATAGATACTCCCGAAGATCTAAAAAAATTGGATAAGTCGCAGCTACAGCAGGTTTGTAACGAGTTGAGACAGTTTATTATAGACTGTGTGAGTGTGCATGGCGGCCACTTTGGCGCCAGCCTTGGTGTTGTGGAGCTTACTGTGGCACTGCACTATATATTCAACACGCCAGACGACCAGCTTGTATGGGACGTAGGTCATCAGGCTTATGGACATAAGATACTTACGGGCAGGCGCAAGGTATTTCATACTAACAGAAAGTATGGCGGCCTTAGCGGCTTTCCTAAACGCAGCGAAAGCATCTACGATACATTTGGCGTAGGGCACTCATCAACCTCTATATCAGCGGCACTGGGCATGGCCCTTGCCTCTAAATACAAAGGCGATACTACCCGTCAGCACATAGCAGTGATAGGAGATGGCGCCATGACGGCAGGCCTGCCATTTGAAGCACTGAACCATGCGGGCGTGAGCGGCACAAATGTGCTCATCATTCTCAATGACAACAATATGTCCATTGACCCGAATGTGGGTGCGCTGAAAGAATACCTGACAGACATCACCACATCGCATACCTACAACAGGTTCAGAGATGACGTGTGGAAATTGTTAGGGAAGCTGCCGACAAAAGATTTTCAGAAACTGGCATCGAAAGTGGAAGCCGGATTGAAAGGCGTAGTATCGAAGAGCAGTAATCTGTTTGAGGCGCTAGGGTTACGATACTTTGGACCGATAGACGGGCATAATATAGTGAAGCTGACAGAAACGCTGAGGGACCTGAAAGATATACCGGGGCCTAAGCTGCTGCATATAAAAACAGTAAAGGGTAAGGGCTACGAGCTGGCGGAAAAAGACCAGACGCTATGGCACGCGCCGGGGACATTTGACAAGATAACCGGAAAGATAAATAAGAAGATACCTACCGCACCTGAAGCGCCTAAATACCAGGATGTTTTCGGACATACACTCGTGGAGCTTGCAGAGAAAAACCCGCTGATAATGGGTATTACTCCTGCGATGCCATCGGGCAGCTCTATGAAATTTATGATGGACGTAATGCCCGACAGGGCATTTGACGTGGGCATAGCTGAGCAGCATGCAGTGACATTGAGTGCAGGGCTTGCCACACAGGGGCTAAAAGTATTCTGCAATATATACAGCAGCTTTATGCAGCGCGCCTACGATATGGTGGTGCATGATGTCGCGATACAAAAATTACCGGTGGTGTTTTGCCTCGACAGAGCAGGACTGGTAGGTGATGACGGGCCAACGCATCATGGTGCATACGATATAGCCTTTATGCGCTGCATACCTAATATGATAGTGAGTGCACCGATGAATGAATCGGAGCTGCGCAACCTGATGTATACGGCACAGCTACCGGAAATAGATGCCCCGTATGTGATACGCTACCCAAGGGGACAAGGCGTAATGCCAGAATGGCGCACACCA
>Ga0105239_10004763_pt1 | contig 16108 bp, 14 predicted proteins | sample KBSC44metaG_FD_92761 | JGI IMG/M metagenome (GOLD analysis project Ga0105239, IMG submission 92761) | Corn rhizosphere microbial communities from Kellogg Biological Station, Michigan, USA - KBS C4-4 metaG | ecosystem: Host-associated > Plants > Roots > Rhizosphere > Soil | place: Michigan, USA...
ATATATTTGACCTGCGATTTTGCAAGCATTGCTTTTCGTTTATATACAAAAGTTAACCCCTATCGGGTTTGTTTAATTTCTTTATGGGATACCGCCGGCAAGTTAGTGTTTCTCTCCTTTACCCATTGATTGCATTGACGGCGTCCCTTTTCCTGTGGTCCTGTTCCGGCTTCCATCATATCACCGGCTATCAGTATGGAAAGCCCTTCGTTTATCGCACAAATATAAAAGTAGAAGGTGATATCCCCCGTGGTGAAAAAAAAGACCTGGCGCTGCGTCTGTCGAACCAGTTGGATGACAGCCTGCGAACACAGGAGACCTCCATAGCCGGCGTCTATACCACGATCGTCAATCCCCCGGTCTATGATTCGAACAATATGCGCCGCAGCATCAACTTTATGGTCGTACTGCTAAACGCTTCGGGATATTTTACACCGGTGATAAAGGATACGGTGCGCATAGATACTTTCCGTAAGAAACCCCATATCAAGGATCAATACCGGGTGACCGTCGACTTCAGGGTATGGCCGGGCAAACGAATGCGCCTCGACTCCATCGGCTTTGACCTGCATACTCCCGCCCTTCAGGGGCTGGCCATGGAAACAAAAGGACAATCCCTGCTCAAAAAAGGAGAGCCCTATTCGAACAAGCTGATCTCGGACGAGCGGGACAGGCTGGTCACGCTGTTTCGCCAGAATGGATACTACAAATTTACCAAGGATGACCTGGTTGCCGTCATCGATACGGTCGTAGCCGCCCTTATCGATCCTACGCTGGACCCCTTCGAACAGGCGGCCTTGCTGGAAAAGCTCCGGAGAAAAAGAGAGAACCCTACGATCAATGTCGTCATGGAGCAGCGTCCTCCCAAGGACTCCGGTCACCTCCGTCAATATTATATCGGGAATGTCACCGTATATCCCGACCTGATCGTGCTGGAGGACACGGCTACCCTGAGCAACGTCGATACCGTCACGGCCCGGGGTCTTACCATCATATCCCGTACGGATAAATTCAAGCCCTCTTTTATCGCCAATAACGTATTCCTGCGACCGGGGCGCTTATACCAACAATCCAACGCTGACAGGACCTTCAACCGATTCAGCCAGATGAGCGCCTGGCAACAGGCGGCCATCAACTTTACTCCTTCCACCCGGGCGGACTCCCTGTTGGATGCCACGGTGCGTCTTTATCCCAATAAGAAACAACATCTGCAGGTGGGCCTGGAAGCCAGCCGTAATACGGCCGATATCATCACCGTAGGCAGCCTTTTCGGGATTGGCGTCAACTTCGCCCTGCAGAACCGGAATACGTTTCGCCAGTCGGTGCTCTCCACTACCAATCTGCGGGCAGGGGTAGAGCTGGGTGATGATTTTATACAGACTACGCAGGTCAGCATCGCCCACACCATCTCCTTCCCCCGGCTGATAGCACCCAGGTTCGCCAAACGATGGCTGGTCCACCGGGAAGCGCGGCTCGACAGCTTGCGTTCCGTACTCAATTTCAACGCCTCCTATACCGACAGACGGCAGTTCTTTACCGCCCAATCTTTAAATGCATCCTGGGGATACCAGTGGACAGCGGGCAATCGCTCCTTTATCCTGAACATCCCGAATATCGAGTACACCAAGCTGTACAAGCAGGACAGCTTTCAAAAGCTGCTGGACAGCTTCCCTTCCCTGAACCTTGCCTTCCGTAGCGGACTGGTCGTTGGGATCCAGTTCATCTACAGTTCCGTCAAGAAAAAAGGCATCCATACCAATTTCCTCCGGATCAGCGCAGAAGAGAGTGGAGCTATACTCGGGCTTATACAGGAGCTGGATAAAGGAGACCTCTGGCGTTTTATAAAAGGCGAAGTGGAATTCAGCCATCACATAGATTTCAAACGTTCGCAGCTTGCCATGCGAGCCTATGCAGGAGGGGGCATAGCATATGGTAAAGTAGGTAATGGCTATGAGGAGACGCTGCCTTTTTATAAGGCATTCTTTGCCGGCGGCCCCAACAGCATGCGGGGCTGGCAGATCCGGCAACTGGGATTGGGCTCTTCCACCTTTTATACCACGCAGCCCAAGCAATTGGACAGGTTTGGGGATATCCAGCTGGAAGGTAACATCGAATACAGATTCCCGTTGGGGACCATATTCGACGTCAAGCTAAAAAGCGCCTTTTATGCGGATGCCGGCAATATATGGAATCGGCATCTCACGGATACGGCCAACCCAAAAAGAGATGTGGGCAGCGACTTCCAGCTCAACCGGTTTTATAAGGAAATTGCCGTGGACGCAGGCACCGGTCTCCGGCTGGACTTCGATTATTTCCTCATCAGATTTGACTGGGCCTATAAATTGAGAGACCCCCAGCGGGTGGAAAATGCAGACAAGTGGTTCTACAAAATGCGGCTCGGTGACGGTCAGTTCCAGCTGGGCATCAATTATCCTTTCTGACGAGGCTTTCCCGGATATAATTTCCTGCTTCCTCTATCGTCATCGCCTGTTCCAACCGGAAATCCCCGATACGGGTCCTGCAGAGACTGCTGAGATATCCCCCGCAGCCCAGGAGCGCTCCCAGGTCGTTGGCCAGGCTGCGAATATAGGTGCCCGTGGAGCATACCACCCGGAACTGTACTACGGGTAAATTAATGTTCGTGAGCTCGAATGCATGGATCGTCACGGGACGAGGGTCCAGCTTCACTTCCTTACCTTTTCTCGCCAGTTCATATACTCTTTTGCCATCCTTTTTGATGGCTGAATGGATGGGCGGCACCTGCTGAATGAGGCCGGTGAGCTTGCCTACGGCCTGCTGCAGCAATGCATCTGTGACAAAAGATATGTCCCTGAAATTCTCCGGCTCGCTCTCCAGGTCGAATGTAGGCGTGGTGGCGCCCAGTGTGATCGTACCTGTATATTCTTTTTCCTGTGCCATGTACTCATTGATCCTCTTTGTGTATTTTCCTGTGCAGACGATGAGCAGCCCGGTGGCCAAAGGGTCCAGCGTACCGGCGTGTCCCACCTTTTTTATCTTTACCATGCCTCTTATTTTCCGCACTACATCGAAAGAGGTCCAGTCCAGCGGCTTGTCGATCAGAAGAGCCTGTCCTTCCGCAAAAGGATTGTTGTCCGTATGGTTCTGTTGCATCGGTGTAAAGATAATAATTCCCGTGAGGCGGGCGATCAGATGGCCTGCCGGGCCTTTATTTCCAGGTATTTGTTCACTGTCTGCACCGTGAGGTTCTCCGGCGCGGTGAGGATGGTCAAAATGCCATGCTGGTTCAGCTCCTTGACGATAAGTCTTTTTTCATACGCAAATTTTTCAGCGATGGTCTTTATATAAAGTCCTTCAATATCGCCGGGACCCGAGGTTTGTATCTGTTTCAGGCCCGTATTTTCAAAAAATACCACCAGCAGCAGGTGATTCCTGGCAATGGCGCGTATGGAAGGCAGCTCTCTTTTCAGGCCGGAGAGGGATTCGAAATTCGTGAACAGCACGATAAGGCTTCGCTGGGTGATCCGGGTACGGACCATTGCATGCAGCTTTTCATAGTCTGTCTCCTGAAACCGTGTCTGCTGATTGTATAGGATCTCCACGATATTGGTCATCTGCATCGCCCGGCGGCCTGCTGGAAGGAAAGTACCTATCTGATCGCCAAAAGTCACTATTCCTGCCTTGTCCTGTTTGATAAGCGCCACCCGCGAGAGGATCAGCGTGGCATTAATGGCATAATCCAAAAGGCTCATGCCATCAAAGGGCATCTTCATGACGCGTCCCTTGTCGATGACACAATATACCTGCTGGCTTTTCTCATCGGTGTAGTTGTTCACCATAAGCTGACCGCCTTTACGGGCCGTCGCCTTCCAGTTGATATTGCGTATATCATCCCCTATTACATATTCCTTTATCTGCTCGAACTCCAGGCTTTGCCCCTGTCTGCGGATCCTTTTGCTGCCGCTCTCCGCCAGGTTGTTCGATGCAGCCAGCAGCTCGAATTGCCGGAGGGCAAGATAGGAAGGAAGGACCTTTATCATCCTTTCCGACGGCAGTATCTTACGTCTGACCATCAGCCCAAATGGGCTCTTGATAAATACATTAATGTCATGAAAGACATATTCGCCGCGCTGCGTGGGTCTCAGCTCATAGAACAGCTCCTTTGTTTCACCCGGCCTGAGATCGCCTTCCAGATGAAAGTCCCTTCGCTGGAACTGATCCGGCAGCTCATCGATGATCCGGTAATGGATGCGGAAAGGATATTGATTGGTCACTACCAGCTTCACCGGATTTTGATCTCCATTGCTAAATCTGTCGGATAATTCCCGCTGAACAAGAACAGGTTCCTTCCGGGTGAAGAGGATCAGATAATCCAGCATGCTCGTCACTACCGCAAAGAGCAGCAGCAGCTGAGCTATAATAAACAGGAGGCTGATACCGTAGGACAGTATAAAAAGAAGGATCACCGACACGAACAGCCAGTACCAACGACGGCCAATAAAAAGAGATTTGTAGAATCGCCGGAGCATTTACCGTGGTATTTCAATGGATTGAATGATTTCGCCAATAACGTCATCTGTAGACGCACCTTCCATTTCCTTTTCAGGTGTCAGCACCAGCCGGTGACGCAGGACGGCAGGAACTATATACACGATATCGTCCGGAATGACGAAGTCACGTCCCCGCATGGCTGCCAGGGCCTTTGACCCATTGAGTATGCCGATGCTGGCACGTGGCGATGCGCCCAGGTATATCGATTTATGATTACGTGTAGCGGCTACAATGGATGTAATAAATTGTATCAGCTTTTCTTCCACCACCAATGCATGTACCTGCTTGCGCAGCTCGTCTATGCGATGGGCCGACAGTACAGGCTGTACATGATCCATACGTTGTTCTGTCCCGGCAAGATGATGATCATATACGATACGGAACTCCTCCTCCAGCGTGGGATACCCGACATTGATCTTGAACAGGAACCTGTCCAGCTGCGCTTCCGGAAGATGATAGGTACCCTCCTGCTCAATAGGGTTTTGTGTAGCCACGACCATAAAAGGAGGCGGCATTACAAAGGTCTGTCCATCCACCGTGATCTGCTTCTCCTGCATGACCTCGAAAAGAGCCGACTGGGTCTTGGCAGGAGCCCTGTTGATCTCATCGATGAGCACGATATTACTGAAAATAGGACCCGGCTTGAACTGGAATGTATTTTCCCGGGGGTTGAAGATGGAGGTCCCGATGACATCGCTGGGCATAAGGTCGGGGGTAAACTGTATACGTGAAAAGTTTACGGAAATGACCCTGCTCAGCAGTTTGGCCGTGAGTGTCTTGGCAACGCCCGGCACTCCTTCTATCAATATATGCCCGTCTGCCAGGATACCTGCCAGCAGCAATTCGATCATTTGCTCCTGCCCTACGATCACTTTGCCTATCTCCGCCTTGAGCTCCCTGACGCTGTGTTGCAACACGCTCAGGTCGGTGCGTTGTTCGAAAAGATTCTCTTCCATTTTTATGCTTGTTTATAAAATTCTTCCAGTTTTTGGTTTAGTTCCAGCAGCTCACTATCTGTTACATTTTCCTGTTGCTGCATGCGAAGGATATCCTCCGCCAGCATCCGTAAATGATCCTTGTTGATCCCCGTCCTGTAAGACAACCGCTCGACAAATCCGGGATCTGCGAGATGCACAGGAATATTATATTTTGTCCGTATATGGTCCTGAAAGTGGGTGGCCATCTTGGCGGCAAGGTTTTGGTTATCCCTCCGCTGATAATACAGGCGGCCGATGGTCGTCACGAACTCCAGGGATGTATTGCGCAGGGGTGCGATCACGGGTACTATCCGCTGTCTGCGTTTGGATTCGAACAGGTAGAGAAGAAGCAATAACAATAATAGTAACCCGAGGGCCCAGGCCAGGGAACGCTGGCTCATAATATAATTCAGGGTTGAAAAATTCTTCCGCCTGTTGTACCGGAAGGACTCATCCCATATCACTTCATTGACATTCTGGGGAATATAGGAAAGGACATTGTCATAGTATGTCTTGTTGTTCTTATGAAGCAGGAAATAATTGGTGAACGCCATAGGAGCAAAATGCAGGAAAAGCGACCCTCCCCCTTTATAGCTGAACTTGATCAGGTCGGGGCGCCCTTTTTCATCCCTCCCCAGCACGGTAGCATATTTGCTATCCAGGGAATCGACCCATCCATCAAGCGCAAAGCCGGGATAGGCATAGGATAATGAATCATTCGTGACAGGCTGGCGTATGCTGAGGCGCAGGCTGTCCTTGTCGGAGGATCCAATAGCATCATTGCCCAGCCTGACATGCAAGGCCCGCAGCAGGGTGTCCCCGAAATAAAAGGCAGATATGAAAAGATGATTCCCTTCTCCTACAAAGTTCAGCAGCGAATTGACCTCTGAAGGATCGGCGTCGGCATAATACCCGACAAAGATCAGCGCTTTCTTTCCTTCTTTTTGCGACAGGGATGCTATATCTACCCGATTGACAGATACTTCGGAATTGGGGAAGAGATAGGGAAGGCTTTCATACGCTATATAGGTGCCATAAGGCAATTTATCCTTACGCCAGAGCGTCACCCGCTCGCTCGGTCTATTGCTGTTCTGACCGTTGCAGGACAATAACGTGATAAGAATGGATGCTGCTGCCCAGCCACGCAGGCTTCTCAGCCCCCTGAAGATATCGTTAATAAGGTTCATGAATGTTTGGGGTGATCGACATCGTTATGAAAGGCGTGAAAATATTGTGACAGCCGGGCGAACTGATGCTCATCCAAAAAGAACTTGCCATACCATACCCGCTCGTAGGCGGAGGTAAGCCAGCGAAAGCGTTCTCCCTGCGGTCCTGTATCCATCTGGCGCACATACTCCTCATCCGTGGCCTGGCTATGCCACCGGATCAACTCCAGCCGATCCAGATGACGAAGGGTCTTTAAATAAAGATAGCGGGTAGCCATGCGGTATTCTTTCCCTTCCACTGCCTTCTTCAACAGCTGATCCAGGTCCTCTTCAGGCAGCTCGGCCTCCTCCAGCGGCGTCTCCTTAAGCCGGGCCGGCTTCCGGTAGAAAAAGCGAAGATTGTTCTCCGAAATGATCTTGTACAGGGCATAGAGCAATACGCTGCCTAAAAGAATATAGATAAGCCAGCGAAAGGCAGCGCTGTCGAAGACCCGTTCCAGCATACCGTCATCCTCTTTTTGTTTCTTCTTCCATAAGGAAGGGTTGTTGGCATAGTCAAAATCATGATCGTTCTTCCAATTGCGGACGGCCGTGTCGGGAATGCTGCGGAGAACAGGAGGCGGCTCCGGCGTCTCACTGGTTGAAGTGTCTGTACTGCTCTCTGTATTATTCGTGCCGCCATTTTCCTGTACCGTCTGTACGGAGCTCTGCACGGAATCCACTTTGATCACAGGCGGATCGTCATTGCTGATCACTTCATCGGAAGTGCTTACGCTGTCGGGCAGACGGCTGATATGTCTGGCACGTTGTTCATGCCGGCGTCCATGATGCTGCGCCGGACTTTGCAGCGTGATCAGCAATAAGGTAAAGGTCAGGAGGTGCAGGCGGAAACCCATGCGTTTAGTTTGTGGAGGGTTTTGATCCAAGACGGCGTGGATAGATGATAAAATACCATATAACAAAGGTCAGTGAAGCAGCCAGGATGGAGATGCTAAGCCAGACAGGCATACCGGAATACCTCGTGACGAAGCCTTCCAGAAAAGCAGCCACGATGAACATGGGTATCAGCCCGATCATCATTTTTATACCATCTTTTGCTCCCTGCTTCAATGAAAACAGCCGCTTGTGCGTACCCGGGAAAAGAATGCTGTTGCCCAGCACAAAGCCCGCGGCGCCTGCTATGATAATGGAAGATATTTCCAGCGTGCCATGTACCCAGATAACAAGCACGGATTGCCATCCCAGTCCTTTTGAAAAGAAATAATATTGAAAAACACCCAGCATGACGCCATTCATGAACAGCTGCCAGACCGTGCCGATGGACACAATGAATCCGCATATAAACACCATGAAGGACACTTCTATATTATTTTTCGCGATGGCGAGGAACATGTTGATCTGGGATTCCGACTTGTAGATGCCAAACGGGTCGCCTTTGGCGATATTGTCCTCGGTGACATCCATATACCGATCGCCCAGGACACCTCTGACAAAGGTCTGATCATGGGCGGTGGAAAAAGCCCCGAAAATGACAAAAAGCATAAAGATCAGGAAGGCATAGAGGATCTCCCGGTGATGTTTTCTGATCACGAGGGGTAATTCTGTCTTCCAGAAATTCAGGATACGGGATACCTGCTCCTTTTTATTACGATATATTCCCAGGTAGATACGTGAGGCCAGCCCATTGAGGTACTGGGTTACCTTACTGTGAGGGTAAAATGTCTTGGCATAGCCCAGATCGTTCACCAGCTCGGTGAACTGCCCTGCCATTTCATCAGGATCGGAGGTTGGCTCATATTGATACCCTTTCCACTTATCAATATTTTTTTTAATAAAAAGTCCTTCTCGCACGTCGGGAATTTTAGCATTATATTTACGGATACAATATAGTAAATAATTTACCATCCGGAAATCACCATATGCCTATCGTAAAATTAGACACCGGCTTCAATATAGAGGTTGAATTTGCCATCACCCCTTTTCATAAACGGCTTTTTGCCTGGATGATCGATCTGGCTATCATCATTGGCTATTATTACCTGATGAACAGGATCGTCAACGCCCTGGGCTGGGACGAGAACCAGCAGTGGGCATTCGTGCTGCTGAGCCTGCCTCCCCTGTTTTATCACCTTATCTGCGAGATAGCGCTCAATGGTCAGAGCATGGGGAAAAAGGCGCTGGCCATAAAAGTGATCACCATCGATGGAGGACAGCCTTCCCTTAGCCAATACATCATACGGTGGGCATTCCGGATGGCTGATTTTCCCATTTGGATATTGGGCTTTATCCGGTATGGAGAGCTGGAATGGTGGTTGTCGATCTTTCTTTTTTCAGGCCTTGTCTGCGTGCTGGCGACACCCTTTACCCAACGTATCGGAGACCTGGTCGCGGGCACTATTGTCATCGATACGAAAACGCATACTTCCTGGGAAGACACGGTATTTACGGAGCTGGAAAGCAATTACCAGCCCAGGTTCCCGCAGGTGATGCAGCTCACCGACAAGGATATCAATACCCTGAAGAGCATCATCGGCACCGTACGGAAAAAGAGCGATTACGACCTATCCATGCGCATTGGAGAGAGGATCAAAACAAAATTGAATATCTCCAGCGATCAGGATTCACTGGAATTCCTGGAAACGCTATTGAAGGATTATAACTATTATTCGACCCAGTAAACAGGGGTCATAGGCGGCCCAGATCATTAAACAAGTTAAAGACGACCAGGATCACCATCAGGGCAAGGCCTATAATAGCCATTATCCCAAGATACCGGAAAGTAGACCGCAGATTTTTGAGAGCGTTATTCAGGTACTCCTGGTCATTGTTTTGCAATGCCGTCTTTGTCTTTCTCGCAAAATTGAGCATGTAGATACAAGGGAAAAAATACACTACGGCCAGGGCCATGTACAATAGGCAAATCCATGTAGTATACGAAGGGGCATAAGCAGACTTAGTCACCAGGATGGAAAAGCCCGCGAGAAGGAGCAAACCGCACCATACAAAGCCGAGGATAGAGAGGAATTTTGCCCATTTGGCTGCCTCCCTGAGATAAATGGTGGATTCGTGGTCGACCTGGAGCTCGAACAGACTGATCTCCTTGTTTAGTTCCATAAAAGGGGTTTTACGTTAAATATAGCTATTTATGCAGGGCCTTTGCCATTTTGGACAAGTCGTAATTGGCCCATACTTCCAGTACCGCCATAACGACCGAAAAGGAAAAATGGACCAGGGCAATGACATTGGACCTGTACAGTATTCTGAACGAATGATTGAATCGTGTATTGTCCAGCAAAACCGCTCCCTTATTGGCCTGCTGGACAAATCGGAGATATAGCACCAGCTGCCAGCTGAAAAAAAGGCAGTAGACAGCCACATACCAATTATGCAGTCTCATTTCCAGGTACAAAGGCAGATTGGAAGAGAATCTATCCGGGTTTATAAAATGGTTACGCAGTATATTGCCTACTATAAACAGAAGGGTCAGCAGCATACCGATGATAAAAAGCCAGCGGGTGGTGGTCAGCAGTTTTTTTAAATGGGCTGCCCCTGTATGGTCCAGCCTGACCAACAGGAAGTCATTGTCCTGATTTTCCACAATATAAATTATTGTCTAGTAAGCTGTTGCGAAAAGCACCCGTTGTTTGCTCGGCTTCCCGGTCAGGATACACTTCCCTTCTTCGGCGGGGTTGTTCAGCGGGATGCACCGGATGGTAGCCTTGGTCTTGTCCTTGATGGCCTCTTCCGTGGCGGCCGTTCCATCCCAGTGGGCGGATATGAATCCCCCCTTTTCGTTCAGGACCTTTTCAAACTCGTCCCAGGTATCGACCCGGGTAATATGTTCATCCCGATGGGCCAGGGCTTTATCAAACATGGCTTTTTGGATAGTCTCGAGCAAATTCGCTACATAGGCGGCAAGCCCTTCCATGGGAACGGATGTCTTTTCCTTTGTATCCCGGCGTGCGATCTCGACAACCCCGTTCTCCAGGTCACGAAGTCCCATGGCGATACGTACGGGCACTCCCTTCATTTCATATTCGGCGAACTTCCAGCCCGGACGGGCATTGTCGTTGTCATCGTATTTGACACGGACGCCGGCCGCCTTGAGCTGTGCGGTCAGCTCCCTGCCTTTGGCATCCAGCTGGTCCTTTTTCTCCTCGCCTTTATAGATGGGGACGATAACGGCCTGCAGCGGTGCGATACGGGGAGGCAGTATGAGCCCGTCATCATCACTGTGCGCCATGACGAGCCCCCCGATAAGACGGGTGCTTACACCCCAGCTGGTAGCCCATACATAATCCAGCTTGTTGTCCTTGTCGGAGAACTTTACGTCGAAGGCTTTTGCAAAATTCTGGCCTAAGAAGTGGGAAGTACCCGCCTGCAGGGCCTTTCCATCCTGCATCAGCGCCTCTATACAGTAGGTGTCGACGGCGCCTGCAAACCGTTCGCTCTCCGTCTTGACACCCCGGATAACGGGTACGGCCATATATTGTTCTACAAAAGTGGCATATACATCCAGCATCTGTTCGGCCTCGGCAATGGCTTCCTTCGCCGTGGCATGGGCGGTATGCCCTTCCTGCCAGAGGAATTCAGCGGTGCGAAGGAAGAGCCGGGTCCTCATTTCCCATCTGACGACATTGGCCCACTGATTGATCAACAAAGGCAGATCACGGTAGCTGCGGATCCAGCCTTTATAGGTATTCCAGATAATGGTCTCGCTGGTGGGACGAACAATCAGCTCTTCTTCCAGTTTGGCCTCGGGGTCTACGATCACCCCTCCCCCATTGGGATCATTCTTTAGCCGGTAGTGTGTCACCACGGCGCATTCTTTGGCAAAGCCTTCGACGTGGGCGGCCTCCTTGCTGAGGAAGCTCTTGGGGATGAAAAGGGGGAAATAGGCGTTCACGTGCCCTGTGTCCTTGAACATCCTGTCCAACTGATCGCGCATGTTCTCCCAAAGGGCAAAACCGTAGGGTTTTATTACCATGCAACCCTTGACCCCGGAATGGTCTGCGAGGCTGCCCTTGATGATCAGGTCATTATACCATTGCGAATAATCCTGTGCCCTGCTTGTGATTTCTTTGCTCATATGATCCTATTATTAATCAGCTTTTAACAATTATCCATCATATTTCGTTATTAACGCTGATTATTTATCGTAACTTTACCTTAACATGATGTTAAGTTGCGCGAAGTTAGCAACTTCATCCGAAAAACACTAAACGCTTTCGCCATGAAATACCTACTTCCCTTCCTGGCCGTTGGTCTTATCCTGATGAGCAGCTGCTCTTCCTCCCGGAAGACGGCACAAACACCAGACGATGTTTATTATTCTCCCGGATCCGGGAACGCTGTAGCCGCAGCGTCTTCATCTGACGAGGATGCCGGATATTACAGCCCACGCAATTCCCGTACAGGTTCCAATGGAGAATACTACAGCACGGCGCCCAGCGATAACTATGTCCGCATGAAGGCCCAGGACGAAGCCCGCTGGTCGTATTTCGATGACTACAACGCATACGATTCCTACTACTCCCCCGCAGCTGTAAGCCCGTACTATTCCATGGGATTCGGATATGGCTATCCGCTCTATGGGTCCTATTATGGAATGGGCTATGGGATGGGACTTGGATTCGGAGACCCCTATTTCGCCTGGAACAGCTATTTTATGTGGAACAGCTGCTATAATCCTTATTTCTACAATCCTTACTATGGCGGAGGCGTCATCGTAGCGAAAGGATCTTCTTACAATAACAACGTTTATACTCACCTGCGCGCTTTCAACGGTACAAGCTATCGCAATGGCCTCGTTACAAGGGTCACGAATACGAACAACCGGGTGTATCGTCCTGCGCCTACGGCCTATTCCCGCGAATTGCAGTCCCGCGGCTCCGGCAACAGGATCAGTACGGGGTATAGCAACGGAAATAACGGCTACTACAGGTCTTCTTCATCCTATCCCAGCTCGAATTCGGGCTATTCGACAAGACCCAGCAGCTCCAATTCCGGAAGCTTTAGCAGCCAGCCTGTAAGAACCTACTCTGCTCCATCTGCCCCATCCGGCGGTGGCGGTGGTGGTGGTGGCAGCGCCAGACCCGTAAGGCATTAATCCCGGTAAATACATCCCCTCAGTATTTCATAATCATTATGAAAAGACTTTTTGTTTTCATAGGTATATTGGTATGCCATCGTCTGTCTGCTCAATTGCCGGAAGATGCCCTTAGGGCCTCATGGACGACTCCCAGCGGAACAGCCCGTGAGCAGGCCATCGGCGGCGCCATGGGTTCTCTTGGCGGCGAAATATCCTCGAATTTTGTCAACCCGGCCGGTCTGGGTTTCTACAGGACCCGGGAGATCGTGATCAGCCCGGGATGGCAGCTGCTGCAAAACAAGGCCAGCTATCTCAATACAAACAACAGCGGCTATACGGCATCCCATTTCAACCTGGGGGTCAGCGGACTGGTCACGGGTCACACTGGAGTCAATGGCAACAACAGCGTCTTTTCCATTGCCGTCAACCGGACAGCCAATTTCAATCAGCACGTATCTTACGAGGGGTTCAACAGCTACAGCTCAGGGGCGGAGCAATATGCGGAAGAATTCGCTTACGGCAACGAGCCGAATATTGACAAGGCTATTGGAACGCCTGGCTTATATTCTTATGGCACCCGGATGGCGCTCTATACCTATCTCGTCGATACGGCCACGATCAATGGACAGCTGCAGGTGATCGCCCAGCCCCAGAAATCAAGTCTGGTGAAGCAGCAGAATGATCTGCGCACCACGGGCGGCATGACGGAGATAGCGCTGAACCTTGCCACGGGCATCGCAGGCAAATGGTACATTGGAGGCGGTATCGGGATCCCTATCCTCAGCTATACCCGGCAGCAGACCTACCGCGAGGTCGACGCCTCGGGCGATACGAACAATGACTTCGAGTCCTACACCTATACGGAGAAATATACTTCCAGGGGCTTTGGCCTCAATGCCAAGCTGGGAGTGATCTTTGCGCCGTCCAATTCAGTAAGGGTAGGTCTTGCCGTCCATACTCCCAGCGTCATTGGGGTCACGGATAAGATCCACGGCTCTATGAGCACCAGCCTCGAGTCCTATTCCGTGCCCCAGCAGGTGACCTCGGACCAGCTCGACGCAACCTATGGACCGGCCAATTCGGTGAATTACAACCTTTATACTCCCTGGAGGTTTATTGCCAGCGGCAGCTATCTTTTCGGCGGCGGCGCACAGGACGTAAAAGCCCAAAAAGGATTCATCACAGCGGACATTGAATATGTCACCACCAGAAGCTCACATTTCAAGCCAGAGAATACAGACGGATCGGACGGATCGGATGACTATTACAATGCAGTGAACGCAACTATCAAGTCCATCTATAGGAATTACCTGGGATTGAGACTGGGTGGTGAGATGAAGTTCAATACCGTCTTTGCACGCCTGGGGGGCGCCTATTACACCAATCCCTACCAGGACAGCAAAGAGCTGAAGGCGAACAAGCTCTTCATCACGGCCGGCGGCGGCTGGCGTAATGCAGGCATGTTTATAGACCTGGCTTTTGTGGCGGGCTTTTCCAAGGATGTCAACTTCCCCTATCTTTTATCGGATAAGAACAATGTAGTATCGTCGCTGAAACAATTCAGCGGCACGGGCATCGTGACGGTGGGATTCAAATTCTAACTTTGGCCGAACCGCCCCTGGCGGTTACTGCATTGCCTTCATGATGGGCGTCATCATCTCGGCCCAGATAGCATATTCTTTACCGGAAAAATGCAGGCTGTCGCTGGCTATGAGCGAAGGATCACCGGCGGCCTTGCGGCTCTCGCCTGTCACATCCAGCCAGGCTGTATGGTAGCTCACGGCGACGTCCTTATTGATGGCATTGAAGCTGTCGATCTGGGCGGCGATATAAGCCCTGTCGCGGCCCCTGGCAAAAGGCGTCACGGAATAGTCGGGAATGGACAGCACCAGGACATGGGAAGGGCTATCGCCCGCCAGATGGATGGACTGCTGTAAGAGCTGCGTAAACTGGATACGATATTCCGACTGGGTGCGAAACTGATATTGATTGTTCACTCCGATGAGGAGGCTGACGACATGATAGGACGGATTGGGAACAGTGTCGGGCATGGCATTTAAAAGATCGCCCGTCGTCCATCCTGTAACGGCAATAATGTCAGGTGTCCTGTAATTGAAACCGGCGCTCCTGAGCCTGCGTACGACCTGCGCTGGATAACGATCGTAGTCGCTGACGGACTGTCCGATGGTATAGCTGTCTCCCAGAGCCAGATATTTCAAGGCATCCCCTGCGGGATGAGGCGCCGTATCCTGCAAAGGAGGCGTGGCTTGCGCGGGGTTTGCATTGTGCTTTACACAGGCAGCTCCGACAATCAGGCATACGACCATCGTTATTTTCGTAAGGGGGGGCATATATTATATACGTAACAAAGCCGGGCACGGATGGCCAGATGGCCGGACAGCAAAAAGGCCTGGCATCCGCCAGGCCTTTTCAATATTCGAAACGAATTGATTAATAATCCATTCCACCCATACCAGGAGCGCCGCCCGGATGAGCATGCCCTTCTTCTTTCTTGGGCTTGTCGGCGATGACACACTCGGTGGTCAATACCATGCCGGCGATAGAAGCTGCATTTTCCAGTGCGATACGGGTCACCTTGGTAGGATCGATAACACCAGCCTTCAGCAGGTTCTCGAATACTTCGGTGCGGGCATTGAAGCCAAAGTCGGCTTTGCCTTCTTTCACTTTCTGTACTACGATGCTGCCTTCGATGCCGCTGTTAGCCACGATCTGGCGCAGGGGCTCTTCGATGGCGCGTTTTACGATAGCGATACCGGTGGTCTCGTCTTCGTTGGAGCCTTTCAGCTTTTCCAGGGACTCGATGGCGCGGATATACGCTACACCACCGCCGGGAACGATGCCTTCTTCAACTGCAGCGCGGGTAGCATGCAGGGCGTCGTCAACGCGATCTTTCTTTTCCTTCATTTCAACTTCGGTGGCAGCGCCTACATAGAGAACTGCAACACCGCCGCTGAGCTTTGCCAGGCGTTCCTGTAATTTTTCCTTGTCGTAGTCGGAAGTAGTGGTCTCGATCTGAGCCTTGATCTGGTTCACACGGGCGAGGATATCTTCCTTCTTGCCCTTGCCGCCAACGACAGTAGTGTTGTCTTTGTCGATGGTTACGCTGGCAGCGGTGCCCAGATAGCTCAGGTCGGCGCCTTCCAGCTTGTAACCCTGCTCTTCGCTGATAACGATGCCCTTGGTGAGGATAGCGATGTCCTGGAGCATTTCCTTACGACGGTCGCCAAAGCCGGGAGCTTTCACAGCAGCCACCTTGATCGTACCACGCAGCTTGTTTACTACCAGGGTAGCCAGCGCTTCGCCTTCCAGGTCTTCTGCGATGA
>Ga0105239_10004767_pt1 | contig 16096 bp, 14 predicted proteins | sample KBSC44metaG_FD_92761 | JGI IMG/M metagenome (GOLD analysis project Ga0105239, IMG submission 92761) | Corn rhizosphere microbial communities from Kellogg Biological Station, Michigan, USA - KBS C4-4 metaG | ecosystem: Host-associated > Plants > Roots > Rhizosphere > Soil | place: Michigan, USA...
CACCAATGACTAATGACAGCGTAGCGAAATGACCAATGACCAGCGCATGCTAGAAGAGATCAGACAAAAATACCCATCGGCTTACAACGCTATAAAAGTTGCTACGGAAGCAAGTGGTTTTACCATGCCGTCAGAAGTATTGACTTGCTCATTACTTAAAACACTGGCGGCATCAAAACCGGGTGGTAAGTTTTTGGAGTTGGGTACAGGCACTGGCTTATCAACAACATGGATATTGGACGGTATGGACAGCGCATCAACATTGATATCTATCGATAATGATGAAACGCTGCTCAGCATCGCCAAAGAAAACCTTGGGGTTGATAAAAGACTGCAATTAATTTGCACCGATGGCGGCGACTGGATAAAACAAAATGCCGGGCAGAAGTTCAGCTTTGTTTTTGCTGATACATGGCCGGGCAAATATTTATTGCTGGATGAAGTGCTTAACATGGTTGAAACCGGCGGCTTTTATATTATTGACGACATGCTGCCCCAGGCAAACTGGCCCACCGGCCACGCCGAAAAGGCAACCGACCTCATTAGCTATTTAGATAGCCGCGAAGACATCATCCTAACAAAAATGGGCTGGGCAACGGGGATAGTAATTATAACAAAAAAATAAACGCTGTAGAGACGCGATGCTTCGCGTCTCTACGACACACACTAAAGTAACCATATAAACAAAAACGGCATCGGTGTAATCAATCATAAAATCGGTGTAATCAAAAAAAGTAAAAACGATGGCAAAATTAAATTTCGGCGGTACTGAAGAAAACGTAGTTACCCGCGAAGAGTTCCCTTTATCAAAGGCACAGGAAGTATTAAAAGACGAAGTTGTAGCAGTAATTGGCTATGGCGTTCAGGGTCCTGGCCAGGCGCTTAACCAAAAAGACAATGGCATAAACGTTATTGTTGGTCAGCGTAAAGGCACAAAAACATGGGATAAGGCAGTAAGCGATGGCTTTGTACCCGGCGAAACACTTTTTGAAATTGAAGAAGCCCTTGAAAAAGGTACGATTATTTGCTACCTGTTGAGCGATGCTGCGCAGATTGCAGTATGGCCGACCGTTAAAAAACACTTAACTCCCGGCAAAGCCCTGTATTTTTCACATGGTTTTGGCATCACCTTTAAAGAGCAAACCGGCATCGTTCCTCCTGCCGATGTTGACGTATTTTTGGTTGCCCCTAAAGGTTCGGGTACCTCATTGCGCCGCATGTTTTTACAGGGCCGCGGCTTAAACTCAAGCTACGCTATTTTCCAGGATGCAACCGGAAAAGCAAAAGACCGTGTAATTGCATTAGGTATTGCTGTAGGCAGCGGTTACCTTTTTGAAACCGATTTTAAGAAAGAAGTATACAGCGACTTAACCGGCGAACGCGGTACCTTAATGGGTTGCGTGCAGGGCATCTTTGCAGCACAATACGAAGTGTTACGCAAAAACGGCCACTCGCCATCTGAAGCATTTAACGAAACTGTTGAAGAATTAACCCAATCGTTAATGCCACTGGTTGCTGAAAACGGTATGGATTGGATGTACGCCAACTGCTCGACCACTGCACAGCGCGGCGCATTGGATTGGTGGAAGAAATTCCGTGACGCTACCCAGCCGGTATTTGAAGAATTATACAAAAGCGTTGCAACAGGTGTTGAGTCGCAAAAATCGATCGACAGCAACAGCAAACCTGATTACCGCGAAAAACTGGATGCCGAACTGAAAGAACTGCGCGACAGCGAAATGTGGCAGGCAGGCAAAACCGTGCGCAGCTTACGCCCTGAAAACCAGGTTGTAGAAGCGTAAGCGAGAATTTAGTGGCAGTAGCAGTTGGTAGTGGCAGTAAAAATTTAATGCTGCTACTTCCCACTGCCACTGCTACTTATTTTACAAGAATACAATGTTAACCGATGAGTGATATGAGTCTCAATACTCACATCTCAAATCTCAAATCTAAAAAGATGATACACGATCCAAACCGCGTTTATGTTTTTGATACCACGCTTCGCGATGGCGAACAGGTTCCGGGCTGCCAGTTGACAACCCCCGAAAAAATAGAGATAGCCAGGGAACTGGAGGCATTGGGTGTTGATATAATAGAAGCCGGGTTCCCGGTATCGAGCCCGGGGGATTTCCAGAGCGTGGTAGAAATATCAAAAGCTGTGAACAATCCTACAGTTTGTGCCCTTACACGCGCAAACAAAGGCGATATAGACGTGGCGGTTGAGTCACTTAAATATGCCAAACATCCGCGTATCCATACCGGTATAGGCTCGTCAGACATGCATATAAAAACCAAGTTTAACAGCACCCGCGAAGAGATATTGGTTCGCGCCGTTGATGCCGTTAAATATGCGAAGCGTTTTGTTGAAGACATAGAGTTTTACGCCGAAGATGCGGGTCGTGCAGATATACATTACTTAGCGCAAATGGTCGAGGCGGTCATCGCGGCAGGCGCAACCGTGGTCAATATTCCTGACACAAACGGTTATTACCTGCCTAACCAATACGGTGATAAAATACGTTTCCTGAAAGAAAACGTGCAAAATATCGACAAGGCAATTATCTCGGTACATTGCCATAATGATTTAGGCCTGGCCACTGCAAACTCCATAGCAGGCCTTCAAAACGGCGCCAGGCAAATAGAGGGTACCATCAACGGCATCGGCGAACGCGCAGGCAACACCTCGATTGAAGAGGTGGTGATGATATTAAAAACCCACGAGTCCATTAACCTGCACACCAACATAAATACCCGTAATTTTTACGAAATTAGCCAGCTGGTACGCACGCAAATGCGCATGCCGGTACAGGCCAATAAGGCTATTGTCGGCAGCAATGCGTTCGCCCACAGCAGCGGCATACACCAGGATGGCTTTTTAAAGAATCGCGAAAACTACGAAATTATAAGGCCGGAGGATGTAGGTTTCCCAAGCGCAACCATTGTGCTTACCGCACGCAGCGGCAGGCATGCCCTTAAGTTCCATTTGGAGCGCCTGGGCCAGCAATTGGATAAGGCCGGGCTGGACGAAGCATATAAGAACTTTTTAACGCTTGCCGATAGCAAGCTGGATATAACCGACGAAGACTTGTTAACGCTGGCAAACAACGTAGGCGTTTTACAGAAATAATAATAAATAACAACATAAAATGAGCAAGACATTATTTGACAAGGTTTGGGACACTCACGTGGTGCGTAAAATCCAGGATGGGCCGGATGTGCTTTTTATCGACCGCCATTTGATTCACGAAGTTACCAGTCCGGTAGCTTTCCTGGGCCTTAAAAGCCGTGGTATTAAAGTATTATACCCGGAGCGTACATTTGCCACCGCCGACCATAACACGCCAACCATTAACCAGCACCTGCCTGTTGCCGATCCACTTAGCGCCAATCAGCTGGATGCTTTGGAGTCGAACTCGAAAGAGTATGGCATCAGCTACTGGGGCCTTGGCCATCAAAAAAATGGTATTGTTCACGTTGTTGGTCCCGAGTATGGTATTACCCAACCCGGCGCAACGATAGTTTGCGGCGATTCGCATACATCAACTCACGGTGCTTTTGGCGCTATTGCTTTTGGTATCGGTACATCTGAAGTGGAAATGGTGCTGGCAACCCAATGCATTATGCAGCCCAAGCCTAAAAAAATGCGCATTAACATTAATGGTAAATTAGGATTTGGCGTTACACCAAAAGACGTTGCGCTATACATAATTTCGAAGCTCACCACCTCTGGCGCTACCGGCTATTTTGTTGAATACGCGGGTGATGTCTTCGAGAACATGACGATGGAAGGCCGTATGACGGTTTGTAACCTGAGCATAGAAATGGGTGCGCGCGGCGGCATGATTGCGCCCGATGAAACCACTATCAACTACGTAAAAGGCCGCGAGTTTACGCCAAAGGGCGAGGCATGGGATAGGGCGTTGGCCTACTACAAAACATTAAAGACCGATGCCGATGCTGTGTTTGATAAAGAATTAACGTTCAGCGGCGCCGATATTGAGCCGATGATAACCTACGGTACCAACCCTGGCATGGGAATGGGCATTTCGCACGATATACCAGATGCTGCCGATGTTGAAGGCGGCGTTGCAACGTACGAAAAATCATTAAACTACATGGGTTTCCATGAAGGCGATTCAATGCTTGGCAAACCGGTTGATTTTGTATTTGTGGGCAGCTGCACCAATGGCCGTATTGAAGATTTCAGGGCGTTTACCTCGCTGGTAAAAGGCAAACACAAAGCTGATAATGTTACTGCATGGCTGGTTCCAGGCTCGCACATTGTTGAAGCGCAGATCAAAGAAGAAGGCCTGTTGGATATTTTAACCGAAGCTGGTTTTACCCTGCGTCAGCCCGGCTGCTCTGCATGCTTGGCCATGAACGATGACAAAGTTCCTGCCGGAAAATATGCAGTAAGCACCTCGAACAGAAACTTTGAAGGCCGCCAGGGCCCCGGTGCACGCACCATGCTGGCCAGTCCGCTGGTTGCCGCAGCTGCCGCCGTTACCGGTGTTGTAACAGACCCAAGGACGTTAATTGAGGAATTAGTTTAAGTTAGTGATTAGAGGCTGGAGATTAGAGATTAGGAAAAAAATAACGCGATTAAGGGATTTAAAAGATTGACACGATTATAGGGTTTAGATAACTAACAAAATCCTGCAAATCCTCAAAATCAAAAAATCGTGTTTAATCGGTGAAATCAAAAAAATAAAATAATGGCTTACGATAAATTTAATATACTAACAAGCACCGCAGTTCCGCTTCCCATAGAGAACGTGGATACTGACCAGCTAATACCAGCCCGCTTTTTAAAAGCTACAGAGCGTGTTGGCTTCGGCGACAACCTTTTCCGCGACTGGCGGTACAATCCGGATAACACCCCTAAAAAAGATTTTGTATTAAACAATCCCGTTTACAGCGGCAAAATACTGGTTGGCGGTAAAAACTTTGGCTCCGGCTCATCTCGTGAGCATGCTGCCTGGGCGGTTTACGATTATGGGTTCCGTTGTGTGGTGTCCAGCTTTTTTGCGGACATTTTCAGGAATAACTGCCTTAACGTTGGCGTATTGCCCGTACAGGTTAGCCCCGAATTTGCTGAAAAGATTTTCACCGCTGTTATAGGTGATCCCAAAACAGAAATCGAGGTTAATTTACCTGCACAAAGCATTACCATCCTTTCAACAGGAGATACTGAAAAATTTGATATCAGTCCCTACAAAAAGGATAACATGATTAATGGATTTGATGATATTGATTACCTGCAAAGTATTAAAGGCGAGATTGAGGAATTTGCTGATAATTTGCCGCTGTAAAGAGCAGGCGGGCTATAGGAGGCTCCGATGGAGCCGAAAAAGCGTTTAGGGAATTTGCTATAAACACGATACTCCTACGGAGTGAAAAAGGTTGTTTGATTAAAAACTGCCATAAACATAGTGTTCATATTTAACAAAGTTTGTCCCGAAGCCATGCTGCCAGGTTCTGATACATAAGATAACCAATTGCGCTTGGCTCCATAGGAGCCCCGTGTTTATAGAAAAAACAACAAGGTTTAAAGGCTCCGTAGGTGCCTCCTTACGGAGCGCTTCAATGTCACCAGCAGACCAATACAATCCATCAAATGGAACGAAGGAAAATAGAGATAATGGATACCACCCTCCGCGATGGGGAACAAACATCGGGGGTGTCGTTTTCTATCTCAGAGAAGTTAACTATTACCCAGCTATTGTTGGAAGAATTGAACGTCGACAGGGTTGAAATAGCTTCTGCACGCGTATCCGAAGGCGAGTTCCAGGCCGTTAAGAGCATCTTAACCTGGGCTGAAGAAAACGGCTACACCGACCGTATTGAAGTGCTGTCGTTTGTTGACGACGGTGTTTCTATCGATTGGATGGTAAAATCGGGCGTGAAGGTTCAAAACCTGCTGACAAAGGGTTCGTTAAATCATCTAACCCATCAGCTTAAAAAAACGCCCGAACAGCATTTTGCTGAAATTAAAAATGTGATCGACCTTGCCCACAGCAAGGGTATTGAAACCAACGTTTACCTGGAAGACTGGAGCAACGGCATGCGTAATTCGCCTGAATATGTTTACCAGTACCTTGAGTTTATTACCAAGCAACCCGTAAAAAGGATTTTATTGCCCGATACATTGGGTGTATTAACACCTGTTGAAACCGCAAAGTTTTTAAAAGAACTGATTGCTAAATACCCGGCTACCCATTTCGATTTCCATGCGCACAACGACTACGATTTGGGTACCGCTAATGTTCTGGAAGCCGTAAAGGCAGGCGTTAGCGGCCTGCACTTAACCGTAAACGGCATGGGCGAACGCGCCGGTAACGCAGCAATGGCTAGTGCCGTAGCTGTGATAAATGACTTTGCACCGGAGGTAAAAATCGGCATTAAGGAATCGGCTATTTATACAGTAAGCAAGCTGGTTGAAACGTTTTCGGGTGTAAGGATACCATCTAACAAGCCAATTGTGGGCGACAACGTGTTTACCCAAACTGCGGGCATCCATGCTGATGGCGATAACAAAAACAACCTGTATTTTAACGATCTGTTGCCCGAACGTTTTGGCCGCAAACGTGAATATGCTTTGGGTAAAACATCTGGCAAGGCCAACATCGAAAAAAACCTGCAGGAGTTGGGCCTCAAACTAAATGACGCTGATCTTAAAAAAGTGACCCAGCGAGTTATTGAGCTGGGGGACAAAAAGGAAACGGTAACTAAAGAGGACCTGCCCTATATTATTTCGGACGTACTTGATAGCAACCTTTACGAAGAAAAGGTTATTGTTGAATCGTATGTATTGATGCATTCGATGGGTTTGCGCCCATCAGCCACCATAGCCGTGAAAATAGACGGTGAAAAGTTTGAAGAAAACGCGCAGGGCGATGGCCAGTTTGATGCTTTTATGAACGCGCTTACCAAGGTATACGTTAAAAAACAACGCCGCCTGCCCAAGCTGATCGACTATGCCGTGCGTATAGCTCCCGGCAGCAGCTCGGACGCGTTGTGCGAAACCATTATTACCTGGAAGGATGACAAGAAAAAGTTTGTTACCAGGGGCCTGGATTCCGACCAAACAGTTTGTGCAATTAAGGCTACGCAGAAGATGTTGAATATAATTTGAGAGATTAGAGGCTGGTGGTTAGAGATTAGCTAAGAAAACGCTCTTCATTGCCACTCCATATAAAATTAACATATTTGTCATTCTGAGCGCGAGCGAAGAATCTTCTACGGTCGACATCAACGCGGGATAGGAATGGTGGAGACTCATCAATTGCAGAAGATTCTTCGCTCGCGCTCAGAATGACAAAAAGAAAAACAACCATAATATAAATGAAACTAAACATCGCACTCCTTGCCGGAGATGGAATAGGCCCCGAGGTTATTGCCCAGGCTGTAAAAGTATCTGACGCCGTTGCAAAAAAATTCGGCCACGAAATAAACTGGACACCCGCCCTTACCGGCGCTGCCGCAATTGATGCCGTTGGCGAACCTTACCCTGATTCGACCCACGAGGTTTGCATGGCTGCCGATGCTGTGCTGTTTGGCGCTATCGGTCACCCGCGTTTTGATAACGACCCGAAAGCCACTGTACGCCCCGAGCAGGGACTACTGAAAATGCGTAAAAAACTGGGCTTGTTTGCAAACGTGCGCCCAACGTTTACATTCCCATCGTTAATTGATAGCTCGCCTTTAAAACGCGAGCGCATTGAAGGAACGGATATGATCATACTGCGCGAACTTACCGGCGGTATTTACTTCGGAGAACGCGGCAGACTGGATAACGGCAACACTGCTTTTGATACTTGTACTTATACCCGTGCCGAAATTCAGCGCCTGGCAAAACTTGGTTTTGAAATGGCCATGGGCCGCAGTAAACGTCTTTGCTGTGTTGACAAAGCCAACGTGTTGGAGACCTCGCGCCTATGGCGCGAAACCGTGCAGGACATGGAAAAAGATTATCCCGAAGTAAAAGTAACCTACGAATTTGTTGATGCAGTTGCCATGCGTTTGGTTCAATGGCCAAACACCTATGATGTGATGATAACCGAAAACCTTTTTGGTGATATATTAACTGATGAAGCTTCTGTAATATCAGGCTCTATGGGTTTAATGCCATCTGCTTCGATTGGCGTACATACCTCACTGTTTGAGCCTATCCACGGCTCATACCCGCAGGCAGCAGGTAAGGACATTGCCAATCCGCTGGCAACCGTCTTATCAGCTGCTATGATGTTTGAAGATGCCTTTAAATTGAAAGAAGAAGCCGAAGCGATACGTGCTGTTGTAAACAAATCATTAGCCGAAGGAATTGTTACCGAAGATTTGGCCGGTAAAAACAAAGCCTACAAAACCACCGAAGTTGGCGACTGGCTGGCTGCCAACGTTTAACGAGCTGCGAGAATATTTTTTGGAATGCCTGGAGTGAACACTACACTTCAGGCATTTCTCATTCCCGCCTTATACAAACTCGGCGTTATCCCTTCAATCTTCTTAAATGCGCGGCTGAAATAATTCAGGTTATTAAAGCCAGCTTTAAAGCAGGCCTCGGATATACTGTTATAAGGGTTATTCATCAACTGTTTGGCAAACTGTATCCTCTCCTTAATAATATAATCAACCGGCGATATCCCCAACTCATGCTTAAACGCGCGGAAAAAGCTGGGTTTGCTCATAAATGCCATCTGGCTAAGCGCATCTATATTCAGTTTTTCGGTAAGATGGATCCGGATATATTCAACCACGTAAGCAAACCTGCTGCTTTGCGACAACTCGTGAATGTTGGTGTTTACCTCGTGCAGATTTTGCATCTGCATAATGCGTATCAGTAGCTCCTTCAGGGTCAGATTTGCAAGCACATCTTTAGTTAAAGCATCGCCGGTGCTGATGCGAATAAGTTTATTGATAAGCTGGGCCAACTCATAATTGTTAAAAAAATGGAATTGGTTATAATTTAGTTTCCAGGTACGGTTGTCTTCGCGCGGATAATTTTCGTTTAAAAAATCAAGCGTGCTCATTATTTCCTGCTGGTTTATGGCCAGCGCAGTGCATTGCGAGGGCTGGTTGGCCGTTGCCTCCGGGAAATCAATCTTCATGGTAATGTTAGGTGGCACAATCACCGTCTCACCCGGCAGGTAATCAAATCCGGGCTGGTCGAACAGGTGCATTACCTTTTTGCCGCGCAGCATGCTGGTAATTACCAGGTCGCTAAAAGTAAGTGGCACCAGCTCACAGCGCTGGTAAGTTTCAAAAATATTAAGCTCGCACTGGTTCAAAGTATAGGCCTTCCTGTTTTCAACAAGCGTACTTATTTCCTTGCGGTTCGAAAGCGCCAAAGGCGATACCAGGCTTTTATTGGTCATAATTGGTTGCGGCCTATTGGAGTACAAATTAGGCATACTATCGTTCATTTACAACAACTTGCGCAAATTGATATTATTGTGCTACCATTTGATACCATCGTGCAAATGCCCCGTTTGTGGTAAACCTAAATTAGTACCACCAATTAAAACTTAAAAAACATGAGCATTCCTGCAAAACCAGCTTTTAAAGAAAAGTACGGCAATTTTATTGGCGGTAAATTTGTGCCGCCGGTGAAAGGCGAGTACTTTGAAAACATTTCGCCTATTGATGGTAAGGCATTTACATTGGCGGCACGTTCGGGTAAGGAAGATATTGAACTTGCCTTAGATGCCGCCCACGCCGCATTTGCAACCTGGGGTAAATCGTCCGCAGCCTACCGGGCATCGATACTCAACAAAATTGCCGATGTTATTGAAGCCAATCTTGAATATCTTGCCGTAGTCGAATGTATCGACAATGGCAAGGCCATCCGCGAAACAAGGGCAGCCGATCTGCCTTTGGTTATCGATCACTTCCGATACTTTGCCGGCGTTATCCGTGCCGAAGAAGGCGGTATATCTGAGCATGATGAATACACCGTCAGCATTTGCCTGCACGAGCCTATTGGCGTGGTTGGTCAAATTATCCCATGGAACTTTCCGTTACTAATGGCTACCTGGAAAATTGCTCCCGCCCTTGCTGCCGGCAACTGCTGCGTGGTAAAGCCGGCCGAGCAAACGCCGACATCAATAATGGTGCTGATGGAGCTGATACAGGACATCCTGCCTCCGGGCGTATTAAATATCGTTACAGGTTTCGGTCCCGAGGCAGGAAAGCCGCTGGCATCGTCGCCGCGCATTGCCAAGGTATCGTTTACCGGCGAAACAACAACCGGTAGGTTGATAATGCAATACGCATCAGAAAACCTGATACCGGTAACCATGGAATTGGGCGGCAAATCGCCCAATATTTTCCTTGAGTCTGTAGGTGCTGCCGATGATGATTTTTTTGACAAAGCCATTGAGGGGGCTGTTTTATTTGCTTTAAACCAGGGCGAGGTTTGTACCTGCCCTTCGCGCATTTTGGTGCACGAAAATATTTACGATAAGTTTATGTCGCGCGTAATTGAGCGCACAAACGCCATCAAAATGGGCAACCCGCTCGACGGCGATACCATGATGGGCGCCCAGGCATCAAACGATCAGTACGAGAAAATACAATCGTACCTTAAAATCGGCCGCGAAGAAGGGGCTGAAGTACTATGCGGCGGCGAGGTGAAAAAACTCGATGGCGAACTTAGCGGCGGCTACTACATACAGCCAACCCTGTTTAAAGGCCATAACAAGATGCGCATTTTCCAGGAAGAAATTTTTGGCCCTGTTGCCTGCGTTACCACCTTTAAAACAACGGAAGAAGCTATATCGATAGCAAACGACACCCTATACGGACTTGGAGCCGGCGTGTGGACCCGGGACGCACACGAAATTTACCAGGTACCGCGCGCCATACAAGCCGGCAGGGTTTGGGTAAACAACTACCATGCTTACCCCGCACATGCGCCATTTGGTGGTTACAAAAAATCGGGCTTTGGCCGCGAGAACCACAAAATGATGCTAGGCCATTACCGCCAGACAAAAAACATGCTGATATCATACAACAAAAACAAGCTGGGATTTTTTTAATAGCAGAGCGGAGTTTTAACACAGAGATACGGAGGAGGCACAGAGGTCGCAGAGATTTTTTTCTACGCGTCCTCTGCGTCTTCTCTTTGTGCCCTCTGTGGTTAAATTTACGTCGATATCCAAGGGATTGTTCTTAAATTACAATCATGACCAAAAGAGTATTAGTTGATGCCGAAGCTTCCAAGCTTATAAAGGAACTGAAGGCCCGTTTCGGCGACCTGATGTTTCACCAGAGCGGTGGCTGTTGCGATGGCTCTTCACCTATGTGTTTCGAAAAAGGCGAGTTTAAACTCGGCGGCAGCGATGTTAAACTTGGGACAATTGACGATTGCGAATTTTGGATGAGCAAAGACCAGTTTGAATATTGGCAGCATACCCAGCTAACCATCGGCGTCACCAAAGGCCGCGGCTCTAGTTTTTCTATCGAAATACCTACCGGTTACCGGTTTATGATACACTCCCGCTTATTTACCGATGAAGAAATGAAGGATTTGGAGCCGGTAGAGTTTATAGAAGATTAAACTAAGATTCGCTGGATTAAAAGATTACAGGATAGGTCTCGCGAAATCATGCCGACTTCAAATCAAGAACGAAAAAAAATCCTACAATCTTACCAATCCCATAAGTCTTAGTTTAGTCCGCACAAAACGCCCAATCACCGATACATTTTATAAATTGTGATTTGTAATACGTTGCTTTGTATATGGTTCGGGTTAAAACCTATTTAGTGGTGGTGCATGTTGCGGGCTGGCTATTGTTTATGGCCTTTCCGCTACTGTTTATGAACGGCGACGTTAGCGGCGGCAATGCTATCGGGGTGCTGCTCTCGCCATATTACTGGCTGTTTTGTTTTACCTATGCCGTACTATTTTACCTTAATGGGTACCTGCTCTTTCCATGGTTACTCCTTAAGCGGCGCTACCTGGTTTACACGCTGATAACCGTAATATTATATGCAGGTGTGTATTTTTTGCAACCATATGATAAGCTGGTTCGGCGCAACGAACTGCGCCGCAAGGAAATCAGCACCATGCCACCCATGCGGGATACCCAAGCTCCACCCATCAATTCCGACCCGGGAAGCATGCCGCCTCCGCACGATGAAGGTTTTGACAATGGCCGTAACCCGCGACCACCTGGTGGCCCGCCGCCTGATGCACCCGGTATGCCGCGCCGTTATTTTCCGGGGCCAGGCGCTGCAAATTTCGGCAGACATAAACCATTCGATACGACCAGCCTGTTTTTGTTTATCATGATAATTGCGCTGAGTACAGCCACTAAAAGCATACAGCAATGGCAGCTTACCGAGCAGCGGGCCACTCAGGCCGAGGCAGATAAAGCCAGCGCCGAACTCTCTTTTTTAAAAGCGCAGATAAACCCGCACTTCCTGTTTAATACGCTAAATAATATTTACACACTGTCGGTAATGAAAGATGATAACGCACCCGACAGCATCATGAAGCTATCGAACATTATGCGTTATGTAACCGACGATGCCAACGCCGATTTTGTATCGCTGCAAAGCGAAGTGGATTGCATTAATGATTATATTGAGTTGCAGCGACTGCGCCTGGGCAAAAAAACAATCATTGATTTTGGAGCTTCGGGTAATATCGAATCAAAAAGTATTGCGCCTCTAGTATTGATGACCTTTGTTGAAAATGTTTTTAAGTACGGTGTAAGTAAACACGAGGAATCGGGCATAGTTATAAAAATTTCAGCTACGAAAAATGAAATCATATTTTTTTGTGAGAACAGCATCTTTCAGGACATTAATGAAAACAATCGCACCGGCATCGGGCTGAAAAACACCCGCAAACGGTTAGAACATTTATATCCTGGCAAGCATTTATTAGCTATAACCAACCAAAACAATTTGTACACTGTTAACCTCACACTGCAAACCTGATGAAAAGGCTTAGATGTATTGCCATTGATGACGAACCATTGGCGCTGAGACTGATTTCAAAATATGTGCTGGAGTTTCCGCAGTTGCAAATGGTGCAAACTTTCGAGGATGCCATATCCGGAGCCGAATACCTTAAACAAGGCACAACCGACCTGCTGTTTATAGACATTAACATGCCCGATATTACCGGCATCGAACTGGTACGTTCGTTACAGCAAAAGCCCCTGGTGATATTTACAACTGCTTACAAAAACTTTGCCTTCGAAGGTTTCGAGCTGGAAGCAGTTGATTATTTATTAAAACCGATAGATATTAAACGTTTTGCCAAAGCAGTGGAAAAGGCGATTGATTACTACAAATATAAAAACGCCGGTAATGAAAAACAGGATGAAAGCATTTATGTGTATTCGGAATACCGGATGGTAAAAATCGATCTTGCCAATATTGAATATATCGAGAGCATGGAAGATTATATTAAGATCCATGTAAATAACGCTAAAACAATATTAACACTTATGGCGCTTAAAAAGATGCTGGAAAAACTGCCCGCCGATAAATTTCAGCGTATACACCGCAGCTACATTGTACCTGTAAATAAGATAAAATCCATCCATAATCGCAGGGTGCAATTAGCTGATATTGAACTACCCATCAGCGACAGCTACACTGATTTTGCCCGTAACTGGATGAAATTTAAATGAAAAGTGCCGGTTAATCGGCACATACTTACTATTCACCGACACTCCGCAGAAACGCCTGTCAATCCGCAATAAGTTTACAACAGTTAATCAAATTATTGACAAATAAACTTTTGCACCATGGAGCGGAAAAACTTTCTAAAAGCATTTGCAGTAGCGGCAGCAGCCGGCCCCCTAATATTGGACGGCTGTAAAAAAGAATCAACCACTAAAAGCACTACAACCACCGGGACAACTTCGACCACAACATCCGACAGTAGCAGCAGCTGCGTAGTATCGCCAACCGAAACTGAAGGGCCTTACCCATATGTAGGCGGCGAATTAACCAATCCGCTAAACAGGACGGATATCACGGCCGGGCAAACCGGCGTGCCGTTGACGCTTACCTTCCTGGTGGTAAATGCTAACGACAATTGTAACCTCGTTGCCGATGCAAGGGTTGATATCTGGCATTGCAATAAAGACGGGTACTATTCAGGCTATGCCAACCAGGGCGGAGGCAAAAGCTTTGTAGGGCAAACATTTTTGCGCGGTTACCAGCTTAGTGATACAAACGGAACTGTGACGTTTACCACCATTTACCCGGGCTGGTATAGCGGCAGGGCTACGCATATACACCTGGAAGTGTATGTAAATAATGTGATGAAGAAAACAACCCAGATAACCTTCTCCGAAACAATATCAGATGCTGTGCATGTTTCCACGCTTTATTCACTCGGTGTAAACCCAACCCGGAACGCCAATGACAGTATCCTCGGCGACTCGGCAACCGACCTCGCTAACGAAACCGTTGCGTTGGTTGGTAGCATATCTGCGGGGTATAGCGGTTCGCATAATATTGGGTTGGCATTGTAGGTATTAATCGTGATTAGGGCGCATTGCATACGCCCTGTCCGGGCGAGAGGTCGCCGCAGGTTTCGATACAGAACGTTTGGTTATTAATTAAAAAAACAGGTTATGTACAAGGCAAAAATAAAATTGGTTTATAAACAGGTAATTGATGCACACTCTGAGAGCGCATTTGAAAAAGCAATTATACAGGCATCGTACCAGGAGTTTCTGCTTAAATCGCAGGCTTATAACCGGGACGGTAAGTTTAAAACCTTTAGCCGCATGAAGGCAAACGACGGCCGGGCAAACTCGCTGCATTATAAGCTTAGTTTTTCGGTGTTGCATTTTATTGAACAGCTTGATAATAAAATACCCCTATTAAAAGACAACCTGGGCAATAAACTGGCATTTGAGACAGCTGCGCTTGAGCTGATAGAATCGCACACGGAAGACATGCAGTTACATAAAGTAGCTGTCAACTATCAAACAGAAACTTTAATGCTGATTGATTTTATGGGTGAGTATTTGTTGCTTACCAAAGATAGCCCTGCTAGCAGCGAACCGGCGAACACGTTCGTGATAAAGATGCAACCCGATTTATCGATAGCTACTTACCAGGAAATTATTGAGGAAGTAAGTAGTTTTAAATAGGCACCTGGCAGCGAAAATTAGCTAAACTGGCCCTCATCAGCGATTCGTAATACCCCTTTTTTCATAATAGTTGTTGTTTGACGTCTGCATTGGAGAGTGCAGGCGCTTTTTATTAGTCCATACTCGATGGGGCATGACTATAAAGTTGCCGTTACTATGGTCTATCGTCCATGGTCTATGGACTATCAATTATACCAACAACATTCTTCAAATAATTTTCCATCAGCACCATATCAATCTTGTCATTCATAAACCCGATGTGCATATCCGGTCGCACGATTATTGATTTGCCCACTTTTATATTTACCTCGAACCCATCAAATACATGCTGGTTTTTTGTCGATTGAGGCAGGTAGAAAAAGTTGAGCAGGCCCGGGTATTTTACGGTTATCCATTTGGCGAGGGCAAACAGGTCGCCCTCGGCCAATTTGCCTAATACAATAAGGGTAAAGCCGGGTTTTGTGCACCATTCGTGCAGGTCGGTTTCCAGTTGTTTCTTTTCGTCGAATACTTTTAAGTACGGTAACCTGTCACCAGCCTTTATTTGTGTTGATTGGGCCACATGCAGGTTGATGTTGCTATCGCGATAGCTAATGGCGATTTGCGATACCTGCCTGAAAAATGTTGCCCGCAGCTTTTCGTTTCCCCAAGCCAGCTTTAGCACTGCCGGCATTACCCACCGTTTAAAAATCCGGTTGAGCCAGTTGTGCGATATTATGATGTTGAACACCTTATCGGTAGTGCTCAACAACCTTTTGGCCACCGGCATCCGTTCGGCGGCATAGCTGTCTAATATTTTCCCGTTAAATCGCTCGTTAACCACACCGGCCAGCTTCCATGCCAGGTTATAGGCGTCCTGCAGGCCGGTGTTCATGCCCTGCCCACCCACTGGTGAATGGATATGCGCCGCATCGCCCACCAAAAAACAACGCTGCACTCTGAAGTTATCGGCCATCCGATGGTGCAGGAGG
>Ga0105239_10004768_pt1 | contig 16096 bp, 14 predicted proteins | sample KBSC44metaG_FD_92761 | JGI IMG/M metagenome (GOLD analysis project Ga0105239, IMG submission 92761) | Corn rhizosphere microbial communities from Kellogg Biological Station, Michigan, USA - KBS C4-4 metaG | ecosystem: Host-associated > Plants > Roots > Rhizosphere > Soil | place: Michigan, USA...
TCTACACTGGGAACAATTAGTATGGCCTAAACGGCTGTCGAGAATCCTGAACTCACGTTGGACACAGCCCAGCATTTACCAAATCGGCCGCGGCACGCACTGGCCGCACAGAAGGTGCATTTTCCGAGTCTTCAAGATCTTTGATTGTCGCTGGAGGCTTTGAGACACCGTTCTGCGCCACAACCTTGTCCATGCGTGGCCTTTTCCTTGGTTTCTGCGCCTCTCGAGCAGACTGCTTTTGAGAGTCCTGTCCTAGCGGCACCTGCTTGCGCTTTACTCCATGGCTTGGAAGGACTTGAGATGAGGGTTTGGCGGGGGCTGCGGATTTTAGCGTGACCTGTAGTTTCTTCCAATTTTCAGAGAGGCCGACGGCCTGCATCTCACTGGCTGTGAGGACTCGGCGAGGAGGCTCACCAGACAATATCAAGGTAGTAGTCTAAACTTGAGAGTTCTCGGGTTTTTTGGAGATCGGGGGATCGGGCAGGTGCCCGAAGTTTAGCCTCCCCCGCAACAATAGTTTTCCCGTTCCGAGAAATGACCCTCATCGAGCCCTGCACGCATTCACGGTTCTCTTCCCTGAACGCCAAATTCAATTTAATTGCTGAAGGTGATCTTCTAGGCACATGCTGGAGCCTTACGCCGAATTATCATACTAATTTCGTGGGTGGTTCCTCATTGGGACTTCTCAGAGGCCGCCGCATCACAAATTCACAACCCCCTGCGAGTTGGGTTTAGCGAATACTCGGGGTGATTCAGCCTCGCCAGCTGGGGGGTTGGAAAACTTTTGGTCTTGGTTCATTATGGCTTCTCCACCGGAGACCAAAGCTGAAGCTGAAGCGCTTGTGCCCCAGTTTCAACTCGAGCGCTTCCTCAATCAGGACCAGAATGGCCGCCGTATCTCCCTGCTAGGAAGCATCGCGTCCAAGCCAGCATTAATCACGCTGGAGCGGGCGGCGTTTCCAACAGACCCAACTTTGGTCTCGAGCTTACTCGAGTCCCTCACCAACACTACTAATCTAGGCGCAAATGATATCTACAGATGGTACATGGCAAACCGGTCAGCGGGCTCTGGTGCCTCCGGATCCAAGCTCCCGGACTTGAAACTCAACCTGATCTACCCATGCACATCACAGCACGTGCGGAAGTACTCAGCGCAGCGCGTACGCATGGTGACCGAGACGCCGCAGATCTACCGCGACCACATCCGGCCGTATATCGTACAGCAGCGCACGGCAGGGCGGCTAGACTGGATCTTCAACATCCTAGATGGGCGGACGGAGCAAGAAGACGTGATCGCGCGCGTGGACTGGGATGAGGCCTCGCCGTCACAGGCAGGCTTCCTCCTCCTTCCAGACCTCAACTGGGACCGCAAGACCGTGCAAGGCATGCATCTCCTCGCGCTGGTGCAGCGCCGTGACATCTGGTCCATCCGCGACCTGAGGAAGAAGCACGTCCCCTGGCTCAGGGCGATGCGCGACCATTTCGTCGAGGCGGCGACGAACGTCTTTCCGGGTGAAGTCGATGCCGACGAGGTCAAGTGCTACATCCACTATCAGCCCACGTATTACCACTTCCATGTGCATGTCGTGCACGTCATGCTGGAGGCTGGGACGACGCAGAGCGTGGGCAAGGCGTTTGGGCTAGGGAATGTGATTTCACAGCTTGAAACCATGGTTGGAGATGAGGAGACGGGCATGGATTCGACGGATCTGTTATATTTCCTGGGCGAGGAGAATGAGTTGTGGAAGAAATGCTTTGGGAGGCTCAAGGCCGGGGAGAGTGTCACGCTAAATGAGCAGTGAGGAAATTCAGACAATGGAGGCCAAGATCAAATAAAGTATCACCACACTCGCACGCGGTTTTGAAGAGGAGAGCAGAGGGTAGGAATGTAAGCCTCGAAGATAAGGAGTTCTCCAAAAGCTCGGTACGGATCGTCGTGCAACGACAGGTCATCCTCGAGCATTGGTCATCATTCGAAAAAGTTGGTGTCATCTACGACACGTTCTGTCCTGTCCTGGCTAATATGCACCAACAAAAATAAACAGGTTTCAAAGTATATACATTGAGAATCGAAAAGAAAGTGGGCTGGGATTCCAATCTTCCTTACAGTAATGCGTGCATAGAAAGTGATTTGGTTCCGATATATGAAGACACAAATGTGCGGTCAGTAATGATGATTCCAAACAGAGCTCTTTTGAGATACTTTGGTGTAGGGTCGCTCTCTCAATGAAGGTATCTAGTCTTCATCGATGTAGCAAGTGAATTTAGTCGGTCTGCCGATACGGCCTGTCACGGTGCTCGTGAAGGAAATTGGACTTGTGGGCTGGCCAGAGCCTTGGCCAGGGTTGCCTCCGTTGCCCGGGGCGCCACCATTACCTCCATTGCCTCCGTTGCCTCCATTCGCTGGTGGTGGTGGCGGCGGTGGAGGAGGGGCCTGAGAGGTAGTAGGTTGGCTGGTGGTGGTGGAACTCGAGGGAATTGCGCTGTTCGAGACGACTTGAGTAGGTGCAGTCACGCTTGCAGTGATATCAATGCCCGATCCCTTAGCCGTGGTGCTGGGCCTTGAAGCACCAGAGGTAGCTGTGGCAGTGGTGCTGGATCGCGCGGTAGTGGAAGAACCTGGCGCAGGCTGCGAACCTCCTGACGAGCCATCGATCACGGGAGGACCGGGAATGACATATGAGGTCAACTTTGGGTAGTAGATAGAGAGGTGGATGCCGGGGTCCTCGTCATGGTACAGATCAGTTCCCAAAGTTCCAGTGGAGAGGGTGTTTGAGCCAGAGCCAGTAATCTCGAGGTTGAAGCATTGAGGATATGCTTGCGAGCCACCAACATCAAAGGCGCCGTGGAGAGCAATAGTATCGTGGCGGAGAACATACTTGCCAGGGGCGATGTTGGAAGGAATAGTCACAGTCCAGGAGTTATTGTTGGCAATGAGTTGGTCGGAAGCCCAGAAGCCTGGGGAATCCTTGTACTCGATAAGGCCACCTTCGTCGATCTTATTAAAAAGGAGTTTAGTCTTGTCGACGGTGGTGCAGTCATCGCCGCAAGCAGCGAGGAAATCCATGACAGGGCCGTGATGGGACTCCGGCCAGTTAGTCCACTGAATCTCAAGGCTTGAACCCGCTTCGACCTTAATATATGCACCGCCAGGGCTAGCACCCTTGTGGCAAATAATATCAGGAGAATTGTAGTCATTGACGAAGCCATTATCTAGGACGTCCTTCGTAGTCCAACCTGCCACAACTGGTGGAGGCTTCTGGAAGACAAAACTTGGAATGTAGCCGGAGTGCCACTGGCCACCGGCAACAACACCAGTCACATGGCCATGGGCTCGGACCTCGGAAAGCAAGGCGAGGGCGCCAAAAAGTGCAGTAGACTTTGTGAAAGCCATCGTTGAGTCTAGTAATGAGCGAGGGGCTAGTTCCTGAAGTTCGAGGAACTGTTTGGTTTTGTATTAGTCCGCAAAAGAGTGATCGGGACCTGCTTCAATCAATGAAGCCCTTTGAAACGAATGTGGTAATGAATGAAACGGTCAAATGGACCTGGAAACGAAAGACCTGCTTGAAGCTTTTGGAGGATGGCTGTGCTCTGGAGGAAAGAAAAGGAAACCATGGCAAATGGATGTACACATAAGTATATATATCCATCATAACGCTGTGTGGTCCCCAGTATTTTGGATTCTGCCAAAATATCAACCCCGTCCTTGGCATATGCTGGCTTGACTGGCCAGTTTCATATTGGAGGGGCGGGCAAGGCCAGCTATCTCTCACCTGCATGGTCTGATAGGAGAATTGATGGAGCCATCGTTGACTCGCCGCATGGAACTCCTAGTCCACAGGAAGTTCCAAATTGCCCCCGTCCTTGGCAACCTCTTGAGGAGGAGAGCGTTTGTTAGGGCCTGCTGAACTTGCATTGTATGCGGATCGGAAACGCTGGATCTTGGGAAATCGGATCTACCATGCCACTATCAAGATTACCGTGGACAAGGGCAAAAGTTGACTTTGTTTCAGAGTCGTCATGGCAAGCAGGGATTCGCCGCGCCGGCAGTTATACTGACAGAGCCTTTGCTGTCGAGATCCTGAACATTGATACACGCCGTTTACCACAAACCTTGGACCCTAAACCTAGTGTGCTCAACGACAACCATAAGCTGGTCCTTAATATAAGGCTCCCTAAGAAAGGTGGCATCAACAGTACGGGGTAGGGAGTACATCCATCGACTCGGAGATTTTACCATGAAAGGAGGAGGACTTGGGTCGAGTGGAGCGGAAATTACTTAAGCTAGACCGCCAAGATATCAACTGTTTCAACCCCTTTCCTCCACGCCCACAATCTGCCCACCATCGCTCCTCTCACTCCACCGCATGGCGAATTTGTAACTGCGCAAGACTGGTGACCGGACTGCATTGATGCTCCATTCCCTGTCTTGGAAGGACAGTGTAGAATAGCAAACCCGTCTTGTTGAGATACTCGGGCATAAACTATCTATTCATTGCATAGGCCCATGGGGCTTCTGCTAGAGCCCTTCCGGAATCACTGCCGAGCGTTGCTCGCTTACAATTCGGCAAATAATCAGGCGAGGGGAACCGAATATCCAGCTTCCAGAATGAATACTCGCCGAGGTGGAGCAGGAGTACACTAGGCCCCTCCTAGTAATTAGCTCCCCAGTAGGAAGCAAATGCCTGTGGTGAATTTAACCGGTCATCTGCTTTCCTTCAAGCTATCAGATGATGGTCCAGGCAAGCTCCTGGTGCTGTGATCAATAACGGAAGCATGTACACGATCACCTCACTTGATGACCATTCCCGCCTGCAATGTCTCCTGTGCGTCCTCTTTTTGCACATTTGGAAGGAGATGCAGATACAACATCTTGCGTCCATTTCCTGCAGTATCCAAACTTGAGGACGAGGAGGACTCGGTGATTCATAGTTGGCCGCATAGCCTTCCATTAAGTGCCATATTAGTAACATAGCCTGAGAGTTGAAGCAGAAACCCGACACTGTGAAGGTGGCCAGAAGCAAAAGGAGCCTGTGTTTGAGCGTCCTCTGTTGTGGGTCTGAATGTAGATATCCCATTCGTTGATGGCGCACTCGTCCACTGTCACTCATGACTATTCCAGCAGGACCATGGCTGGGGAATCAACCTGTGCTGGTGGGGAGACAAGAATGACAGGGTCGAACCAAAATTCTTCAAGAGAAGGTTGTGAGGGCATCCCTGAAGTGAATTTGAGAGCACAAGTGCTCTAAACCATGACCCTACGGAGGCCACTAGTCCCGCCTAGTACCCTCCGACCTGTAACCGCACAGCGACCCTTGCCGCTTTCCCAGCTTCCTTCACGGCTTTTGGCTTCATTAGACTTCTTTTCATTGCTCTTTTCATCCATGTTGTTTTCCTCGTCTTCCTCCCACTCGCTCATTCTTTCACCCTTCATGAAAGCCTCCTGTCTATCATGTGTTCCCTCAATCCACTGAAAAATGCATTTGTAATCATAAACATACCCAGTTTGGCAAGCAGCAGCAGTAGAGATCGGGTGCAGGCAGATGGGACAAAGGTCACTTGACGGTGGTGGCGGGACAGTAAATATTGGGAGATAAGTGATGCTCGATATCGGCGGAGTGCGTTTCGCACTGCTGTTTGCACCAGCGCTTCTTGCGTCCTTCTCTGCCACCGGCTTCCTTGCCAAGTCCATCCCAGAGACGATCGGCGGAGGCAGCTCCAGACCTTCTGCTGCTTTTCTCGTCAATTGTCGAGAGAAGTCACTAGCGTGCCACCACTCCAAGAACTTCAATGCAAAGATGCTTGTTGGCAACAGTATCCTCAGGCTAGACAGGAGGCGTGGGTATAGGGTTCTGGGACTGAGAATACCGCTTAGTCCCTGTCCAGGCCTCCCAGCTGCTGTGGCTGCCTTCTCGGCGGCTGCGGAGGCTGCATCTATTGCTCGGAAGTCCGCTGCTCCCATACGTCTCATCCTGGTCCCAATCATCCAGAGAAAGGGACTAGAGTATTTCGTATTGTCGAACAGGTATCCCAAACTGAAAGCTAGGATACTAAAGTAATAAGCAGCATTCACGCTGGGATAGATATGCCGCAGAAACCATTTGTAGTACCATAGTATCCTTTGTTTGATTGTTGGATTCGGCGGCATAGCATCGCGGTCTAGGTACCGGGGACCTCCAAGGCTGCCACTCATGAGCAGACTGGCACTGGGAGCGATATGGATGTCGTAACTCTCGTCCAGCTTCCTTTTCAGATAAGGAATTCCAACCATGACTAACAAGTTCTTCCAGATGTCTGTATTGTCAAGCTTGAGTCTCTCGCGGACCTCATCTGGCACAGCCAGCTGGGTTCTCTTGATCTCGCCTCCATCGACGCGCAACACTTTTTCGCGTTTCAGGGCATAGAAATTCTCTGTGAAGCTGCCACCGAAGGTCCGCAGATAGTACTTCTCGACGATAATCCCGAGGAGGGCATACACTTCATCGTAATTGTTCAGGATCCGCAGCAGGTAGCGAGGATATCGATGAGTAGCGACCGCGAGAAGGTATCGAAGCGTGGGTGGGAGCAGGGATGAGAGCTGTTGTTCGGCGAGGAGTTCAAAGAGTGATGGCTTAAGGTCATCAACTGGCGATTGAAGCGCGCTGATGTATTCCATGATGCATCGAAGATACTTTCATCTGCATCCTCGATTACATCGGGAACTTAAATTACATCCAAAACTTATACAGCACGAAACCGCGTTTGATGAATCCATGGACTGTTGAAGCGTCCATCCTCGCTGTGCCGAGGCTCGGAATTTCGCCAAGGCTCGACCCTCTTTCAGAAGATAGTCATGCCGCTTTATCTGTATATCACATCATCACATTCACAGATTATCTTACATTTAAGACAGCGACAGTACTATGTATGTAATGTAATCTTCCTCATATCTAAATGCGATGAAAATGGTCATAAATAGCATAAACCACCCTATAAAACAAGCCGGACTGCCGGGCGTTGTTTGCTCAATCCATGTCCCCGCTCTCACAGCGCCTTCTCCCCAATAACCTCAAAACGAAGCAGGCAAGTTTGATCCTTCGGTCTTGAGGCGATGATCTGGTCATCGATTGACATATCACCTCTCATCTCTGGTGCGACGCTGGTGACGTATCTCCCATAGACCTCACGAAGCAAGGTCTTCATCTCAACCAGCGCCAAACTGCAGAAAATGTCAGTGATTGCAAGTTATTCTGAAGACAATGGTAAACCTACTTCTTCCCAATGCACCCTCTCCCGCCTGAGGCAAAAGCGAAAAACAATCGGTTTCGCTCCATCTCACCTTCCTTCTCCAACCAGCGTTCTGGCAAGAATTTGTCAGCGTTGGGGAATACTGCTTCGTCGAGGAGATGCAAGGAGTAAGCTTGGCAGCTGACTATCGAGCCTCCAGGTAGCTCGTAGCCGCTGATAATGCTGCCTTCTCGTGGTACGTATCGCGGTAAGCTCATAGGAATAGGTGGGAACAGTCTCAATGCCTCCTTGATGACCGCATCTAGGTAGGGTAGATCGTTCAACTTCAGATCTGGATTGTGGGTTATTTCCTCATGCAGCCGTTTCTGGAAAATCTGAGAGCGAGGTAACGACAATTCGTGCATAAGGAAGCAAAGCCCATCCCCTGTGGTGTCGATGCCGGCGGCCATGTGGTCCATACATTCTGCTGCTATTTGGACGACACTTAATTGCGATGATTTCGATCGGAGCTTGTACAAGAGGGAGGATTGCTCGGGCTTTGTGTTCTCGGCTCGGTCCAGCACATAGTCCTTGGACAGGGGTATAGATTTGGGGCTGAAGAATGTATTGACCTTGTCCAGTAGTGGCCAGTAGTATTGTATCCATCTCTCTGCATGGCGTGTCAGCAGGCGTCTCTTGAATTAGATTGTCTACACTCACGTTTAAGGCTGTCGTGGTACGAGAGCTCTTGCATCAACTTAAAATCTTCGGGGTTGTTGAGAGTGTCTGTCCCACCAGGGTTCAAGAGAAAGTGCGACGCGCAATCTAGTGCATAACAGTGAAGTAAAACCTGAGGTGCATCAGAAAGGTCGACCCTTCTAGAAACCAGGGAGCAAGCATACATAGATGTCCAAGGCAGTGCCCAAGGATGCTTCACACTTCTTCATCACAGAAGCCGTGCGTTGTTGGAAGCCCTCCACGATTTGAGAATTGATGACATTAGTCATTGCGTATTTCTCTGCGAAGAGCTTTTTCCGTTGTGAATGATCATGTCGATTCAGTGTCGAGAACATCGTTCTAAGCACTATGAGTCAGAGAGTGTTCATATACTCTGGAATCGGGTTTAACTTTACCGATGATTGTATTGCTTGAACAGATCGTAGAATTCAGTCTTGTCATATCCACTGCCACCGCTCTGATAGATTTCTTTCATGCCTTCCAAGTTTGCGAAGGAGACTTCGTTAGGAGATAGGCGAACCACTGGTCCATATCGCTGGTGGAGCTCGTGAATCCATACTCGGCGATTTTTAGTGAATTCATGGTACTTCAAAACGATAGTGGTGAAATGATTGTACAGGGGCCCGGGAACTTTTGTCCAGTATGCTTGTAGAGCCCGCCGGATAACGAAAATCACCCATAATATCGAGGCAATAACTAGCGCCAACATGATACTGTGGTTGTCTCTGTGTTCTAAATACAGATGAAGTTCTCTCAAGCGTTCAGGTAGTAGTACTTCAGTCCAGAGACGAAGAGATCTCAGGTGGGATTTATTGCTCTCAAAATGGGGGACTGATACTGTCCCATTCTGGTAACTCGAGGAGATGGAGATAGGGCAATGTCATTGATCAATGATATTCGGCTCCGGGTGGGCTCTATCCGTCACTTATCTTAGGTAACGGAGTTCCCAAGAGTGACGAATTCGCAAACTCATTTGCTAATAGTCGGTGGATTCGGTTACAACAAATGGTCGATAGTGAGCCTGTCGAATGCCAAGCCTCAACAGGGGGGGTCCCCTAGTCTCTGTATGGCAAGTCGAGGAGATGAGAAAGCTCCCGAAAGGGGCCGGCAAGAATAATGATCAACTAGAACAGCATATGTGACACTGGATATTAATTTTGCTGGGAAGGCCACAGTAACGGAAATGCCCGCTTATCTTTTGGATGTTTGCCCAAATTACTCCTCAGATCAAATCTCTCACAAGTCATTGGCAATAAATGACGAGCGTGAGGGCACTGAGGATTGTCTGTGAATCACGTGACTTACTAAGATGCCGTCGAGGGTTCCGACGACCCATTGGGTCCCAACATTAGGCATGATATGGTATTACCGACTAAGGGAGATGTAGATCTCCTGCTACAAGTCTCACTGGCTTGAACAGTCGCCCTTGGCTTGATCAGGAGTTCGAGAAGGTGCGAAAAGGCCTCCGAGAAGCTCGGGGAGGAAAGGCTCCGGTCGCCATTGGTCAGAAAGGCCTCCGAGTCGGAAACACTGATTGATATATGATATGCATTGCCTGCCATAGAATCAATGTAGAAGGCCTATCCAAGAGACTTGATGGTCGATTTGGTCGGTGCAACTTTTTGCCTGTCTACCTTTCTCCATTTTCCCTTCAAGCGTTGAGTCTTGAAAGCACACACCCCAGTGTTTCGCACACGATCTAAGGTCCGTTATCGATTCGATCCATCTGCGACCCACCCAGCTGTACGCACTCTAGCTCATTCCGTACCATTTCCTAGGTCTCGTGCTGGAGGAAAATGGACACAATGGAGAAAAAGGAGGGAACATGTGGCTCGGATCCAGGTTTGGGCATGCTCACCTCCCAAGAACCAGCTGAGCTTCAGCCAAGTACCGATGCAGACAAAGTCATGCTCGGTAATAGGGAGCCAGCCAGCACTGTTCCAAAAGATGCAAAGCCCTCTACCAAGCCGGCGACGGGCGAATGGAAGAGAGGATTTCGGTTCTGGATGATTTTGATAGCGCTCAGCTTCACAAGTCTGCTTACATCACTGGAAGCGACCATCACATCCACAGCCTTACCATCTATCATCGCAGATCTGGGTGGCGGTGACTTGTATGTATGGGCTGCTAATGGATATTTCTTGGCCATGTAAGTGCGCAAGCCTGTCCCACAATCGACTCACTTTTTTTTCGATCGTCATATGAAATTGGTGTTGACGAATCTGCATGTAGGACGTCATTGCAGCCCTTTTATGGGCAGCTGGCGAATGTCTTCGGACGTAGGCATCCCATAATTGCCGCAACAATAACATTCATCCTTGGTAGCGGCATCTGCGGTGGGGCGAGTAACATGATGATGCTCATTGCCGGTCGTGTGATTCAAGGAGCTGGCGCAGGCGGCATTGGAGTCCTCGTTGAGATGATCCTCTGTGATTTAGTTCCTTTACGACAACGAGGCAACTATTTGGCCTTGATTTTCGGCATGCTCGCTGTCGGCACCGCCCTTGGACCATTCTTTGGGGGTTTAATTGTCGATTATTCAACTTGGAGATGGGTCTTTTACCTCAATCTTCCTATCGGCGGGGTCGCCTTGATACTTCTCTTCGTCTTCTTGAGGGTGAGATGGAACAAGGATTCCAGCTACACCACCAAGCTGACCTCGATCGATTGGGTTGGAAATTTCATCTTTGTCGCAGCCATCTGCAGCGTCCTCATCGCGCTCGCCTGGGCTGGCGCCGTATATCCTTGGTCATCATACCACATCCTTGTTCCTCTGACAGTGGGCTTGGTGGGACTCATGAGCTTCCTTGTATTTGAAGGCTCCCATTTCGCTCCCCACCCAACAATGCCGCTGCATTTGATGTCGAACCGTACGTCAGCAACTGCATACATCTTGACATTATTGCACGGTATAGTCACCATGTGGACTGTCTATTTCCTCCCTGTCTACTTCCAAGGCGTTCTTGGCTCGTCTCCCGCCTACTCGGGAGTACAACTCCTACCCAGCATACTGGTTCTGATACCATTCGCCGCAATGGGAGGGGCGGGTATGTCAAAACTCGGGAAATATCGACCCATGCATGGTGTAGGATTTGCGTTGGTAGTGATAAGCTTTGGCGTCTTCACCCTTCTCGATCCGAATTCCTCCACGGCCGCTTGGGTTGGCTATCAAGCCATAGGGGCGGCCGGATTGGGGCTCATTATCCCAGTATTACTCCCCGCAGTAATGGCACCACTTGCAGAAAGTGACACAGCACTTGCAACCTCCACCTGGGGTTTCGTTCGCAGCTTCGGGGTGATCTGGGGAACTGCTATTCCTGCATCCATATTCAACAATCGCTTCAACGAGCTAGCAATGACCTTGATCACCGATCCCGATATCAGAAGGCAACTAGTGAATGGTCAAGCATACAGCCATGCCACGGCTGCTTTCCTGGACACATTGCCTCCCTCTACGCGCAGAGAGTTTATTGCGACATTGGATGAAAGCCTCCGACGGGCTTGGCAAATTGGACTGGGCTTTGCCGCGTTGGGATTTTTGCTTGTGTTTTTGGAGAAGGATATCCCACTACGCCAGGAGCTTGAAACCGAGTTCGGCATAGAAGGCCAGGATATGGCAAAGGAGGCCTTGGAAGAAAAGGGAGTTGCTCCGTAACATCAGAACTGCAAAATGCTGTAGAAGCCATGTTCTGCCCTAGTCTTGCACGAGTGCATTAGTGCATGGGAAGCCATTTGTGAAGCAGTCGGACTTGGCATGTAGTTGGAAGGTCCGGTGTAGCGAGGTCGTTCTGCATATTTTGATATCCTTCTCATCAGAAGGTTAAGGTGGCCAACGGAAAGATAATCCATAATGTTTCTCTCAAAATGTCGATCCCAATTTTCTTCAAGGGTAACAATAGTCTAGGATTTCACCCCGGCAGCATGGCTTGTAGAGCCCTCAAATTGTCTCTGAATGACTGCAGCGCGGATTTGCCTGATATTCCAGAATTTCCCGTCGTCTGCGTCATGGAGACATGTAGAAGACGAGATAGTTCCACAGTCTCTAGCAATCCGTGAGAGCGTGGCGGCTGCCCAGATAGACTAAATTCAACTGGGAGGCCCAGCAGGGATTCGAGACGCCCAAAATGATTTTCAACAACTTGGATGATGATCTTGGCGTACAGATGTAGTTTCATTGAAGAAAGACCATCTACCCGAATTTCGGGGGTGTCCTGGAAGAAAGAACGCAAATCGTCCAACTGGGCCATCGCATTACGTACACGGACGAAGACAGCATCATATAGTCCCAGGAGGAGTATGTAGCTTGACAGGACCATTAGCACGGCTGGCATAGTCAAAGCCTTCGATTTTGCAGAACCATATGTCTCCCTTGGCTCGGAATTCGAGTTAGGAGATCCAGGATCTGAGATTGAAGGTGGGTGCTTTGGAGATATGTGAATAGGTTCGTTCGATGTTGATGGCGAGGAAGTTAGACTCTCGATGATATTGACGAGTCGAGAGGTATTCTGTAACATCTCCTCCACAGGATTTCCCTTGATGTTATGCAGCTGATCAAGACAGCGCTGGATTGGGTTTGCGGGCCCACAGAATTGAACATCAATTTGAGAAATCTGCCTTGCCACATCTTCATTCAGTTTCGAGAGTGCAGCGACCATGTCTGTAGGCTCTGATGACTCCGATATCTCTCTCTGGGAACGGCTTCTGTGGGCTGTCGGCCGGTTCGGGTCGTCCTCGTACCACTCGGCAGGTTCCATGATCGAGTCGAAATCGAATTCTACATCGTATGGTGGTAGTTGCACGCCAAGGGCGAGATCTGCATTCGTCTCAAAGACAGAACTGGGGGCTAATTCTTCGACATCGAGGCCAGTCATGTTAGACGTGTTGAGCAGCCGTGTCGGCGGGCCCAGGCATAAAGGGTTCCATGAACTGGTGGAGCCTGACTGCAAATCATCTTCTGTTGTTGTCAATGGTGAAAGTGGAGAGGTCGAACTTGCGCTTAGGGTTCTAGGCAACAGTTTTCCTAGCTCGGTGCGTTTGACTCCTTTTTCTGTCACTCCAGCAATCCGAGGTCGTCCTAGGGGTCGGGTACTGCCTGTAACACATTGAGCCCCAACTCTCATACATCTAACACAGGGCTCGGCGTCCTTAGACTGACTGCTCCGTGGACAGCGCACTTTTTGGCCCCTACACCTATCACAGGCTGACCTTTGATGGCTCATTTTGAGCGCAATCAACAATATGGTGGGCTGAACTGTAGGATGGAAGCGAATCGAGAGCGGTAGTTATGAGGCCACCCTTGCCAAGACAAGTTAAGCTTAGAACATGTCTAAAAGGGAATGTATCAGGGCATATTCTTGGCAGCTATTATGCCAAGTTTTGGGGGCCAAATATTATGCCAAGGCGTGCAAATCGCACCCAATTTTGTAGTAGTTTTGCATCGAATTGCATCAATATTGATAAATGAGTATATATTTAACTATTGCTCAATGAATGAACCCTTGGTCACGCGCCTCAACTGCCTTTGTAGTCGGTTGCCTGCGCCTTTTGCCTCTAGTGAGCACTGGCGGCGCTGTTAAGGTCGGTAGTAGAGCACTCGGTGAGGCCTCAGGTGAGGCCTCACGGCGCGGGCGAGGCCTCTCAGGCGTCCTTATAAGTAAGGATAGACCTATAGACCTTGGGGGAGTCTCAGGGATGCTCTTAAGGGCCACTTCTACTGTAGTTTCTATAGTAGTAATCCTCTCTTATAATCCTTAGGCCTTCGAGGCGGTACCTACTTGCTCTGTCGCCACTGCTTGCTCTGTCGTCACTGCTTGCTCTGTCGCCACTGCTTACTCTGTCGCTACTACTTGCTCTATCGCCACTACTTGCTCTACCGCCTAAGTTACTCGCAAGCGCTCTTGTTGTAGGGCTGTCTATTGCTCCCGCCGCTCTTGCTGTATAGCCCTTTCATTGGCCGTGAGTGCTCGCTCGTTAGTAGGTCTATGGCCGCCTCGTCGAGCTAAACGACCCTCTCTACGGGTATCTGGTGGATATAGAGGGGTTTACTATAGAGAGTAGCTACTCTCTACCTAACGAAGGAGACTTTATAGTGTGAATATTGAGTTATTCTCGATCTAGCGCTCCGCCTAGCCTTGTTGGATATCTAATTGGTACCTCTACTTAGGGCCTAAAAGGCCTCGAACTATAGATATTTAAGTAATAAGTGAGGGTATTTAGTTGTTAATTAGACTTAGTATAGGCTGCTTAAGTGCGTAGAAAGGCCTCTAGTTAATAGAGTAAATAGGGGGTCCATTTAGCCACTAACGCGGATAAATTATCGTTTTTAGTATCGCTAAGTTCTCTATATAGGCCCTTTTTAGGTAATAAGCGTAGGTAATACTAAACCTAAGTAAATCCTCATATTCATAGTCATTTAACGGTAAGTTCACTTTATATCCTGTAGTAATTTAAGTATCGAGAGTAGCCTATTAGCGCTTAAGGCGCTTAAGAGCGAATTTACTCACGCTCATGCGGAGTAGGTAAAATGGAGCACTCTACGCAAGTAGTGAGTAGCTACTTACCGAAAAGGCCTCATCCTAGTCTATATCCTTAATAATTAAGTTGACCTTAATAATAAGTCGTTTCACTAACTCCTTAAGTAACAGTTAAGTATTTAATAGTTCTTTAATAGTATTGTAATATAATTTAACTCTTTAACTAGCGGTAGAGCCTAAATTAGCTAATTTATAGATATAGAAATATATAATCTTTTCTTCCTTTAGAACCTAAGTTTCGACTAAATATCTTATAAATTAAGGGCCGATAGTGAGGCTTAAAATACGTTAGTTCTCTATAAGTTTATTAATTAACTTTAAGGTAATATATCGCTAATAGGCGCTTTTATAAGTTATTTTTATATTATCTCCTAGAACGCCTAATTGCCTCATCTTTACGACTATCGTCTCGATAGCGTACTAGTTATAAAACTACTGTTTTACTTGTAGAAAGGTCCTTAGAATCGACGTAGTTAAACCCTTGCTTTAGTCGCTAATAATGACTCGAGGAGGTGCGTAGAGTACCTTATTTAGTCGATTAAAGTAGTGATCCTTAAGGCACTACTAAAAAAAGCCGTATAAGGCCTTATCCTCCTCAGGACACTAGGAAAAGGCCGTAGGAAAGGTTTTACTACTATTTAACTGGTTTATAGCGACGAGAAGAGGTAATTTTAGGCGGTTTATATTAAAGGTCCTATCGATAATAATATAAAAGTCACTAATAAAGCGCTGAGTTACTTATATTAATTTAGGGTGAGTAAACTAGGCTTAAATAAGCTTTCTACCACTAAAATGGCCTTACTCGTCGGTATAGACCTTAACCCTAGTTTAATAGATCTATTAATGCTCCTACAACTTAGCGATAAGGCTAAAAACTAAGTTATTCTCGCTATTAAGGCGTAGTTTCCTTATTATATTATAAAACTCTCGACTGGATAGATGCAGCGCTAAATCCTTACTCTCCAAGATCCTACGAGAAGTAGAGTATATAATTTAAGTACGTCGATAAGTAGTAGTCTTTATTAATAGCTCCTGAAACTTAGGAATACGCCTTTTATAAGTAGGATAAGTAGCTAATAAGTTTTTAAGTAATTTATAACCTTAGTGAGTAAGTGAGGCCTTTATAAGGCGCTATTCTTTACTCTGTACCTTATCCTTTTTATCGATGAATACCTAGGTAATCCTTACCCGCTAATTACAGTTAGTTTAGTGAATATTTATACCGTCACGCCTACGTTAAGAGATAATATTACCTTCTTTATTACGAATTACTTAATCCTCTAAGGCGCGATAGTTCCTAGTCACTTGACTATAATAAATATACCGTATTTTAAGGCCTAATTAACGAGTACTATCACCGCCGCGACAAACGACGTTAAATCCTTATACTAACGAGAAGAGTTATAGACGGGCCTCAGCTTCTTTACGGTCCTTGAATACCTCTCCTATAGTAGGATCCTGCCGCTAGGCGGCTGGTAGCGAGTTCACGAACCTTTCTACGGCCACACGGTGGTGCTCGTAGCACCCAGTAGGAGTAGTCCAGGTAGAATTGGCCATTTGAGCGATAAGTGAGTGATAAATGAGCACTTAAAAGAGGAGGACTCAAGAGCAGGAATAAA
>Ga0105239_10004771_pt1 | contig 16094 bp, 15 predicted proteins | sample KBSC44metaG_FD_92761 | JGI IMG/M metagenome (GOLD analysis project Ga0105239, IMG submission 92761) | Corn rhizosphere microbial communities from Kellogg Biological Station, Michigan, USA - KBS C4-4 metaG | ecosystem: Host-associated > Plants > Roots > Rhizosphere > Soil | place: Michigan, USA...
GGGGAGTACCAAGAGGGGTCATGTCTGAGTTCTCCCAGATTGTTGGACCGCGTCCGCACACACACGACCAAAAGTGGAAAGGGAATTGAAGAAAAGCCGGAGAAATTAACGTGGGCGCAAGAGATGAAGTTGCAGTTGAGCAAATTTGACTAGCAAGGCTGTTCAGGAGACGCATGTGCGTTGATTTGCCAGTTGAGTCTTGGCTCATTTCCGACAACCGCCAGATCAACAGGCTTGGGGTGGCCCCTGGGAGACGATTCACCCACCACCTCCATCCAACTGCGCTCTCCCATTGTGAAACAAGCACACCCAAGCCTTTCTACTCGGGTCGTGGGACAAATCGGTCTTTACTAACCAGCTTCCCCGTGCTCCTCGGGCATTCTAACTGCTGGCAGTGCTGGCAGTGCTGGCCCCAACTCGCTTCCCACTACTGGAGTCCAGTGCGACCCGTTGGCCCAGAAATCAAACTCGAAACAAGTCCAAGGAATCCCGCCTGCTTGCCAACGATCACCCGCAGCTGGGTTACCATGTCATTTCCTGTGTTCGCCAGTGCTCCAACCAATTCCAGCTATGGCACTATGTCACTATGTCTCGGTTGAACATGCCCCAATCTAGCTGGGCAACCAGAGTCCGCCTAGGAGCGCCCACGAGTACACCCGGTGCACAGGTGACCGCTACTCCTGAGACTTGAGTCCTCCTGTAGTCTACCCTATGATCATGCCTACACGTATGTAGTACGGAGCATTGCTAAGGAGCACCTCGTACTCCGTACTCCATAGGCGATCCATACCAACGGCCCTCCAATTGTGCCAAATATGGCCACAAGTCGGGGGCACTTTAAGCGAAAGCAGCTTGCTTTACTTCCCGCCCCAGACCGATCATGAGATCTCATTGCTCGAAGCGTCCATAATTCAGATGGCCATCAACGCTGCCTGCGGGAGAATTGATGCATGACGCACATCATCCATGATATAATCGCTGATCTTCTATCGCCGCACAGGCTGGTTCGACAAAATGGCATCGCACCTGACAGTGACAGTATCGTCATCTGGCCAGAGCGGGCAGCCGCAGCGAAACTTTTTGGGACCAGAATGAAGGAAATTAGGATCCAGAATTAGCGTCCAGAGGATAAAATGATGGTGGATTGCAGCTCGGAGAGTGGATGGATGAGTGGATGCATGAACAGGCGGCGTCAGGGGTAGCTTTGACAAGGTCGACAAGGGCTTTGATAGCGACCTCCACATGGCGCAGCCTCACCACCCCATCGCACATCGCCATTGGCCCCTGGTGAACCCCGGTCGAAATTGTGGCTGCAACATACCACCAGCTCCCAACTGTCCTGCTCGACGAGCTCTTCCATATATCTATTCTGTCCACCGTGCTGATCCTCTGTTCTTCTCTTTCCTCCATCAACAAGATCGAAGTCCAACTTCCAGTCGCTCTTTAGCACAAACCAAACAACGCCGGTCTTAGTACCACTTACACTCGTTTTTACAAACAACCAACCCTCAACCTTATCAAACATCTCTCCAGTTTTCTAACCAGAAACTACCACCCCCACAACATTCAAAATGAAGGTCACTATCGCTGCCGTCGCCGCTTTGGCAACCGCCGCCGCCGCCGTCCCCGCCTGGGGTGACGTGACCACCACTACCACAACCACCACCACTACTACCACCACCAAGCCAGTTGCTGCTGCTACCAGCAGCACCTGGGCCGACTGGACCTCAGGCACCACCACAACCACCACCACCAAGAAGGTCGCTGCCACCACTACTACTACCAAGGCTGCCGCTACCACGACCACCTGGGCCGACTGGGAGCAGCCAGACTCCTGGACCACCACCGTTGTGACCGCCATCACCACCTTCTGCCCTGGACCCACTCAGATCGTTCACTTCGGCAAGACCTGGACTGTCACCACCGCCACCACCTTGACCATCACTGACTGCCCTTGCACCGTGTCTGTCCCCGTCTTCACCAAGACCTCAACCTCTTGCAGCACCGCCCCCACCGCCCCCACCGCTACCATTGTTCCAGTTGCCCCCGCTGCCACCACCAGCGCTCCTGGCTGGGGCCAAACCTCCGTCAAGCCTGCCGTCGCCACCTACACTGGTGCCGCCAACGCCCTCGTTGCCAACGTCGGTGCTGGTCTTGCCGGTGTCGGTGCCATCGCCGCTTTCCTCCTATAAATGGCGGAATGCTTGGGGCTTTGACCTGGAAAGGCTAGTCTGGCTGAACCAGCATCCAGCTTACCCTTCTGGATTCTATGGCTTCTCTTTTGTTCTTAACGCGGTGCTTCTCATGGGTATCAGACAACAGAGCTCGGTTCGTTTGCTGTGGTGGTGTGCTTGTGATGCAACATGATTGCATTGCCATGACAGATGACGCATTGGATAAATTTCTTGATCGGCTCTGGAGATTGTCGGGTGGGACATTTTTGTACGATCCTGGGTGCAGATCCACCTGATATATCCTTGGGATTTGGTCATTAGTTAATGAAAGGATATTTTTGAGGATAGCATTGCATCGTGCGTTCCCGGGGCATCCAAAAAATGTGAATTTTGTTGCATACCACTGAAACAAAAACAGAACACTTGTTTTCCCTTGTTCTCTTTTGCTTTATTGATACCAGTGTTATATACATAGTTCTGGTTTTCTTGGAAACTTCGAGAATGACGATGCAATGTCCTCACCTACACGAATCATGATTGAGAAGTCGCATATGTTCAAGCCCTTCACCTACCTATCAATTGACTAGTGATATTTTTCGTCGACTGGCCATCGTTTTGTTGAGCTGGACACGTCTAAACCTGGGTAATAATCCAGTACATGTCAGAAACTCCCCGATGCACTGGTGGTGTCTTTGTTGTCGGATTTGTCTCGGTGTCTGTGCATAACATCAGCCTCAAGCTCTGCATGATCGGGCCGTGATCGGCTCTAACCTTTTCTCTAGCAATCGCAGCAGGAGGACGAAAGGATCGCTGGTCATGCCACTTTCAGCACTGTAGATAATCCCGATGTGGAAGTGCAAGGGAAGCTCTCACTCTTCTAGCCCCCTTGCCCAGCGAAACACCCGACCGAGGATGGCAATGGGGCACAACGAGCTTCTCCTTCACCCACCCTGCCAAGAAATCCGGCCGGAAAAACTATTCGGAAGTCAGTCGCACCCCTCTCCACCTCCCCAAACCCCATCTCCTCATCTCCTTTCTCCGCGTCAATCAAACGATGCTTCAGCTTCACTCACCTCACTCCGTTGGACCGGCCGGACCGTTGCTGTCGCCTTGCTTGGTCCTCGGCATCATATTCTGGCAACGCCAGCGATGCAGTTGAGGAGCTGTCACGGTCTCGCTTCCAGTCCCATTGCCAGATTTTAACAGCTTTCATGCCACTTTACCCGCTGCAGGGACCTGCCACCTCGAGAATAAAATTAGGAGCTCCGGGTAGGGATGCTATTGAAGGCATAATATATATCCCTATCTACCATTTTCAGGGACACAACGCTCAACTGTGCTAGCCGTGCGAGCTCTCTACTTACATATTCCAAACGCCTCGACTGGCTGCCCCAGAAGACCTATTCATTCCTTCCTTCTTCATTGCGATCTCTCCTCGCCTCCCCGTGAGCGTCTCCTCGGTCGTCCTTTTCCATTCGCAGGAGCACCTGCACCTGCACCATGTCACCTAATAATACAGTCCAGGACTTAGTGCAGTCCTCGTCTTTGTCTGACCCTGATAAGTTCTGGGACAAGCACGGCAAAGAGCTGTACTGGCACAAACCATACAGTGCTGCCCTCCGCCAGACCACCAAGAAGTTGTCCGATGGTACTTCACATCGTCACTGGTCCTGGTTTCCAGATGGCGAGATCAGCACAACATATAACTGCATTGATCGTCATGTCAAGGCTGGAAATGGCGACAAGCTTGCCATGATCTGGGATAGCCCCGTTAGCGGGTCAAAAGAGAAGTACACATACAACCAGATGTTGGACGAGGTGGAACTGCTTGCAGGCGTGTTGAGAGATCAAGGTATTAAGAAAGGAGATGTGGTCCTGATCTATATGCCCATGATCCCACCTGCGATATTCGGTATGCTAGCCGCGGTCCGATTGGGTGCTATGCATGCTGTCGTGTTTGGTGGATTTGCCGCCAACAGTTTGGCTCAGAGAATAGAAGATGCAAAACCAAAAGTTATTCTCACCGCCAGTTGTGCGATTGAAGGTGCCAAGGGTCCTTTGGCCTATCAACCTTTTGTCGAATCTGCGATCAAGCAAAGCAGCTGGAAACCCAACAAGACCATTATTTGGCAGCGTGATGTCAAGAGGTGGAATCCCGTCAAACAGAATAAGGGTCAGCGGGATTGGCAGACCTTGGTCAAGAATGCGAGATCTCGAGGTCTCAGGGCCGAGGCTGTTCCAGTGAAGAGTACCGATGGTCTTTATATTATCTACACAAGTGGTACCACTGGATTACCAAAAGGTGTTCTTCGTGAAGCCGGTGGTCATGCTGTCGGCTTAAATTTAAGTGTGAAATACCTGTTTGATGTCAAAGGTCCAGGTGATGTTATGTTTACCGGCAGTGATATCGGCTGGGTTGTGGGACATTCATACATCGTGTATGCCCCTCTCCTCGCCGGAGCAACCACTGTCCTCTATGAAGGGAAGCCCATTGGTACACCAGATGCAGGCGCTTTCTGGCGTATGGTGGATGAACATCGAGTCACAACGTTATTCACCGCGCCAACTGCTTTGAGGGCAATCCGGAAAGAAGATCCGACGGATAAATTCTTCAAAGAGCGTGGAGAAAAGGGACGCTTGAGGCATTTACGTGCTCTTTTCCTAGCTGGGGAGCGATCGGAACCCTCCATCATTACACATTATCAAGGGCTTGTTAGCAAATATGCAGCACCAGACGCTCAAGTTATTGATCATTGGTGGTCCAGTGAGTCGGGAAGTCCCATGACAGGTCTTGCTCTCCGCCCCGCAATCGGACAGAATCATCACAGTCGCGAGGAGCACAAGGCTCTAGCCATTAAACCTGGTAGCGCCGGTAAACCTATGCCAGGTTTCGATGTCCGCATTGTCGACGATGAGGGTACTGAGGTGGGACAAGGGAAGATGGGCAACATCGTTCTAGGCATGCCATTTGCACCCACCGGATTCACGACATTGTTCAATGACGACCCACGCTTTTACAAGGGTTACTTGAGGCGATTTGATGGCAAGTGGTTGGATACTGGTGATGCGGGGATGATTGACCAAGATGGCTATGTACATGTTATGAGTCGAAGTGACGATATCATTAACGTCGCCGCACATCGCTTTAGCACTGGTAAGCTTATGTCTTGAGGGAGTAGAATTTGGAGTACTAACGACTTGCAGGTGCCATCGAACAAGCAATAACATCACACGACTCTGTTGCTGAGGCATGTGTGGTGGGTATCCCGGATGAGATGAAAGGACATTTACCTTTTGCATTTGTAATTCCTTCAACAACATCCGATTCGAATATACCAGCTACGCCATCAAAAGAATTCTTTAACGGCATCAACAGCCTGGTCCGATCACAGATCGGTGCTATCGCTTCACTGGGTGGTATCGTTCAAGGCAAAGGCATGATCCCGAAAACTCGAAGTGGCAAGACACTTCGACGGGTGTTGCGAGAGCTTGTTGAGAATGGTGCCGAGGGTCAATTCGACAAGGAAGTCAATGTCCCAGCGACGGTAGAAGATCGTGAGGTCGTGGAAGTGGCCAGGCAAGGAGTCAAGGAGTGGTTCGAAGAGCGGAAGAAACAAGCAGAAAAGGCCAAACTGTAGAAATTGCCTACGATAGATGGGTTTTCCCCTTTGGCCTTTTTCGGGGGTCAAGCCGCTGTTCTGGTCGGGCAAAGCCTCGCCGCTACTTAATATGGATGGATGGATATGCAGGGAAAATGTAAATTAGGATATCAATGAGGTGGATGCCAGCAACAAGGTCCGTTGATTCGCCTTCAAGTTGTAGATTTCGTTCTCGGTACCTCAGACCCAATTGTGGAACTCTTTTCTGGACCTCGTTTTGAGAGGCCTCTTCGTTGAATTCTGCAATGTACACAAAATTTGCAAGTATGTATGCTCAATAAAGTGGATTCAAGAAAAGAGTTCTATATTAAGTCTACAGTATCAGATTCTTTTTCAGAAGATCGGACCCCATGAAGAACACTTTTCTAGAACCCCATTTTACAAGGTCTCTTCCACGAATTCTGCTTCAATGGAATAACCATATCCACTTCATAAAATCCAAGGTCCCTCCCTGCCCATTTGTACCGTCAAAATTCACAACCTTGACTTGCACGTTCCCATCTGCCCTTGGTGGACTTGGCGGAACCTTGCACCAGAACTTAAAGCCTTGCCCTGAAACTTCATCAATACGCCCAATTCTCTGCCACTCTCATCTTCAGGACGGGACCCGGAGGCCTGTACTAAAATCATCAATTTCCTGCATCATCATGGCCTTCCCTTGCTCACAGACCATGTTTGGCAGATGTGTCAGCAGCATGAAGGTTTATAGGTCCACCGATGGTGTTTCAACTCGAATCACGAAATTGCACCTCAACCATCGTGCTCTGAACCCCCTCCAGATATCGCCTCAACGGTCGCACTACTTTGTTTGAGTCACTTTCCTTATCCCCGACCAGCCCATGTCTCGACTCAAACCTACTTCGATAGTTGCTATGAGAAAGTCATCTTCACCAAAAGCGATGGGATACACAAGGCTATCGTCATGTCAGTTCTCAGACTCATCCTGGTTCGATTCCTTCCATTTGCTCATTAAATCATGGCTACAACTTATCGCGACAGCAATTCCTCGCGCAAAAGTTGTTGGCAACCAAGAAGTGCGGGCTGCTTCACAACCTCCATCACCTTGAATCGAGGAACAGCTTTCAAGAGTTCTCCTTCCAACTGCCTTTTGAAGATATCGTTCTGCATCAACCCCCCTGCCAGCAACAAAGCAGAATCGTTCAAATCTAGCTGTCTAGACTGTGCGACTGACTGTACAAGGCTGACTAGACTATGCACTGCGCTTGAGGTTATTGCCTGCGCTTGGACATCTTCGCCACTCAACTCAACCACAACCTTTGCAAGTTGAGCTATTCGCTCTTTCTGCAGTTCAGGCCTGGAGTTTAATACTTCACTGAGAAGATCATAATCGAGTTTGGAGCTCCTATCCTGCTGGAAGTGTTTCAAGACGACTCGAGTCAATCTATCAAACTCCGGGTTCTGGGGTTCAAAGCTGGCACTCGAGTGAAAATCGTCCAGTGCCGCAAGTGCATGGCGAATACTTTTCTTCCCAATATCGAAGCCTGATCCGTCATCCCCAAGCATATGACCCCAGCCTCCGGCGCGACTGATCCTGAGGAGACCATCACCATCTCTTTTGTAGCTCATAGCAACCGAGCCTGTCCCGGCAATCAGCACGATGGCAGTATTGATGTTATACCTTTTGAGAACTGGGAGTGCAAGGAGCTCGATGTCATTTGTGATCCTCAACCTGGGCCCTCGGGGACGATGGAACAGAGTTTCAAGTCCCTGGTTGACCTGCGCAGCAACTCTAGGTCTATCATAGCCTGCAAGGCCAACCCAAATCGAGGAATATTGGACTGTGTCCCAATGTCTACCAGACAGAAGCGAAGATGAGTCCGCTGCTCGCTGGATTGCAAGAGAGATTGACAGTATGGCAGCCTCTACTCCAACATCTGTGACATTACACCCACCGGCTTCTCCAATGCTGATCGCCCCATCTGCTGAGATGAGAGCCGCAGCACATTTGCTCCCACCACCGTCAATACAAAGAGCATATTCGAATTGGTTGCTATTAGTCGTTGGATCCGCAGGAACGCCTTCGTCATGTTTCAAAATTTTTGAAAGAACACCTCCTGCATCATCTAAGCGATTCACAGCTTCCAGAACGGTGACCCCCAGGGTCAGTGAGGCTATTGCAATCTTGACACTTCCACCGCAGCTGTTTAACAAGTCATCCAGTGCCTCGTCTGCCTCGGGACATTTTGAGCCACAGATACTCCGCAAAATATTTCGCGACCGTTGCTGGAGTTTCAAGTTTGTTGCTCTCAGGTCAACCATCATGTTGCCAAAGGTCTTGCCAATCTTAATCATCACACCTGTACTCAACATATTGAGGACAAGCTTTGTGGCCGTACCCGCCTTCATTCTGGTACTTCCAGTCACGACTTCTGGCCCAACAACCGCACTGATCATGCAGTCCACATCTTTGCTCGTGCTCATGCTTGAAGGCTCTGCACATGCAATTCCAATCGTAAAGCAGCCATGATTCTTAGCATAAGAGAGACAGCTCAGAACATAAGGCGTTCGCCCTGAAGCAGCAAGTCCCACCAATGAATCCAACTTCGGCTTCAGTTTGAGAGCCTTAAGATCATTCACAGCAGCTGCCCCATCGTCTTCAGCTCCTTCCTGTGCCTTTCTGAGCGCAACATCGCCGCCGGCAATGATCCCTACAAACTGCCCCTCTGGTGCAGAGTACGTCGGAGGAATCTCGGAAGCGTCAAGGACACCCAGCCTTCCACTCGTCCCAGCGCCAACATATATCACTCTACCGCCGTTACTGACCCGCTCAGCGAGGATGTCAATTGACTCTGCAATGACTGGGATGCATTTTTTAATGGCGCCCGCTATTGTAGCATCTTCGTTATTGATGATATGACAAAGTTCGACCGCTGAGACTTCATCAATGGACTGACTGTGAGGATTCTGTTGTTCTGTCTGCAACGCAGAAAGCCTACCAAGGTCGGATTCAGTTGGCATCTCTTCCAATGGTTGTCCAGCGATATTTTCATGATATTGAGCAATTGCAACTTTTCAATTGTCAGTAACATTCTCAGAAGCAATATTTCACAAAGTAAGAATGCCGTGGGTCGAAACACCGAATGTTCCGGTGATGTGCCCGGTCAATTCCATTGCGACATGTAAAGGACCGATCATGCCTACCACTGTTCCATCTATTGCTTACCGTAACATTACTTTCAAAGTGGCAGATTGACTCCTACTCTGTTCCTGACCGATTTATGTGGATTACAACACATCCTCGGGTACACGTGCCGTCAGTGATGTCCCCCATGGAGAATGCCGACGCAGCCGCTTGCATCCTGAGATTGCCGATCATGCCCAATTTTCGCTAAACATAGTTAGCGATCCACCAAAAGGGACGATTTTGCTTGGTCAAAAGCTTATCAATGTGCCATTTTACAGTTTCTGGGGTTGTCGTGGCTCTCATGAGGCAATCTTTTGATGTAACCGTAGACTCCTTCTCCGCGTTACATGGCTGGTTAGATCACTTGCATGACAGAATGCAGCCTCGACGTCGTCAAGGCATACTAATATTGACCAACGCGCCATGGAGCTCTCCATCCAACACTTTTGAGCCTCAATTACCCAACACGACAATTACCTGAATATCTCTCCAATATGGCCAACCAGAGTGCAGCACCTGCCATTGAAGCAGTTGATCATGATCAGGTGGACATTGAAGACGACCCTCGATCAAGGTTCTCAAATGTCAAGGCCTTTTACTCACACCCATGGACTCAAATCGTGCTCATCAGTCTCATTTGTTTCTGCTGTCCAGGGGTCAGTATGCTTGCACCTGTACAATTACGTCATACTAACGGAGAGACAGATGTACAATGCACTAGGAGGCTTAGGCGGCAGCGGCCAGGTAAGTTATTCTACTGCTGCCGGTAAATTAAGACATTGCCGCTGACTACGATCGATCAGGTTGACCCTACGGTCGCCGCGAACGCCACAGTAGCACTTTTGTCCGCAACCGCAGCAACTGCGTTGTTCATCGTGGGACCACTTTTTGCGTATACAGGTCCACGACTGTGCTTCATGCTCGGAGGATGGACGTATGCCCTCTATAGTGGCAGCCTGCTCAACTTCAATCGTAAGTTGAAACATGTTGATGATAACTTCCACATTGCTGACGAAATTCACATTAGACCACGACAACGGCGCCTTCGTGATCGCATCTGGAGCCATCCTCGGCGTCGGGGCTTCCATGCTCTGGGTAGTACAAGGCGCAATAATGACAACCTATGTGGCTGAGTCACAGAAAGGCCGTGCAATTGCAGTGTTCTGGATCATCTTCAACCTTGGAGGCGGCGTTGGCAGTTTGGCTTCCTTCGGTCTCAACTTCAGAAGCAAATCTGGAACGGTGACTGATTCAACCTACATCGCACTGATGATAATCATGCTATTTGGTTGGGGTCTTGGTCTTTTCATCTGCTCACCAAGACGGATCCGACTTGCACAGCTTCACGACGCTGTTGAAAAGGAGAAACACACATTAAGGGGCACTGCTGAGATCGTCGTTCGGACCCTGGCAACCTGGCGTGTAGCCTGTATGCTACCACTCTTCTTCTGCGCCAACGTGTTCTACTCCTACCAACAAAACAACGTCAATGGAATGACTTTCAACATTCGGTCTCGGTCCCTGAACGGTGCACTATACTGGATCGCACAGATGCTCGGTGGTCTACTCATCGGCGTCATTCTAGACCTCCCATTTTTGACTCGTCCAATGCGTGCTCGAGTGGGATGGGTGTTTCTTTTTGTCACTGGAATGTCGATTTGGGGTGGCGGATATGCCTTCCAGAAATGGCAAGACCGTCGGTTGGCTGCCGGGTTGAAGCAAGACGTCGACTATACACAGGGTTCGCTTTCGACCGGACCCATCTTCTTGTACATTTTCTACGGCATGTATGACGCTTTGTGGCAAGGATACTGCTATTGGCTCATTGGCACGGAGTCTAACTCAACCTCAAGGGCAGCAGTGTTGGTGGGTGCATACAAGACTTTCCAGGCGACGGGTGGCGCCATGGCATGGAGAATCAATGCTCTGCACAAAAGTGCTATGAGCCAATTGGGGATGAACTGGGGTCTGTCCATGGGTGCTCTGGTTATTGTAATCCCGACTGTCTGGACTGTGACGAGGGTGACCGTGGAGAAACCAGTCCAAAATCCTGAGCTAGAAATGAAGATCCGTGAGGTGGAGCAATTCGAAGGGGATAGGAAATGAGAGAATGTGCCGAGGGATGACCTAGATGGGTGAGAGAGAGGGGACGACTACTTTCCAGCAATTTCAGAGCTTGTGTAAATAACATACAGCTTTAGTCAGAGTACAAAGATTCACAGAACAACCGAAAGTCTCACGCCATCGTTCCCATGGAAACCCCACCGCCCTTGGACAAAGTGCAGTTTCTTGAGGCTCGCTGATAGCATCCCATTCGGCTCGTTCGTACGAACTCATGGAGAAGACTCGGACCTCCACAAAAGTCTCGGTCCCTCTCCACAGTCTAGCGCACATATCCATGTGCAAAACGCCCTGTGTGCACCGGGCCGGGTATATGCCCATGCAAGGCTGAAGCGACGAGGCTCGCCCTTCTCAGGAGTTCGGTAGCACGTAATCGTGGGCCGTACCCACGCACCCCACGCGATGATGCAAGCAAACCTACGCTGGGGGGGAAGCTCGTGGCCATGCGAATTGAAACGGCTCTTCCGGTGTCAACGAGTAAATGCATTGATGCCCATTACGAACGAGTACAGTGCATGCTTGCACGGTAAAGGGTTCAGTTGATAAGTGGAACTCAATTCATTGGAGGGGGTTACCAAGCTATCTAGTTGAGCTGGCCACCGAGTTTTGAGACCATAATCCTCCGACCAACCCCTCCGTTTCCTCACTATTCCAAACTCCGGTGCGATGTCGCCCTGCCCCAATGAAATGTGAAATGTTTCGTTTCGCTCACAAAGTCCAACATGAAAACTAGAAGAGCCTTTTACAAAATAATAATAATGAGTTTCCAACTCTATTCCGTAGCAGTAGCGGTGGCCAATTCGATCTTTCACGAGATGGCGAGAATAGCCTTCTCCAGAGTGCCGACCAACTTGGGGACCAACTCGGCCTCGAAGATCAGCATGGGCCTCAGTCTGACGGTTTCCTTGCCGCAGGTGCCGATGTTGACGCCCAAGGACTTCATCTTCTTGACGAGCGCCGCGGCGTTGGTGGTGTCGAACGCGATGTACGTGCCCTGGCCCTTTCCTCGCAGGTTGTGCACGTGCTCGGGGTATTTCTGCGCGACCCCCTCGAGGGCGGCGTACAGCTGCTCGCCGACGGCCTTGGTCTGCTCGACGAGGTCGCGGCCCAGGATCTCGTCGATGACGGCGTTGCACAGCAGCACGCGCGCCGCGTCGCCGATCCACGTGTTGAATTGCCGGTACGCCTTGTCCGGGCACAGCTTCTCGTCGCCGAAGAAGTAGCCTGCCGTCTGGGCTTTCTTCGAGAATGTCACCATGTCAGGTGGCGAGGTCAGGTTCCAGTGGTCGTGGCCCCAGAAGCTTCCCGTCGCGCCGAATCCGGTCTGCACCTCGTCGACGATGAGGAGCACGTTGTGCTTCTTCGTCATGTCCCGTAGGCCCTGGAAGAAGGCGGGGGACGCGTGGTTGTCGCCTCCTTCGCTCTGGATTGGCTCGACAATTACGGCTGCGACTGGGTTTGGCCTGAGAGTGGGTCGTTAGCAACGGAGGGGAGAGGGAATGTTATTAGATAGGTGTGGTGGGGTGGTACTGACCATGTGGTGATGAGTTGCTCGACTTCCTTGAGGCTGGCCTCCTCTTCTGCCTTGTTGGCTTCAACGTTATCCTCAAGGGGATACTTCAGGGCAGGGAAATGTGCATGTGGCCAGTCGAAGGATGGAATGTCGAGCTTGTGCACGGCCTTGGACCGGGTGGTGGACAAGCTGCCAAAGCCTCGTCCGTGGAAAGAGTTCTTGAAGCTCAAGATGGATAGATCTGGGGAGCCGGGAGAGGTGTTGTGCAGCGACGTGTGGATTTCGTGGTCGCTCCACTCGACACCTTCGCCTCGCTTCTGTCGTTGATAGTACATGAATGCCGCCTTGTACGCCAACTCGTTGGCTTCAGATCCTGACTGTGCGGTGAAGAGTCTGTTGTGGCCTTTCGGGGCGACGCGGAGGAGACCTTGCGTCAAGAGCGAGAACCAATTCTCGGCCGGGAAGTTGCCTGTGGCTGGACGGTTGACAAGAGCTGACACCATCTGTGGCGACTTTGCGGCTGCGATGAGAGTGGGGTTGTTGTAGCCCACGGGGATGGATGCGATTTGGCTGTACACATCAAGGTACTTGTTGCCGTCCACGTCCACGATGAAGTTGTCATGGCTCTTCTCGTAGTCGACCACAAAGTGGACCGCTCTAGCATCGAAGACTTTGTCCAATGCTGCGATCCGTTGCTTGGACTTTGGCCCTGGGACCTCGGTCGTCACCCAGGTGGTCTCTTCGATGAGCGCGCCAGGCATGTTGTGGAATGAGGGATTAAAGAATTATACAATTGGCTTTCGCTTTAATTGATGGATAGTAAAGATGGAAGAAGCACAAGGGAAAGGAATCTTACGAACGCATTCTTATATATTTTACCCACCTCGTGGAATAGTGTAGAAAAACCTTGACCCACGCGCATGGTCGAGTCTTTCTTTGCCCCAAAGGCTGGAAGACAGCCGGAGATGTTCTGGTAAAGCCACGATTGGGTCTGATGCCCAATCACACAGCGTTGCGCCTACCACTCATTGCGGATAGACCATATCGTCACGGATATGAGAGGTCGTTTTGTTGGTTGGCGGTTGATATGATTGCACCCGGGCCGGTGCACTCTCAACTTCGCCTTCAAGCAGACCTTGCTCAAGGCGAGCGCCCAAAAGCGGACATGACGGCGTGATCCGGATGTGCCGGTGAAAACAAGGCCTTTCAGTTATGGTGCTGGCCGGCCACGGGTTATAACCATGTACAGTCTCTTGTTGGCAGCGATAGAAGCGAGAGTTCAAAAAGGGTGTTGTAGAAATGAGGAGTCTGTGATTGCTAATAACGAGTAAAGTCGGCTAATGATGAGGGCAGCCCCCAGATCTGCAACCACCTTGGCAAAAGTTACAGGCGTTCTCACTAGACTAAAGTAGGTATTCCGAACCTGGGCGAGTGCCAATTAGTATTAACTACATCACTCTGTCGATGGCCCTCCGTTGTGTGTGAAATTCTACAGTATGTACGGAGTACAGGCACGGAGAATCATGATTCATGCAAGTGTTTTCGTCTCTTTTATAAGGTCGATCGGTTCATCTCCCATGAAAGAAAGGTACACACGACGGATATCTACGGAGTACAGGGACACCAGTACTTTCCTCAGTGAAAGGAAATCTAACAATACTTATGTTCCATTCCTGTCCAAGTTAAGAGTCTCCAATGCAGATGAAGAGCTGGGTCCAGGCACCCCCTGAGGCTCTAACTCAATTGTAGCAGTAATTGGAGGATTTTGCTGTCTGAAAGGTGCGAAGATACCGACAATGAGCTTTGATGGCAGCTGGAGTTCCTTTTCAGCTTCGTTGATGGCATTGGCCACAAGCCCGAATTCAAGATCTAACCACTCAAAGCCAAGCTTAAAAATCAGGTTGGCGATTTATGAATGCGATGCGTTGACAGTACTTCTGAGGATCATCCAGCCAATTTTGAATTCCTTCTTCAGGGGGATTAGCATAGTCCTAACCTGGGTCGCGGATGTGCGGTCCGGTAGACTCTCCGTCCTTAAGTTTCATCAGGGTAGATATCGGAAACCAAAGACACAGAAGCTAGTCCCTTTATCATGGCGCATTTTCAGAGATTGAAACGCTGAGATTAAGCGTAGGAGAAGTCATGGTCATATTCATGTACTCGGTCACACTCACGGCTTCCAAGTAATATCGAATATCGCCCATGGACCTGGCAACTGGGTGCCAAGCCACCTAACCATATCCACTACGTTTTAAATACCCACACAACTCGCTGTACAATATTTCTAAAACCATTATAATTTAGATATCTAGAATCGTTTTTAACAAGCAGGCAAGCAAGTACGCAAGCTTAAAGCAAGCAACAGGGGTTTGTGGTCTAGTGGTATGACGGTAAGCATCATTAGCATCCCTACTTCAATGACCATAACTCATTCCATTATTAGTTTCCTTAGGTAAACATACATCCCATCACGGGCTGGGGCACAACTAACAAACTTATCAGCAAAACAATCCTTCCAGGATTGGAAAAGGTTCTGGGTTCGATTCCCAGCTAATCCATCTGCAATTACAACGGGCTTTAAGAGCTCTAGAGTGATATCTATCTATATTTATATCTATCGAAAGTGGAAACTTTTGTTGTTAGTATAAGCTAGGTGACCACGATGCTCACGGTTGTCTTCCTTCCACCCTCCAGCATCGTCACTCTCATTGGGGTTTTTTTGTTAACCTTCTTTATCTTCGTCCATCTGAAATGGAGTGCCCATTTAGTTGCTAAGGATCCTCTCGACGACGGTCATGCCACCAAGTGTTGACAGTCCATAATCGATCGGTAGGCGTTTGTCGTCTGAGCGGATAAGCACGCTGTTACACACTCAACCCAGTCTCCCAGCCCAAGCTCAACTGCATCATCGCTGTCCATAGCCAAACTGGGCTTGAACATATGGCTATTAAGCAGCGAGATTATACTTGGGACAGCCTTTCGGATGTTGTTGAGTATTTGCCTGTCGTTGAACGTGTCCTTGGTGAGGAGAGTGACCAGCTCGCAGGTGAACTCTTGTCCGATGCGGTGTACTCTTGATCCGGCCTGATCACCAACTCGTTGAGCGGGTGGAGGGCCCAGGAACACTACCCAGTGACAGCTATGCTGTAGGTTCAGTCCAAATGAGAGGGTGTAGTATGATCCGATTCGAATCATAGGAGAGTTGGTTGAGTTAAACCGCTCCTGTAGTGCAGCCTTCTCCCTGACGTTCATGCTGGAGTGGTAGACGGCGGCATCTACTTTCAATGCTTGTGTGATAGTAAAGACGAGTGCTTGTTGCGCAGGTACAGAGGCGAGTATGACCATCTTCTCCTCGTTTTTGACGACCACGTCGGCGATGATTCGTAGCAGTGCTCGAATTTTGGGTGCTCCTCTAAGAATGATAGATAGACGTCCGGATAGATCGTCGGGAATAGGTTCCCCAGGGTTGGCATTGCAATACC
>Ga0105239_10004772_pt1 | contig 16091 bp, 16 predicted proteins | sample KBSC44metaG_FD_92761 | JGI IMG/M metagenome (GOLD analysis project Ga0105239, IMG submission 92761) | Corn rhizosphere microbial communities from Kellogg Biological Station, Michigan, USA - KBS C4-4 metaG | ecosystem: Host-associated > Plants > Roots > Rhizosphere > Soil | place: Michigan, USA...
CGAAACTTATCTTCTCCATAAGGCCTGCATGAGTAAGGAGTTCTAACCATAAGAAATGCATATTTGCCAGTTGTATCTTTTGGCAGGTAGATGGCAGTAAAAAGCTTTATACCATCTCTCATGAGTATCATTGTTTCAATCTTTGTATAGCTGTCTTTTACCAGGCCCGAGGCTTGTTGCGCATTGCTAGTAAAGGAAATTATTAGCAATAGAATTATCAAAGCACTTTTTATCATAACTCTTTTTTAAAGCGAATAAATTTTTTGGATAATAGCTAAGGTTTTTATTATAAGCCAAGTTCTTTTGCAGGATCCCAAAAGAGTTTATCAAAATCAACCACTGTATCATTAACTACTTTAATCTTTTCTTTTTCAAGTAACTCCTGCATCAGCGTAGGCGTTGCAAAATGCATTTTACCACTCAGCATACCATTCCTGTTTACTACACGTTGTGCGGGCACTTTGGGCTTAGCTGCGAAAGCGCCATTCATTGCCCAGCCAACCATTCGTGCAGAAAGCTTTGTGCCGAGATAGTTTGCGATGGCTCCATAACTGGTAACTCTTCCTTTGGGAATTTGTCTTGCAACATCCCAAACATCCTCGAAGAAAGAATGCTCTTTAGATTTATTCTTTACAGGAATTTTATCCTGCTTTGTTATGGTTGATTTTGCCCTCTTCATTTATTGAAGATAAAACAAAGACATAGAGAATAAAAAAGCGAAGGCCCAGCCAACTATAAAAAATGATGGATGGCTAATACCACGCGATAAATGAGAAAAAGATTTGAAACGTACTACACTGCCTGAATACTAATTCAATTTTTCTATTGATTTAAGAACGTTATTTTCTTTTGGCAATCATTGCAAAACCCGGATTCATTATCCTGATTCAACTTGCCTTCTGCGTCTGCCATAATGCATTGCTTATTATTGCAATGTTGAAGTCCAAAATTATGACCTATCTCATGCACAACAGTTTTAAAAAGGCGTTGTTCCAGCAATCGTTCAGTAGGATTGTTTTGCTTTAGACGAAAGATGGATGTAACATTTGCATCTCCTGGCTGGTAACCCAAACCCATTATTCCATAATCTTTAATTCCTCCTTTGGTTATAGAAATGTCATGCGCAGTAATACCTGCAATAACCTGAACATTTAATGGCTTCATCTTCTTCAGCCACTTTATAATGCTATCTGCCCTATACCTGTTGCGTGGTGTATAATAAAATGAAGAAGGGATTGGTTTGGCGGGCGCGATAAAAACCTTTACAGGATAAAATCGCCCGATGCTATCTTTTAAAACTGAAAGTATTTTTTCAGGAAAATTTCCCAGTGGCTGTAAAACAATAATGCTTCCTTTTAGAGAAGCATTATTGTTTACATTTTTGCAATTGCATATACTGCATAAGAACAGGCAAAGAAGCATCACAAAATTTCTTGACATTGATATATCTACTTGTAGTGAGGCATATGTACATCCATAAATTGTTGCTCGGCATTGGTAAAATTATCAATAGCCATCTTTCTGCCGGTATTTACAATTTCATTTAATTGATTAAAGCCGTTAACTGATGCATTAATATCATTTACTGCTTTATTGTAATTATCAACATCTTCCTGCGTTCTCTTTGATTCAGGTTTTGTGTTAAATGCCTTTTTCATCTTTTCAAAATTCTCTTCCTTCAAAAAGTAATCTGTGATTTTCTGCATGTCATTTTCTGCAAGCTTTTTATAAAAATTCAAAACATTTTTACAGGCAACAGTAAGTGCCGGGTCACCATCAAAATTCTTTAAAGTATCAAGAACCAGGAGTCCTTCTTTTGCGTATGTAGCGAGTGCATTTCTTGATTGCTCAATGCCATTTAATTTCTTTTGGTTGATGGCTTGTGTAATCTGACCATCCTGCCAGTTACATTTGAAGAACAACAGGTATACTTTATTTCTGTACTGGTTGAGCTTTGACGCAACACCCATCTTATCGTACAACTCACTTTTTGAATCAATAAGCGTTATATTATACTTCTTTGCAAAGTTCTGACTTGCTGTTTCCAGTTGTGCAGAGGCTTCTTTTAATTTCTCCTCTGTTTTTTCCTGCAACAACAGGTAAGCCTGCATTTCATCGAACGACTGTTCTGCTATCTCTTCCATGTTTACGATATGGGCGTAGTCTTCATTAAATACCTTATAACATAGCTGCACATATTTTATATTGCTTTGTCTTAATGAATCATCTTTTTTATAAATAGGCAAATCAAGAATTTTGTACCTGCATTTATCAATGCTTTCCAATGTTTGCTGGCGCATCCTTTCAATTTTTCTTGCTCTGCCACTGTGTGCAACGGCACTTGTATAAGCCATGTAACTTTTATCCATTTCCACATGGGCATTGCTCAGAGCGGTCATATACTCACCGGGATTTTCTAAGTTTTGGGCTTTAAGTTTTGTAAGAGAAAAGAATACAAAAAAAGTTACAGCAAATGCCTGTAAGCTACGGACAGTAAGGGATTTCATGTTATGTTGTTTAGTTTTATAATAAAGGGTTGTTTAAAAATTATTGCAAATATTATTTTTTATGAACAAAAATTACAGTGTGTTGTACCCGCAACAAAATATTATTTCGACATATTTAAAAGTAAATCATAACTGAGCTTTACATAAGCATCGTGAGAAAGGTATAACATAAGCGCACTATCCATTTCTGCTAAAGTTTTATTGCCTGCCAGTCGTTGCTGTTCATATATGTTATTCACTATGCTGTATTGAGGCTTTATCCGCAATCTCAGTTCCGGAAGGGTAACCGTATCCATATCGTTACCATTTATTTTTGTAACAATATCTGACAACTTAAGAGATTCATCTTTTGCCGCGCCTGAAGTTTTAGCCTCCTGTATATATGTTTTCAATTCTTTAAAATAAGCGGCCGTATCAGTTTCCTGTTTTGCCAATGCAATTAATGAAGCAAGCTGTAATGGAGGATATGGCTTGTAATATTTATTCGCATCAATTTTAGGAAGTTGTAAAACGAATTTTTCATCTGCTTCGCGATGTGGCTCTATTTCTAAAACATCCGGTACTAAAACATCTGGTTTTACACCAACTGCCTGTGCAGAGGTTCCATTAATACGATACAGTTTGCTTAGCGTAACTTTAAGATAGCTGTCTGCATGCTCAACAGATGAAGCCTTTTCAAGATTGATAGTTGTATCCAGCGGAAGTATTACCTGCCCGGTGGCTTTACCATAAGTAGTAGAACCTACGATTAATGCACGGTTATAATCCTGCAACGTTCCCGCCACCATTTCTGAAGCCGAAGCCGTGTAACCGTTCACCAGTATAACTAACGGGCCATCATAAATAGTACCTCTGTTGATGTCTTTTAAAGTAATAATTTTCGGGTCGCTGCTTTTGATTTGCTCAACAGGACCTGCATCAATAAAAATGCCGCTTAGTTCAACAGCTTCCTTTAAAGAACCACCGCCATTATAGCGCAGGTCAATTATCAGGCCACTGATATTTTCTTTTTTAAGTTTGATGATTTCTTTCGCTACATCATTAGCACAGCCGTTTACGCCGGCACTCTCATCTTCCCAATCACTATAAAATGCCGGCAGGGAAATATAGCCGATTGTTTGCGAGCCTTTTAACAGAAAGCTTTTTACTTTATCTTCTTCATCACTTTCTTCAGCCATTTCTTTCATTAGCGAAACTTTTCGCAGTGTTCCATCAGCCTTTTTTACAGTAATGGCAACAGTATCGTGATTGTTTTCATCCAATAACCGGCTAAGCTCGTCCACTCCTGCGTCAGATACATCAATAGGTTGCTTTGTACCCCATTTCAGATCCATAAATTTATCACCCTCATTCAATAACCCACATTTATACGCAGGGCTTCCGGGCTCAAGGTCTTTAATGATAGCACCCCCGGATTTATCACTCTTTATATGAAAACCAAAACGAAATGGCTGCTTACCGAGTTCACTGTCAAAATTTTCTTTTTCACTTAACGGAAAATATTCTGTATGCGGATCGTAACAATTAGCAAGCGCTTTGCAATAAACGTTGCCTACTACTTGTACAATTCCACCCGGTGACTGAAGCAACTTGAGAATATCTCTCTTGTAAAGACCCTGTACCTTTTTTTGAAAGATCGCCTGTGCGCTATCAAGATGCTTTTTTTGAGAAGCAATATTACCGGGCATCACCTCATCTTCTAAATCACTTAAAACTTCCAGCTTCATTTTTTTGTACAGCTTATTTCTAAGGGCTATTGCATTGGCTGGCCAGGAAGTATCCTCGGTTACGGTTAATTTTTCTGCTATATTAAAGTCGAAAGGTTTTTTTGAAATATTGTCAATCATTGTATCTACCTGTTGCAAACGCTTTTGATACAAGTTTATCAAAAGGCTTAAGAAAGTAGTTTTTTGCAGCTTCAGTTCATCATCCAGTTGCAGGCGGTACGGTTGTAGTTGTGCAATATCTTCTGCGGTTAAATAACTGCGATCGTTATCCAGTATTTCTAAAAGATGATCGAAAAACCCTGCAGAAAAGCTGTCATTAAGCGGCTTTGGATCAATATGAAATTTTGCAGCCATTCGTGTTATAAGGTAAGCATCATGCGAGGCTTTGGCCACAGTTTGGGCTGTAGAATAAAAGACGGATAGAAATAGCAGAAACAGGGTTGATAAAAATTTTTTCATTCAAATATGTAAAGCCGTAAAGTAAAGAATGATTTAATGGAAGATAAATTAAAATATGATGTAAAAGGGATTAAAAGACTAATCTTTTTCATTGAGAACGTCTGTAAAACCGGAGTAATCAGATTCACGAAATATGTTTACAAAATGATAAACAGTAAACGCTCCGGGCAGTAATCACTAATTTTATTTTATGGAACAGTACAGCAAACAGGTAGAAGTAAGATGGAGTGATCTTGATGCTAATTTTCATTTGAGGCATTCTGTATATTATGATTGGGGCGCTTTTGTGAGATTGTCATTTCTTAACGAACATGGCTTGCCGCCTGCGGTATTAATGCAACATCATCTTGGGCCAATACTTTTTAGGGAAGAATGCATTTTTAAAAGAGAGATAAAATTTGGCGATAGCGTTGCTGTAAATTTTGAACTGCTTAAATGCAGAAAAGACATGAGCCGCTGGACAATGCGCCATGAAATAATTAAAAACGCAGATACACTCAGCGCCACATTAACGGTTGATGGTGCATGGATGGATACCCAGCATCGCAGGCTTGCTATCCCTCCGGAAATTATTCAAACCGCTTTTGAAATCATACCTAAGGCAAAGGAATTTGACTGGGAAGTTTATAATTAATCCGCACGCATTTTTATCTAACAAAAACAAGAAATTATTAGTAATGAAATATTGGTTTCTTTTTCTTTTAATAATGGTTCGTTTTATTGTACCGGCTTCTGCACAGGATGAAAGATGGGAAGCATATATGGCAAAATATTCTAAAGGGCCAGGATCCGTTACAGCAAACTTCGCATTGCAAAACTTTAAAGACACGGGTGCTTATCCATACCTTATAGTGGCGGCAGTTAAGTTTACCAACTGTACTGTGGAAGGATTTCCAGTCAATGATGAATTGGGGGTGCTGGATGCAATGAGCGATTCTATTTTTTCAGTGGTAAAAAAGCATACGCCGTCCATCTTTGCAGGCACCTTTACCTACCAGTGCGAACGGCTTAACTATTTCTATGTGCAGGATACAGTAAGGGTTAGAAATGTTATAGCAAAAATGGTTAATAAGGATTACCGTGGGTACAGGTTTAATGTGGCTTCGAGGGCAGACAAGGGCTGGTCAACCTTTAAAACGTTCCTTTATCCCAATGAGCAAACAATCGAAATAATTGAAAACGGTAAAATGGCATCAGTTTTACATAAAGCCGGAGACAAGCTGTTGCTGCCAAGAAAGGTAGATCACTGGCTGTATTTTAAAACCGACCAAGGCAGAACAGATTTTCTTACTTATGCCAGTTTTGAAAAATTTAAGGTTGAAGATAGTACTGCAATCAAGGGTAAGAATGATACTTATCCTTTTGCCCTTCATCTTTCAAGGGTTGATTATGTTGATGTAAACTCTATCAGTAAAGTAACAATCGGGTTAAGAAAGGAAGCAAAAAAGCTGGATGGTATTTATGACGGGTGGGAATGCCCGGTAATAAAGGAATAAAAAAGGCTCCAGCAAAGGAGCCTCTTAAAGAATTAGAATATAAGTATTCTTTATAATCCGCTTAAAGTTAACCCGATTGAATACGGGTGGATAGTAGGCCCCGCCCCATCCTTTAAAAAGCTGGTAAGCTGGTAAGAGCCATCAATAGAAAAATTACCAATACCTATGCGCGCCGTGGCTGCTACTCTTGTTGAATTAATAAATTTCTTGTCTTTCTCTTTCATTATATAACCGCTTCCATAGACAGAGCTACCGGTTTTTGTTACAAGGTTTTTACCTTTTGTATGCGCATCCAGTATTAAACCACCTTTAAGGCCCAGCGCTAATTTCCATCCTTTATCAGGCGTAACAGGATTTGTTACAAACCTTAATTCAAGAGGAATTTCTAAAAATATGGTAGTGAGCTTGAACTTTTTAAAGTTAGAGGAATCGGTTCCGGGTAAAGCACCTCTAAATGGAAGAGTAGCGCTGTTAGATTTTAAATCAACGTAAGTGTCTTTAAAAAAGATGTTGCTGCTGCCAATACCAAGGCCATACGCAACACTTAAATGTGGGTTTGTTTTAAAGGGCTTGTCAAGCATGAAATAGAAATTAAAGTGTCTTGAAAAGCCGCTTGGGTTAATACTGTCGGTAGATTGGCTCCATCCATCCCAACCAAACTGTATCATAAAATGATCGTTGGCCCTGCTGCTTAAATCTATTTTACTGTAATCTCTTTTCTTTGGGCTACTGCTGTCTTTTTGAGCGTTGGCAATAAAGATGCTTGCCAAAAAAAACAAGCCTAATAAAACTTTCTTCATCATGCAGTTGAAAATTTCCGGAAAAATACATTAATGTTATAAGCGACAAAAATAAATGAAATGACTCCATGCGGCTGGTTAAAAATAAGCCAAAAGAGAGGTTGAGAAGCTTTTTCAAATAATGCATTCAACTTTATACTGCAGCATGTTTAATAATTTATGTGGTATCTCTTAATTAAGCGTATTTTGCAATAAATCTATCTTTTCCAAATTTCCAATGAACCAAACCTAGCCAGGATGGAAGACCAAATCTTGTTTAATGCTGTATTAGTTGCCGATGATAGCCCTATTAACCAGATTTTTATGCAACGTGCCCTGCAGAAAATTTGTTTAAGAATTGATATTGCTGAAAATGGAGTTAAAGCTGTGGAACTGGCTAGAGCAAATGAGTATGATTTAATTCTTATGGATTTGTTTATGCCCGAAATGGATGGCTATGAGGCTACCGAAATCCTGCGCAATGAACTAAACCTAACAACAAGAATTATTGCCATTACAGCCATTTCATTACCAGGTGAGGAGCAAAAATGTATTGATGCAGGAATGGATGGGTACATTATTAAGCCTTTTACAACGGAAACAATTAAGCAAATAGCTCAATCCGGCCGGGCAAAACCGGTAATGCATTTCGAGAGCGAGCATATTTTTGGTGATGATGAATTAAAAATAGATCTGAAAATACTTTATGCACTTGGCGATACTACCCCGGAATATATTTCCATGATGATAAATGTATTTACCGAAAATATGGAACCAACCATAAAACAGTTGTACCAATTGCTGGCTGATAAAAACATACACGAATTACAAAAGAAAGCGCATTATGCAAAATCTTCTTTAGCCGTAATACAGATTGATGTTATGTTTAACCTTGCGAAGAGTATTGAACTGGATTGTAGAACAGAACAACCGGTGGAAAACATAGACGTAAAAATAAAGCAGTTCGAAAGCCTTTTTAAAAGAGCTAAACTGTATTTAAATACGTATCTTGAAACATTATTGGTGCAGAAATCATAATTTTAAGCCGTAAAACTGGAACAATTAAATTATAGATGCAGCTCTATGAAGATATTGATTGCAGAAGATGAACCTGTTATGCTCAAAGCCATCCAAACAAGACTTGTTAACGATGGCTATGAGGTTGTTATTACCACAGATGGCCGTGAAGCACTACAGGTTTTGGAGACTTTTCAACCAGACTTAATTATCACAGATATATTAATGCCTTACACCTCAGGGCTTGAATTAATCGGGGTGGTAAAATCTAATCCGTTTAAAAAAATCCCCATCATCGTTTTATCAGCATTTGGACAGGAAACCACCGTACTCGAAGCGTTTGATCTTGGTGCGGATGATTTTCTTACAAAGCCGTTTAACCCCTCAGAACTTTCCATGCGGGTTAAACGATTATTAAATGATGTTATTGAAAACTGAAATGCAGATAAAAGACCTATTAAAGTTGAATTAATATTAGTCTTGGCGCGGGTTTATGCATAAACCTTAGCTTCAATGATTTACTTTTGTTCTTTATCGCTAATATTCGATTAAAAACCACCAAGCTCCTGATGAAAATACTAGTAGCAGAGGATGAGCCTCTAATGTTAAAAACGTTGGAACTAAAGCTTAAAAAAGAAGGCTATGAAGTTGTGGGATGCCCCGACGGAAAAGACGCCCTTCATCAATTGGGCTACCATATGCCTGATTTGGTGATTACTGATATAATGCTTCCTTACGCATCAGGGCTTGAAATAGTTAACGCAGTAAAGTCTATTGAAGAAAAGAAAATACCTGTAATTGTTTTATCTGCTATGGGGCAGGAAAAAACGGTGGAAGAGGCTTTTCAATTAGGCGCTGATGATTATGTAACAAAGCCATTCAGTCTTACCGAGCTTGCCATCAGAATAAAAAAACTGGCAAGAGCCGTTTAAACCTTTTACACTGATTTTTGTTTTATCGAGTACAAGCTTCTGAATTTCTATTTAATAATTACTGTTAATTGAACCCACTGCATTAAATAGCAGGTATAGACTTTTTTATAATAAACTAAACCGAATAAAATTTCTACACAAAGTAAACTTTAACCAAAAGCTATTCCAGTATCATTGTTTGCACTATTAAACACCATCTCACAATTCCTTAAGCCGGATACACTTTACCACGCTGTTTATTTTTTTGCCGTGGTAACCATATGTTTTGTGTGCTTAATCTATTGGTATTTATGGCAAAAAAAGAAAAATTTTTTTCTGCGTAAAGCCATACAAAAAAGTTTTGAATTGTGGTTGAGTAAAATAATGCTGGAAGAAGATGATACCAAGGAGATCCCTTTCCATATACCTGCAAAATTTGTAAAGCACTTTAAAAATCCTGCAAAGCGCCAGTTTTTGATAGAGGAGCTGATAAATATGAAAAGGAATTTTACTGGTGGCACTGGAGATAACATAGTTAAGCTGTACCTGCAGCTTGGGTTAAAAAAAGATTCGCTGGCCAAATTTCAAAGCCTTACCTGGCATAAAAAAGCGCGTGGCATTCACGAATTATATGTGATGCAGCAAGAAGATGTAATTCCTAAAATTTTTAAGCATACAAATAACCCAAACGAATTTGTACGTATGGAGGCACAAACTGCCATGATCAGTTTTTTAGGATTTGAGGGCCTTCGTTTCCTCGATGTAGTTACATTTCCAATATCAGACTGGCAGCAGATAAAAATTCTTGAACAATTAAGACCTCTTGATGTTGGTGAAATGAAAGGTATTGACAAATGGCTTTCATCTGCCAATGATACTGTAATAATTTTCGCTTTAAAGCTTGCAGATATTTATCAGCAATTCCAGGTGTATGAGCAAGTGGCTAAATGCCTGGAACATAAAGAAGAAAAAATAAGGATTCAGGCAGTGCAAACCCTTGTTCGTATAGAAGAAGAAACAACCGCATCTACCCTTGCCGAACAATACTTCAAAGAAAAATTTACCAACAGGTTAAACATACTCAACAATATAATTGAAATAGCCACAGACAACGAAAAAAGCTTTTTACTGCGGCAACTGGATGATGAAAATAATTTCCTGAAGCTTGGCGCAGCGCGTGTAATAGGCCGTTGCTGCCAAAATGGAATGAGCATTCTTCAACAAAAAGCATTAGAACAACCAGAGCCCTATGAACAAATTTATTATCATGTAAAAAGGGAGTTTGGTAAATGAGCTGGCTGCTAAACATATTACAAGCATTTTCATTTCTTATACTGTTGTACTCTGTTGTGCTTTTCTTTTTTTATATGGCCATTGGCGCATACGCTGTGCTGGAAACCAGGGATTATGTTCATAAAAATGGCTTTACAGATTACCGTATGCTGGCATCATCCCCGCATGCACCCTCTATAAGCATCATCGCACCGGCTTACAATGAAGGAGCGACTATTGTAGAAAATGTACGGTCACTTTTATCAATCTATTATAGTAAGCTTGAATTAATTGTGGTGAATGATGGCAGTAAGGATGACTGTCTTCAAAAAATGATAGACACTTACCAGCTTGAAAAAATTGACTTCTTTGTACGTTACCAGATACCTACAAAGCCGGTAAGAGGTGTTTATAAAAGCAAAAACCCTGTATTTAAAAAATTAATAGTTGTTGATAAAGAAAACGGAGGAAAGGCCGATGCACTTAATGTAGGCATCAATGTATCCAGCCACGATTATACCATTTGTATAGATGTGGATTGCATACTTGAGCAGGATGCAATATTAAGAATGGTAAAGCCTTTTATGGAAGAAACAAAAAAGAAGGTGATTGCATCTGGTGGGGTAATTCGCATCGCAAATTCCTGCGAGGTAGAAGATGGCAGGCTGGTAAAAGTGCACCTGCCTGAAGATTACCTGCCACGCATGCAGTCCCTGGAGTATATAAGAGCGTTCCTGCTTGGCCGTATGGCATGGAGTCGCCTGAATGGCCTGTTACTTATTTCTGGTGCGTTTGGTGCATTTGATAAAGAAGTAGTGATAAAATGCGGTGGTTACGACCATAATACCGTGGGTGAAGATATGGAACTGGTGGTACGTATGCGCAGGTATATGGAAGAACGCAAAGAGCCTTATAAAGTTACTTTTATACCCGACCCGCTTTGCTGGACAGAGGCGCCTGCCAATTATAAAATACTCGGCAGGCAAAGGAACAGGTGGACACGCGGCACTTTCGAAACACTTAAATTTCATAAAAAGCTGTTCTTTAATCCAAAGTATGGCCTGCTTGGAATGTTAAGTTATCCCTATTGGTTCTTCTTTGAAATGCTCGCGCCTATCATTGAATTTTTAGGCTTTATTATTTTTCTTGTAATGACATTTTTGGGAATGATTGACTGGGAAACATTTGCGGCCCTGCTGCTGTTTATTATAAGTTTTGGGTATGTGTATTCTGCCTTTGCCATTTTTATGGAAGTAACTACCTATAACCAATACAAAAGAAAATCTGAAATAATTAAGTTACTGTTATCGGCTTTTTCAGAACCATTCAACTTTCATCCATTTGTCGTGTGGTCGGGGGTGCAGGGGTACATCAATATCATCCGTAAAAAGAAAGCCTGGGGAGATATGACGAGGCAGGGTTTTCAGAAAAAAACAGCTACTCAAAAATAATTTTTAATGTCCGGTAAAGAAAATATCCCAACAGCTCGAAAGGTATCTATAGCGATAAGAGAATTTATGCCGCGTTTTACGGTATTGCTGGTATTATTCATTTTATTCAGAGTTTTTGAATTGGTTGATGATAGCCTGCATCATGGCATGGCAAGTGGCTTATTAAGCATATTCATGGCCGGGCTGTTAAAAGATACTGCATTTCTTTTTACCCTAGCACCCGCTTTCATTTTACTATACATCCTTTTATATTTATTAAACAGAAAGATCGCAAATTCTTTTTTTACCATCATTGCTGCATTGCTCTGCATCATACAGGTTTCTCTCATCCAGTATTTTCAAACAACGCTGGTTCCGTTGGGTGGTGATTTATGGGGCTACACCATGGCAGACATAAAGCAAACAATAGGTGCAGCAGGTATTAAAACCTCGGTTATTATTATATTAATTATTTCAGTCGCTGCCATTGTATTTTTATTAGTATGGCTACCTGCAAAAATCAAAGTATCATCACCTCTTTCTTATATTATTTTGCTACTGGCTCTACTGTCACTTTTTTTCAGTTTTGCATCAAAGGCATCCGGCATTCATATGAAAACTGAATATGCCAACAGCTTATCCTTAAATAAATCATGGTTCTTTTATACAGAAAGCTGGAAGCATTTTTTTCCTGAAGAGAACGATCTTGATATTTATTCAGATAATTATATCGGGGATTATGGCGATGAAGCACCGGGCACCAGCAGTAGTGTAATCGCTCAATTTAAGTATACTGATGAAACCAATTATCCATTTCTTCATGAGGATAATACGGAAGATGTAATATCTCCATTTTTAGATAGCTCAACAACAAGGCCCAATGTTGTAATACTGCTTGTTGAAGGGTTGGGCAAAGCCTTTACCAATGAAGGAGCCTACCTGGGTAACTTTACGCCTTTTATTGATTCTTTGTCTCAGCACAGTTTGTATTGGCCCAATTGTCTTAGCGGCGGTGGCAGAACTTTTGCTGTGCTGCCTACTTTACTTGGCTCATTGCCTTTTGGCAAAAACGGATTCGCTTCTTTTGGAGACGCTATGCCACAGCATAATTCGTTATTAAGCCTGCTTCAGTTTAATGGTTACAATACCTCTTTCTATTATGGTGGAGATTCTCATTTCGATAACATGAATCTCTTCCTTCAAAAAGGCAATATCAACCAGGTTAATGACATCGGCAGTTTTCCTGCAGGATATTCAAAATTACCGGCAAGCAACGCCGGCTTTACCTGGGGTTATGGTGATAAAGAAATGTTTCGCTGGTATTTTCAATCGCATCTGCCGCAAAACAGTCAGCCTTCTGCCTCTTTATTGCTAACGGTTGCAACGCATAATCCTTTCCTGGTAAATGAGGAGGATAAATATCTTAACCGTTTTGAGCAAAGGATGAATGAAATAAAGTTTAATGATGAAGAGAAGCAAAAGGCACGCAATTATAAAATGCAATATGCGAGCGTTCTATATACTGATGATGCAATACGCTATTTCTTTACTGAATATGCAAAAAGGCCAGACTACCACAACACCATCTTCTTAATTACGGGCGACCACCAAATGCCCGAACTCCCCATGAGTAATAAGATTGATCGGTATCACGTGCCATTCATAGTTTATTCGCCATTATTAAAGCGCACGGCAACCTTCTCTTCTGTTGTGTCTCATTTTGATATAACCCCGTCCATCATCTCGTTAATGAAGCATCATTATAAAATTAAAGCGCCATCCCTTGCAAGCTGGATTGGCAGTGGGCTAGATACCACAAGAAGCTTTAGAAATGTACATGCTTATCCTTTAATGCAGACTAAAAATGATCTTATCGACTTTGTAATGGGTTCAAATATGATTAACGATGCAACCCTTTTCGATATCAACAATAAACTTGAACTGATCAATAATAATTCTACAGATATTTATAACCGGCTCAAAGGTTCTTTCGATAGGTTTAAGCAGAAAAACAATGCTGTGATTAACGGGGCAAAGTTGCTGCCGGATTCTTTATACACCAATTACAGGCCCATGAAGTAATTAAAAAATTAACAGCAAAATCATTACAAACATCTAATAAAGCGGTCATTTTCTGCTACTGGCAATATGCTGCTATTCACACCTGTTAACAATCTCATTAGATTGAATTGATTTTTCATATGTATTATATGCGTATCTTCAAAAAAACCTTTAATACATTATGCGTTGGAGAAAGTTTAACGGCGAATCCATCAACTTACCTATTAAAGACGCGGTAGAAGAGGCTATAAAACGGGAACACGATAAAGGTATTCGCCTCAAAGTTTGTATTGGCACCGACAGCCAGGTAAAAGGCGCTGAGACTGAATTTGCTACCGTAATCGTCTTTTTACGGGAACACAATGGCGGCTTCATGTACATTCACAACGAAAAAACAAGGCACAAGTACAACATTAAAGAACGTATGCTGGTAGAAGTGGCAAAAAGCATTGAGGTAGCATATGAGTTGTGCAATTTGTTTATTCAGTATGATGTAGACATGGAAGTGCATGCGGACATTAATACTAATCCGCAGTTTAAAAGTAACGATGCATTGCGCGAAGCGATGGGTTACATTCTTGGAATGGGCTTTGCCTTTAAAGCAAAACCTGAAGCTTTTGCCAGTAGTTGCTGTGCAGACAAGGTTGTTAACTAGCCGGTAACCTGCATTTATGTCTAATGATTTCAGCATATCTGCATATGCTGTATGGGCTTGTCACCTTATAATACAGCTATTTTTCTTCTTGCTTTACCACTTACACATCGCTTCATTATTTTATTTTTGGATTAGCCTGTATCCAATCATTTTCTATCGCATTCAGGAATAAATAAATATGCATAAAGCCTGGCCTCAGTTTACTCTTCTTTTCTTTTTACAACCAGGTACCAATCGTTTTCCAGGGGCAGGTATCCATACTCATAACAGAAGAAATAAGTATTGCCCTTCTTATTTGCATAAGTATGTGTAATGTATTTAAACTGAAAACCCAGTTGAAGCAATTTGCCCTTGGTGGTTTTGTTCAGCTCTTCTTCTGCCGGCAAAAGATTTTCAAGAATGCGCCTGTTCTTAAGTAAAGCATTGTTTACATTACGCACATAATTGTTGTTAATGGTTTTAAGCCGGTTATTGTAGGTATTACGGCAATAATCGTTACAGAATTTTTTATCTGTTCTTCCATGCAAAACTTTCTGGCAGGAAAGACAATTTTTTAACGGAGATGGTTTAAGCACAGGGTAAGTTTTAGAATGATAAAAATACAATGTTGAAATGAAACTGGTATGCGTGAAATTAAAACGTAAAAGTCCTCAATGCTTAAGGGCATGCATCAAAATGCTAATTGATTTTATCAATTTCTATTGACTTATTTTTACAAAAAAAATTCATTGATCAAGCATTTTTCTTTCAGCAGAAGAGTTTTATTTATCATCAGCATAACAGGATTAGGTTTCATTACATCATGCACTACCATAGATGTATTTGAAAAAACAGCGTCTTTCAAAAAGCATGAATGGTATTCAACGGATAAGCCTCAGTTTCAATTTACCATAAAAGATACCTCTGCATCTTACAATCTTTTTGTTGTGCTTAGGCATACAGATGCGTATGGTTACAATAACATCTGGCTTAATTTGACTATTATTCCCCCCGGCGATACGGCGCAATCGCAATTAAAAGAATTCAAACTGGCAGAAAATAATAAGGGGTGGCTAGGCAGTGGTATGGATGATATTTTTGAACATCGCATACAGGTAAACAGTAATCCCATAAGATATAGAAAAATGGGCAACTATAGTTTTATACTGCAACAAATGATGCGTGAAGATCCCTTGCAAAATATTTTGAATGCCGGCATACGTTTGGAGAAAGTGAAATAATATGAATGCCTTCTATAAAAAGGAACGGTTAAGAATTATCACATTCGTGTACTGGCTTTTACTGCTATACATAGTAGCGGCTTTAATATTGTGGTTTGTTGAACTGAGCAGCCAAAATAATGCTATGGCAGAAATGCGTATGGTAGAGCTTAATAAAGATGACCCGCAGTACCTTTCAAAGGTTGGAGAAATTTTAGCCATTAAAAAAAGAAAGACGTTTCAATATGTAGGGGAAGGCTCAACCTTTTTAATACTAATTCTTGTATGTGCGGTGTTTGTTTACAGGGCAGTAAGAAGGCAAATAAGATTGTCTCAGCAGCAACAGAATTTTATGATGGCCGTAACGCATGAATTAAAAACGCCTATTGCTGTTACGAGACTTAATCTTGAAACATTACAAAAGCGAAAGCTTGAAGAAGAGAAGCAACAAAAACTTATCGCAAATACCTTACAGGAAGCCAACCGGCTTAACAGCCTGTGCAATAATATTCTTGTTGCGTCGCAACTGGATGCAGGTGCCTATCATATTAACAAACAGGAAATTGAATTAAGCGGCC
>Ga0105239_10004773_pt1 | contig 16089 bp, 8 predicted proteins | sample KBSC44metaG_FD_92761 | JGI IMG/M metagenome (GOLD analysis project Ga0105239, IMG submission 92761) | Corn rhizosphere microbial communities from Kellogg Biological Station, Michigan, USA - KBS C4-4 metaG | ecosystem: Host-associated > Plants > Roots > Rhizosphere > Soil | place: Michigan, USA...
GCCCCAAATACAAAGGGCCGATCCAAAAGCTTAGTAAACCCAGCTTTTGAGACAGAGCCCATTTCGGATGTTGTTGGTGAGACTCCAGCACGTGAATCGTCAGAACTGCTGTTCGCCTGACGTGCCCATGGAAAGCTGCATAGCTTTTCATAGATTTTTTAGAGCGGTAGTAATGCAGATCGCAATCCCAAAGCCGACTAGAAAAGTCCCGGTCGTGTGGTTGATCCAGGTCATGACTTTATGATTGGCTTTCTTTTTATAACCTATAAAACAGAGGCATACCAGCAGCCAGCACACAACCGAACCGACCAAGACCCCTAAGGTGTATTCGATATGCTCGAAAAATGTGGTGATCCGATAGAGGTCAAGAACGGCGTAAATTCCTAAGAAAGCAAGCCATGTGGGTGGACTCGTCAGCGTCAGGGCCGCTAGGGAGAAAAAATCGGCAATAAACCCCTTTTCTACAGCGGCTTTATTGGTGACGGTAGAAATTTCAGAGAGGAAAATTTTGATTCCAAACCCGATCAAGATAAGGCCTCCGATCACGCGAAGCCAAAACTGGTACTCAAAGATCGATTCTGAGATCTGTTCCAGACTGAAAACGGAAATGATGGCAAAAATAAAAATCGCCAGAGTTTGACTGAGTCCCAACATAAAACCTCTCAAAGGTCCCAGTTCAAAAATCTTACGTAGGCATAGTACGCCCATCGGCCCCACCGGCAAAGTGACCAAAAAACCCAGAACAAAGCTTTTGAGAGCGATCAGGAGCATATAAATTCAGATAAGCACATCCAGAAAAAGAAAGCTATAGCTGCTTGAGTTACACACGAGGTCTATTGATCAGTTGCACCATACGACAAGTGATTGCGATCGCAACACCGGCTGCAGGATAAAAATAGGTTGTTCCGACCACAGCAGCAAAGAGACCACAAGTGATCAAATGTGTTTTTGCTAGAGAGGTTTCGAGGCTGTTAAGCAGTGAAAGGCTTTTTTGCCTGTTAAAGGTTAAATAGGCATCAGCGATCTGTCGAAGGGCGCATTGGTATTCGGTGCCCGAACATTGAGGGAGTAGTTCTTCAGCGGCTTCTAGCATCACTTTTGTTTGCTCCGGATTGTCTGAAGAGCTATAGGAGGTCAGTTTTTCGATCCTATGGGGGGCTGTGCCGTTTTGGAAAATCGGGAGATATTTTAGAGAGAAAAACGTCTTCGATTCAGAAGATAATTTCATTTCGTTATATGACCTAATTATCAACTCCCCTAATACGAATTTATCCCACCAGGGGTTAATTACCTCCACGGGGTATTTATCATAAAGCTGTTCCAAAATTTGCATGATGGGTTTTGCATTCTCAGGCACTTGCATAGAGAGTGGTAGAAGCTTCTCAAGATAATTAATTTTATTATCGAATTCTTCAGCTGTGTTAGCTGGCAACTCTTGTATATGTTCAGACACGTCTTGAATTAAATCCGGTATCGTAAATATCGGATAATCCACAAGCTTATCTTTATAAACGCTGGCAATGCTCAGATAAACCTTGATGTATTTTATCGGGTCTTCTTCTTGCAGGACGTCAACTGTGAATTTTGTGAACGCAGCCTGAATTGAAAAGGTCTTGTATTTCGATTGGACCTGATCACTTTTAGAAATCGCATGAATGATTTTTGCTAGTGGATGGATGTGCAAAATGGCTTGGACAATTGGCTGTTTATCAAATAGACGGATACTTTCATCTAGTGTGACATCCATCTCTTGAAATTTTTCCATGGAGAAATAGGCATTTGCCAAACACAGATGATCTTGAAAATTTGAACTTTCTTGACTCAGTTTTTTAGCTTCACCCAATGCAGAATCTCTGACTGCTTGATACTCAATTTTATGAGCAGACTCTGCAATTTTGCAGAAGGCTGAAATCTTTTCCGATGGGCTTTCTAAAGTATGTGCCTTCGCGACCATCATGTCTACAATCATCTTTGGAAATGTCTTATAATTCAGTTCATGCGCTGCTTGTGCAATCTTTAAACACCGATCCATATCCCCGGAGCCCCAGTTTTTGAGACTCGCGTTATAAGCGCGCTGGTAAAGATGAATGACCAGCAACGTAGGATCCAGATTCTTTTCGCTGATGGATTGAGCAGCTTTAAAAATGAAAAAAGGTATCGTAAGCTTGTTCGCTATTGACAACGCACTTACTGGATCACGCTTGGCATAACGGTGAGTAAGTTGAAGTAAAAGCTTTTCTTTTTTATAAGAATGCCTACTGTCTTTGATTGTATTGAGCAGAGATTCACATTGGTGTAGGATCTCAGTCTTTTTGGGTCCTGCTTTCTGAGCCTCTAAAAGCAAAGCTTTGCATTTAACAAGCTTGAGTGGATCATCTAACGCATAACCGGTATGAGTTGCGAGTTGATAAACCTGGTATAGATTGTAGACGCAATACGAGATGCCTGCAGCAATATAGGCCATCGAAAAAGTAAATACCCAATTGATTTTTGCGAAGTAAGGGTTGTCTGTTCCAGGAATTGTGAAAGTCGATGTTCGTGGACTGCCTAAAGCATTGGTTGCTGCCATAAAAACTCATTTGTTAGGCAAACAGTATAGTCAGAGATGGCCTTTTTTGCCACAGTGATACTGATCCCACAAAAAGTCGGCTCAAATTTTTCTAAACCTTCTTGAATTGCATGAAGTATCTTTTTTGAGGATCGGCCTCGTTGGGATGAAAGTTTTCTTGGTTGTCGAAAAAGCCGACTTCTTTCTCATTCAGGAACTTCGTAAGCCAATTCCAGACGGCTTTACACTCGGGGGCGACTTGGCCCTCATTGTCGAAGAGAATGCGAATGGCGCGGTTGTTGAGAAGGTTTCTCTGAAATGTAATCTGAGTTGCATGTCGTATATCAGCAGCCCTATATTCTTGTGTTGACCCGCTCCAGGCTTGAAAAACCAGCCACCATTCATTTTTGTGAAAGGGGGAGACCTGCGTCAGGATGAGAACATGCCGATTTTTGTTGCAGTAGAGACTTGAACTGCCCGAGAGCTTATAGTCGCTGTCGTAAGTGAAAATCAGCGCGAGGGTTTTCACAGGGGTCACTGTGTAAAAGAAATGGTGCTTGCCCAGCCAATCGGAATTGACGGTGATAAAAGGTGCAAGAGAGTATTCCGACTTGATGACAGGAAGCCGAAGCGGAATCTGGTCTTTGTTAAAATAAGTGCCTAAAAAGGCCTTTCCTGGAGGATCCTTTGCCGCTCCAGACACAGGTTCGTTCTTTGCATCTCTGAGCAGCCGGGATGTGCACCGCATAAATTTCATCTGGTCTAAAAGGGGTTGTTTCAAGCTTTGCAAAAGAGCGCCAGGTAAGCGTGGCAGTTTAATTTCCTCCTCATAGCAGATTTTTGCCGCCCATTTGCAAGTCGAGCTAAAAGGGTGAAGTGTTGGCAAATGACGTAAAATTATCGTCACGATTTCCAGGGGCAAAGTGATTAATGATTTAGGAGGAGCTTCCGTGGAAACGTGGCTTGAAGGGAGATTTTCGTTTTCATCGAGATCTTTAACTTCCAGGGACAGAGCTGTGATTGGTACAGAAAGGGTTTCTGTGGCAGCGAGGGCTGAAAGGAGCTTTTTGCGCTCATCGAGATCTTCAACTAAGGTGTTTGGACAAGTGGCGATGTCTTGAAGCATCGATCTCTCGCGCCAAACGGCAATAAATACTGAGAAAATCAGATGAGCGAGGATGGCTGTAGTGGCAAAAACCGTAACGAATACTTTATCACGCTTAATTAAGGTTGACACTGCTACCCAGATCGCAACCAAAGAGTAGAATTTCAATCCCCAATTGAGATGGCCGAAACGCGAAATATTTTTGCTTGATATGAGAATGAACCTGGCAACAGATGAGACTTTCCAAGCTTCATCGTGGTCAAGAGGGTGTAGCTTCCCGTCTTTCCACTGAATGAACTGAATAGGGCGAGAAGATAGGAGTATATGGTAGGGTAGCGCGCAGAGTGTTTGTAGATCATGCCACGTACTCTTTCCCAGAATGATTGCATGTTCCCAGTGGTAGCCGATTATGGGAACTACAAATCGATCAAGAATATTAAAGTATCGAAATAGAGGTTTCCGGAAGACAAAAACCAGTCCAGCTCCGATTGAGGCGCCCACGGTACCTAGAACGAGAAAAGTCAACAATGTGCGCGCAACGAAGGTGGCTTTTGCAATCTGGACTGATGGCTGCGGGGAGTGAATCCTGGGGCTTATCGCGGCTCCTAATCGCTCAATCATGGAAGCCTCCTAAAAAAGGATTGTTCAAACGCATTCCTTGGACGTATATTATACCGCTCGAACCCAAATTGTCTCAATGGAGGACTGCGTGAAAAGTGAATATGATCAAACAATGCCATGTCCTTGTCAAAGCGGTAAGCAATATGAAATGTGCTGCCGATCTTTTCATTTAGGAAAGGAGCCGGATACAGCTCTACAGCTCATGCGATCGAGATTTGCAGCCTACGCGCTCAACATGCCCGACTACATTATCCGTACGACACATCCAGGCGGTTCTCAATTTTTCCATGATACTAAAGAATGGGCTCAAAAAATTTCCGAATTCTCTTCGCATACTGAATTCAAAGGCTTAGAAATTCTAGAATTTCGGGAGAGCGGTTCCCTTGCTACTGTCACTTTTGTCGCTCACCTTATTCAAGAGCAAAAAGATGTTTCATTTACCGAAAAAAGCTATTTTGAAAAAGTGAATGGCCGATGGCTTTATCATAGCGGTCAATTGTCTCAAGGGCGTGCGCCAAATTTAACGTGAGCTCTTTTTTGAGGTCTGTTGCTCAATCTGCTTTAGAAACTGTACTAAAACCCAGTTTCTGTCGATCTTTCGGTTCTTTTGTGCATCTCTTCGCCTCCTTTGTTGGGGGGTAATATACGAAGTTAATATACCCCCCGATTGCTTCACCATTTTTCTGTAAACTCTGCTGATCAATTCTTTTTTTTATCTGCCTAATTGGTGGTTGCTTGCCATGGCGGTCTGTGTTGTTTTGATTCCTAGAAAAATTGATTGAAAATAATTTTTGCTTTATATCGAGGTGTTCATGCGTTATTCGAAATATCCCTTTCTTTTGTGCTCTGTTGTTTGTTGTTTAGCTAGTCCATCACTCTTTGCAGCAACAACGCTGACCGTTAACGTCCCAAATGATCCAGCCATTGGTTCAGGAGGAACATTTACAGGGGTGGGGGGTAATATCGACTTACGCGGAGCCCTTAATTACATCAACCAAAACTCCGATACCTATACGGTCAATTTTAACCTAGGAGCCAGCAACACCATCACCATTGGCGCCATGCTTCCGATTGTCAACCTTAACGCTATTAACACCGTGACCATCGATGGAACGAATGGAGGAACTAATATTATCCTCGATGGAGCATCGACGTACCGCGGATTTTTTGCCGAGAAAGGGAGTGTTACTATTGAAAATCTCACGATTCAAAATGTGCGTGCAGCAGGAGGAGCCGGTGGCGGTTTTGGCGGCGGTGGTGGTGGTGGTGGCATGGGGGCTGGGGCAGCGATCTTTGTCGATCAAGCTGCTGTGACGTTGACTGGTGTTACGATTAAAACATCGACAGCTGCAGGGGGCAGCGGAGGTAGCTACTCGGGAGCTTTTGCTTCGGCGGGGGGGGGCGGTGGAGGGTTAGGAGGAAACGGCGGAACAACTTCGGCGGTCGACTTTAGTAGTGCAGGTGGAGGCGGAGGCATCGGTGGCGCAGGAGGCAATGGAGATACCAGCGGTTCTGGGGGGGGAGGGGGCGGAGGGGGAATTAATTGCGGCACCAACCACGATGGGGCCGGCGGAGTCTCTGCGAGCGCAGGAAATACAGGAGGCGGAATCGGAGCAAGCAGCGCAGGAGCCGGTTTTAATGGTGGGGCCGGCGGAGCCAGTGCCGGAGGTGGCGGATCAGGCTCCTCTTCAGGCGGTGGAGGCGGTGGAGGCTCTGGGGGCAGCGCTGCAACCTCAGAGAATGGGGCTGCCGGAGGGTTTGGTGGCGGCGGAGGTGGTGGTGGTGACACCGTAGGGGGTGGAGGCGGAGCTGGAGGTTTTGGCGGCGGTGGAGGCGGTGGACGTCTAACTCCTGGTGCTGGCGGGCTCGGAGGTTTTGGTGGAGGTGGCGGAGGTGGCGGCGGAAGTGGCAATGGAGCCAATGGCGGTTTTGGCGGCGGCGGTAGCGGCTGTGGCGGTAATTTTTCATCGCCTGGAACAGGGGGCGTAGGAGGCGGGGCAGGAGGCAGCTCCAGCGTATCTCCCACAGGAGGTGGCGGCGGGGCAGGTTTTGGGGGAGGTGTTTTCGTCAACTCAACAGGAATTTTAAACATCGTAGGAGCTTTCACCACAGGCACAGGGGGAAATGCGAACTCGGTCTCTGCCGGCAGTGGTGGAACAGGAGCTGCGTCGGGCAGTGTAGGTTGGGCAATTGGAACCGATCTATTCATTCGCACCGGCATAGGATCGACCTTGGACCCGAATGGCTCGACCATTACCATTAGCGGCTCAATTGCCGACGATAGTGCGAATTCATTTTCTGGAGCTCCTGCTGGAGTGACACCAGGGGCGGCTTCAGGCGCTATTTTGAATGTTGGAAATGTCAGCAACCCCGCAGGCACTGTGACGCTTGCTGCTATAAATACCTACAGTGGAGGAACGAACCTGAACAAAGGAACGCTTTCTGTGGGAAACAGCTTCTCCTTGGGGCTGGGCACTTTGAATTTCGGAGGTGTCGATAATAACGTATTACAAGCAGGTGCTAGCAGTCTGTCGCTTTCAAATGCTATCTCACTTACAAAAAACGGAACAGTTAATTCTAATGGTCAAACTCTAATCTTGGCCGGAAACATCTCGGGTTCTGGATCGGGGTTCTTTGCTCTGACAAAAACAGGCGCAGGTACGCTGATATTGTCGGGCTCTAATAGTTACAGCAATGGAACAGCCCTAAGTCAAGGCACTATTGCCCTCGCAAGCAATAGCGCATTAGGTGCAGGCATTTTATCGTTTAATACAAATGACGGCAATATTTTGCAGGCTGCTAGTTCAATAACTGTTAGCAATGCTTTTACTATCGACAAAGATGGAGTGATTGACACAAACGGTAACACCTTGACGTTTGCAGGATCGATGTTTGGAGTGAAAAATTTGACCAAAGAAGGAATCGGGACACTTGCTCTAACCTTAACGAACTCGTCGTTTTTTGGAAATTGGTCTTTAAATCAAGGCACCATTCAAGTCGGTGATAATAACTCTCTTGGTCTGGGATCTCTGACCTTTGGAAGTATCGATGGCAATATTTTGCAAGCCGGAGCCAGTGGTTTGTCAATTTCAAACAATATTTCCCTAGCAAAAAATGGGGTTATTGACTCGAATAGCCAAACGCTGACCCTTTCGGGAGCCATTTCGGGGTCAGGCTCACTGACGAATACAGGGTTAGGAACGTTGGTTCTCCAGGGAAATCCTAACAGTTACACAGGGAACACAAATCTTAATGACGGCGTATTGCAAGGGAGCGCAGATAACCAATTAGGGAATGTCAACTTATCGAGTTTAACCTTCAACGGCGGACAATTCCATCCCACGTCTTCTTTTACTATGCAACGAAGTGTGGTTCTTAGTACTCCTGCTTTTTTTGGAACAATGTTTGATATTGCTCCTGGAATTACCCTAACACATGATAATAGCTCACATGTTATTTCAGGATCTGCCATCTTCAACGTAGGGGGTGGCGGGACCTTGATCCTAACAGGCAGTGGGGTGAACACCTATACGAACGATATTCTAATCCAGCAATCCACTCTGAAAATCTCAGGAGATAATAACCTAGGAGATCCTGCAACCAGCGGTATCCAATTCTTCGTGGCAACTTTGGAACCTCTTAATACCATGACCACTGCACGGGCGATCAGTATGAATGGAGCTACCAATACAATTGTTGTTGGAAATGGGCTAACTTTTACTCACAATAATACCACCAATACCATTAGCTGCGGAGGAACGATGGTTAAAGATGGAGGTGGTACATTAATTCTTACAGGGTCTCAAATGAACACATTTGGGATTGGGCTCTCCGTTTTGAGTGGGGTGTTACAAGGCGATACCAACACCTTGGCAGGTCCTATCGCAAATAGCGCTGTTTTAAATTTTAACCAAAATTTTGTCGGGACTTATACATCTGCCATCTCAGGTTCTGGATCTCTTAATATGATTGGTAGCGGCACGTTGAACCTATCTGCAGCCAATACTTATACAGGACAGACGACGATTGCAAATGGAACTTTGGCAATTACAGGCTCGGGCTCTTTAAACTTCACCAATTTTACTGATGTAGATATCACATCGTCTAGCGGGATTTTTGATTTAACAGGCTCTACCTCGCTTTCGCCCACATTTATCGGAGGGCTGACAGGAGTCTCAGGAAGTAAGGTGATTTTAGGTGGTAGTGGACTCAGTGTCAATCCGAATCCCGATACCACTACCACAACTTTTCAAGGGGATATTAGCGGAACCAGTGGTGCAGCAAGGTTTATTAAGTCAGGGCCAGGAACGCTCGTGTTAACAGGTAACAATACGTATATAGGTGGAACCACTGTTAATAGCGGAGTGCTCATCGGGACAACTCATAGCCTCCAAGGAGATATTTTTATGCTCTCTGGGAGTGCGGACAGTCTTGTTTTTTCTCAAAATTTTGATGGAACTTATGCGGGAGTCTTATCTGGGTCTGGAGGATTTACCAGCAATGTAACGGCGACTTTGACCGTCACGGGCGTTAATAATTATTCAGCAGGAACAAAACTCAATGCGGGCACCCTCGCTGTAACTACAAATAGCGCTTTAGGAACAGGGACTTTAACCTTTGGGACAGTAGATGGGAATACGCTCAAAGCGGGGGCTGCCGGGCTTGTGTTGTCGAATGCGGTCTCTCTGGCAAAGAATGGTGTTATCAACACCAATAGCCAAACGTTCACATTATCAGGAGCTATTTCCAGCACAGGCTCGCTCACCAAAATCAGCACTGGGAACTTAAGCCTGCCCAATTCCAATAGTTATAGCGGAGGCACCAACCTCCAGCAGGGCACCCTTTCGGTTGGCAACAGCGGTTCCCTAGGAAGCGGCTCGTTAACGTTCAGCACCAATAACGGAAACATCCTCCAATCCGGTGCTGCCGCCCTCAGCCTCTCCAACCCTATCACCCTCACAACTAACGGTACCATCGACTCTAACAGCAACACGTTCACCCTCTCAGGAACTATCTCCAGCACAGGCTCTCTTACCAAAATCAGCGCTGGAAAACTCAACTTAACCAACTCTAACGGCTATAGTGGAGGCACCATCTTCCAACAAGGCACCCTTTCTGTAGGAGCCAACACTGCTCTGGGAACAGGCACTTTAACCTTTAACACCAATAACGGAAACATCCTCCAATCCGGTGCTGCCGCCCTCAGCCTCTCCAACCCTATCACCCTCACAACTAACGGCACCATCGATTCCAATGGCAACACCTTCACCCTTTCTGGAGCCATCTCCAGCACAGGAGCTTTGACCAAGATAGGAACAGGCATTCTGACGCTTTCATCTAACAGTAGCAATTACAGCGGAGGTACGACGCTGAGCGCAGGAACGATTGCTGTGGGAGCTAGTAATGCGCTGGGGACGGGAACGTTTATCTTTGGGACTAGCGGGACAACGTTACAGGCGGCATCTAGTACGCTCACTCTAGGAAATGCCATTCAAATCACAGGGGCCGGCAATGTCGACACCAATGGGAATGCGCTCACGCTCTCCAACACGATCTCCGATTTTAGCGCTGCCAGCACGCTGACGAAAATAGGAGCGGGAACGCTGACGCTGTCAGGTACAAATAGTTATAGCGGAGGGACCAACCTCAATCTTGGAACTTTGGCAGTAGGGAGCAGCGGCGCTCTTGGAACTGCAGCATTAACATTTGGCAACCAGAACGGCAATATTCTGCAAGCAGGCGTTGCGGGGTTGACTGTTTCCAATCCAGTTTCTTTAGACCATAACGGGACCGTTGACACTAATAGCAATAACCTGACTTTATCGGGAGCGATTTCAAGCACAGGCGCTTTGACGAAGATAGGTGCAGGTACGCTGACGCTTTCGGTGGCAAACGGTTACGGTGGAGGCACCAACCTCAATGTAGGAACTATAGCGATTGGAAACAGTACCGCTCTAGGATCCGGTGCTTTAACATTTGGCAATCAGAACGGTAATATTTTGCAGACAGGAGCCGCCGGACTGTCGGTCTCTAATGCCATTGTCCTAACGAATAACGGTACGGTTGATACCAATAGCAATAACTTAACACTGTCAGGAGCTATTTCGAACACAGGCGTTTTGAACAAGATAGGGGCAGGAGTGCTGACGCTTTCATCAGCTAGCAGCAATTATAGCGGAGGCACGACGCTGAACGGAGACACGATTGCGGTGGGAGCAAATAGCGCGCTGGGGTCAGGAACGTTTACCTTTGCGACCAGCGGGACCACCTTGCAAGCGGCGGCAGCCTCTCTTTCACTTGCCAATACCATTCAAATCACAGGCAACGGTAATGTCGATACCAACGGTAATGCGCTGACCCTCTCCAATACGGTCTCCGATTTTAGCGGCGCAAGTACGTTGACGAAAATAGGATCAGGCACATTAACGTTGTCCGGCGGAAACAGTTATAGCGGAGGGACTAACCTCAACTTGGGAACGCTTTCGGTCGGCAGCAATAGCGCCCTTGGAACTAACGCTTTAACGTTTGGAGGTGTCGATGGCAATATCTTGCAGGCTGCATCGAACGTAGCGTTATCGAACGCCGTTACGTTAACCAAGAACGGAACTATAGATACTAACGGTCACAACTTATCGTTATCAGGGACTGTTTCAGGCGTCGGTTTTGCCCTGACAAAAATCGGGACAGGAACTCTGACACTGTCGGCCTCAAATAGTTATAGCGCAGGAACTAATTTGAACGTAGGTACCCTTGCTATTGGAAATAGCAATGCACTGGGAACCGGCGCTTTAACTTTCACAGCTAATAATAATATCTTGCAGGCTGTATCTACCTTGACCCTTTCCAATCTCGTCCATTTGGCCAACGATGGAGTCGTCGATACCAACAATCAAACTTTGACGTTAGCTGGAAATATCTCAGGGCCCGGAGGATTGAATAAAATCGGCCAGGGGCAACTGATCCTCTCTGGAGCTCATGATTTTATCGGACCTACCACGGTTTCAGCGGGAATGTTGACGGTGGATGGCTCGCTGCAATCTTCTGTAACGGTTTTGCCCAGTTCTATTTTAAACGGAAGTGGATCGATTATAGGTCATACGGTTATAGGAGGTACACTCGGACCAGGCGATATGATTGGAACAATCGAAATCAGTGGAAATGTGACATTTCAGCCAGGCTCGACTTTTCAAGTTCAAGCCGACCCTACAAGAGCCGATGAATTAATTGTCGGCGCCTCAGGCAATATCATGATCCAGCCGGGATCTACCCTTGAGATTGCCCCAGTCCCTGCGACCTATGGGCAGCAGACGATCTATCACATTGCCTCGACCGCAGAAGGCGGCGGTGTGGTCGTTGGGACTTTTGATACCGTCGTCAATACCTTTCCTCTGATTGCTACCCAAGTTATATATCACACAGCTGCTCCGTTAACGGACTCTTTGCAGGCAGAGGCAACACTTGCGATCAATCAGATTTCTTTGATCTTAAATTTTGCGCCGATTTCAAGCGTGATTACCAAAGGAAACCCGGGAGCTATTGCTAAGAGTTTAGATGGCGTTAATCCCCCTGTTGGCTCTGATCTGTACTTGGTGCTTCAACAGCTCTACTTTTTACCTACAACAGAGGCTTTAAAAGAGGCTTTAAATCAGATGCAGCCCTCGATTGTTAATAGCACCTCTTTAGCTCAGCAAAACAGTGGGTTATCAGTTGCATCCGCATTCACCCGTCATGCCTCAGACTTGCGTTTGACGCGCGCTCCTTGCGTTAAAGCCATCGACAAGAAATGGCATATTTGGGGAGAAGGAGGCGTCGATGGGGCCAGTCAGCGCGGCAACCACCAAAATGTGGGCTTCCATGCTACCACTGCTTTAGGTACAGGCGGCGTTGATTATCGGATCTCTCAGCAGTTTTACTTAGGGGTGATGGGAGCCTATACCGGCACCGATATCAAGTCTCATGGCTATCTGGCTAAAGGGCGCGCCAATACCTACTACGGAGGCGTTTATAGCTGCTGGCTCTCACCAGGGCTGTTTGCTAATGCCTCACTCATCGGGGATTGGAGCGACTATCACACGAAGCGCAAGGTCCAGTTCGGCTCCATTGACCGCAAACCACGCGGCCATCACCGTGGCTCTGGCGGTATTGCCCATCTCGACTTCGGCCTCTCTCTACCTAAAGCCCGCCGTGCGCAATATTATCCGTACGGACAGCTCGATTATCTCTATCAACATGAGAAAGGGTATACAGAAACTTCCGCTCAAAGTTTAAATAACAAAATCGGCGCAAGGACCAGCACTATGTTGCGTAGCGAAGTCGGCGTGCAAGGTCGGCTCTGCTATGCAATAGGTAAAGAAATGGAATCGTTGATCCCCAGCGCAAAACTTGCCTGGGTGCGTGAGACCCGCTTTAAAGGCAAAAAGATCGATGCACGTTTAGTCGACGTCCCAAATAGTTACACCGTGGTGGGTCTGTATCCTGATCGTAGTATGTTAAGAGTTGGGGCCTCTTTAACGATGGTCTTTGGCGAGGCTGTCCATTTATCGCTGAACTACGACGGACTTTTTAGTCATAAGTATAAATTTAATGCGGGCAGCGGCGCTATGGAAGTGCAGTTTTAAAGAACTGTATAGAAGTTGTAGTGATAGAGTCGACAGTTCAAAACACCTCATTAAGCTTTGTCGATAAGCTTGTTATAGGCTCCTTTCACACCAGCAGATACCCAATTAATTGCTTTCATTATTTTTGATGGAGAGGGATCAAATTGAACCAATCGAAATTGCATAGGGAACTCCCTAATTAATAAAACGATCAGTTTATCGTCGACAAAGCGAATATCTTGAACTGGATCCTTACTACCATGCCATACCCGAGTACGATCACATAGCTGCTTAAGCGCGGACGTAGACCTGTATGCTTTTGTGCAAATGCAGCAGAAGGTGAGGGTGGTTGTATCTGGCATTTTAAAGACCAAGAGATTATCGGAGATTTGAGCAAAAAGTGGGTTTAGACACATATATGTATGTGTCCAGCCCTCGGAATGTACGAGAGCTCCATTCATATTGAAAATGCGCAGAACAAAACCAAATTGATACCGACAAGATAAAACGACAAACTTTTTGCTCATACTTTCTAGATCAAGCCTGATGAAAGACCCAAATTTCGTGACCTTTAAGCCACCATATTCGTACTCCCATTTTGCTTGTAATAAACCAGCTTTGCGTAAAACAAACAGAGTATAAAGCCCTTCCTTTGTACCCGCACAAACAAAAGAACCACACGTTTTGACAGAGGAGTATTGATCAAAATCAAACTCATGTTCTTTTATCGATAAATCGTTAAGACTAATTAATTGCTTCTTAACAAGAAGATAATCGCCAATTTGATATACAGACGACGAGCAAATAGATGGCAATTCCAATTTGTTATAACAAACCGATATAGAAGGCTTTAAATTCCAAAAAGAAATAACCCCCTCTTGAATCATGATTGCTACTTTATCCTCTGAAAATGGAAAACAGTATTTAATTTGATGAGAGGTTAAATTTTTTTCGTTTTTAGGGAGATTGCCTAAGGGAGAAATAGTCTGATGATGGTCATTGTTTTGATTTTTTACAATCAATGTGCTGCTGCTTAAGGGCTTTAATCCGTTTAGGAGAGCATCGTCTGTTTCCACCGCTTGGGGTATCAAGAAGTAAGTGCTTTCATGCTGCGCTAAAATGATACCACGCTCAGTAAAGGGAATAGTTTCTTTAAATGAAAAAAATTTAGAGGACAGCCTCCTGGACCGCACAGAAACGGAGATCATATCGTGGCAAACTGAAGAGAAGTACAACGTTTCTGAAGAGTCGATTAATGTCCAATGGTCCGGTAGCTTTTGCCAATCTGAAACGATGGGGGTCACAGTAACGCGGTCCCTCAGTTGAGCGTCTGCCAGTGTATACTGGCTAAGCATTGTGCTCGGAGCTTGCATCACTTGTGTCCAAAATTTACAAACGCGGCTTGCTACCAAACATCCCTTAAGATCTAGAAACTGAAAAATTGCTAAGAGGGGATCTCTTGGCATATCATTAATTGTGGTGATAGCGTTGACAGTTTTTACGGTCATACAAAACACCTCTTAAATCCCAACTAGATTATACCGATTCTTATTAAAATGGGATGCTAAAAAGATTTTGTTTTGACTTGGACCCAGGCATCGCGGATTTTTTCTTGGGTTGAGATCACAGAGAAAAAAGATAGATCTTCAAGAACATCGAAGGTGGCTGGGAAAGTCCCATAGGTGTCGTAATGAGTCTTCATCGAAGAGAAGTTCATATCAGATTTTGAATATAGATGGCAGTCAAAGGAGATCATTGATGGGTTGGTTTTTGCCTATCTACCAACGCAATTCTTAGAAAGGCCATATAGGAAAGTGGGGTCCCTCCATATTCTGGCTTGATTGAATTAGGCACGAAAGAAGCGCTCCCTAAAAAGCCGATGCCCCACAATGTGTAAGGGATGAGAGGAAATTCAAAAATGTAGCCAAGATCTATTTTCCCTACATTAAACAATTTGCCCGCATTGGAACTGGGGGAGATAAATAAGTCATCTTTTCCTACATATTCTGCACGTCCAAAAATGACATGCTTGTTATTCATTTCGATAGCAGATTCTAAAAGATACCCATTGAGGCTATGGCCAGGGCTGTTATTGTTTAGCCCCCAAGCAGCGGTTGTTTGCCAATTGCGTGCTTTCCAGGCTTTATTGTAGCTGATTGATGCCGTTGTTCTATGAATATTGACATTTGGCTCTAAACCCTCAGGACTTTTTATGAATCCATGGCTTACTTGGGCTGCAATATCCTTGGTTGGATTGATAGAGATACGTGCTGAATAGGAATCAAATCGAAGTGGATCAAAATTCCATCGATGTTGATCCGGTTCTCTCCCTGTAAAGATGGAGGCATCAATTTTTAGCCACTCATGCACATATCCCAGAGTTCCCACTCCAAAGACAATGTGGGTCGAATCCAGCCAGTGATGGGTAATTGGTGCTTCGGGATTGAAAAATGCGGAAAATCGATGGATATAAGCAGGAGGACCAAGGGCGGGTTCTCCAGGATACCCAAAATACCCAAAAAGAGAGTTTTTTTCTGTAAAGCGGAGAGTGTAGACGGCTGCTAACTCCATTAGGAAGTCGTGAGGATGCTGGTGGTTGATTAGTGAGGTGGTTCCATTACAAGTTTCTCCTGTTTGTAGAAGCAATGGGTATCCGTTACATCCTATTGTAGCTGGTTCAAGGCTGATCATGTTTCTTAAAGCAAAAGTGCCTTTGCCAAAGTCTTTTTGTGCAGTGAACATGAACATATTTTCGCTAAAGAATTTATCTCCTCCTAAAGGTCCTCCTTGATTGTCATAGATAGCCATGAGAAATCCATGAGTCATTAAGAGCCAGTCATCGGGATTACGATGAATACCTGGCATTTTTGTGGAGGCAGGCATCCAGCTTGTGCCTGTTGCATCACGCTCCATTGGATAGGTGCCGTACATGCCATGCATCATTTGTATAGACCCTTCATGATATGTATGTCCTTCATCATCGTGCTCATTGGTCATGGCCATACAATAGGAAAAAAGTATTAAAAAGAAAAAAATATACATGCTGTGATTTTACCAAATCGAGATTTCAATCACCACCGTGAACCCGGCCCTTAAGGGCTTGTCATTACCCACATTTTTGAAAATCGGCTAGAGCTTCCTGCATTATTAATAATTTTACCCAACCTTTCCAGAGCGTCTGCCATCCTGGATTCCCATCGTTTTTACGCCCTAAAAAA
>Ga0105239_10004775_pt1 | contig 16078 bp, 18 predicted proteins | sample KBSC44metaG_FD_92761 | JGI IMG/M metagenome (GOLD analysis project Ga0105239, IMG submission 92761) | Corn rhizosphere microbial communities from Kellogg Biological Station, Michigan, USA - KBS C4-4 metaG | ecosystem: Host-associated > Plants > Roots > Rhizosphere > Soil | place: Michigan, USA...
AAGCAGGGCTTTAAGCGACGAGGAGCGAGCCAGAATCTTTCCGCTCATCACCAACTACCTGGCCGAAATACGCTGGCTTGGTCTGTTCACCAGATACTACGAGGTGAAGTTTGTTGACCGAGCGGAAGTGGGCTAAAGGGGGGGGGCAGTTATCCTGGCCGTCCCCTTTTCGCGTGACTTCGGATGCCATTGACGCTGGCTGACCGCCGTCAAGGCCACATAGGGTCGCGCACGAACTCGTTCTCGATGAAGGTCGCGAACCACCAGATGACGATTCCCGGCAAGATCCAGGCGGCCGCAATAACACCATAGAAGTAAAACTGCGGATCCAGGATCAGGTCAGAATGCTCGCGGCTTGTACTCAATGACACACGATATGCCGCAAACATCATGATGCCTAGGAGTGATTCAAGCGCCACGATGAATATCGAATTGCCATGTTCCCGAAGATGTCTGTATGAGGTTATCAGCTCGCCCGCGTCATCCTGGCGCGATCTCGCTTTGGCAAGTTGCTTGTAGAACTGATAGGACCTCTTCCGAAACAGAATCAAAGACAGGCTTACGCCAACAGGAACCATCACGATGATGATGAAACTAAAGAGGCAAAGATCCGCGATTCGCTTGTCAAGCTGTGGTGTGCGCAGAAGTTGAAATGCGCCGACGACATAGAGTGCCGAAAATGCATACACCAAAAACGGAAAGAATACCGGTAGCACCTCTTCATACAGCTTGCTCAGTCTGCTCCGATTCGCAGTGCGAACATTAATTGGAAGAAGCGAGCGACCAGCATGAAGAACAAGGATCGGAATGCTGGATACATAACAGTAGACCAGCCCAAGGCCACCAAGAGCGGCGAAGCGTGACCCTCCGTCTAATCCTACGAGAAGCCGTCCAAGCACCCGATTCAGCGCGGGATCGACGTGCATGAGGGTCGTGACAATTAGGGCTCCCATAACAGTCCCCATTGCGTACCTGACGAAGTAGAACTCCCACCAGCGACCGTTCATTCTCGAGACTTCCTTATCTCAGTTGCCGCAATTCTGATACACCATGCATCGGCAAGTCGACCGCCATCTTTACGTCGATTGCGGATGCTATCCAGCATCTTGGAGCCTAAGGCGGCGAGGGTAGTTATCCCAACTTGATTACTTCCGGCTCCTTTTTCTACCGAGCTACCTCGCCACCATCCCCAAATGGTGAAACCCCACCCACGCCATACACCCCGCAAAGATCGCCGCAAGGCCAAAACCAACCACCGTCCGATAAAACGCTTTCGGCTCTACCGCACGCCGGTAGTCATGCTCGGGGCCTCGATTCCAGCCAGGCATCCTGATCGTCCCCGTTCGCCACGCGTAGATGACCTTGCCCAGAAAGGCCACGGCGACGACAACCATGCCGTAGTTCCAAACGGTCTGTCCGATATCCGCCATGGGTCACTCGCTATGTTTCGGCGCACTGCCCGATCATCTGCGGGCAAGGCGCATCAATGGACAAGGGCGGTAGATATCCCGCCCCACGCCGGGCTACAGATCACTTGTCATCGCCACTCAAAAGCGAACCCACGATGCCGCCGACCAAGCCACCGCCAAGCGTCGCGCGGCCACTGCCGCCTTCCCCACTCGGCAAATACTCCGCAATCTGATGCGCCAACCGCGAGATCGGCAGCGTCTGCAGCCACATCATGCCGAACTCGCTGAGCGCTAGGAGAAAGAGCCTGTCGCGATCGAAATAGCGCGTTCTTTATGTCGGGCACAGTGGTGATCTGGAGGCTCGCTGAGGACTGGAATGTACTGCAGTGACTCTATGAATGCGCAGGATTTCTCTGGCGCGATGTGAACTGGGAGGCCTCGATCATCCCTAAATTTCTTTTGTGTTGTAATGTTGTCCGATTGCAATGCACTAAGTTGTAACCAAGGACCTGGAATCAACTAAGGATGAGGGGAGGGAAATGAGTAAAGGGGATTTTTCTGATCGCTTGATGGCTTTGCGGAATCGCTGGAGTCAAGTTGATAGGCGCATGCCTGCCGAGCCAGTCGCGCCTGATGTGTACAGGTCGGCAAAGGACATTGCCAAAGAGTTGAACAAGGCGGTTGATCATGCACGAATGCTCGAGACAAATAAGTTTTTTGATGCGACGGTTAAGGAAGCTGATGCGATAGACAAACTAATCGAAGAAGTGTCCGATGAGCTGGAGGTTCTGGAGAAAGGAGGAGATACGGCGAGGAATGATGCTTCGCATGTTCTTGCAGTGCTGCAACCGCTGATAGCACTGAATGCGCTTCTCGTACGCATAATAACTAGTGAAACTCCGTCGGGGAAAAGCTCCAATCCGAACACTTTTGGTGGCGTTTTCGGTATTCCTGAGATAAAGGGGGCTTCTGTTGAAGCTGCCGCAAAAGATATCGAGGCTTTTGGCCATTATGTAGAAGCACTGGAGGCGCGCGCCAAAGCCTTGGTTGATCAGATTGAGGCGCTTGAGCGTGAAGCGACCACTGCTCGCTCCAATGCTGCAGCCAGTGCGGTTAATGCGGCAGCTGAACAGGAGAGAATTGCGTCTATATCGAAGGAGGTGGCTTCGGCCAAAGGATTGCAAGCTGGGCTTATGGATGAAATGCGCGCATACAAGGAGGAAATAAAAGAGATCATCGAGGGCGCCAGCAAGACAGGCTTGGCTAACTCCTTTCAGGTAAGAAGGGTGGCTCTGGAAAAAGAGCATGTTCGATGGACTATTGTGTTTGGCGCAGGTTTAACCTGCCTATTTCTTGCTGCACTTCTTCTGCTCGGTAACGGTATGGAGGCGATGGCAGGTCGTCCCTCCGCGTCTTCCATTTCGCCTCAAACCGCATCAGATCAAAATGCTTCGCTAGTGAAAGTCGGCTTAGCTCCCACTAGTGGCGATGCCGTGGTGAAGCCAGATGGGTCATTGAACACTGCTGCCAACTCAGGAGCTGTGCCCACCAAAGCTGCCGAAGCGGTCCCCGTAGAATCTCTAGCATCAAAAATCTTTGGATACATAACGCATGTACTAATTTTGGCGCCATTTCTTTGGTTGACTTGGTTTGCGGCGCGCAAGCTGGGTCAGCTTTCGCGAATGGTGGAGGACTATGCGTTCAAAGAGGCAACTGCTCTCTCTTTTGTGGGGTATCGTAATGAAATGGCCCAGGACGAAGAGATGCTCTCTCTATTGCGCAGAACGGCAGTGGAGAACTTTGGGGCCAACCCATTGCGCGTCATTGATCACGACGAGCCCGCGAGTCCTGCACATGATGCATTGGTTAAAGTCATAAAGAAAATTTCACCTGATCAACTTCTCGATAAGCTTGTGGATTTAGCTAAGGCGCTGAAGCCAGGATCTTGATGGGTTCCGTTGCCAGGAGGCGGGCCTGCTAAGGCCCAACCTTCGGGCGATCAGCGGCTGCCCATTAGATTTATCGTCAGATGTGGCGTGCTGGACGCGCAGTTTGGGCCCATCTTCCCAGTTTGCTTGGGTAAGTTGGCATATCGGGACGACAAACCATCGAGCCATCCATGGAACTGGAAATAAAACAAGCCGAGCGAACATCCATCTTTCAGGCGATTTCCGACCTTCTTGAATGGCTCGCTAGGGTCTGGGCTCCCTTAGGAGCATTCATCTTTGCCGTTGCCTCCATTTACTGGCTGGAATTCATCAGGGTTTACGCTATTCCTGTGAGTTTTGCGTCATCAAGCGTCCTGACGGGGCTGCCCGCCATGGCAGCCGCGATCACGGCCATAGTTGGGGCACTCACAATTTTTGTGCTGATGCCGGCCGCTCTACTCTGGTTGCCCATTGGTAAGGCGGGGAAGACGCTGATGGACGGGCATCAGAGCTGGCAAACCCAGCATGGCCCCTTGCGCACTGGCGTACGTCGACTGCGTGACTGGGGCCTTCTTGGACGATGGATTGCCGGCCAGATCGCAATAGGTCTGCTGTGGGTTACAGTCATTGCCATAGGTACGTTAGTCAAGAATTTCAATATCGGAATAATCGTTATTCCGGCGACACTGGCAGCCACCTTTGGTTACTGGTGGTTGCTGGGTCCCATCAGGCGACGAGCATGCGACACGACCTCTTTGGACTTCGGCATGATGTTCTGCGTGCTTACGGAAGCCCAGTTCTTGGTCGTGTTTGGCGTCATCTACATCATCCTTCAGACTGCGCCGGATTCATCGCTTTCGACATTGGGGGTGCGGGCGTTCTCATTCTTTATGGTCTTAACTGTTCTTAGTTTGGCCCAACTCACGGTGGCCAAACTTGTTTCGACAGGATGGTATCCAAACGCGCCAAAGCACATTGTTCTTGCTCTGATGGTCATTACTGCGTTGCCAACTGCTTTTCCGCCGGGAGCAGCAGCGGTGACTGCCTTTGCGCTGCACACCGCAGACAACAATGGAAAGTCGTGCGTGATCCTCTTGGCGTTGGATGCCGCAAATCCAAAGATCTGGCATGACATATTGGACACAGGCAAATCGGATCGCACCGTCCCGCTCTACTTCGCCGTCCGTCTCGAAGATACGTACTACGTCAAGCAAACAAAGACGGCTCCCACCTACTCTATTCCAGTGAGTCAGACCACGAGAGTCGTTTCCTGCCCAGCTAATCAACCCAATGTTTAAGGAGACATACGCCTTAGCGTTCCGGTAAGCCGCGGCTCCCGGAGGCAGACGTAGAGCTAGCCCGCCCTTTTTGGAAGGCATGCCTACTCCAGCCCCTGAGCGATCAAGCGTCTAAGAGGCTTGGAGCCGAGGGCCAGGATAAGACCAAATGCGACGTAGGCGGCGTTGCCGATGATGGTGTGTGTCGGGAAATACTGCGCTTTGATGCCAAGCATCATCTCAATTAGGTAGACGCATCCAGACCAAGATAAAGAAGACCGTCCATAGGGTTCCTATAAGCTGAAGGATCAGCGCGGCAATCCGTTGATAGCCCGTCACAAAATCTCCTGACTGACGGTCCGAAAGTCCGCGAGGTAGAGGTGGGCATGGACTGCCCACCTCCCCGGTCTTGCTTCAGATCATTTGTCGTCGCCACTTAGCAGCGAGCCGACGATACCTCCAACGAGCCCACCACCCAGCGTCGCCCGCCCACTACCACCTTCCCCGCTCGGCAAATACTCCGCAATCTGATGCGCCAACCGCGAGATCGGCAGCGTCTGCAGCCACACCGTGCCGGGGCCGCTCAGCACTGCGAGGAAAAGGCCGTCACCGCCGAACAACGCATTCTTGATGCCAGGCACCGTCGTGATCTGAAAGCTCACCGACGACTGGAACGCGCCGACATGCCCCGGGTGCACGCGCAAGGTCTCGCCGGGTGCCAGGTCCTTCCGGATCAATTCGCCGGACAGTTCCAGCCACGCCGTGCCGGTACCGCCGACCTTCTGCAACACAAAACCGCTGCCACCGAAAATGCCCGCGCCCAGCGACTGCTGAAAACCCACCCCGATGGTGACCTGCGGCGTGGCGCAGACAAAGCCGTGCCGATGCACCATGTACTCGTTACCCGGGCTCACCGACACCGGCACGATATGGCCCGGCACCTTGGTGGCGAACGCCACTTCGCCGGTGCTGCGCAGCGCCTTGTATTCGGTCATGAACAGGCTGCCGCCGCCGACCATGCGCTTGAGCGCACCGAACAGCCCGCCGCCGCCGCCCATCTGGGTGTGGGTGGTCATCTGGATCGATGAGGTCATCCAGGAAAGCTCGCCGCTCTCCGCGAAGATGCTGTCGTTCGGGTCGAGCTGGACTTCCAGCACGGGCATGACCGTGCCCAGGATGCGGGTCTGCATGTGGTGTTTCCCCCTGAGGATGGATGGCTGACGGGTGGCGTGGCGAAGGTCGTGGCGCGCATGGTCTACGCTTTTTGCGTCGGGGGGAAAGTGTCTTCGGGGCGCAAGAAAATGCGGCTCGTATTGATGTTGCCACCGGTAGTAAGCCTTGGCTCAGGGCCATTCTCTAGGTGCTTTTTTTGCTCGAGGAAATGCTCTTGCCTGTCTACGCCTGAGGAGGATCAGGCACTTACATAGATAGGATTAGTCTTAAGGACTTGGCGCATAATCCGGCCTGGCTATGGAGAGGGGAAAGCCAGGATGACGCCATCGGAGAATGAGCAGTTCACGAAGATGCTTCGCGATGCAGCGGAGGAGTGTAGTCGCATTGGCTATCGGCCGACGAAGTTCCTCCAGATGTTGAATGCAGACGGCGGTTACGCAACTGCTGCCAGATTGCTAGCCGCGCCCAATATCTCGGACGGCTTTGCCGAACTTCAGATGCGCGGCAAACTCAATCTGACAGTCGAGGCGTTGGTTCTCGAAAAAGGATGGGCAGATCACTTTGACCCAGCCCTGATCAACCAAGCAAAGAAGCGGCTTCAGGCCGCGCGTTACACGCCCCAGCTCGCGACAGGCCACGGAAGTCGTGGCGTGGTTGCGACACCGAGAAGTAATGGTTCATTGCCTATCTCAGATGGCGCGGATGGCGTTGCTCTTTCCGGTGGTCTACTAAGAGTTCTGCAAGGCTATTTGGAGGCTGCAAAGGAGCCATTTTCCAAGCATCCAATGGCAGATTTTATACGAGGAAAACTTGCTGACCAGGTGGCAATCTTGGTAGAGGAATATGCGCCTAATTTCGAGGTGAAGGGAAGTTCGGGGCAAGGTGTTTGGGCCAGAGGGCCATGGGTTGGCATTTTCGATCCTCTAGTCACAACTGGCGCTCAGAACGGCTACTACGTGTGCTACTTGTTCAAGGAGGACATGAGCGGCGTTTATCTAAGTCTCAATCAAGGTATGACCGAGGCTAAGGAGCACTACAAGTCGGGTGCTAAAGCTGCACTTGTTGCTAGGGCTCATAACTTCCGTGCAATGCTTGGGGACGAAATATCTAGCGATTTGCTCTCTGATATCGATTTGGTCCCGAGTTCACCTAGCGCTGCCACGGCGTTCTATGAGAAAGGCAACATTTGTGCGGTGTACTATTCGGCCCGATCGATGCCTGACGAACAGACTGTCAGGAAAGACCTTTTAGATATGGTCGCGCTGTATCGAGCCTTGATCGAAGCTCAGTTCAATATGGATAGCTCTTTGGATGACGAAGGCGATTTAGCGCCCGCATCCATGCTGGAAGACGGAACTAAATTTCGACTCCATAAGAGAATTGAGCGCAATGCGTCGCTTGTAAAGCTAGTCAAGCAGTCTAAGCCTAGTAGTTGTGAGGTTTGTGGCCTCGACCTTGGTGAGCGCTATGGCGCAATCGGTAGCGGATACATCGAAGCCCATCATTTGCGTCCCGTGTCATCGCTAAAGGGGACTAAAGTCGAACTAGATCCGGTGCGAGACTTCGCTGTGTTGTGTCCTAACTGCCATCGGATGGTGCACAAGTCAGGCCTCATCGACGATCTTGAGCGATTTAAGAAGGAGCACTATCGTGGTTAGCAATGCTCCAAATGAGCTCCAAGAGCTGCGAGATCTAATTAGAGTATTTGTCGCCGAGCGTGATTGGGACAAATTTCATACACCAAAGAATCTGGCCGTCTCCCTTAGCGTTGAAGCGGGGGAACTACTGGAGCCCTTCCAGTGGGTCATCGCCGGTAACGCAGATGAACTAACTGATCCCCAGCTACTTCATGTTAGGCATGAGGTGGCTGATGTTTTGATCTATCTCATTCGCCTCGCAGATAAGCTAGACATTGATCTCGGAGGGGCGGTTCGAGAGAAGCTCGAGCTGAACAGGTCGAAGTATCCGGCCGACGTTGTCAGAGGTAGTGCCCGCAAGTACACCGAGTATTAGCAGGCTGCATTCACATCGTAGATACGCAGTCTTCTTGCGCAGACTATTAGCGCCATCAAGCCACCACACTCAGAAGGGAGTTCTCATGTCGACGCCTACCACGGTCAATCCTCAGATTACCGACGCTGTAACGCAGACCAATATCCGTGCCGCCGGCGATGCGGCGGCCACGTCGCTTGCCTACCTCTACCAGGTCGCGGCCATTGCCTTGGGCAATGCCGCGCACAATGCCGTCAACAGCCAGCAGCAGAGCGACATGCTGGCCCAGGCGGCGACGACGCAAGCCGTGATCCAGCTGCTTTCGATCGACACGGCCGATAGCGGCCCGAAGATCGACGGCGCCAAGCCTGCCGATGCCTCGCCGGCAGCAGTGGCCACCGCCTTGCCGGATGCCACGCCGCAGCTCGAACAGGTGGCCAGGCTGGCGCACATCCACGGGCTCGACAACGCCACGCCGTGGTGCGACGCGGCGCGAGAGTTGATGGGCGTGGTCGCGGACGCCTTGCGCGGCTTCCAGAAAGTGACGGAAGCAACCGATATGTCGATGATCAAGCAGGCGGCGGCGGCAGCCGTGCTGGTGCACATGATCAAGGCGCCGGATCAGCTGGATCAGTTCCAGAAGATTCTCAAGCTGATCGAAGGGCTTTAAGGCAGCGAATGCCATCGGACTGGTCTGTAAAGTGCAACACGCACGTGCAATGCGGGCATGAGCCTACAGACAGTCAAAAATCGATTTGATAGGTTGGTTGTGTTGCCCGCGGTGTGATTTCGATGCGCGTCGCGGGCAACCATGGCAGTTCAATGCTGTGAGAGCGCGGGCCAAGGGTGCGTCAACACCCCTGACCCGCTAACCATCACCAACTCTAAGGAAGTTGATCATGGCTACCCCAGATCATACGGCAGTCGTACGCTCGCTGATCCCCTCAGCGACACACCCACCGACCATCCGGGCCGTCCGACGACAACGCGGACGCGGTTGAAGAACTGCGGGTAAGAGTTTTCGCTGGAAATTTTCCGAGCCGTCCTACACGGCACGGTGCCTTGTGCGACAGCGAAACCCCCCGATCCCCGCACCCCCTTTCCTCAATCAAGCCGCCCGGCGCCTTACCCTCAGGCCGCCGGTGAACCCTCGAGTCCGTGTGATCGCGGCACGTCGTGATGTTGGCGGCGTGCCGTTCTCGGAGTGAGGGTGCGGTGCTTAGCAAGGAGTTGCTTATGAACAACCATGTTTTTGGCGAGCCGTGGATCATCCGTCACACCAACTACTTCTCCGATCCCAGTGCGGGGCCGGATGAGTTGTTGAATGACGCTACGGAGTGGCTGCAGTACGCCTACAACGCGGTCAAGTTGTTGGCGGAGTTGGTGCATGAACGTGGCAGTGTCGATGTGCATCGGCTGCCGATCATGCTGGAGGGGATTGCTGCGTTTGTGGAGATGGGGACGCGGTGTGTGACGCAGGCGCATATGCGGATGCAATGGCAGAGCGTGCGGGAAGGGGCTGAGCGCTCGCCGGCGGCGCTGTAGCGAGAAGGTTCTCCTAAGGAGCTCAACGGGATGAGGGCGGCGAATTACCTTCATCCCGTTCTAGCGAAAAACTCAAAAGCGTTTTTGCTTCGTTAGGCGTTATCCAGCGCTTCTCCACGGTGATCAGACGGTGTATAGCGAACGATCTGGCGCGGACTTGCGTGCACCGGCCAGAACGCATCAGAGGACCGATGAAGCATGATCAGAGGACCGATTTGCGCTGACCACTCAACCGGTGGTGATCACGCGCTTCGATGCGGATGATCAGTTCAGCCAATCCGTATCACCATGACGGCCTATATCAAAGGCACCTGCGTCAACGTGCAGCAGCAGTATGTCTGGGCTGACATCTCGCTGTTGGAGCCGGCCTTCGGCGATAGGCGAAGGCGTCTCCTGGTCGGGGGTGCCTGCGAGTATGTCGAAAGGCACCCTGCCCATTGATGCATTGATCTCCGACCTCACCCCCATATAGTTAAGCTACGAAAAGCTTCTACGGGGGCGAACCTCCGTGGCGGTTAGGGCATCTAAAATGGGGCATGGCATCTGTGCGATATCTGGGGCTAATCTTTGGTTTGATACCACTTGTGGCTAGCGCCGAGAGCACTGCTCCATCCATCGCGAGCAGCGTGGCTCAGGTGATGCGAGCCGGAACCCGCAGCGACGGTCCCGGAGTCGTCGTGTTGGTCCGCCAAGGTAACCGGACGCTCTATCGAGGTGCGCAAGGGAAGGCTGATATTGAACTGGACGTGCCACTTGAGCCCGACAATATTTTCCGCATTGGCTCCGTAACAAAGATTTTCACGGCTGCGCTCGTGGTAAAGATGGCCCAGGCCGGAGAACTATCGCTTGACGATTCTCTTCAGAAATATCTACCCAAGTTTCCCAACGCCGAGCACATCACTCTTCGCGAGCTTCTAAACCATACCTCCGGCGTCGCTGATTTAACGAAGAATCCAACGCCCGGCTTAATGCGTTCGGAGGCCACGACGGCGACACTCGTGGCCGACATCGCAAGTCGACAACCCGATTTTCGGCCAGGATCACGATGGTCGTATTCGAACTCAGGCTATATTTTACTTGCCGCGGTCATAGAACGAATTACAGGCGCACCCTGGCATGAGGCGCTCGAAAAGGATGTCCTCATACCCCTCGATTTGCACCACACAACCCGGGACGATGACACTAAGATCGTCCACTCCCGGGCACTTGGCTACAGCACGACAGACGCTCCCTACCTGGTCTCTCGCGCTGCTTTTATCAGCATGTCAGTGCCTTCGGCCGCCGGCGCTCTTTTGTCTAACGCCGACGACTTGGCCACGTCAATTCAGAGACTTGGCCATGGAGCTGTAATCGGCCCCCGTGGGTTCGCTGCCATGTCGACACCTGTTCGCGGAATACCTGGCATAACGAGTGCGACAAGTTATGGTCTGGGTCTATATCTATGGACCGTGCGCGGCCAACAATTGGTTGGCCACACTGGCCAAATAGATGGGTTTGCTTCCGCAGTCGCTTATTTGCCGAAGCACGACATAACGCTGGTCGTGCTGTCAAACGATGATAATTTTGACGCGAAAACGATGGTTAAGCGGCTAGCCGCGCTTGCCTTGGGGAATCCTTATCCTGAGGTGGTCGGCGTGACTGTTCCTGAAGCCACAGCGTCGGCGTTGGCAGGTGATTACGAAGCAGATGATCACAAGAAAATTTCTATCGTGGTCAAAGACGGGGCGCTGTACTACAGCCGAGTTGGCCACTCAATGCTCTTGCTCCAGATGACTGCAAATGGAGACCTGCACTTCGTGCCCGATGACCTTAGCTACCTGCGCCCGAAAGCCAGTAGTGCAGGCGGCATGGTGCTGGAAGATGTCGACGATGGCGAACATATCGAACGCACGTTCAGAAAGTTGATCACGGTAAATCGGTCCTCCTGATCAACTTCATCGGTGTACGCATGCGGACTTTTGCGGATGAAGGAGTCCACACGGTTCCGCGGCGAAAACGCCCTGTAGAAGATCTACATTGCCGATCCGGATCGCTGGAATGTCATTCATCGCGACGCCTACAATGCAGCGGGTGACGCGCTGTATGACGGAGGAAAATAAGCCATGTCACCCCGAGCGCTATGGATGGCAGCCATATTGTTCCTGGTCGCTTGTGCAGCCCCTGCAGCGCATGACGCCGAGCAGGGTCGGGTCTATGTCTACGATGCCAAAGAGCAAGGCGACAACAGGGCCCTGGTGATCGATATCGCGACTGGCAATGTTGAGGTCCGTGACAAGCGCAGCGCGCACATGGATGTCCCGCATGGCGATCTTGGCGGTGGCTTCGACGATTGCAGCAACGAAGCATTCTTCTGCCTGACCGGCCTGCTGGAGATCGTCATACCTAAGTCCATGCCGGTAAAGCAGTGGCAGTATCACGGCCTGACTTGCCAAGGCGCCGCCCGGCAGGGAGACGATGCGTTTCGCATCACTTGCACATCATCCAGGTATCGCGGCAGGCCCACCTTTACTTACTCGGTCTCGCGCGGAGTCTTATCCATCGACAGCTCTCCCTTGGGAGGTGAGCGAGGTGGGTTCGAGTTGCGTGGACAACGCGGGCTCTTCTCGCCAGGGAACAACCCCTGACGCAGGAGAGCGCGCCTGACGCGTAAAGGGAGTGGAGGTAGCTAAGTCGCTTGAAGAACGTCTCCTTCAATCACTGAGGGATGACTTCTCGCTACGTTGAGGCCGGATAGCCAGGCGTTTCCTTCGCCTCCGTCTCTCTCTTAACTACCTCCAGACCTTTAACCAAGCACCAGATCCTCACCCCTCACCGTACTGGCCGGCGGCAACCAGACATCCCCCGCCGCCATGCCCAGCAACGTCAGATACGCATCGACATGCTGATAGCCCACCTGCCGATCGAAGTCTTGGTCGTCATTCTTGATCAGCCCCGTGTTCACGGCCCCGGTAAGCTGCTGCTGCCCCTCGCTGGGCTGCTGGAAGTTCAGGAACTTCAGAGCCCCCAGGTTCTTGTTGATGTCGTCCTGGATCTTCTTCGGCGTGTCGATGTCAGGCTTGTAGATAGTCAGGATGTTCTTGATGGTGCTCGCGCTCCACGAGTCCGGCACGATATCCTTGCTGTTGAAGAACCTGGTTGAAAGGCCGGTCATGGTCGTATCGAAGTAATCCGCGAACTGCTCGTTCCCCGCCGTCGGCGCGGCAAAGGTAAAGCAGTTGACGGTTGCCGACGACAGCTCCGCTTTCAGATAAAGCGCCAGCACCGACGCCAGCGCTCCGCCCAGGCTATGCCCCACGACGGTGATCGTGCCCCCATTCGACGTATGGTTGGTCAGATACCCGAGCAGGCTGCCACCCATGGGGGTGCTGCCCTGCAGGATGTTCTGCGCACCCGCCATGGCGCCCTTCGATATGGACGTACCCCACGGCGCCGAAGAAATAAGCGCACTCAACGCCGTCTGGGCGATGTCGTTGTCCTCTTCGCTGATGTCGAAGTCAGACTTCGGATTCGTGCCGCTGGTCACCACGCGATAGTCGCCCTTGGGTCCTTTGAAAATCGCGGTCACGTTGGCGGAGTACCCTTTGGTATCCCCGCTGGTCGTCCCCGGATCCAAAAAGGTGGAAGGCCCCCACACCAGCGCGAAGTCTTTCGCGTACGTCGATTGCTTGACCCGCTTGACGATGTTCTCCTGCACCGCCGAAGGCGCCGGATACTGCATGGCGTTGCCGTGATCATCGATAGTGGCGTTGTTGAGTACAAAAGCCAGCGTCAGATTGATTTTCGCGTCACTCGAAGACATAGCCGCACTCCTTGCCTGGACACAACACAACGATCCCCGCTCCGATATGGGAGGGGGTGCTCAAAAGTTTGAGTGTCTATCGCTGGACCCGCGAATGGAGGAAGCCGATACGCTCCTTAATTCGACTTTGTCAGCCGTGATGTTTGCCAAGAGGCACCCGTCTTCACAGACGTGATCACTGCGTGCGATGAGCGCCAGGATTCCCGGCTTATGAGACTAGATTCAAGGCCGTACATGGCCTGTGAAAAGCGCGTATTTCTTCGTCGCCGCATTCGATCCAATCTTGCAGCGGTATGAAGTAGACGCCTTTTACTTACGCGACTCCGTTGAAAGCCAACTCCAAGAACTGTCGGGTCTACGGGTCATATAAAGCTCCCCAGAAAGCGCTTCCGCCAGCACAAATCATGAGCGGCTTCGCCTGATCGGTTGGCAGAATCATTGAGTCGTCTACCGAGGCAGCTCGGTTTGCAGCACTGAGCGCAATAAGCAGAGGCAACCGGTACGCCTTTCTTGTTTGCGTGGTTACTCGACCCTTGATTCTGTGCTCGTCGTTAGATTCAGACGGTTTGCGTTGGATTGGAGCCTGTGGACTATCGGTTGCTTCTGTTCCTTCGCGTGCGTCTTGCGCGCGGACATGCGTGCGGCACGCGAATACGTAAGTGCCGCTGTGTGTGCGATTCCAGGGATCCGGCGACGGGCGCGTGGTTGCCGTTGCCGCCGGATGAGCGGCGAGTGACCTGGCTGCTGGTTCCCCGAGCCTCGCGCGTCAGCAGGACAAGGCCAGGACTATCCTGGCCCCTTACGCGATCTCACATGGAAGTTGTCCGCATGTATCTCGCCATTACCACCCCCTCTCCCTGCCTATCTGTCAGCTTGCAGGCCAGCCGGACAGCAGCGTGGTCAAGAGGGCCTGGTTGTCCGTCGCGCCGACGTTGTAGACCATGACCCCCGCATAGCCCTGCTGCGCCATCCATTGCAGGTCGCCGGTCGTAGGGCTGTAAAAGCCAGCCTGAAACCCGCACAGCAAATGGCTGTTGGGCATCAGCTCCTGATAAAGGGACAACTGGTCCTGCGGACCCATCCAATACGACATGGTCCATCCCCAGGTCAGCTCCTGGCCCAGGCTGGTGCCGCCATAGCTGGGTTGGAAATAGTCGGTGTCGTCGAACAAGGCCTTAGAGAACGAGGCCTTGCCGATGCTCTGACGGACATAATGACCCACCATGGCCAGCGATCCTTGCACAGATGTGCCGGCGGAATACTCGTCATCGATGTCGATGCCGTCCACGTGGTAGGTGGACAGCGCGTACTGGCATTGCGCGGCGAACTGCTGAGCGTCGGCCTGCCCCGCCGCCGTCGCCGGAAACTCCGACCAGCCGGCGGCGTCATGGTTGTTGAGGCCGGTCAGCAACACGGCGATGCCCTTGGCATGGGCATAGGCGATGTCGTCGCCGGTCAGTGTCCGCATGATGTCGGGGTTGGCGCGCAGCATGGTGGGGCCGGCGCCGTTGGGATCCACCCAGGCAGTGTCGTTCGGTAGCCCCGTGGACTTCAGATTGAGGTTGGCTGGAAACAGGATCGCGTCCAGGGCCGGGGCGCCGTTGTAGGTGAGGTCGGCCGCCGCCTTCACCCCGCCGATGCTGGCATAGGCCACCGCCACGCACTGCCGTTTATAAGCGTCGCATTGCGGCGCGCTGCCGTACCAGGGGGCCTGCGTGCTGTTGAAGAACACCGCGTCGCCACGCTTGAAACTGCGCCCGTTGGTCAGAACCATGTGGTCCCGGCAATAGAAGAAGTAAGAAATGCCGGGATCCTGAAAAGCGATTAACTGCGCCTGGGCCGGCGTGCAGTTGGGTACGGTCTTTACGTAATTCGACCAGTCGGCGCCTTCGTACTGCGCGGCATTGGCGGTCTTGATCCAGGGCATGACGATGTCTCCTTTCATCGTGAGGGATGCCCAGGTTAACGGGCATGGGTTGCGGTGGCGGGAACGATCTTGCAGCGGTTACGCCAGATGCTGTCCCCTGCGTTTTACCCGGACACGCTTCTCGCTGCTGCAGGGATGGCTGATGCGGAGCTTACAGGTCGATCCGCCCACCTGTTTTTCACGTGCCCTTTGCAAATCTTCGACATTCTTGAGTAGGCTTCTCGCCGGCCTGCCGGATCTGCACAAGGGCATCGCGTGCCCTGGCCACATGCGATTGACCGCTTAACCGTCAAAGGAGTGATGGGGTGATTAGCCTTTCCCGTGCGCGTCTGCGCGCCATCTGGATGCGCTCGAGTCTCGAGCGTCTGTACCCCTACTTCATGCAGCCGAGATTCCTGCTCGGCTGCTTCGCCTTGCTCCTCGCTGCTGCGGGGCATGCGCAGGATTACAGCGGTGGTACTGGTATTGCCCCGAGGCTGGCTCAGTCGCACGCCACCATTAGGGCGACCGCTATTGCGACAGTCAATGTGACCGGACTGTGGCACGGCAACCTGCAGGCCCCCAATGACGCCACTGCGGCAGCATGGGAGGAAGAATTCGACCTGCGTCAGGACGGCAGCGGCAATGTCACGGGCACCCGGAAGACGACGCCACAGACCAATGGCACCAACTGGTACATCTGGTCCGTCACGGGTACGGTCTCCGGCAATACGTTGACCCTGAATGACACGACGCTGGTGGCGAGAGGCGGTGGCACCAATACGCCTTGCCAAGACACAACCATCGTCAACGTCACGCTGGATGGTGCCAGTTTCAGCGGTACGTGGACCGCCAAGACCGGTTGCAGCCCGGGCACCGTGAGTGCCGTGCGTTACGGCGGCGACGTGGCCAGGAACCTTGGCAGCGGCGCGTTCTGCGACGGTGGCCTGGGCACCGCCGGCGGTGGTGGCGGTAGCGGCTCGGGTGCGAGCGGCAACGCCAATGGCTCGTCCTGCGCGGAAGCCATGGGCGCTCCGCGGTTGGGCGAT
>Ga0105239_10004776_pt1 | contig 16078 bp, 12 predicted proteins | sample KBSC44metaG_FD_92761 | JGI IMG/M metagenome (GOLD analysis project Ga0105239, IMG submission 92761) | Corn rhizosphere microbial communities from Kellogg Biological Station, Michigan, USA - KBS C4-4 metaG | ecosystem: Host-associated > Plants > Roots > Rhizosphere > Soil | place: Michigan, USA...
CAGGGCCGGGGGGACGGCCTGGTCCGGGGGCATGCCGCGGCTCTTGGTCGGGCTGAAGATCAGCCGGTCGTCCATCTCGCGTCTGTCGCAGCGCGCCACGAACTCCCGTGCGCTCTCGGGATCGGCGCAGTAGCGCTCGAAGGTGGGCAGGTCGATCTCGAAGTACTCCTCGTAGTAGACGAGGCCGTGGGAGACCGGGATCGAGATGTAGTGCCTTCCGGACTCCTCCTCGACACCCACAGAGAACTGCTCTTCTCGACTCACCATGACGTCTGTGAACTTCATCGTGCTCCACCTGAAGCGAGCGGCGTCGCGTGTGGTCCCGGCCCGTCTGGTCCCCGACGTCGATCACCGATTGGTCGTCTGCCGCGGGCAGCCTAGTGCGGGGGAGCGCCAGGCCCTTCCTCGAGCGCACGCCCAGTCGACGGGCATCTCGCCGAGCTCCGGCCGTTCCGGCCCGGCTCCGCCGGCCCGGACGTGTCCGCCTGGCGAGCAGGCTCGCTGCGGCGTCGCTCCGGCCGTTCCGGCCCGGCTCCGCCGGGCCGGAACGTCCTCACTCGAGCACGAAGACACGGAGGCGGCGGCCGGCGATGCGGCCCCGGTACTTCAGGTAGCCGCCGTAGACCGCGGCCGAGCGGGCCAGCACCGCCTCGTGCTCCTCCGCGGTCGCCGGCCGGGCGACCGCCTCGAGCGTGACGCCACGGTGGCGCAGCGTCGCGCGCGGGTCCGACTCGAGGTTCAGCGCCCACGCCGGCGTGGACGGTTGCCCGAAGTTGGTGCCGAGGAGGGCGAGGGTGTCGTCGTACGGAACGGCGATCAGGTGCGACGTGCGCCGCAGCCCGGACTTCCGGCCGGTCGTGGTCACGTCGACCACCGGCAGACCGGCGAGCAGCTGGGGTGCGCTGGTCCTCCCGCCCGAGACGCGGCCGACCACGTCGTCGAGGTGGCGCAGGAGCTTGGAGAACAGCCACGCGCCCGGCCGGGTGGACGCGAAGGCCTGGATGCAGCGGTGCAGGAGGTTCGGACGACGGACGTGGTAGCCGAGGTCGGCGGCGAGACCCATGCGCCGACCCTAGGCGAGCATCAGTCCTCGGGATCGTCGAGGCGTGCCAGCCACGTGGCGAGCCGCTCCACGGCGGTCTCGAACTCCGGGTGGGTGTCGGTGAACTCCTGGAGGCGGTCTCCCAGCCAGGCCAGCGTGACCTCCTCGTCACCCCGCCGCTGCTGGAGCTCCTCGATCCCGCGGTCGGTGAAGTACATCGCTGCTGTGGCCCGCCGCGCCGTCAGTAGTCCTGGACGGTCCGGTCGGAGACGCTCGCGAACGCCGCCGCCATCAGCGACTTCTGCTCCTCGGCGTGCCGCTTCGCGGTGCCGACCGACGGGGACGACGACCGGGGCCGGGTCACGCACTCCACCGTCGCACCGATCTGGGGCCACACGTTGAGCGAGTAGTACGGGGCTGGGCCCATGTTGCCGGGCTCGTCCTGCACCCACCGCACCGTCTGCAGCCGGGGGTATCGGGCCAGCTCGGCCGATATCTCCTCGATCGGCGCGGGGTAGAGCTGCTCGACCCGGGCGATCGCGAACCGGCCGGCGTCCTCGCGCTTGGCCCGCTCGACCATCAGGTCCCACGTGATCCGGCCCGAGCAGATCAGCAGGGTGTCCACGGTCGCCGGGTCGGCGTCGTCCTCGGTGACGAACGGCCGGAACGTGCCGTTGGTGAAGTCGGACGGCTGCGACGCGGCCTCCTTGCGCTTCAGCATCGACTTCGGCGTGAACACCACCATCGGCCGGTGCTCCTCGCTCAGCGAGTGCTGACGCAGCGCGTGGAAGTAGGAGGCGGGGGTCGACGGCTGCGCCACCACGAACGCGTCGTCGGCGGCCATGGTCAGCCACCGCTCGATCCGGGCCGAGGAGTGGTCGGGACCCTGCCCCTCGTATCCGTGGGGGAGCAGGAGCACGACACCGGACTGCTGGCGCCACTTGGTCTCGCCGGAGGTGATGAACTCGTCGATCACCGTCTGCGCACCGTTCACGAAGTCGCCGAACTGCGCTTCCCAGAGGACCAGAGCGTCGGGCCGGGCCACGGAGTAGCCGTACTCGAAGCCGAGGGCGGCGTACTCGGACAGCAGCGAGTCGTAGATGTGGAACTTCGCCTGGTCCTCGGTGAGCGCGGTCAGCGGCGTCCACTCGTTGGCGTTGGTGCGGTCGATGATCGTGGCGAACCGCTGCACGAACGTGCCGCGCCGCGAGTCCTGGCCGGCCAACCGGACCGGGCGTCCGTCCATCAGCAGGGAGCCGATCGCCAGGATCTCGGCGGTTCCCCAGTCGATCGGGCCGTCGGTGATGGCGTTCGCCCGGCGCTGCAGCTGCGGCATCACCTTGGGATGGACCGTGAAGCCGTCGGGCGGTGTGACGTAGGCGTCGGCGATCCGCTTCATCACGTCGGGGGTGACCGCGGTCTCCGCCGTACCCACGGACTTCTCCGGGTAGTCGGGCACGGTCGTCCACTCGGTCGGCTGCGAGTCGGCCTCGCGCACCTCGGTGAACACCCGCTCCAGCTGCTGCTGGTAGTCCTTGAGGACCTGCTCGGCCTCCTCGATCGTGATGTCGCCACGACCGATCAGCGACTCGGTGTACAGCTTGCGGACGGAGCGCTTCTGCTCGATCAGGTCGTACATCAACGGCTGGGTGTACGACGGGTCGTCGCCCTCGTTGTGACCGCGGCGGCGGTAGCACACCAGGTCGATGACGACGTCCTTGTTGAACGCCTGGCGGTACTCGAACGCCAGTCGCGCCACCCGGATGCACGCCTCCGGGTCATCGCCGTTCACGTGGAAGATCGGTGCCTGCACCATCCGCGCGACATCGGTGCAGTACAGCGACGACCGCGAGGCGCCGGGCGACGTCGTGAAGCCCACCTGGTTGTTCACGACGAGGTGGATGGTGCCGCCCGTGCGGTAGCCGCGCAGCTGCGACAGGTTCAGCGTCTCGGCGACCACGCCCTGGCCCGCGAAGGCGGCATCGCCGTGGACCAGGAGCGGGAGCACGGGGTACTCGGCACCGCGGTCGAGCACGTCCTGCTTCGCCCGGGCGATGCCCTCGAGCACCGGGTCGACCGCCTCCAGGTGCGAGGGGTTCGCGGCGACGGACACCTTGATCTTGTCGCCGAGCCCCGAGACGAACTCGCCTTCGGCGCCGAGGTGGTACTTCACGTCGCCGGAGCCCTGGACCGTCCGCGGGTCGATGTTGCCCTCGAACTCGCGGAAGATCTGGGAGTACTTCTTGCCGACGATGTTGGCGAGCACGTTGAGCCGGCCGCGGTGGGCCATGCCGATCGTGACCTCGTCGAGCTCGACCTCGGCGGCCGCCTCGCAGATCTCGTCGATCACCGGGATCGTGGTCTCGGCGCCCTCGAGGCTGAACCGCTTCTGGCCGACGAACTTGGTCTGCAGGAACGTCTCGAAGGCCTCGGCCTGGTTGAGCTTGAGCAGGATCCGCAGCTGCTCCTCGCGGGGCGGCTTGGTGTGCGGCCGCTCGACGCGCTCCTGGAGCCACTTGCGCTGCTCGGGATCCATGATGTGCATGTACTCGATGCCGGTGGTGCGGCAGTAGGAGTCGCGCAGGATGCCGAGGATGTGGCGAAGCTTCATGAAGCGCCGGCCCTCGCCGCCGAACGAGCCGGTGGCGAACTCCCGGTCGAGGTCCCACAGGGTCAGGCCGTGCGACTCGACCTCGAGGTCGGGGTGGCTGCGCTGGCGGTACTCCAGCGGGTCGGTGTCGGCCATCAGGTGACCGCGCACGCGGTAGGCGTGGATCAGCTCCAGGATGCGGGCCTGCTTGGAGATCTCGTCGTCGTGGGACGTCGCGATGTCGTTGCTCCAGCGGATCGGCTCGTACGGGATCCGCAGGGCTCGGAAGATCTCGTCGTAGAACCCGCCGTCACCGAGCAGCAGCTGGTGGAGTCGCTTGAGGAAGTCGCCCGACTGCGCGCCCTGGATGACGCGGTGGTCGTACGTCGAGGTCAGCGTCATCACCTTGCTGATGGCGTTGCGGGCGATCGCCTCCTCGGAGGCACCCTGCCATTCCGGTGGGTACTCCATCGCGCCGACGCCGATGATCGCGCCCTGGCCGCGCATCAGCCTCGGCACCGAGTGGTTGGTCCCGATCGTGCCCGGGTTGGTCAGCGAGATCGTGGTGCCCTGGAAGTCCTCGACCGTGAGCTTGCCGTCGCGGGCCTTGCGCACGATGTCCTCATAGGCCGTCCAGAAGGCCGCGAAGTCCATCGTCTCGGCGCCCTTGATGTTGGGCACGAGGAGCTGGCGGGTGCCGTCCTTCTTCTGCATGTCGATCGCCAGCCCGAGGTTGATGTGGGCCGGGGTGATCTGGGTGGGCTTGCCGTCGATGACGTCGAAGCCGGCGTTCATCTCCGGCATCGCCTTGAGCGCCTTGACCAGGGCGTAGCCGATCAGGTGGGTGAACGACACCTTGCCGCCGCGGGCCCGCGACAGATGGTTGTTGATCACGATGCGGTTGTCCCAGAGCAGCTTGACCGGCACCGACCGCACCGACGTCGCGGTCGGCACCGACAGCGAGTCGTCCATGTTCGCCACGGTGCGGGCGGGCGCGCCGCGCAGGATCGTGTACGTCGCCTGGTCGCTCACCGGCACCGGTGCGGGCGCCTTCTGCTCCTTCGGCACCGGCTTGTCGGTGCCCTTGGCCGGCTCCGTCGCGGCACTCTCCGGACGCGGGGTCGCCTGAGGGGCGGTCCGGCCCTCGGCGGCGGGTGCCTTCGCGGGCGCCGGGGTCGGGGACGCCACCGGCTTCTCGGGCGCCGCCGGCTTCTCGGGCGCCTCGACGGCCGCGCCGGCCCGGCCCGTGGCCGCCCGTGCGCTCGCGGCACCCTGGTCGGCACCTTTGTCGGCACCCTTGTCGGCACCCTTGTCGGCACCGTTGCCGTTGGTCTTGAAGTACGCAGCCCAGCTCGGGTCCACGCTTCCCGGATCGCGTTGGAACTGCTCGTACATCTCCTCGACGAGCCACTCGTTGGCTCCGAAGTCGGAGGATGGTGCTGACGAGGCCGAGTCGGACGGGCTTGTCTGCTGCTGCGACACGAGTGTGTTTCGCCTCTTCCGGGACGTGCGCGTGGATGATCGGGGTTCGTCATCCAGGCTAGTCCCCCACGCACACAAATACCGAAGTACGGTGCTGCGCTGGTGCAAGGTGTATCCGATCACCACGACCGGTCGTTGTCAGGAGGTCCCGGAGCCCATCCGGGACACCGAGACGGCACCCCCCCGAACTGACCGGAAAGGACCCGAGGCTTGCCTCCCTCCCACACGCGTCCGACCAGATCCAGCTCCACCTCGCGGACGGCCGCCCTGGCGGCGCTCGTCGTACTGGCGCTCGCCGCCGGCGGGTGCAGCAGCAGCGACTCGTCCACACCCGAGACGGGGCCGACCCCCAGCGCGTCCGGCAACGACGGAGCCCGACCCGTGGCGACCAGGCTGGTGCTCGGGCGGGTGGCCGGCGACCTCCATCAGCCCAACAAGCGGATCTTCAAGAAGCACCGCAAGCAGGTGCTCGAGCGCGTCGGCCGGGCCGTGGACACCTGGATCGACGGGGGCTTCGTCGGCGTCAGCTATCCGCGGAGCGACTTCAAGTCGGCGTTCGCGGCATTCACCAAGCCCGCGAAGCACGACGCCAGGCAGCAGATGAAGCTGATGACCAACTGGAAGCTTCGCAAGAAGATCGACGGGGTCGACGTGAAGAAGCGGAAGGTGGCCGTCGACGTGCTGGCTCCGCACGGCCGTCCGGCGGGCGCCACCGCGCGGGTCGACCTGGTGTTCACCACCACCGGTCACACGCGGCAGAAGGTGACCGTCACGGGACGGCTGTTCCTCGGTCCGGACGACCACGGCTCGTGGCGGGTCTTCGGGTACGACGTCTCGAACGGAGGCAAGTGATGAAGCGCCGGATCCTGCGCGTGGCCAAGCTGGTGTCGCTCGGCGTCGTGCTCGCGGTGGTGACGCTGGCCCTGCCCGACGCCTCGCCCAAGTCGACCGAGCTCGCCCTGGTGAAGGTGCACCAGGGCGATGCGGCCAGCATCAACCAGAACGTGATCTCGATCCTCGCGGTCGGCTCCGATGCCCGGCCGGGGGAGAACTTCACCCACACCCGCGGCGATGCGCTGCAGCTGGTGACGATCAACACCAAGACGCACGCGGCGAGCATCATCGGCGTACCCCGCGACTCCTGGGTCGACATCCCCGGCCACGGCAACGACAAGATCAACGCGTCGCTGTACTACGGGGGCCCGGAGCTGTTGGGTCGCACGGTGGGCAACCTGATCGGGGTCCACCCGAGGTACGTCTTCGTGACCCGGTTCCAGTACCTCACCCAGATGGTGCACTGGCTCGGGGGTATCGATGTGCGCAACCCCTACGCGTTCAGCGACGTCTCGCTCAAGCCCAAGGGATTCAAGGCCGGCCGCATCCACCTGAGTGGGTACGACGCCGTGGCGTACTCCCGCATCCGGCACACGCTGCCGCGTGGGGACTTCGACCGCTCCGCCCACCAGGAGATCGTGCTCAAGGCGATCCAGGCCAAGGTGCGCGCCAACGCCGACCGGCCCGGCTTCATCGAGCACGGCGTCCTGGACGCGATGAGCCACATGTACACCAACCTGCCGCCGACCGAGCTCTTCCGCCTGGCCCAGGTGATGGCCCAGGTGGACCCGAGCAAGGTGCGGTCATGCGTCGTCCAGGGTGGGATCGGCGTGTCGTCCGGCGGCGCGAGCATCGTGCTGCCGTACGTCGCTCAGGCCCGCGACATGGGCCGCCAGATCCGGAAGGACGGGACCCTCTCGCACTGCGGCTGAGCTCGCGACAGGTCGCGCCCGACGCCCGGCGGACGGCCCTGTCGTCGTCTGTCGCCGCACGTCGCTAGCCTCGGCCCATGGCGTACGACGAAGCGCTGGCCGCCCGCATCCGTGAGCACACGGCTGGCGAGCCGGTCGAGGAGAAGAAGATGTTCGGCGGTCTGGCGTTCCTGCTCGGCGGGCACATGGCCGTGGCCGCGAGCGGCCAGGGCGGGCTGATGGTCCGGGTCGAGCCGTCGGAGACGAATGCCCTCCTCGAGGAGCCTGGCGCCGCCCCGTTCGAGATGGGTGGCCGAGGTCCGATGGACGGCTGGCTCCGGGTCTCCGCCGACGCCGTGAGCGACGAGGGCGCGCTCGGCCGCTGGGTCGACCGCGGTCTCGCCTACGCACGCTCGCTCCCGCCCAAGTGATCCGGACGTGATCGAGCTCCGCAGCGACAACGCCGCCGGTGTTGCTCCCGAGATCCTCGCGGCGATCGAAGCGGCCAACACCGGCTCCGCTCTGGCCTACGGCGGCGACGAGCTCACCGCGCACGTCCAGGAGGTCGTCCGGTCGGTCTTCGAGCACCCCACCGCCCGCGCCTTCCCCGTGACGAGCGGCACCGCCGCGAACTCCCTGGCCCTGTCGGCGGCCACCCCGCCCTGGGGTGCCGTGCTCTGCCACGAGACCGCGCACATCATCACCGCGGAGGGCGGCGCGACGTCCCTGCTCAGCGGCGGCGCGGTGATGCAGGCTGTCGGCGGCGCCCACGCCCTGATCGAGCCGGCGCGGCTGCGCGCGGTGCTCGAGTCGGTCCGCTGGGGCGACCCGCACGAGAGCCAACCCAGCGTCCTGTCGCTGACCCTGCCCAGCGACCACGGGACGCTCTATCGGCCCGACGAGGTCGCGGCCCTGACCGCGATCGCACGTGAGTTCGGACTCCGGGTACACCTGGACGGCGCCCGCATCGCGAACGCCGTGGCGGCTCTCGGCTGCACGCCGGCCGACCTCACCTGGCGGGCCGGTGTCGATGTGCTCTCGCTCGGAGCGACCAAGAACGGCGCGCTCAGCGCGGAGGCGATCGTCGCCTTCGACGACCGGATCGCCGAGGAGCTCGTGTACCGGACCAAGCGGTCGGGCCACGTCACGAGCAAGCTGCGGTTCCAGTCGGCGCAGGTGGCGGCGTACCTCACCGACGGCCTGTGGCTGCGACTCGCGAGCAGCTCCAACCGGCGGATGGCCGAGCTCGTCGCCGAGCTCGAGCCTCTCGCGTCGTACGGCGTGCGGCTCGCCGAGCGGGTCGACGTGAACATGGCCTTCGTGGAGCTGCCGGCGGCCGCGATCGACGCCGCGACCGACGCCGGCGTGCTGTGCTACCGGATGAGCGAGACCAGCGTCCGGCTCGTGACCAGCTGGCAGACCACGGCGGACGACGTCACGAGGGCGGCCGCGACCTTCCGGGACGCCGTCGCCGCGGTCGCGCCTTCGTAGTCCACCGCACGGAGGCTCGGGTGCGATGGTGCGGCGGTCTCGCGCCAGCTGGGGCGATCGTCACCGCGCCGCCACGGCTCCGCGGCGCATGATCCACCGCCACCGGCTGATCAGCCGCCCACCACCTCGGAGGCGAGCAGGTCCAGGCCGAGGGTGCGGGCCAGGTGGCGAGCGGCCAGCTCGCCGCGCACACTGTTGCCGGCCGGGTCGAGCAACGGGGAGAACGTGCCGAGCGCGCCCTTGCCCGGCGACACGGTCAGGATGCCGCCGCCGATTCCGCTCTTGCCGGGGATGCCGACATCGAAGAGCCAGTCGCCCGAGGTCTCGTACAGGCCCGAGATGGTCATCACCGCCAGGGTGGCGCGGGCGGTCTCCGGATCGATGACCCGCTCCCGGGTGAGCGGGTTGGTCCCGCCGTCCGCGAGCGTCGCTCCCATGACCGCCAGATCCAGCGCGGTGACGGCCAGACAGCTCTGCCGGGTGTACAGCTCCACGGCGTCGGTCGGCTCGCGGTCGAGGGCGCCGAGGCCGGCGAGGAGGTTGGCGAGCCCGCGGTTGCGGTGGTTGGTGGCGCGCGCGGAGGCGAGCGTGGCGTCGTCCATCGACAGGGTGCGTCCGGCGAACCGCGACAGTGCCTCGTGCAGCCGCGCCCAGCGCTCCTCGAGGTCGCGGCCGGGCCACAGGGCGGTGGTGGCGATGGCACCTGCATTGACCATCGGGTTGGTCCGACCGGCGGGGTCGCGCTCGATGGCGTACGCCGAGTTGAAGGCCATCCCGGTCGCGTTGACACCGACCCGACGTCGTACCTCCTCGACGCCGACGGCCTCGCCCACCAGTGCGAACACGAAGGGCTTGGCCACGCTCATGATCGTGAACGGCATCTCGGCGTCACCGGCGACGACGTGGTCGCCGGTCACGGAGACGACGGCCAGCCCGAACGCGTCGGGATCGGCCTCGGCCAGAGCGGGGTACACCTGCGACAGCGATCCACCGCGCTCCGTCGCGAGCTGCGCGTGGAGGTCCTCGAGCACCTGCTGGACCCTCGACCGCCCCGGGAGGCTGCCGGAGGAGACGAACCGGTCGGGCTCGGTCACGAGCGCAGCCTAGACGGACCGGAGCGCGGTCGCCTCGTCCCGGCCCGGCCGGCGCCCACCGCTGGGAGCCAGCCGCAGCGCACCGGACGCGTCCGGGGAAGCGCCACGCATTCAGTGCCGAGCGCTCCAGCGGGCCGATCCGGGGACCGGTCGAGGCGGTGATCGCTCCCGACCGGTCCCCGTCGATCGTGGCGCCCGTTACGCCGGGGGCCAGACCGAGAGGCTGCCGGCCGCCTCCGGCGCGGTGGTCGCGGTCGACCCCTTGATCACGTGGTGTCCCTGCGGCACCTTCTTGACGAGAGTCAGCGCCCAGCCGGTGGGCGTGGACGAGGGCCCGTGCAGCACCGCCAACGTGTCGTTGGCCGTGTACTTGACGTCGGCGACCGTCTCGTCGGCGCCCGTGGCCAGCCTGAACGACCTCTGCGGCTTGAACGGGGCACCGTGCTTGATCGCCGCGAGCACGTTCTTGTAGGTGTACACGCGGTTCCCGATGGCGACGGCCACGTGGTCGCCGTCCGAGGAGATGGTGATGCTGCTGGGGTCGACGGGCCCGTGGGCGGCGGCGATGTTCCGCTTGTGCCTGATCTTGGGGTGGGTCGGATCGCCCAGGCCCAGCACGGCGAAGCCGTTCTTGGTCGCGATCAGGGCCTTGTTCGGCGATCCGGGCAGGAAGGCGACGTCGGAAGCACCGAAGCGGGACACATCGCTCGCCAGGACGTGGTCGGTCACGGCTCCCGCCACCTTCGGCTTCGCGGTGCCGACTCCCTTGACGACGGCGACGGTGTCGTCGCCGTCCTCACGGTCGACGGTCACGGCGAGGAACGTGCCGTTGGGTAGCGGCGCCGGTGCGATGGCCACGGTGTCGAACAGGGTCGCCGGCGTCCTGTGGTCGCGGATGTCGATCCAACCGGGAAGGTGGGGTTGCCCGGCGTCGTTGAGACCCGGGAACTGGACCCGGGTGTCGATCTTCCAGGTGCCGTTCTTCCGGATGAGCTGGAGAAGGCCCTGGGAGTCGGCGGTCGCCAGGGCGAACCTGTGGTGGACGGCCACGCTGTAGCAGAAGAAGTCGTATCCGGCTCCGCCCTCGCCGGTGTAGGCGGAGGCGTCGATGCCGGAGCCCCTGAGGTGGGGGGTGGTGCGCAGGCCCTGCACCTGGAAGATCGTCTGGCCCTCGGTGCACAGCAACGAGTCGTTGCCGCCGACCGGGTTGATCGCACTCGCGACGGCGTCGTTCGAGGCGACCGTGACCACGGCGGTCTTGTGCGCCTTCGCGCCGTTCACACCGCTGACTGTCTGGAAGCTGCCGGACTGGGCGCCGAACACGCCGACCGAGCCCGACGGCTTCGCGGCGCGCGCCTCGATGTGGACGGACGGCGGAGAGGAGTGCGTGGTTCGTGACGGGTGCTGGTGCTGGGTGGCCGCAGCAGCGCCGGATCCGACGAGTGCGGACGCCGCTGCGAGAGCAGCGATCGCCACCAGGGCTGGAGTACGTCGGGACATAGCGGTCCTTCTGGGCAGGTCCCGATCCATCACCGGGACGGGACCGAGAGGCACGTGCAGCCCGGGGGCTGGAGTACCGATCCGCACCCTAGTGGACGGTGATGTCGGCCGCGGTCGACGCGCCGTCGCGAGGGAGCACGGTCACCGCGGTCAGGGCCGCCAACGGGACGAAGAGCGCGAGCAGGATCCACTCGGGCACCGAGGGGTGGACCGAGGGCGGGAACCAGAGCGCCAGCGTGGCCGACCCCGCCACCACGGCCACGAGTGCCCGCGACGAGAGCCGGTCGGCGGCCACGAACACCAGCGGCCAGAGCAGGTACCAGGTGCGCGGCGCCGGGCTGCTCACCACGAGCAGCAGCGTCACCCAGGTCAAGGTGCGCAGCGGCGGCCGGCGACGGGCGGTGAGGGTCAGCACGGCGAGACCCACGGCCATCAGTCCCAGCGCGATCGGGTGCACGAGCGAGTAGCGGTCGCGAGGATGGTCCGCCACGCGGTCCGGCGCGACGAGATGCAGCAGGTTCCCCACCTGCTGTGGCACCGAGAGCCAGTGCACCCCCGCCGTCCCGTCCCCGACCTGCGAGATCCAGCCCAGGTCGAACCCGAGCGCCGGGCCGGACAGGAGGAGGGTGGCCACGCCGACGGCCACGCTCGCCGCCCCGGTGACGATCCAACGCGCGGACGACGGCGGCTGCCGGCCGCCGTCGTCGGGGGCGGCGGCGTACCAGTGCCAGAGCAGGGGCAAGAACGGCAGGGCGACCAGGGCGGTGACCTTGACCGCGCCGGCGGCGCCGACCAGCACGGCGGCAAGGAGGATCGCGCGCCACCGGGCGCGGACGGTCGCGGCGACCGCCACGCCGCCGACCAGGAGGGCCAACATGACCGACTCGTTGTGCACGGCCCCGACCAGCATCAGCAGGGAGAACGGGCCGGCCAGGGTCAGCCACAGGGCCACCTCGACCCGGCAGCCGGTGGCCCGGCACAGGCGGGTGAGTGCGAAGCCGGTGACCACGATCCCGGCGGCCGAGACGAGTCGCAGCAGGAACATCCCGGCCCAGGGGTGAGGCTGCGCGATCTGGACGACCAGTCGGCAGATCCCCATCCACAACGGACCGTACGGCGAGGGTTGACCGGTCCACTCCTGGGCGACGGCGTGGGCGAAGGGCCCGGGGACCGCGTTCGGGCCGACGGAGTACGGGTCGAGCCCGTGGGCGGCGACGTTGGCCTGCCCCAGGTAGGCCCAGACGTCCTGGCTGGTCACGGGTGCCGCGACGAGCAGCGGAGCTCCCGCTGCGGCGGTGGCCCAGCAGACCCGGCGGGTCATCCCCGAGACGCTCGGGTCGAGCACCAGCCGACCGAGCGCCAGCCAGGCCACGACGAGCAGGGCGACCCCGATCTCGTAGGGCCACCGGAACGGACCCGTCGCCGCGGTCCGGTCGATGTGGTGCCCGGGCAGCGTGCCGACGACGTACGACGCCCGCACGACGAGCGCCGATCCGACGACACCCACACCGGCGATGACCGCGGTGGCCGCCGTCGGGTGCCCGGTCAGGCGCGACAGCGAGGGCATGTGACGAGTCTGCGTGGCCGCTGGCGCGCAGCGTCGCTGCACGCGCCGTGGCGATGCCTGGGGGCCCGGGATCTCAACCGCTGCTCGGCCCCAGCCCGTCCAGGTACTCCGTCACCCGCTGGGCGGGCCACTGCTCCTCCAGCTCGGCCACGACGCGGTCGCACACCTCGGGCCCGCCCCCGTCGGCCGGCGTCCACTCACCACGCGTCCAGCCGGCGAGGTAGGCGTCGGCGTCGGTCTCGCCGAGGCGCATGGCGGCCTCGTCGATCGCGTCCTGGAACCGCTGGGCCAGCTGACTCTTGATCACCGCGGCGTCCCCGTCGCGGGCGGTGACCATGGAGGGCAGGTCGCGCCAGTACGTCACCTGGTACTCGGTCACCCGGTGAGGCTAGCCGCCGGGACGGTCACGGCGACGAGCGGCGCCCCCGGCAGTGTGGGAGTTCAGGACATGTTGACGTCTGTCCCACGACATCGGTGACACCTCACGTGGAGGTGGACCATGTCGCTGGCCGAGCTAGTGATCTTGTCGGTGACTGTCGAGGGGCGCGCCAAGAGCGAGGTGGCCCGCGACTACTCGTCCTCGACCCCACCAGGACTACCAACCACTCGGCCGCCCGCCAGGACCACCACCAGCAAGAGCCTGAGATGCAACGATGTCCCGACACACCTGTCAACGGTGTCTCGGGACATCACACACGGCGCCCCCGGCAGGATTCGAACCTGCGCTCCCGCCTTCCCAGGATCAGTGGAGCGGCGGTGCTCCACGGTCGAGCAGTGCGGCGCCCCCGGCAGGATTCGAACCTGCGCTCCCGCCTTCCCAGGATCAGTGGAGCGGCGGTGCTCCACGGTCGAGCAGTGCGGCGCCCCCGGCAGGATTCGAACCTGCGCTCCCGCCTCCGGAGGGCGGTGCTCTATCCCCTGAGCTACGGGGGCTCAGGTGTGGACGACCTTACAAGTGGAGCACGCGGCGCGAGAAACCGACGGGAGGGGCAGCGCGCACCCGGTCGCGGTCTCCCGGCGGCACGGCATCGCGCGCTTCGCGCGGAGCGCTGGTCGGCGGTGCTCCCGGCAGACGGAAGTCGGGCGTGGCTCCGCTCCGCACGCCGATACCCTGGCCCGGTGACACCCGAGCAGCTCTCCGACCTGATCGTCGCGTCCCTGGCGGACCTCTCCGCGCAGGGCGTGATCGCGCTGCCCGCCGGCGTGCCCGAGACGGTCACCGTGGAGCGACCCCGGCAGAAGGGTCACGGCGACTACGCGACCAACGTCGCTCTCCAGCTGGCCAAGCAGGCCGCGATCCCTCCCCGTGACTTCGCGTCGCTCGTCGCCGAGCGCCTCGGCGCGGCTGACGGCATCGCGGGAGTCGACATCGCCGGGCCGGGCTTCCTCAACATCTCCGTCGACGCCGGCGCCCAGGGCACGGTCGCCGACGACATCGTGGCCGCGGGCGCGGCGTACGGCGGGTCCGAGGAGGGGGGCAAGCACAAGGTCAACATCGAGTTCGTCTCGGCCAACCCGACCGGCCCGGTGACGCTGGCCAGTGCTCGGTGGGCCGCCGTCGGCGACAGCCTGGCGCGGCTGCTCGAGGCCAGCGGCTACCTGGTCAGCCGGGAGTACTACTTCAACGACCACGGCGCCCAGATCGACCGGTTCAGCAGGTCGCTGCTCGCGGCCGCGCGTCGGCAGCCGACCCCCGAGGACGGCTACCCCGGGCAGTACATCGCCGAGATCGCGGCCGCGGTCGTCGCCGAGCACCCCGAGGCCCCCGGTCTGCCCGACGAGGAGGCGCTCGAGACGTTCCGGCAGTACGGCGTCGGCATCATGTTCACGGAGATCAAGCAGACCCTCGCCGACTTCCGGGTGCCCTTCGACACCTACTTCCACGAGAACGACCTCTACGAGTCCGGCGCCACCGACCGCGCCATCGCGCGGCTGCGCGAGCTCGGGAACATCTACGAGAAGGACGGCGCCACCTGGCTGCGCACCGAGAAGTACGGCGACGACAAGGACCGCGTGATCGTGAAGAGCGACGGTCACGGCGCCTACATCTCCGGTGACGCGGCGTACTACCTGGACAAGCGCGAGCGCGGCTTCGACCGGTGCCTGGTCCTGCTCGGCGCCGACCACCACGGCTACGTCGGCCGGATGATGGCGCTCTGCGCGGCCTTCGGCGACGAGCCGGGCGTGAACCTCGAGATCATCATCGGGCAGATGGTGAACCTGCTCAGCCACGGCTCGGTGGTCCGGATGGGCAAGCGCACCGGCAACATCATCACGCTGCTCGACCTGGTCGAGTCGATCGGGCTCGACGCCGCGCGCTACGCGCTGGTCCGCAACCACATCGAGACGAACCTCGACATCGACGTCGACCTGTGGGCCAGGGCGACCAACGACAACCCCGTCTTCTACGTGCAGTACGCACATGCACGCGTCGCCTCGATCTTGCGGAACGCCGCAGACCTCGGGCTCGAGCCGGGCTCCCACCCGGAGCTGCTGACGCACGAGAAGGAGGGCGAGCTCTTGCGTGCGCTGGCGGAGCTCCCGCGCGTCGTCGCGGCAGCGACCACGCTGCGCGAGCCGCACCGGGTCGCCCGCTACCTCGAGGACACGGCCGCCTCGTACCACCGCTTCTACGACAACTGCCGGGTCCTGCCGATGGGTGACGAGGAGCCGAACGACCTCCACCGCGCGCGCCTCCGCCTGGTCGAGGCGACCCGGGTCGTGCTGGCCAACGGCCTCGGCCTGCTGGCGGTCTCCGCGCCGGACCGGATGTGAGCCCGACCCACGAGGCCGGCTGGGCGCACGCCGACGGCGCCCTGCGCGGTCCCGGCTGGTTGCGCCCGCCCGACGACGCCAACGCCCTCGTGCCCACGCTCTGGTCTTCGACGGCACAGAAGGTCGGCGGCGACCTCGTCGTCGGTGGCGTTGCGATCCCGGAGCTCGTCGCCAACGTCAGCACGCCGGCGTACGTGCTCGACGAGGCCGACCTGCGGGCCCGCGCACGTGCCTTCCGCGACGCGTTCGCCGGGTACGACGTGTACTACGCAGGCAAGGCCTTCCTCTGCACCACCGTGGCCCGCTGGGTCGCCGAGGAGGGGTTGTCCCTCGACGTCTGCTCCGACGGTGAGCTGACGGTCGCGCTGCGCGCGGGCTTCGATCCCGCCCACCTCGGCTACCACGGCAACACCAAGACCGAGGTGGAACTCATGCGGGCGGTTGCCGAGGGGGTCGGCCGGATCGTGGTGGACTCGTTCGACGAGATCGCCCGCCTGACACGCGTGACAGCTTCGCTGGGCCGCACGGCGCGGGTGATGGTGCGGGTGACCGCAGGCGTGGAGGCTCACACCCACGAGTACATCGCGACCGCCCACGAGGACCAGAAGTTCGGCTTCTCGATCACGTCCGGGGACGCCCTCGAGGCCGTACGCCGTGTGGTCGCGGCCCCGGGGCTGCAGCTGCTCGGGCTGCACTCGCACATCGGCAGCCAGATCTTCGACACCTCCGGATTCGAGGTGGCGGCGCGACGCGTGCTGGCGTTGCACGCACAGGTCGGCCAGGAGCTCGGCG
>Ga0105239_10004777_pt1 | contig 16075 bp, 14 predicted proteins | sample KBSC44metaG_FD_92761 | JGI IMG/M metagenome (GOLD analysis project Ga0105239, IMG submission 92761) | Corn rhizosphere microbial communities from Kellogg Biological Station, Michigan, USA - KBS C4-4 metaG | ecosystem: Host-associated > Plants > Roots > Rhizosphere > Soil | place: Michigan, USA...
GGTCACGAGCATGGACGCGACCGTCGAGCTCGGGTCGTCCGGATGTAGGATACATCGCTCTGCGTAAAACGTTGCAAAACGGGACTGCTGTTCGGCATCTACAGCCGAGGCCGAGTCGTCTTGGTCTGCTGGCGTCTCCGGTGCGGCAGGCTCCACTGGAGTCTCAGGTGGGTCTGGTGTGACTTGCTCCGCTTCAATGGGTCCGATACACGAAACCGGACAGGCTGTGATGAGAGCAAGCGCCTGCTCAAATGTGATCTTTCCCTGTGCCATCAACGCCATCGCCTCCTGACGGGTCTTCTCCTGCTCCTGCGCTGTCTTCTCCTTGGCTTGACACGTCCGCTGCACTTCTTGATCGAGTTTGATGGCCTCTGTCTCTTTTTGCGCAACGACGGTTTTGAGATTTGCTTTCGCTACCTGCACGGAGCTCTGGCGGACAACCAAGGGCTTCTTACTGAATTTTTCCCAGTCAGGCATCTCCTTGTACTCGACATTGAGCCTGTATCGAGGTTTGATCTTCCCCACAGCCACGCCTTTGCCCTTCCCAGCGGTCGTCACAAACTGGTCCATCGTCGTCTGGCCGTCATCTTCCTGGCTGATCTCTTCTAGAGTAACTTCCGCTACGTACACCTTCTCGATGTACTCAACGAAGTGCTGCAACATGTGCATGTACGGTTCTTCGTCTTCGGCCAGGTGGACCTGGTGGCGGTAAGACGAAAGTGAAAAGTACTCGTCCGAGCTGTACATCCGGTGCTTCCAGATTGCCGCCTTCTGCATTCGCTCCACCGTGCCCACATCCATGTATGAGTGGATCTTCACCAGGACGTCAAAGACACCCCCATCCTTTCTGAACTGGTACTGCTTGTCCCGGCGAGACACATCATCGGTGAGGCCCAACTTCTCCGCGTCAGTTTGAAGCTTTGCTCCAGGTGGCGGGGTGAAATCCGGGATGTAATGCCCAACGGACCGTCTCCGATAACAGAACGTCCCCGGTGGTTCGTTGATGATGTTCACCTCAATGTCATCCACCGTTATTCGCCCGGGCGGAGCAATCTGTGATGGACCGGAGCGAAACGAGACGCCGCTAGCGAGCAAGGACTCCTCCGTTTCGTTCCGCACTTCATCCACGATCTTTCGAATGTGTTCAGGTGCTTTCTCTGCCGACTCCGCATGTGCCTCAGTGAGCGCCACGGCAAGGGAAGATCCGACCCCGACCGCGGTGGCCACTTTGCTTCTGGCGAGCTTGATTGACGAAGCGAGAGCTCCCGTGACGTGTGGAAGAACGTGGTCGAGGAAATCGGTGAGGGAAATGAAGTCCATATTCTTTGGCCCTTTCCGAACGTAACAAGTTGTTACGGTGGCTTCGCGATAATGATGCCATGCCATTTTTGCGGATTGTCGGTTTTCATAGTCACCCACGCACACCGCCAAATCCACAACAGCATACGTCGTCTGCCCGTCATTCTGTACGGTTCTGACAGCAAGCCCTTTTGACCGAGCCAACTGCTCGAAGAAGTGCACACAGTAAGCTAAATCGGCCGCGCGAGTAGGATCGAAAGCACCGGCATCCGTCACGGTATTCACGACAGCCTGTTCCTGCATCGGAACTGCAACCGAACGAACACTCTCTTCTTCCCGTGACACAGGGGCACCATTGGGAGATGTTGTCGGTGGCTGCATCAATGCCGCAGTGGCAACCTTGCTTCGCGCAAACTTGATGGCTGCTGCAACCGCCCCCGTAATATGTGGGAGAACGTGGTCGAGAAAATCGGTGAAAGGAACGAAGTCCATCCGATTGGCACCGCGGAACAGGGGAAAACTTTCCGCCACTTCGACACGAAGAACTTTCCAGCTATCCTTCGCAGACCGTCTGTCTTTGTAGTCTCCTACACACGTCGACAAATCCACGACACTGTACATCGTCTGACCTTCGTGAACCTCAGTCCGTATGGAGATCCCTTTCAATTCGGCCTGTTCCTCGAAGAACCGGATGCAATAAGCCAAATCTGAAGCGCGGGTGCCATCAAAGTCACTTGTCTTCCGTGCAGACGGAGTTCCTGAGGATCCTTCAGAGCCGGCGGCAGAGGGGCTGGCTGATGTTGCTTGCTGATCCGCCATTGAACTCTCACTGTCGATGTCCTTATTTTCTCCTTCCTCAGAGACAACACCCTCAGAACCAGACGGCCTTGACGCGGCCTCAACCGCCCGACTCTGCTTCATGACCTTGGCGACCGGCCCGGACACGTGCGGCAGGACATGGTCAAGGAAATCCACCATGGAGCAAAACTCCATCTTGCCAGCGCGGCCGCCCCTGAACATCGTGAAGCCGGGACGGGTGGTGACCTCCTTCCGGTGATGGCCCCAGCTGCTCTTGACGGACCCCCTGTCTTTGTAGGCACCAACCGCTTGCATGAGGTCGACGATGCTGTACGCCGTCTGACCTCCCTGTTCCTCCGTGCGGAGCTCGATGCCTTTGGTCGTTGCTTGCTCCACACAGAACCTCTCACAATAAGGCACGTCAGCGGCCTGTGTCTTGTCGAAGCCACCGGGAGTAGCTTCCTCGACTGGGGCCTCCTTCGGGAGGATGGCACAGGGTCTTCCATGCGCCTGGTTGATTACGTCAGCAAGTTCCCCCGCCACCAGAGGCATGACATGTTCAATGAAGTCCGTGATGGTACAAAAGTCCATGGTCAAGCGTTCCGTCATTTTGTGCTGGACCCAGAACTTGGGTTCGTCCACCTTCCGAGCCAGCTTGAACATTGTCCAGACGCGGAGGGCACCTTTTCTTGGCGTCACGTAGTCGCCGTAAATGTCCATCAAGGTGACGATCCCGTAGTGCGTCTCCTCCCCCAGACTCTCCGTTTTGTGCAACTTTGTGTGGGAGCGCGCATCCTGCTTGCTGGCGTTGTGCTCGTCGATTTTTTCCTGAGCAAAGTTGATGATGTACGACGGATCGGTCGCACCGGTTGAATTGAACGTAGGCGTTGACATGACGGTCTTTCTCGCAGCTGGAGTTGCTTGTGGTTGAACTGAGAAAAACTTTATTTTGTCTTCAAACGCAGTGTCAGGCAAAGAATCAGATTTCGATCAAACGCAGATAAATGCTTGCGCTTTTACAAAGAAGCACCCTGCCTCATGCCACTATCGACGAGAAGAAAGTCCAGGCCAAGAAGAAAGAGGACGCTAAGGCGAACAAAAACGGGAGGCATGAAGCGGAAAGGGATCCTGAAAGATCTGCCGCCAAGGAAACGCAGAGAAACAGACGGCACGGTTGATAGCGGGTCACAGGGACTATACACAGAGGAGACAGTGACGGAGAAGCTCAGGCGATATTACGCGCTCGAGAAATCACATTCAGAGTCGGGTGACGATATGGACGAGGTGGACGATGAGGATTGGGACGAGATGGCTGAGAGGCAAGCCAAACTTTTTGAGGAATACTACAGGCTTGCTCGTGAACTTTCCGCTGCCGGTGTTGACTTCCAGAACCTACCGCCGAATAGGGTGTTATTTTCTGATTTCCGCAAGCTCCAGATGTTGAGGGACCAATGGCGTAACAGTGACTGCGGAAAGCTCCAGGAAGGAATGACGCGAATAGAAGATGCATTAAGGCGCCTTGGGATAAATACCGACAGCGATTGGGCACAGACTTCGACTGAGCCAACCCGGGTAGCACATCCTCGTCGTGTACAGTTCAGAAATCAACCAGACATCCTCATTTACAACACTGAGAAGACGCCGTCAAAGTCCCCGAAGCGGCGCCACTCCACCGATGAAGAAAGGGAAGAGCGTAAACAAGAGATAGCTGCTGCCCTTGCCGAAATCGAGGACCGCTCAGAACCTCACCGGCTGGGAGGCGGCTGGTCGACGTTGCGATGGTCCGGTGGTTGGCAGCCAAGCAGCGCCTATTGAAGCGGAACGGGCGGGCTCTCCTCCACTATAGTTGCCGACATGACGAACCATCTGCCCACCAGGTACATGAGGTACACGCACCCTCCTACGACCAAGAGGAGTACGGGGACGTTTGCGCACAGCCAAGCGACGGTGTACCCCATTATCCATGTGCTTTCCCACAGACATGCGGGCGAGCTTGCCCATCCCATGGGGAATGTGATCATTTGGGCACAGAACGAGACGGTTAACCCAATGGCGACAATCGCCGCAAACAGATTTGACAAAACGTGGCCGCAGTGTTTGATTGCACTGTCTTCAACAATGGCGAACGGGGATATGAGGAATGCCGCGGTGAGGAACGCCAAGTACGCCTGAAAAAACACAACACCAACAGTCTGCTCAGGGCATTCAAAGTCTGTTTTGGCTGTGATGTCACCGTACAGCCCCGCAAACACGGAGAGCACAATGATTGCAATGACAAACCGTGCAGCGCGCAGAATGAACGGCCAGTCCGGGCGCACACGATGGAAGGGTAGGTAGTCATTCATTTTGCCAGGGTATCCGGCTGCCAAGTAAATGTGCCGAGTAAATGTGAAGTGAATGGCCATGCCCGCCGTACCACGCCCGCTGTTTATATTCTTCTGGAGTCCCACTTCATTACACAGAGGGATTAAAGGGGTGGCTGACGGAACCCCATTTCCAACATCTTCTCAACGATGAAGTCCAAATTTGTGCTGTCACCAACGCGTTCCTTTAGTGATCGGACAATTTCATGGACTTCCTTCCTCTTCGCAAGAAGGCTACGCGTGTGAGCGCGGTGTTTCTGCTTCCGCGCGAGCCACTGTTGGACCAACTGCTGCAAATTAGGATCGTCACCCGCAAACGCGAGGACATCGGCAGGGGCCATGTTCTGTACGTCTATGATCTTCTCTTCCTCGTTTGGGCCCTCTTCAATCGGCACCGCGCACACCGCTTTGACATTGGCGTGGACGCGGTCTTTGCTTATGATGTGACCTGGTTCCGCAAACTCTGCAAATTGTCCCGGCAGCGTGCTCTCAAGGACAATGCGGCGTGCCCGCTGAGCGTCCGCAGTGCATCCAATGTAATCTCCGGGTTCATGGCCGTCAGCGTTTTCCGCGAAAAGAAGGTACATCATCGCATCCCACAGCGTATCGAAGTCAGGTTTTCATCGCTTGGCTTTGTTTTATGCGCCCCGAAAGCACGCGGCGGCAGTCATCGATAAATGAACGGACCGCCGGTCACGTGACTTGACGGTGGGAGAAAGTTGCTGCTGAACGCGTTTCCTCCCTTCGCCCACATTTTACGCTCGACCTATGTGAAATAATGATATCGAGCAAAGCTTTCCGCCTGTACCTCAGATACAAAGTCAACTCCAGGAACCTCTTTAACCGCATCGACGATGAGCCGGCCAGCCGTCTGTCAACCTTGCGTGACGATGACCTCGGGCTGTACTGGAAGGAATTAAAGAGTCGTTACGCAGAGAGCGCGATTTGTTTCACCGCCAGAAAGCGGTACCGGGATCTATACGTTCCGCCTGACCAAAGAGACGCCGGTCACGAGGCAGCCATCAACAAAGCGGGGGAGAACTGCCGTGCCTATGCACACCTTCTTCTAGCGGTTTATAAGGAACTGCAGAAGCGCGGCCAATTAGGAGCGAAACAAGGCGGACCCGAAAATACCGGCGCCAAGGGGATCGCTCGAAAGCAAAAGCGAAAGCGGAGGAAGGCGAATGACCCTGTTGCAGGGCTCGGTGACGAAAAACAGAGAGACAACGGGCCGGAAGGCTTAGATGAGACTTTCCGGCAATTCCTCGAGGAAGCGCAATACGAAGCCGAACAACAGAAGAACGTGACTGAAGAGCTCGTCATGGCCATCTACACCAGGCTAGAGGAGCACCTCCATCGGTTGAAAGTAACCGACGCCGAGGCCCCGCAGGTGATGATCAGTGTCATTGTCACCCTCCTTCCCGGGCTGTCCCGTGCCGACTTTCCTCAGACCGGGTGGGACTGGTCTGACGAGCGGTTGATCACACGTATGGGCGACCTTGTGCGCAAAACAGATCTGGACGAAGAGAAGGTGCTCAACGCGGTGATCAAGTCCGCTGTCAACTTGCGGCGCAGCACCACCGTCATGAAGAAAATCGAGGAGGGTACTTCTGAGAGGGAAATCTCTCTACCCCCGCGTCTGACCGATCTCGAAAAAGCGGCTGTGCTCCTCCAACTGGTCTACGAGGCGGCCAGCATCGGCATCAACGGCCTCAGCATGCATGACGTACCCCACCTCGTTCACCTGAGGTCGGCTGCGCAGCACTACCGGCGGACGGGGAACTTCCCCACTCTCTACCTCAAAGAACCTCTGCCCATCGCAAAAGGACGTCTGAAATTGGATCCGTGGGACGGGTACGTCTACCTTGCCAAGGTCATTAGTGAAGGCATACCTACGCAAGTCACCTGTTCGCCATTGAAGTCGACCCAATGGGCTGTGTACCTCCGATCCTTCCGTAGCGCATGGCGTAAGCTCAATGTCCAACGCCGCTTTACCGACCTCTTCACACCGTTGCTGGCCAAGACACTGGCGCACCTTATGGGTGGGACAGTCCACGTCGAGGACGTGCTCATCCATCCGGCCAAGTTCTTGCAACAGGCGGAGAAGATGCCGGACGACCGCGCTATTGCCTTTGCGTATCAGGGGTTCATCAACCCGGGGAGCAGGAGAGATTACAACGCCGGCGAGGTGCTCATGCACCTGACTTACGAGTTGGTGAAGGTGGCGCGGGACCTGTACAGCCTTCAGTTCCCCGACAGGATCCTGAAGTATTTGAACACGGGCCGTATCAGCCTCCTTCCGCGAGAGAGGAACCCGTTTGACGATTTCCCCGCGTTGATGCGCGCGAAAAGCTACAGCACCATGGACTCTGCAAAAGGTGACAGTGGTCAATACGGGTTCGAGCGCGGTAAGGTCTACTGGTCGCTTTGCGACGAGTCAGACGAAAACGGCCGCAGGATGTGCGTGGAATCAGATAAGCTGCCCGCCGTAGAATACCTCATCGAAGAGGGGGAACGTGGCGGAGCATAGTGCGTTGAAGCAAGTCCGCTTTGTATTTATGATGTGCACATGCAGAGATACAAGAAAAATGCTTAATTCGTGGTCTCCCACCGGAACCACCCACAGTGCGAAGTTTTCAAACCCCATGATTGGAGTCCCTCCATGGCGGCAGAAGTCTCCCGTCTGTGCGCAGTCTCAATTCGCGAGAAGCGCTCCGGATCAAACGGTTTGAACTTGTGCACGCCTTCCTCCACGTGATCCACCACGATGGCCGGGCGACCAAAAGCTATCATGAGGTCGCCGGTAAGGGAGTAAATATCGCCGAGTAAGCGAACCGGAGAGTGGTATTTGTCCCAGACCGTAGATATATCGACAGGGTGGTCGTCCTCGTCCGTCAAGTCATAAAGAGGACGGAAGAGCTCACAAAGTTTTTCCTTCACCCAGGCCGAGTAGGCGTGTTCGAATTTACCGACATCCGGCTGGGTGTAGTCATACGAGTTGAAATACCGGGGCTCAATGGGACAGAGCGAAGACAGAGACTTACTCCGCAGGGTAAAGCCGTACCAATACTGAACAGAGATGCGCGCCACCATGTTTGCACCCGTCGTGAGAAAATGTTGTGCTGTCCTGCCGTTTTCATGCCACCAGAAGCTCACAGCCTGATTTGCGCCCCGGGCTCACGTGACATCGACGCCCAAAACGCGTCCATGTAAGCCCTTTCGCGCTTTGCCTCGCGACGTAACGCGCCTCCGCCATGACCGATGAAAGTGACACCAAAAAGCAGAACGGAAGGGAAAATAAAGAGAGAGAGGACGACACGAGGAAGGGGATTTCGAACGAACAATCAACTACGGATTTACAGCAGCAAATCAACATCCTGTCTGCTCACGTCAGCGAGCTGTACCGGAAGGAACGCCTGCTTTCCGAGAGGCTTGATCGAGCAGGCATGTTGTGCTTTCTCATGACAGACAGGATCACGAAGCTCGAGCGAACTTCGTGCGCGGTTCGGCACCAAAGGTGTCTCGAGGGAGCGGTGTTCCCGAGGTCGGGGAACGGAGTTCCCCCCGAGGCACTACTGATGCTGGAGCGCGAACAGAGCTCGCGTGACTATGGCGTCATCAACGCGCCCCTTCCTTCCCCCGCACCCAGCCAGGCGCAAAACGATGTTGATCTGTCAGAATACGTCCGGTTTGTGGACGACCCCGAAGACAAATGTATCGATACCTCGTGACCTCCATAATCTAATTGCCTAAATACACCCGTACCTGACGCAGCGCGTACCTGACAGGGCACGTACCTCGCGGCCTCACAGCGATAAACATGCTCCGCTTGTGTTCGCCGTTTTGGCTGACCGTCATTGTCATCATCTACATTGCGGCTTTTGGGTTTAGTATTTGGAACATCGTCCTGTCTGTGCAAACGCTGGGAGCTTGGGATGCACCGCTCTGCGCAGAATTACTGAGGACGTTTCTCATCGGCGGTGTGGTGGCCTCCGCCTTGGTGCTACTCGCTTATGGTGCAGGTGTCGGAACTGTCTTTCTCCTTATTTGGGTGCTCATCGGGCAAATGTGGTACAACGATGTGCGAGAAGAGTGCGCAGACATTCCATCGCGAGTGATCGAGACCGTACGCACGAGCTTGATCATCCTGTGGTTTGACTTGGCGTCGTTCCTTGCGGTTACTTTGATGTCCTGCTTCTCGCTATGTTGTTCGATGGCATACTCGTGACATTACCTGTCCCGCCTGTGGGACTCGTTATCACAATATACCCTGCTTTCCTTTTTCAGAGTCTTCAAAGGTTGCTTTGTCCGCAGTCTCTTGGCACAATGCCAACACCATTTCGTCCGACAGTTACTGCAGGTCATGGTTGCACAGCCGCCCACGCGTTCCGTCATCACTTCGCACTTTGGGCACTGCTTGAAATCCTCGGTTTCTTGTTCCCCGCCTTTCCTCTTCGACTTTCCTCTCTTCGGAGAAACACCTAGTGTGACTTGTGACATTTACCAGGTGTCAACTCTGCCCCTTAATTTGTATGCGAAGAAGATGCCATCCCACACACGGTGTCTGAAAAAATTGACACCTGATAATAATGGAAGATAGCAACGTTCTCGAACGCTTTCCTCCGGAGTTGCTTGAACGCATCTCAGAGAGCTTTGGCGGCCCGTGGGAGAGACAGCCGACCATTGGGCAGGTGAGAGCGACCAGCCAAGGACTCAGACGGCTGTGGCCCGCCCGGTCGCCGGCGGAAGCTTTCGCTGTGCAGTGTAACCGGAAGAGAATACCGTGGAGGCACCTTGCGCAAAAGACACTGGAGCTGGACGAAAAGTTGTGCGTCGCCGCTCTGGTGTACCTGTTGGACCTCACTGGAGGCGTCACCATTCTGCCTGAAGAAGACATGTACCTTGACAGATCGGCAAGAGAGCATATGGGCTTGGACGCGGACGACCCGTGGGACGACGTCTACGAACGGCAGGGCCTATGGGTAGGCCACGTCATCGAGCTGCTCCGGGCCGGCAAGCACCGGTTCCTGAGAGCATTGAGCGCAGCCGTGGAAGATAATGATTGGTACGACGTGCTCAGGGTCTGTTTCGAGTTGGACGGCGAAAGGGAGGACGACCCACATATACCCGTCGAAGAAAGCTTGTTTTATCGCGCGGGTCGCGCTGGGTTCTCGATCGTGACCGGCAATGGAGACGTAGACTGGGGCGACAACCTGAACGTCCTGCTAGCGAAAGCCTTTTATTCTCTCGGGTGGATGAAACACTTGCCGGAAGTAATGGAGAACCTCGCCGGCGAAATCACGCCGGAAGCTGCACAATTCTTGTTTGCTCACGGATTTTGAAGATCATTGCCCGGCCTTCTTGCGCACGTCATGTCTCGAACGGCGACTTAATCCCGTTTGTCTGGCCTTCGTCCACAAAGATCGGTCCCGCGTGGTGCTCCTCGTGAATGGGTTGGGTCACATGTTCCACGGTGTGGTGGTCGACGTTCCGGTGCACGACCGGTTGCACCTCCTCGATGTGTCGCTCATGGACCGTCTCGTGGACGACAGGCTCGTCGATGACGGTGTCTCCGGTGACAGCCTCACTTGTCTGCTCGGGCTCGATGCCGAAGGTCGGGGTGGTCGCGTTCGAATGGCTCTCGTCAAAGGTCTCCTTCGGTATCGCCGCCGCCTCGGAGGTTGTGTGGCTCGTGTGCTCTTCGTGTTCGTGGGTGTCCTCGACGGACCGGTGGACGACGGGCTGGTCGATGACCTTCTCCACCACGGGCGTGATGTGCTTCTCGTGGTGCTCAGTGAGGTGTTCCTGCACGATGGGCTCATGTTCGTGCGTAATCGCGCCGTGGTCGTGCGCGTGCCCGTCGTGGTGTTTGTCGTGAGTGCTGCCGCCGAAAGCACTAGCGATGCTGCTGATGATGTTGCTCATGTCAAGGAGATAAAGGCCGTGCCTACCTATGCGCGCGAAAAAATAAATGCTCCCTGCTTACGTAAGTCCGCTGACCGCGTTCCTGCTTACGTAAGTCTGCTGGCGAGGGATCCGGTGGGTCGGTCACCGCTCAGGCCTCATCTGCGACCGACGCCAGGAGCGCTGGATGTGTTTCGCTGCGACTTCCCGTCGGTTCATGTCGGTGACATTCTTCAAGATCATGGAAGGATTCACGGTCATGTTGAACAACAGGTACCGTCCGTCAATCTCCGCCTCCCGGAACATGAGGAACGCCGCGTTGAGGCTACCCCATCCCTCGCGCAGGCAGCGGGTCCGACAGTAAAGCACAAAGTTCCTGCTCAGGACGCGCTCGATGAGGAAATAAACGCTCGCAGTTATCTGCGCCCCTGCGTTGAACGTCACCGCCAAAGTATTGTAAAGTATGATGTCGCCAGTTTTTACGGAACACGTTGCTGGCGTCATCCTTCTCTTCTGGTGTCCGAGAAAATGTAGGCCCTGACGAGGTCAATCTTTTCCGTCGGCTGCCCCGCCTGTATGCCTCTGCCGTCAAGCAAACTCTTCAGTTCCCTGACCGGAAGGCGCATCAGTCGTTCGACTTCCTGTTGATTTGGTCCGTCCATGCCTTTCGAGAAAATCTCTTCCTCTCCGGTGGCGTGCTCGTAGGGCCGTCGTTCTCGTGGCTCCATCTCGCTCATGTCACTCCTGACTTGGTGCATGGAAATTTCTGACTGCTCAGACTTATCGCATGGAGGAACTCTGACTCATCGCGTGGAAATAGTGCAACTGAGGAATCGATTGCCCCACCACGGTGTGAAAAGAACACCGGCGATCGCATGCGCTGCGGTCCAGGAGCCTTCTGGAAAAATTCTAGAGTCAAAGTACAAGATGGCCGTTTCGAAGGGACCTCTCGTTTTCCAAACGTTTGCGTGGGAGACCGACGACGGCCTTCGGGACGGTGAAGAGAACCTGGAGGACGCCAAGTTCTCTGTTCAAATGTTCGGGAAGACGGCGGGCGGACAGTCCGTCTCGGTGCGGGTGGACTCGGCGAACGGAGGGTTCAACCCTTCCTTTGCCATCTCCGTTCCAGAGTCGTGCGCTGATCAAGGCGTCTACGATCAGCTGTTCGACCTTCTGAAGAGATCCCTCATCGTCTACGACGTCGAGAACGCGGAAGAGGGGAAGCCGCTGGAGAAGCTCGCGGACTTGGGAGAGCACCTCGTCCTACCCGACGAACCCGTCGTGCGCAGAGTCGACTTCTGGGGCTTCACCAACAGGAAGCCGGTCCCCTTCTTTCAGTTCGCCTTCACCAGCGACCGGGCGTACCGCATGGCCCTTTCCAAGTTCAGGGCGTGTCATAAGAACAAGTTACCGCTGAAAGACCTGCAGTACTTTATCGACGAGTACAACTCCATCGGGGGGAGCATGGAGGACATACCATGGGACGAACGCCCCGCCGCGCGGGCCCGTTTCTACGAGGAAAAACGGGAGTTTCTCAAAGCGAAACACGACGAGACGGGCGCCGCCGAAAGTCTGCTCCGCTGGGTGCTGAAGCTCGACAAGGAGAAGCTCCCGCTCGAACTGGTCAAGGTGAAGCTCTATGAAGTCATTGACCATAACCTGCGCTTCGCCCACATGGGAGGGGTGCGGCCGGCTGGATGGATATCCATCGACCACTACGAGCTCGTCGACCCAGAAGAACGGGAAACGACGTGCGCCATAGAGGCTAACTGCAACCTGTCCGACCTGCGCGCCGTGGAGCAGAACGTCATCTGCCCGGCGTTGAAAGAGATGGCGTTCGACATAGAAGCCTACTCGCACGACGACGCGTTCCCGAACCCTGAGCACCCTTCGAATTGTGCCTTCCAGATCGCGGTTACAGTGAAAGAGTATGTGCAGACCGATATGAAGAAGATCCTCCTCCACCTCGTCCCTCCCGGTTCGCAGGAGATATCGCTCCCCGACGTTGACGTGAGGAACTACCACCTCGAGCGCGATCTGCTCATCGCCTTCCGGGACATAATCCTCACCGAGGACCCGGACATGATATGGGGTTGGAATTCCGACTCGTTCGATTGGTCTTTCCTAATGAAGCGTGCCGAGGTGAACGACTGCACCGAGGAGTTCAGCCAGCTTTCCCGGAAGGTGAACCACGCGTGTAAGGTCGAGAAGGAGCACTTCAGCTCCAGCGCGCAGGGCGACAATGAGTTTGAACGGGTCAAGATCCCCGGCAGGCTGAACTTCGACGCCATGACGTGGGTCAAACGGAACATGGGCAACGACTTCCCCGACCACAAGCTGGACACCGTCGCCTCGATCAAACTGGGGGAGACGAAGCGGGACGTGCACCATAGAGAGATCTTCGCCGCCTTCCGTTCCGGGGACGCTGCCCGCTGCGTCGTGATTGGGGACTACTGTGTCCAAGACACCGCCCTCGTCCAGAAGCTTGTCGTGAAGCTCAACATGGTCACCCAGATCTTCGCCATGAGCAACATCACCGACACTCCGCCCGCCTATCTGCTCACGAAGGGCCAGCAGATCAAGTGCCTTTCCGTCATTACGAAACGTGCCAGGCAGAAGGGCTACTTCGTTCCCGTCGCTGACTCCCGCTCTGGAGACTCGTTTGAAGGTGCCATCGTCCTTGACCCAAAGGTCGGCATCTACGACACCCCGACCGCTTGTCTCGACTTTGCCAGTCTGTACCCGTCTATCCAGATGGCGTACCAGATCTGCTACACCACCATCGTCCTGGTACAATGTCCGAACTGCAAGAAGGGTCAAGGCCCATGCATGCGGGACAAGGGCGTCGACTGCTACGACAACCTCCCGGATGTGAAGTACGAGACATTCAGCTGGGATGAGGACGTCGTCGTGCATACGAACCCGAAGACGAAATGGAGGAGGACGTTCAACAGCGCGGACAGCGCGAAACGCGTCACCGGCACCCCGAAAAAGGAAATCAACGACGCCATCGCCGCTTGGAGGCGCGGCTCTCCCTCTGCATGGAGCATGGAAAGGGTGCATCGCAGGTACCGTTTCGCTCAGGGCCAGAACTCCATCATTCCCGACCTCCAGGTGGAGCTGAAGGGCGCCAGGAGTGCCGTGAGGAGAGTCCAGGCGAGCATGGGCGACTTGAAAGATGCGGAGGAGCGGCTGCGTTACAGCGTTCTCGATGGGCAGCAACTTGCTTATAAGGTGACCGGCAACTCATTGTACGGTTTTACCAGTGCATATGCACTGAATCTACAGGCTCTCGGTGCCTGCACAACGGCACGGGGGCGGCAGATGATTGCGCGCTGTGTCCGTTTCGCCAATGACGAGTTCCAAAAGATTGCAGAAATCCGCTGCTGGACACAGGAAGACGTGCGGACATGGATCACAAACGCCGGAAAGGAGAAGGTCACCGACACTCCGGAAAAGGGATGGGCCAGGAAGTACCCTGCGGCCGTGGAGGGGCTGCCCTGGTCTTTAGGAAAAATCCTCGGGGCAAACGTCATTGGCGGCGATACCGACTCAATTTTCTGCAACTTCTCGAATTGCACTGTCTCGGAAGCTTTCTCCGTCAGCCGTAAGATGGAGGAAGTCATCTCTGAGGAAGTCTTTAACCGTCATCCGATACAACTCGAAGCAGAGAAGGTCTGGTCCGCCATGATCATCTGTGGAAAGAAGATGTACGCCGGGTTGAAGCATGAGAAAGATGACGTGCGTTTCAAGGAAGAGACAAAGGGGCTTGCAACGAAACGGAGAAATTACTGCGGTGTGGTGAAAGAGTTCCTCTGGGAGCTCATTTACGGGGCGCTTGGGGTACGAAAGGAAGGGAAGACCCTCATCAAAATCCCCGTCATAGATAGGAACCGTGCGGACGCTCTCCTGATCCTTCTGCGGAACTGTCTTGAGCGCTTTGTCACCACAGAGAGTCTTCCGTGGGACGACCTTGTGATCACGTCCAGCCTACGCGCCTCCTACACGAACGAAAATCTCCCGCACGTCGAATTTGCTAGACGGATGAATGAGAGGGAGAAGGGGGGTGGGCCACGAGTTGGGGAGCGTTTCGGTTTCGTTTACGTCCATGCCTCCCGTGCGGGCGACGACACTGAAACCGTTGCGGAGGATCCCACGTACGCAAAGCAGAACCGTCTCCTTCCCAACCGCGCATTCTATCTAGATCACCAGCTTCGGGGACCCTTAACAACGCTCCTGAATGTGGCGGGCCGCGGAAAAGAGGCGGAAGCTCTCTTTAATGAAATGTCTCACCGCCTGCACGAGGTGACGAAATCACGGCGGAGGGAGCGGGAACGCGACGCGAAGCAGAGACTACTGTCCGGGAAAATGCCTCAATCCCTACCACCGCTAAAAGCGCCAAAGGCTCAGAAGAAATTCACAAAAACAGTCAAGGGGGCGGGGCCTGCGCAGAAGATTACCTACTTCTTTCATCCTGTCCGTTGAAGCAGACTAGATATATCCTTGAACGAAGGTTACTGAAGGGCGGTCAGCATTGGATTTGCTGCTTCCCTGCACAGCCGTGTAGTTTATTACACAAGCAGGCTTGCGTTGATGAGTTTTGAGCACATATAGTTCAGGATGTTCTCACAGACTTTTATGCTGTCGGCACATTGCTAAATACCTAGAGTAGCCTCTCGCCACTATCCTACTTTGAGAGGGGCTTAGAACCTAAGGGCTTGTCGAAAATGGACACGTGAGCCGCGTTCTGGCGGTTCTCGTTTTCCATCTTGTCAAAGAAGCTGGACAACACGGCTTTGTGCTTCTCCATTTCTTCAGTAAGCCTCGCCAGTGCAGAGATGGAATCGGCAACTTCCTTCTCAAGCCGAATCACGCGAAGGTTCTTCGCTGCTTCCGGTTCACTGAAGAAATTAATTGCGTTTGACACCCTTGGCCCACTATGTTTGAAAATGGTGACATCTACGCCGCCATGGGGCCTGTTGCTGTTGACAATGACTTGTTCTTTCGGAAGGTAGATTTCCTCTACGGTGACGCCCGTGCGATGGATACCGTCGAGCCCAAAGCAAGGAGTATAAGCAAGTACCTCGTTGTCCCTCATAGAGGCAACGAGAGACTGAGCTTCTTGTTCAATGGGTGTCATGGTTGAAGGTGGTTGAAGACAGAAAAGATGAAGGCCACGAGGGAAGGTAGGTCCCTTTGCACGAAACCACACGGATGTCATGTGACTGCGTAACGTCGCTGCGGTCACCTTGGAATTATTGTCGCATGCAAAAATGGGGTCACGTGCTAGGCGGCGGAAGTGTTTTTCCGATTGTCAACGCGTAATTACTGGTTCTTCCGCTTGCATAACTGCGGTAGACTCAGCTACTTCTATATTATCGTATGCATAAATCCGGTCCCACATTTCAGAACCAGACCGTCTACAGACGCAATACAGCGGCAGCCCAGACTATTACATCTATCACTACCGCCTAACCCTGACTTAGTGGTTGGTTTCAGAAAACTTCGTCGACTACACAAGACCCCCCGGTAGCTCCGTTATCGTCATTCCTTCCCGCCAAGGTTGTGAGGGGTGCCCCGAAGGGCTCCTTACTATGTACATGACCCAAGATGCGCCAAAAATCACCGGTGAAGGTGATGGTGTCAAGTTTGTTGCGTTGTCTGTCACCTCCCCTTAGTGAGGAGGGAGTGAGGATCCTACCTGATTTGCA
>Ga0105239_10004779_pt1 | contig 16073 bp, 15 predicted proteins | sample KBSC44metaG_FD_92761 | JGI IMG/M metagenome (GOLD analysis project Ga0105239, IMG submission 92761) | Corn rhizosphere microbial communities from Kellogg Biological Station, Michigan, USA - KBS C4-4 metaG | ecosystem: Host-associated > Plants > Roots > Rhizosphere > Soil | place: Michigan, USA...
AGGAGAATAATTAAAAACATTAAATCCACTGTCGCCTTCATCACTTGAAACAGCAGAAAGAGTGCCAACGATAAGTCCACCTATAATGGCACCGGTAAGTGCGCCGTGTGCAATAGAGCGTCTTGTTTTTATATATCCAATAGATGACACAGGAATTTCGCGCATGTTCGTATCCTTCTTAATAAATATTGAACTATCTGTAGTTTGCGCTAAAACGCCTTTGGCTATTTTTTTTCCGCTAAGATCAAATACTCTTATGAAGACCTGTTTTGTTTGTGAGACTGCCAATAGATAGAATGCCAGCAATAATGCCATAGACAGTAAAAACTTTTTCATACGTCAAATGTTTATAAAGGGTAGTATAAGATATAACATTCTATACCTGTATGCAAGCTTCTGGAGAATATTGTATTAAAACCTGGTAATGTTTATTTCGTAGCCTGCTAATAATCAAGGTTTTCGTAAAAAGCTTATTCAGTCATGGTTACAGAGGATAATTTTTTATCCTAAGCAGCTCTTAAATTTTGAAAAAACATTTGTTTTCTATATGAATATTTGTTTAGCTTAGTAATACGAATCACAGATCCGACAAAGCTTGCCGGGGAACAATTTTCTTCATCTTTAAAAATTTAATCCCATGGTTCAGACAGACATCTCACAGCTCTCTAAGGAGTGTAATCAGTGGAGAGAGCATTTACATTCCTTACGCGACGAATTCAATGAGCTTAAACAGCAACTACAAAACGTCGCAAACAAAGCGCTCTCTAAAGACCAACTTACCGACCTTGAACACTTCCAGAACCAACTTCACATCCAGCTCATCAACATTCACGATTTAAAACAGGCCGTCAAATCTCACGACCGTAGCATTCAGCAAGAACTTTCAGTAACTAATGGTAACGTATCCGAAGATAGTTATGTTGATCATGAGCGATTGTATGATGATTACGAATACCTGAAACACAGCCTGCAGGAACTACGTAGCGATTTTAATAAATTCAACAGCGGCATTCTTAATTAGCAAGGCAAATTGTAATGCATTGAAAGTTTGTCATTCTTAGATGGCAAATTCAATACTTGAAAAATGCTGGTTGGCTTTTATAGCCAGGCAGGTTTTATTTTCATCTCTGAACCTTCATCAATCAGCCGGATGGCATTATAAGTATTGACATGCTGTGTGACAGCATATGGTTATAGCATTTATACAATCTCCGGTTGATAAAACCAATAATTGGATTTCCTATTTAAATATAAAGTGGGCCTTGCCCAATAGTAAATCAGCCCCGGTCTTTTTTTGACCGGGGCCAACATCAACAAAAAAATTATTCAGTTAGTAGATACCTATCTATACCAGAAATTAAACAACTAATTATAACTTATAAAATTTCTTGCTATGCCAGAATTTGATACCTCACATGTAAAAAGCATTGTCTTGCTCGGCCATGCCGGCTGCGGTAAGACCACATTGGCGGAATGCATGCTCTATGAAGCAGGATTAATCAGCCGCCGCGGTAGCATCGCCGAAAAAAATACCGTTGGAGATTACCACGAACTTGAACAGGAACGTGGTAATTCTATTTTTAGCAAACTCCTTCACACAAAATGGCGCGGTTATAAAATAAATATTATAGACACTCCTGGGTACGATGATTTTACCGGCGAGGTAATAAGCGCCCTTCGTGTAGCCGATACAGGAGTGATGTTGCTTAATGCAACAGCAGGTGTTGAAGTAACAACTGATATCATCTGGAATTATACGGAACAGTTTAAAACACCCATGATATTCGCCGTAAACAAACTTGATGATGACGGCGCTGATTTTGATACAACGGTAACAGAAGCAAAAAATCATTTTGGAAATAAAGTTACTGTGGTGCAGTACCCGCGACAACAAGGTGCGGGCTTTCATGAGATTATTGATGTACTTCGTATGACGATGTACAAGTTTAAAGACAATGGCGGCAAGCCGGAAAAACTTGAGATTCCTGCAGAAGAAAAAGTAAAGGCAGATGAACTGCATAAAGAACTTGTAGAGGCTGTAGCGGGCAATGATGAAACCTTAATGGAAAAATATTTTGACCAGGGCGAGCTTGATGAAGATGATATAAAAAACGGCATGAAGAAAGCCATGATTAATCACGATATTTTTCCGCTGTTTTGCCTAAGTGCAGAGCGTAATATGGGCAGTGGCAGACTAATGGGTTTTATTGATAATGTTTGCCCCAGCGCCAATGAAATGCCACCTCAAAAAACAAAAGGAGGTACCAGCCTGCCGTGTGATGCCAATGGCCCGGCCTGTATTTTTATTTATAAAACAGTAAGCGAACCACATGTTGGCGAACTATCTTTTTTTAAAGTATACAGCGGCGTTGTAAAAAGCGGTATGGAATTGGAGAATGAAACAACCAACGTTTGCGAAAAACTCAACCAGTTGTTTCTTGTAGAAGGTAATAAAAGAGTAAACATAAACGAATTAGTGGCGGGAGATATAGGCGCAACTTTAAAATTAAAAAACACACACGTCAATAATACATTACACATAAAAGGGAAAAATTATGAGCTTGAACCAATCGTTTTTCCTTTGCCTAATATGACGGTTGCGATAGAAACTGTAAAGAAGGGTGAGGAAGAAAAATTATCACAGGCACTTCACCAGTTACGCGAAGAAGACCCCACCCTGTTGATAGAATTTTCACCAGAGCTTAAACAAATATTGTTGCACTGCCAGGGTGATATGCATCTTGCAGTCGCACGCTGGAAAATCGAGAATCAGTACAAGGTGGAAGTACGTTTTATAAAACCGCGCATTCCTTACCGTGAAACCATACGTCGCATGGCTGATGCTAATTATCGCCATAAAAAACAAAGTGGTGGCGCCGGCCAGTTTGGTGAAGTATTTATGCGCATAGAACCATGGTACGAAGGTATATCTGAACCATCAGGGCTTACAGTTCGTGGTCGCGATACTTATAACCTTGATTGGGGTGGAAAACTGGTGTTTTACAATTGCATTGTAGGTGGTGCGATAGACGCAAGATTTCTTCCGTCCGTTTTAAAAGGTGTAATGGAAAAAATGCAAATCGGCCCGCTTACGGGCAGCTATGTTCGTGATGTGCGTGTTTGTGTATATGATGGCAAAATGCATCCGGTAGACAGCAATGATATTTCTTTCAAGATTGCAGGGCTGCAGGCTTTCCGGCAGGCTTTTCAACAGGCAGATCCACAAATACTCGAACCGATTTACAATGTAGAAATATTATGCCCGGATGAACTAACAGGCGCTGTTATGGGCGACCTTCAGACGCGTCGTGCATTGGTAGAGGGCATTGACAGCGAGGGCAATTTTCAAAAAGTAATCGCTAAAGTGCCACTGGCTGAAATGGATGGCTATTCATCTTCACTTCGTTCCTTATCTCAGGGGCGCGCTAAATTCAAAAGCCGCTTTTATGAATATGCGCCGGTGCCTTATGAAATTCAACGTAAGTTAATTGATGACTACAGTAAGAAAGAAGTGGAAGAAGTGGCATGATGAAGTGGATCTAAGTGATACATCAAAAGGTATAATAAATTAATACAGTCTGAATTTAAAGGCTGATGATGATGTTGAATAATTCAATATTAATCATCAGCCTTCCTCATTTTATAAGTCAATTTACTTTTACTATTCGGCCACTATTATTATTTTGTCATTATGCAGTCATCCCACATATTCTTTGCAGGCAACGTGCCACAAAACTACGAGCAATATCTTGGGCCATTTTTATTTGAGCCCTATGCAGTAAATCTTGTGAAACGTATTAATACAAAAAATGTAAAGCATGTACTGGAAATAGCGTGTGGCACAGGACGCTTAACTAAACATATGCAACAACTCTTTGATGCTTCTGTTGAAATAATTGCATCTGATTTTAATGAGGGAATGCTTAACATAGCGCGGAAAAATATTGATAGCAACCGCATAAAATTTATACAGGCTGATGCACAAGCCCTGCCATTCGAAAATGACTATTTCGATTTTATTGTTTGCCAGTTTGGATTCATGTTTGTCCCTGACAAACACAAAGCCTTTCACGAAGCATTCCGGGTATTAAAAAAAGGCGGCCATCTATTGTTTAATACCTGGGATAAATTAGAAAACAATCTAACCAGTTATATTATAAAAGAAGTGATTCGCGACTTTTTTAAGAATGATGTACATAGCTTCTTTCACACACCTTTTTCCATGTATGATAAAGAAGAGTTACAACGCTATGTGCATGATGCAGGTTTTCGAAATATAACGATAGAGCATGTTACCATTGAAGGCTCTGTAGCATCCGGAGCAGATATGGCAAAAGGATTTGTATTAGGCACACCAGCTTATAATGAAATAACGAAGTTTGATCCATCTTCCACAACACAGATTATTGAACTTGCGACAAAGAAATATCAAGAATATTTTGGAACAGGAATGATAACAACAACTTTAAATGCCTGGGTTTGCGAAGCCAGCAAACCAGACCGTTAAAGACGAAAAAATTCTCCCTCATGGTGTAAATTATTTTTTATTCGCTAAACAAAAACTCACTATCTTCAATTTAAACAAACTACAGCGCTAAATTATTTTGCGCTAAAACCATTAAAAAACTTTCAACAATGAACCCAGTTCCCAATGACCAGATAACGGCAAATGTTTCCGTTTATAACTATGCGGCCACTCTCCTTGTTAACGAAGGAAAAACCTCTTCAGAAGTAATTGATACTTTAATTCAACAAGGATATGACAAAGACAATGCAGCATCAATTGTTTCTACACTCGAGCAACAGATTATCAACGCAAGAAAAGAAAGAGCAAAAAAAGATATGCTTTATGGTGGCTTATGGTGTGTGGGTGGTACTGTTGCTACAATGGCTAATATCGGTTTCATTTTTTGGGGAGCAATTGTGTTTGGTGGCATCCAGTTTTTCAGAGGATTGATTAATTATTCAAGCGGCAATTAGTGCTTTCAATTAACTATTTCTTTCAATGCATAATACCAGGTTGACAAATAAAGGGCCATCAGTGTTGATGCCCTTTATTTTGCTATCCCATATGTTTTACTTAATTATAATCGATAATAAAATGCTACTCCAGAACCAGCTTATAAATTTTTCCTGTCGTACCGGCAGGCCCTAAAGACATTGAAGTAGCAAGATAAACCTCACCCTTTAAATCCTGTCCAAAGCCCTTTAAATACATACCGAGATTATCAGGATAATCTTTAAGCTTTACCTCTTCATAAGGCCAGAAATGACTAGCCACAAACGGAGCTTTATAAAGCTTCGCATTCGCTTTTCCATCCTGCGAAAACGATCCAAAAAGATAAAATCCGTTCAAGCCGGGCAAGGTTAGCCCTCTATAGACATTACCACCAACAATTACAACTGCCACACCACCGCCAGAAGGGTTTGCATAATTTTTTAATTGTATTACAGGATCAATAAGAGGCTTGCCTGCAGTATCTGCTACCGGGCATGAAGCACGTGGTATAAGATCGTTATCAGTGCTGAAACAAACAGTACCTTCTTTTACGTTCCAGCCATAATTACCACCTTTATGCACAAGGTTAACTTCTTCCCAAAGGCCTTGCCCTGCATCGCCAAGCAAAAGCTGGTGCAATCCGCCCATATCAAATGAAAAGCGATAAGGATTACGAAAGCCGTAAGCATAAATTTCCGGTTTAGCTTTTGTTCCTACAAACGGGTTATCAGCCGGAATACTGTAAGGGCTTCCATGATTTACATCTATCCTCAATACATCTCCCATCAGGTTATGATAGATATCCTGGCCGTTACCACCTTTGTTCGCTTTATACCAGTCATCTACGTGCCCGGGAGCATTGTCATCCGCCGCACCACCATCTCCAATGGATATGTATAGATAACCATCTGGACCGAAAGCAATTGTTCCCCCATTATGATTAAGCGCGGGATGATCTTCTTCTAATATTACCTTTTCAGAATTAATATCAGCATGATCGGGATCGCCAGCTTTCACCGTAAACTCTGATATGCGGGTCAGGTTATTCCAGTTAGATCCTGGTTGCGGCCCACCACTTCTTGGAGGAGCGGTGTAAAACACATAAAATTTTCCGTTAGAGGCAAATTGAGGATGAAAGGCTAGGCTCAACAGGCCTCTCTCATCATAAGCCTGGTTAAGGCCAACCATTTTGCCCGTGAGATCGAGAAAAGGCATGCTCTTGTTGTCATTCTTTCCTACAATCCAAATCTTACCAATTTCATCAACGACAAATAACCGGTTGGTTCCATCGGGAGATTCAACTACAGATAAGGGTGAAACCAAATCACTGGCTACCAGTTTAAGATTTAATGTTCCGCGCCCTGGTATCATATCCAGCTTTTTACAACTGCTTAGAAAAAGCATGACGAGTAAAAAGAATGCAATTCTTGGGTAGAGGAAATTTTTCATAGATTCTTTTTTAATGGTGTTTGCAATGAAGAAAATAAAGGAAGGGATAGCGTATAAAATATGTCCAACATTATAATACGATCAATCGTTATTAGCAGTTGCCCATCACTCAGATGAATAATTCAATTTAATCAGCATCAACAAGCGTTCCAACAAAATATTTTCCCGACATAGAAATAAAATACTAATAAATTAGTTTTACTACTAATTAATTAGTAGTATATTAGCATTAAATAAAGCTTATGCAAAAATTGGCGAAAAGAGAAGAGCAAATTATGCAGGCATTCTGGCAACTGGAGAAGGCTTTTATTAAAGAAATCATTCCCGTATTGCCCGACCCCAAGCCGCATTATAACACGGTAGCAACGATGGTTAAAATACTGGAAGATAAAGGCTTTCTGTCTCACGATACAGTTGGCAATATTTATTGTTATTATCCAGTGGTATCAAGGGAAGATTACCAAAGACATGCTATGAAAGATATTGTGGGCCAATATTTCAATAACTCCTACCCCAGCATGCTTGCCTTCTTTGCCAAAGAGCAAAAAATATCTGAAACCGAATTGAAGGAAATTGTAAAACTGATAAAAACAACCAAAAAATGATACCTTATATATTGCATGTAGCACTGCTTATTTCGGTGTGCCTGTTGTTTTATAAGTTGTTATTGCAAAGAGAAACTTTTTATCGCCTTAACAGGCTGATTTTAATAAGCTGCCTGTGCCTTTCATTTATATTGCCATGTATCTCCATACCACAAAACTGGGCGCTTACCAACCAACAAGTTATTGCACCTGATGAAATAAATACGCATACACCAGCATTTACCAAAGTTGAGGATTATGCTAACCCATCCAACATTAATCAGTCATCTCAAACCAGGCAGGCACAAAATAACCTGTTAGCTGAAACACCTCAAAAGGAACCGTTAGTACAACGTATTTTACACTGGGCGTTTTACATTTACTGGATAGGCGTTGCCGCTTTTGGACTTAATTTTCTATTGCAGCTTTTTGTATTGCTATACCAGGCATATACAAAACCAGTTATTAAAGATGGCAGGTTTCGTATTGTTGAACTTGATGGCAACAAAGCTCCGTGTTCCTTTGCCAATAATATTTTTATCAATCCTTCAAAATATGACTGGGATACTTATAACCAGGTGTTGCTTCATGAAAAAATTCATATACAACAAGGTCACAGTCTTGATATTCTAATTGCAGAAATTGTTTTGATCTTTCAATGGTTTAATCCTTTTGCATGGCTTTATAGAAAAGAGCTTGAAAATAACCTTGAGTTTCTTACAGATGATGCTGTGCTTGACAACAACATAGAAAAGCAGAGCTACCAGGAAAGCCTGCTTAAAGTATCCGCACCACATCTTTCACTCGGCATTACGACAAACTACAATCAATCACTTTTAAAAAAACGCATTCTTATGATGAACGCAAAAAAATCAAGCATCCGCATTATGTGGAAGTATTTCTTTCTCGCACCACTGCTTGTTTGCCTTGTATGTGGTTTGAACAATACGATTGCCTACAGCCAGGCTGCTAAAAACAAAAAAGACGACAACACATCTTCACATATACATCAATCAGGAAATCGTGCTACAGAAGGATCATGGTTTGCGACAATCAAAAAGGAGAAAATAAGAATTGAATTCAGGAGTGATGATGACGATCATAACTGGAGTAACAGCACAGATTTTATGTTGAATGAATTTCCTTCATTACCCAGAACTCAAAAGGGTGATTTTACTCTTACCCGTGAAGCTGGCAGCATACTTTTTAATGGCAAGTTTGATGATGACCAGGGATATGGTCATTACAAATTCAGCAGCAATAAAGACTTCGCCGATTTTCTTTCAAAGCAGGGCATTACAGATATGGAAGAAAGTGACCTGTTTAGCTTTTTTATCGTGAATGTAAAAAAGGATTATGTAGAGATGTTACACCGCAACGGTTATAAAGATGTCTCAAAGAATGAACTCATTTCTATGGCCGCACTTAAAGTGGATGAACCTTATATACAAATGTGGAAACAAAATGGCTACAAAGACTTATCACCGAATGAACTTGTATCTGGCAAGGCGCTTAACATTGATAATGCTTATGTAAGTGAAATACGCAAAGCTGGCTACAAAGATTTAAGCTTTAACCAGCTTATCAGCTTTAAGGCGCAACACATAACAGGCGAATACATCAACAGCCTGCAAAAAGCAAAGCTTAAAGATGGCAAATCCTCAGATGAAAATGTACTGCCCGACCCCAACCAGTTATCTGCCTATAAAGCAATGAACATAGATTCTTCTTACATCCGTTCATTTGAAGCAGTTGGCTACCACGATATTCCCTATAATGAATTAACTACAATGAAAGCGCTTCATATAACACCTGAATTTGTGAAGGGCTTCCAGGAAATGGGATATAAGGATATCTCTGTTAACTCACTGGCTTCATTAAAATCAATGAATGTAAATAAGGACTTTATAAAGAGTTTTAATGATATAGGCTATAGCAAAATTCCTTTAAACGATCTCGTAACGCTTAAATCATTGCATATAACACCGGAGTATGTAAAATCGTTCCAGGCATTAGGTTTTAAAAGCATAGAACTTAACGACCTCATTCCTTTAAAATCATTAGACATTACGCCGGAATACATCAATGGATTTAAAAAACTTGGCTTTACTGATATATCATTAAAAGAATTGCCAGGACTCAAGTCTACAGGCGTTACACCTGAATATGTAACATCTATGCGTGAGAAAGGTTTTAAATCAAATGACCTGAACAAGTACATGCGCTTAAAAACAGCGTTTGAATAAACATATAATTGTTTTGAATAAAGGGGCTGTAGTTATTACAGCCTTTTTTGTTTCTATTCCATAACGTTGCTGCCTGGGATTGAAAGTTGTAACTATTTAGCTTTTTCTGTCAACCTCTATATCATACTTATCTAACAGACCTGTTACCGAAGACAAAGAAAACCGGGCTTTTTTGAGCTTGTTAATTTCAGGATTAATAGAATAGTTGTAGGATGTTCTGAAATCAGTTTTTTCAAGGATAGTGTTAGCAAATACAGCTTTAGATAAATCACACTGATAGAATGTAGAGCCTGTTAAATCGCATTCGGTAAAATCAACTTCCTGCAATTGAACATTTTTAAAATTTGTCTTTTTGATTTTGGTTTTATAAAAAGCGGAATGATTGAGTGTGCATCCTTCAAAATTAAACGACAAACCAAACTCACTACAATTTTCAAACTGCAGGCCCAGCATTTTACAATCTTTAAATTCAATATCTCTGAAGACTGTTTGTACCAGTTTAACAAGACTAAGATTGCAACTATTAAATTCACATTCAATGAACTTAATGTGGCTTAGGTCTGTATTGGAAAAATCACAATGGATAAATGTACAATACTCATACTCTCCTTTTGCGAGATTACTTTTTGTAAAATCTATTTTCTCAAACTTTTTTTCTTCAACAAATAAAGATTCCATATCAGTTAGTACTTTAATAGTCATATGCTTTGCGCTAATTCCCCCCATCTGTATCCTTTAATAATCCTTCTTTTGTTTTATTATTATCCTTTGCAAATTTCTTCCAGTAAAATTAGCATGAATCTATCGCTACAACAGTAAACACCCTTCGTTATCAATCAATTTATCATCCAAAATACTATTTCCTTTTTTCAATATTTAACGACTAATTGTAAAGACAAAGCCCTGGCCGGTTATAAATCACACCCAAATTGTAGTATTTCACCTACAACTTTTCCGTGTAAATAAGTATACGAAATAGGTGAATTGCTCTATTTTTCCCGGCTTCATTGTGTAGTTACTTTGTGTTATCAAATTGATGATAACGCCAAACGAAGAGACATAGATAATTAGCCTGAAAAAAATCCAATATTCTTTCTTTCAATTTTTCATCCCGAACCTTCTGCTTTTAATCCAGCCTTCTTGAAAACAAAATGGTAGCCCGGCTAAGCACCGGGGAGCTATTTTGAGAACAAGTTTGTTTAATGTGAGTTTAAAACTTTTTACGATGGCAAACGATTTAAGACAACAGGAAATTCTGCTCGTGATTAATGGCAGCCTTACAAAACAATTATTACACAAAGACACATACGATGAAAAAACGCCTTACATTATTGCTGAGCAATTAGAAGATGCTTGCTGGGATGGAATGCTTGAAGACATGTTACCCGGTATTGTTGAAAATAGTGATGGCAGCAAATTGTTTTTGTGGCATGTTAAGTATAAAAACGATTGCATTGAATTAGAGTTAGGAGAGTATCCGCAGCAGCCAGATCTTTTCTACACAATCAATCCAAACGGTTTCCTGATGGCAAAAAATTATAATTGATTACCCCCTGTTTAAAATCCAATAGTCCTTTTTCAAAATCTAAAAAAGGTTTTTAAAATTAACCCCTCATGTGTTTTATACCCCCGGCTAAGGCTGCTTAATAGCAGCTTTTTGCTTTTAAAATACCTTGTTATCATCGAACCCGACCTTACAGTGAATAAAAATGCCGGATGCATAGACATACACCCGGCTTCCTGAACATAAAACAAAAAGCACGGTTATATACCGCTATTATGTATAGTGGATATTATTGTCTGTTTAAAAATGTATTGGATTTAGAAAAAAATGGAAATTCCTGGGATGGGGATATGTCTGGGCTAAGCAATCAGCAATCCCCACAAAAATACAGGATTGTGTGAATTTGCAAAGTGAAAGATGATAAATTTTTAACGGGATATATGCGCATTCAGTTATGCATGTCCCTGGTATCATACGCAGTTATTCATTAATTCCCCTTGTTGAACAGAAGCATTATCCAAATAAAAATGCCAATCATGATATCATGACTGGCATTTAAGATTTGAGGTTCCGAGCAGATTCGAACTGCTGTAGAAGGTTTTGCAGACCTCTGCCTAGCCACTCGGCCACGGAACCATGAAAAATTCGGCTGCGAAAATAAAGGAATCCTTCTAAATACAAAATTCTAATTCAAAACATTATGAAAAACTCTTTTACCAAAGATTTTTTAACCAGGCTTTTTATCCCCAGCAATATTTACCTGTTATCACTGGCATATTGCTGTTTCAAACTGAAGTGCGACATTTACGCATCAATTTTTACAAATGAATATTATTGCTGAAAGCGAATTAATTATCAATCAACGAGGCGCTATTTACCACCTTGATGTAAAACCTGAGGAACTTGCAACAACCATTATCACAGTCGGCGATCCTGACAGGGTTAAGGAAGTAAGTAAACACTTTGACAAAGTAGAGGTTAAACGCCAGCACCGGGAATTTATTACACATACCGGTTATCTTGGTAAAAAAAGGCTGTCTGTAATATCCACCGGCATTGGCCCGGATAATATTGACATTGTATTGAATGAAGTTGATGCACTCGTAAACATTGATTTTGAAAGCAGAACTATAAAGAAGGAACTCACCAGTCTTACTATTATCCGCATGGGTACCTGTGGCTCTTTACAGGCAGACATTCCTGTAGATAGTTTTGTAGCAGGTACGCATGGGCTTGGTATCGATAATTTGTTGAACTACTATCGCCACGACAACAATGATGAAGAAAAAATATTACTGCAACAGTTTGTTGCGCACACGCAGCTTGATGCGATTTTTTCTCAGCCTTATATTAATTCAGCAGGTTCTTCCCTGTTGAAGCATTTTGTAAATGGGTTTCATCATGGCATAACAGTTACTTGTCCGGGATTTTATGGCCCCCAGGGCAGGGTATTACGTCTCGGCCTCGCTAATCCTTCTTTAATTGACAGGCTTACGGAGTTTAGCTATGGCCAGCACCGTATTGCAAACTTCGAAATGGAAACAAGTGCCATTTATGGCCTGGGGAAATTACTTGGCCATCAATGCCTAAGCCTGAATGTTATTGTAGCCAACCGCATTGTAAAAACCTTTAGCAAAGATGGTGCAAAAGCCGTAGAAGAACTGATTAAGAAGGGGCTGGAGGTAGTGGAAGGAATATAATATCGAAAGTCGGGAGTAAACGTAAATCGCAAGAGAGGCGACCATTTATATCTTTTCATAATAATTAAAGTCTACTTTTTATTATCTTCAAATAATCCGTCATCTAACGTAAACTATATGCTGAATCTGGCCCACAAAAAACTTGATGTCTATAAAATTGCCTTTGAGCTTATTAAAGAAATTTATGTTCTTACAAAATATTTTCCACCTGAAGAAAAATATGGGATTGTTTCGCAATTAAGAAGAGCTGCTGTTTCTGTTTGCAGCAATATAGCTGAGGGTTGTGCAAGAAAATCAAAACAAGAGAAGAAAAGATTCTTTGAAATCTCCAGGAGCTCTGTGGTTGAAATTGACACCCAAATTCAAATTTCACTTGTCATTGGATATTTAAAACAGGAACAGGTTGGAGTTCTCGAAAATTACCTGGAAAGGATATTTATGATGATTTGTAAAATGATTGAAAAACTGAATGCAATAAGTGAAAGTCCTAAATCGAAAGATGCATAAGCTATGTTAACGTCTTAAACTATTTATAACTTACGCTCACTTGCGATTTACGCTAACTCCCGATTTACGTATCTCCCGATTAGCATTTTCAACTTATCTTGCGTTCAATGAATTAATCACTCTTAAGAGCTATGAATATTACTTTCTACAAATACCAGGGCACAGGAAACGATTTTGTTATTTTGGATAACAGGGATGGGAAAATACACCTGGATTTGCATCAGGTGAAAAAAATCTGCGACAGGCGCTTTGGCATCGGAGCAGATGGATTGATGCTGTTAAATGCCAATGACGGGTATGATTTTGAAATGAAATATTACAATGCTGATGGAAGAGAAAGTACCATGTGCGGTAATGGAGGCAGATGCCTGGTAAAGTTTGCAAACCAGATGGGCATTCATAAATCAAATTATTTATTTATTGCCGTTGATGGAGTGCATGAAGCCATCATCCAGGATAACGGATGGGTAAATCTTAAAATGAAAGATGTAAACGGCATTGAAGAACACTTTGAATATTCTGTACTGGACACAGGCTCGCCGCACTATGTAAAACCTGTTTCTGATATTATGAACCATGATGTGGTACACGAAGGAAAATCTATTCGCTATAACGACCGTTTTAAAAAAGCAGGCATAAATGTAAATTTTGTGGAAGCTGATGATACCAAAATTTACGTGCGCACTTATGAGCGCGGTGTAGAGAATGAAACCTTAAGCTGCGGAACAGGCGTAACTGCATCAGCATTGGTATTTGCACATAATGACAATGGCTTTAATCATGTGAATGTACAAACACCCGGCGGTAACCTTGCAGTTGAGTTTTATAAAATTGACGATAATAAGTTCAATGATATATGGCTCTGCGGGCCTGCTGAATTTGTTTTCCAGGGGCAGATGAATGTATAATTTAATCAATAGGCAATAAACAAAAACAACCCTTAACCTGGCATCTTTTATTACATGGTTTGGTTTATGTTTATTTTGATTTACTTTGCGCCCACTTACCCTTACAACCAATGATTCAGTATTTCAAAAATATCAATAACCAGACTATTGAAATTGACAAGCCCGAAAATGGTGTTTGGGTAAACCTCGTTCCTCCTTTTAAAGAAGAAGAGTTTGTTGAACTTGGCAAGGAACTACATATACCCATTGAGTTTCTGAGGGATTCTCTTGATATAGACGAAAGACCCCGTTACGAAATAGATGATGATGTCCGCTTCATTGTTATTAAAACGCCCACAGAAAATAATTCTTTTAATGACAGCGACGCATACTACATCACGATTCCTATTTGCATCATTCTTACACATAACCAGATAGTCACTGTTAACTCTTTTGACAACGGCGCCATCAAAAAATTCCTCAATACTTTTCAAAAACGTCATCCTGACAAAAGGAACATGATGGTATTGAAAGTTTTTGAAAAGATTGTTCAGAATTTTATGGAATATCTTAAAGAGATTAACCATAAACGTAATCAATACGAACAAAGTCTTTACGACAGTAACAGTAATGATGACCTTTTAAAACTGATGCGTATTCAAAAGAGCCTCGTTTATTTTGTTACTGCCCTTCGTACGAATGAAATGATGATGATGAAACTGGAGCGCACAAATTTTCTTGGCTTAACAGAAGATGAAAAAGAATTTTTAAAGGACCTTATCGTAGATACCAGCCAGGGGCTTGAAATGGCGAATATTTATACCAACATATTAAGCAGCACATTAGATGCTTTTGCAAGTATTATAAGCAATAATCTTAATAATGTGATGAAGCGTTTAACGTCTATCACCATTATCTTGTCATTACCTGCGTTGGTAACAAGTATCTATGGCATGAACGTTCCCATACCTTATGCAGACTCGCCCCATGCATTTTATATTCCAATCATTTTATCTTTATCTATATCAGTCATTATAAGCTGGTATTTTATGAAAAGAAAATGGTTTTAAATTATTAAACCTATGCCTCTATTTAATGTGCGCGTCTATGGCATTTTGTTAGACAGTGATAAACGTTTATTGGTGAGTGATGAATTTATACGTGGTGAATATTTCACCAAACTTCCCGGTGGCGGGCTCGAATTTGGGGAAGGCACAAGAGATTGTTTAAAACGTGAATTTAAAGAAGAGACCGGGCTTGACGTAACAATTGGCGATCACATTTACACCACAGACTTCTTTCAGATATCTGCATTTAATAAGGTTGATCAAATTATCTCTATCTACTATTTCGTACATACAGAAGAACCTATCCCTTTAGAAACAAAAACTAAATTGTTTGATTTTGCACCTCACCAGGTAGCAGATATAAAAGGTGAAGCTGAAGTTTTCCGTTGGGTTGAATGGAATGATTTATCAGAAGAATCTGTTACGTTACCGATTGATAAAGTAGTGATTAAGATGTTGTTGTAATTAAGAATTAAAAATTAATAATTGATGCTCCCTTCTGGCAATTACCTTTTCACCATTGCTATTAAACACTTGCTATTATCTCCTGTAAACGTGCTTAAACTTTGAGAGAAACTGTAATTATCAATTCTTGCTACTCAGAACCATTCTCTGTACAATGTCGTTTAGTTAAGAGGCACAAGCTAAAAATGATTGCCCAAAGGGTATTAACTTTTAATAGCCTGGATTTCACCCGAGGGCAAAAAAGATAATGCAAATGACCAACCCTGGAAAGGTTGAAGTTCTATTAATTCAACCCTTGCAGGGTTGTATGCCATTACCGATTACAACTCCGGTTTGCAACCGGAGCTATTTGAATTAAAGCCTTTTCAGGCTTAGAATCCAATTTACGTTTAACTAAGTGACATTGATTCTCTCTTCATCATTCGCTGCCTGCCTGCTTGCTTATTGGGAGGAAAATTGTAACTCTTAATTATTAATTGCCTAAATCTTCATTTCCGGTACATCATCATTCACCATTAATCGGCCCCAGGTTTTAGTTCTAATTTCCTCAACGCTAATGCCAGGCGCCCTTTCTTTCAAAAGAAATCCATCAGGTGTTATATCAAGTACGGCTAAATCAGTCACTATCTTTTTTACACATTTAACACCGGTTAAAGGCAATGTAC
>Ga0105239_10004781_pt1 | contig 16072 bp, 19 predicted proteins | sample KBSC44metaG_FD_92761 | JGI IMG/M metagenome (GOLD analysis project Ga0105239, IMG submission 92761) | Corn rhizosphere microbial communities from Kellogg Biological Station, Michigan, USA - KBS C4-4 metaG | ecosystem: Host-associated > Plants > Roots > Rhizosphere > Soil | place: Michigan, USA...
CCACCCTCTCTGGCCAGATCGCCAACCCGAAGGGCGACAAGGTCGCATCCGCGAAGCTTGCTGTCGATCGCCAGATTGAACAGAGCCAAGTCCCGAACGCGGCGCTGCAATTGAAGCCGGACCCTCACCCCAAAAATGTCCCGAAGCCGGAGCGGCAGCTTTTGTCCCATGATCCTGCCGCGGTTCCAGGGGCTCAGCGGACGACTACGGCGCTGTATAGACATGGCGATACTCCCCGGCGGATTGGAGAGTTGCCATACTGCGGGCCAAGAAATCTAAGGAATGTCTGCTTCTGGCCCAAAGCGGACATTCCATGAGCACCAATGGGGGGCAGTTGGATTGTTGACGGGAAAGGAAGCCAGTCATGCCGCTCAATGAAAAGCCGTATCTGCAGAGCGTGTCCCTCGATTCGAGCAGCGACGACGAAGCAGGGGGGTACCCGTTCAACATTCCTGCTGTTCGGGACGTGGGGAAGCTTAGATTTCATCCGGACGTGACATTCTTCGTCGGCGAGAATGGCGCGGGAAAGTCCACTGTTCTGGAAGCGCTGGCACTGGCGTTGGGGTTCAGCCCTGAGGGCGGTACGCGAAACTTTCAGTTGTCGACCACGTCATCGACTTCGGATCTGCATCGTTTCCTTCGGCTGGTACGCGGCTTCCGGCGTCCGAAGGATGGTTACTTCCTTCGCGCAGAGAGCTTTTTCAATGTCGCAACCTATATGGACGAAGTAGGGTATCTCGACGGGTACGGAGGAAAGTCGCTCCATGCAAGATCGCATGGCGAATCTTTCATGGCATTACTGACCCAAAAACTTCGTGGCAATGGCCTATACCTGTTTGATGAGCCCGAGGCTGCCTTGTCTCCGGCAAGGCAGCTTGCCGCGCTTGCCACGATCGATCAGTTGGTGAAGAACGGATCGCAGTTCATTATCGCGACCCATTCGCCGATACTGTTGGCCTACCCGAGCTCTCAAATTTTGCAGTTTGACGAGGACGGCATCTCAGAGATTGACTACGAAGACACGGAAAGTTTTGCCATCACCAAGGACTTCTTGAATCACTATCCGCGCCGCCTTGAGCAGCTGTTCGAGACTGACTAGCTCCTGGGAAAGGGATGTCATGCGAAAAAACGCAAAGATTGCACTGTGGTCCATTGCAGCCGTCGCGGTTGCAGCTGGATGTGCCGCTGCAGGGTTTTACGCGGGGTTCGGTCTAGGCGCCAGAACCATGACGGCCATGGCAGAGACTAACGCTGCTCACGATGCCTTGGCACATGTGCGACTGGCAATGGTGGCGCTCGACAAGAACGACATGGATCTATCGCAGCGGCAACTAGCAATTAACTTGCGGGTAGGCCTGTATGCGCTGGGATCTATGCAGATGGCAGGCGTCTACGCCCGATGCACCGAGAAAGAAAAAGATGCGCTCATCAGTGCCACAAGTTATGTGGCATCGCATGCTGATACGGACCTTTTCAAGGCCGACCCCTTTCTTATGAGTGGCACCAAGTTTTGCCTTTCCGGACAAGGCGTCCAAAAATCTAACGTAGGCAACTGACTCATGCGTCCACTTTCGACCCATAGCGGACCTCGCGGAAATGGCGCTTTTCATTGCACAAGGATTGGTACTGGCATGAAACATCCAGCGAAGTTGAGCCCTGAATTTTCGGGAGCCCTCAGGACCTTTAGCTTTTGGATGGCTAACGGTTCCGTAGGTCTTCCTTTGCTAGAAGGCATTGACTACTGGGCGGACCTCAAGGATTCGCCAAGCCTTATGGAGGAGGTCTATGCCATTTTTGCGAATGTTTTGGAGTTCGACGAGAACGGCGTCCCAACCAACGCCAGGTACGCCGAATTCAGGGCTGCACAATGCATTAGGCGTTGGTGCGACCCAAGCTACGACGTCGTGCCGCCGTTTGAGGCCTGGGAGACCGAGCTATACGCGCCACCTGCAAAGCTCGACGCAAAGCCGTGGCCGGCTGGAATCGAGCGGAAGTAGCTCGAGTACTAAGACGAACGCCTGCTTTCGACCCGAAGCGGACATGGCGCGGTGATGGAATAAGGAAGGAGGGGGCGATGCTTAAGGCTCAGGAGATCTTGGAGGAATACGCGGCCGGTTTGTACAACGCCCGTGATACGGTCGCTCGATCAATCGACGCATTGGTGCATAGTGATCAGCGAGACCAACTATGGAGATCATTGCCTGATTGGATAAGGCAGCGAATCGACGAAAAGCTAAATCAATTCTCGGCAGGCGACGAGCTTGTTACCTTTAGTAACTTCGATCCGAAGGTTGCACACGACGAACTGTTGGAATTGAAGTGCTGGCGAGCACTATGCCCATAGGTCCGCTTTCGACCCAAAGCGGACACTTGCCGAGAGCTTTCAATGGATGAGGAGGAGGCTGCGTGATATCTCTAATCTCGATACTGCTGGCAGCTGGCGTAGACGCTGCGGTTAGCGATCCGTGCCGGGCCTTGGTGCCACAGGACGTTTCCCGAAAGCTTGCAATCCGATTTCCGGACTCGAGGCTTCCGCTGGCTACCGACTCAGATGAAGAGAATCGTGGGTTCGCCGCAGAGAAGGGAAACGCGTGTCTCTCGATCACTAGGGCAGACTTCGATGGAAATGGTCGCCCCGATATGGCTTTGCTCCTTCCTAGTAAGGATGGCGGTGAGTACCGACTTGTTGTCGTGCTTGGCAAGCCAGCTGGATTTGACGTTCGTGAGGTTGCGTTGTTGAAAGGGTCAATCCGGATGCTCTACGTTGATGTTGCTGCACCAGGCACGTATCGCCAGACCGAGGCATACCCATTCCAGCCGGTGCAAGGCGTCGTTGAAACTTTCGTCAGTCAGCGACCGGGTTTCTATTTCGGCCAAGTGGAGTCTGCGGCAGACGCTTACTTCCTTGACCACGCTCAATGGCTCCGGGTACACGTGCTGGACTAATGTTGATCGCAACGAGGTGCGGGCTTTTTTCTTAGGTCAGCTTTCGACTCAGGGCGAACGACCCGAGCGTCGAGTTACTACCCACCCGTAGGATAAAAGCGTGTTCTCACCCGACGAAATCACCGCCCTCTTTGAGGGTAGGCTAGGGCGTTCTCTTGAGCTCACATATGTAGGTGAGCAAGGAGCTATTAGGCTTGAGGTCGTGGCTCCACGCCATCTTCGAGCTTACATACCTAGGCGGCATCATCATGTCGACCGCGACTTTTCTATTGAATCTCACCTTGCCGCCACCAGGTGTGGTGCGCCTCATGCTCTGTCTGAATTCGAATATCTGATCGAGATCGTCGAGCGCTACCAGATTCGCACCACATTGAAGGTCGCGATGAACTACCTTGATTGGAGAGAAGTGGAGCGGCTGCGTAGTCGTATCCGATCGTGATCTCGAGCCGCGTCTAGTATCTGCTTCCGACCCGAAGCGGACTTCCTCGAAAAGCTGGGTCAGGTTCATTTGCCACGGGAGAAATGAACCTGACCCGCTTTTCTCTCTATCGGAGCAGAGACTCGAATGTTGAGGCTTCGCCTCCATAGCGTGAATGGTTCGCGGCCATGACGGCCTTCTTTAGCGTATCGACATTGATGCCAGAGGTGATCGCATCATCCCCGCTGCCGCCATTAGCGTGGGTGTAGTTCCACACGACGACATCCAGATAGACGGGTTTGCGCAGAGGTTTTGCCTTGAGAAGTTTAAGTAGCGCGTCGGCAACAGCGGGGTATGGGGTGGCTCTGTTCCCCAGCCAATCCCGGATCTGTGTTTCGGAAACGCTGTAATCGACACCCGCCTGCCGCAGCGATATCAGCACATCGCTTGAATGCGCCGACAGCGGGACGCTCATCGTGCCGAGGCCGCCGCCTCCGCAGCTGACCGCCTGAGCGGAGACGATCCAATGGCAATCAGGGCCGGTAGCGCTTCCGCTGAAATTGCCGCCGTTGTTCACGCAGGCGACCACCGACGGATCATTTCTGCCTTCGCAGCCGATCGCATCGGGATCGATTGCCAGGATCGTATGGACATGCCCGTCGGCCAGGGCCATGACCTGTGGCGTGTCTTCGGGATCGGGGCAGAAGCCCGACTCCGAGTACATGGCATCGATCGGCCCTATCGTGTTTGAAGATCCGGTGGTTCGATCGAAGTTCCAGAAGTAGAGCCGATGCTGATCGGGGTGGCAGTTATAGATATGGACCGAGCGAAAACCCCCGGGTACGGCCGGCTTGCTCGGCGCTGGGCTTGCAGGCTGGACGTCAGTGACTGGATAAACGTTGATGAGGTACCGGTTGCCGGTAATGGCGAACTGCAACAGATCAGCGCGTCCATCGCCGGTCACGTCGGCAAGAGCGATGGTGCCGAAGAAGGTTGCGTAGAGATAGGGAATATGTGCCCATGTAAAGGGATTCGCATTAATGAAATGCGTGCCATCGGAAAGGCTGACCAATACCTCCAGCTGCGTCCAGCCTGGAATGCCCCAACCCTTGGTCAGTACAATGTCGGCACGGTGATCCCCGTTGACGTCGCCAACCAGGCACTGTTCGTTGTCGATGCAGAAGAAACCGTGCCCATAGCGCACATCGGTGAATGCGCTGCCCGTGGATCGAGCGATCAGCACATTGCCTTTCTGGTTGCCCGTGGCGTGCGGCTTGAACAGGATGGCATCTGCCTTGCCGTCACCGTCCACGTCGCCAAGCGCGCATTTCTCGCCACGCACGCAGAAGTAATTGTTCCATATTGCATTCGGGCCAAATGATGAGCCTTGCGACAACGAGGTGAACACGGTGCCGAAGCCCTGGGTGATCGCGACGATGTCTGCGCGATGATCCCCATTGATGTCGCCGACTAGGCATGTCTGCACATTGGCGCACCAGCTGCTGTTCCAGACGCGGGGCGCGTCGAAGGTAGAGCCGTTAGATAGAGCCACGACCGCTGTCGCTGCGCCCGCGACCCCTGCTGGCCCGCGGCTGAAGATCACTAGGTCGTCGAGGCCATCGCCATTTACGTCGGCGAGTTCGACCTGGTTGTCGATTCCCTGCGGCAAGCCGGAGGCGGCGAGCCGCGGCGTACCGAATGTTCGGCCATTCGACAGCGCGACGTAGGCTTGGCCTTTGGCGTAGTTGTAGATCACCAGGTCCGCGCTGGCATTGCGATCCACGCGGCCGAACAGCATCCGTGCCTGATCGCCGCCTACGCTGGATGCGGGCAGATCGAGCCATCGCTGCGCTTCGCCGAAGCGCAGCGGGGCCGCTTGCGCGAAGGAGCACAGGTGCGTAAGAACAAGAAACAGGCCGATCTTCAATTCGATGCGGGTATACATCGCAGCCTCCATGCGGGCATTGATCAAGCCACGTAGCGACAGTGATAGGGGTTGACCGATTTCAGAACGACGCGCTATTTGGCGCGCAGCGTGCTGGCGCCGGATGACGCGGCATCCAGCGGCTGGTGTTTGTAGATCGAATGGAAGTTCGCCCCGCAGCCAGGCGAGTCGGTGAGAAGCCACCTTGCACGTCCCATATGTGCTCCCTCTGCTCCCTGGAGAGGCCTCCTGGCCAGCACGGCCATGATAGGAGCCTCGCGCCGTCGATTATGTGGGCGCCTGTCGCCTGGTGAACAGCATCCCTGGCCAAATGGCATAGGCGTGGCGCAGGTAGCGCCGGGCCGGCGTGGCACGCGGCGGATTGCGCGTTGCCTGGTTCGAGGCCGGTCCGGTCAAGCCGGTTGGAGATGATTACCCTACGACCAACGGTCTACGGACACCGTTCGCCCTGACGGCGGGACCGGGCCAAGCTGAAGCCAGCCGCACCTGGTCTACGTGGCTGCTCCGAGTGGGGCAAGCTCTAGTTATGCGACTATCCTTGAGGCCGCTTCCGAGCCGAAGCGGGCCATCGTCAATGTGAGCGGGGAATGCCTGGATGTTCGCTATTCACTCGAACTCATCGGATAGGGAAGTTCGTTTCCTCGGTCGCCGGGGAGACGAATTCATCGTGGAACTCGCGGGTCGTGGAATCGCCGCGACACAGTGGGTGTCGACCTTCACTGATTCCGATGGGTTAGCTCGGTGGATGGAGGAGCTTGCCGCCAATGAACTACCTTGGAACGGGGAGAGGTCCTGGGCAACCCTTGAAGGCGAGTTCGAGATATCTGCCACGAGCACTTCAGGGGGCGCGATAACATTCGTGGTGACGATAAGTGGGCTTCCCGGTAGCAACGAGGAATGGCGAGTATCGGCTGGTATCGGAAGCGATCTCGGCCAGTTGCCAACCCTTGCGCAGGCTGCGCGCCACTTCTTTGAAGATGGTGTGGGCTGACAGGCTCTTGCCATTTACGCTTTCGATAAGGTCCGCTTTCGACCCATAGCGGACATTAGTGAGCAGGCGGCGGCCCTTGGCCTGGCGAACCTTAACTCGACACCGGCCCCTTGAGCGCAAGCTTCGTCGGCCAAAGCCAAAGTGCGCAGAAACCGAACGAGAGTGCACAGCACTCGTGCAGGGCGATTAGCGGCCAACGGGTGGGCTTCCCGTTGACATGCCAACACTTCGGCGTAGCATTTGTCTCAACTTCCGGGACAGACCCGGGAGTGCCAACTACCGTGAGGGATTCTCATGGACTTCGATTATCTGGTCTTCATTGGCCGTTTCGAGCCCTTTCATATTGGACATGCCGCCATCGCTCGCCACGCGCTGAGCAAGGCGAAGAAGCTGATCTTCATGATCGGCTCTGCCGACACCCCCCGTTCCATCCGCAATCCCTGGACCGTCGCCGAGCGGTCGGTGATGATTCGCGCCGCGCTGGAAGATGCGGCGGATCGCCTGATCACCCTGCCGCTGCGCGATCACCTCTATAACGAGGCGCAGTGGATCGCCACGGTGCAGCGCAAGGTCAACGAGGCCATTCGCGAGGATGGCGGCTCGACGGACAGCCGGATCGGCCTGATCGGCCAGGAGAAGGACGCCAGCAGCTATTACCTGCAGGAGTTTCCGCAGTGGCCGCTGGTCGACGTGCGCCATACCGAGACGCTTTCGGCGACCGAACTGCGGCGCTACCTGTTCGAGGCAGGCAAACTCGATTTCCATGGCGGCCTGTTGATGCTTCGGAGCAATGTACCGGCGCCGGTGTTCGAAATGCTCGAAGCGTTCCGCAAGAACGGCGGGGCTTTCGAGCAATTGCTCAACGAATACCACTTTATCGAGAACTATCGCGCGGGCTGGTCAGCGGCGCCCTATGCGCCGACCTTCGTCACCACGGATGCCGTAGTGGTGCATTCGGGCCACGTGCTGCTGGTCCGCCGCCGCTCGGAGCCCGGCAAGGGCTTATGGGCGCTGCCCGGTGGTTTCATCAAACAGGACGAGACGACCCTCACCAGCTGCCTGCGCGAACTGCGTGAGGAGACTCGACTGAAGATTCCGGTACCGGTACTGCGTGGATCGCTGAAGAGCCAGCATGTCTTCGACCATCCGGATCGCTCGCTGCGCGGCCGCACGATCACCCACGCCTTCCACTTCGATTTCCCCGCCGGTGAGCTCCCGGTAGTGAAGGGCAGCGACGACGCGGACAAAGCGCGCTGGTTCCCGGTAAGCGAAGCACTGGAGATGGGTCCGCAGTTGTTCGAGGACCACCTTTATATCTTGGAGTTTTTCCTCGGACGGGGCTGATACCCCCGTCTCCCCACCGGTGGACAGACCGCCGGTTCATCTGACGCGAAGGAGCTTCCGTCATGCATTACCTGAACAACCTTCTCCTCAATACAGACAGCTACAAGGCCAGCCACTGGCTGCAGTACCCGCCGGGTACCGACCAGACCTTCTTCTATATCGAGTCGCGCGGCGGCGAGTACGACAAGACGCTGTTCTTCGGCCTGCAGGCCATCCTCAAGGAATACCTGAGCGCTCCGATCACTCACGCGGATGTAGACGAGGCGCGCGACTTCTTCAACCTGCACGGTGAGCCCTTCAACGAAGCCGGATGGCGCCGCATCGTAGATACCCATGGTGGACGGCTGCCCCTGCGCATCCGCGCCGTGCCGGAAGGCAGCGTGGTACCTACTCACCAGGCCCTGGTGACCATCGAATCGACCGATCCGGAAGCCTTCTGGCTGCCCAGCTACCTGGAAACCCTGCTGCTGCGGCTGTGGTACCCGGTGACGGTCGCGACGGTCAGCTGGCACGTAAAGCAGACCCTTCGCGCGTACCTCCGCCAGACCAGCGACACCTCGGACGAGCAACTGCCGTTCAAGCTGCATGACTTCGGCGCCCGCGGTGTGTCCAGCGCCGAATCGGCCGCGTTGGGCGGCATGGCTCATTTAGTGAACTTCCAGGGCACCGATACGGTATCCGGCGTGCTGGCGGCAAAGCGCTACTACCACGCCCCGATGGCTGGATTCTCGATCCCTGCCGCCGAGCACAGCACGATCACCAGTTGGGGCCGCGAGGGCGAGGTCGCCGCGTTCCGCAACATGCTCACGCAGTTTGCTAAGCCAGGTGCGCTGCTGGCCGTGGTGTCAGACAGCTATGACATCTACCGCGCGATCGACGAATACTGGGGTGGGACGCTCAAGGACGAAGTCATCCGTTCGGGCGCGACCTTGGTCATCCGGCCCGATTCGGGCGATCCGGTAGAGGTGGTGCACCAGTGCCTGGTGCGCCTGGAGGCGGCCTTCGGCAGCACGGTCAACGGCAAGGGCTACCGGGTGCTCAATCACGTGCGTCTGATTCAGGGCGATGGCGTCAATCCACGCAGCATCGAAGCAATCCTGGAGCGCGTGACCACCGCCGGCTACGCCACCGACAACCTCGCCTTCGGCATGGGTGGCGCTTTGCTCCAGCACATGAATCGCGATACGCAGAAGTTCGCGTTGAAGTGCTCGGCCGCTCGTGTTGGCGGCCAATGGATCGATGTCTACAAGGCGCCGGCGACCGACGCCGGCAAGACCTCGCAGCGTGGTCGTCTGGCGCTCTTGCGGCACCGCGAATACGGCACCTACAAAACCATCACCATCCCGGCGGACGCGCCCAGCGTGGAGGCGTACAAGCCACCCGCCGGCTGGGTCCACGCGCTGGAGACCGTCTGGGAGAATGGCCACCTCGTCCGTGACTGGTCGTTCGACGAAGTCCGCGCGCGTAGCCACCTCATCTAACTCTCAAGGAAGGAGCACTGCCATGTTTGGATTCCGCTACATCAAAGCCAGTCCCAGCACCTATCTGCTGCAGTACAAGAACGGCAAGGCCGTGCGCGAGGGCACTGGCCTGTCGTTCTGGTACTTCGCGCCCAATGCCTCCCTGGTGTCGATCCCGCTGGAAAGCGTGGATGCGCCCTTCATGTTCCAGGAGGTGAGCAGCGATTTTCAGCTGGTCACCGTACAAGGGCAGGTGACTTATCGCGTGGCCACCCCCACCACGCTTGCCGGCCTCATGAACTTCACCATCGAGCCCGACGGGAGCTACGCAACCGAGGATCACACCAAGCTGCCCCAGCGCGTCGTCAACGCTGTGCAGGTGCAGTTGCGCTCGGTACTGCAGGGCAAGGCCCTTCAGGAACTTTTGCAGGGCTCGGATCACTTGGTGAAAGCGGTGCGCGATGGCCTGCAGCGCCCGGAAGGCTTGCCGAGTCTTGGCTTGGAGCTGGTCAACCTGGCGATCCTGGCCGTCAAGCCCAACCCGGAGACGGCCCGCGCCCTGGAAGCACAGGTGCGAGAACAGATCCTCAAGCACGCCGACGATGCCACCTACGCCCGCCGCAACGCTGCGATCGAGCAGGAGCGCGCCGTCAGGGAGAACGAACTCAACACCGAAATCGCCGTGGAGGCGAAGAAGCGGCAGATTCGCGAGGCACAACTGGAAGCCGAACAGGCGGAACTCAGCAAGCGCCAGGCAATCCGCGACCAGGAAATGGCCGGCAAGATCGCCATGGAGGAGAAGAACAAGGGACTGACCGCTCTGCGCGGCGACAACGCCCGCACCGAGGCCGATGCCAAGGCCTATGCGGTCGCCTCCATGATGAGCGCGGTGCAGGGCATCGATCCGCGAGTGCTGCAGGCGTTGATGGTGGGCCAGGCCGATCCTGGCGTACTGATCGCCCAGGCCTTCCAAGGCCTCGCCGCCAACGCCGAGCGAATCGGCGAGCTCAACATTTCGCCCGACCTCCTGCAGCAATTGACCCAGGCGCGCCCCAAGCCGGCGGTGAAGGCCTGAAGCCATGAACGCGCTCGATCAGCGCATCGTGCTGGTAACTCGCCGCACCCGTCTGGAAGATTTGGTGGTGCGCTTCAACACCATCGAGCAGGCGCGCTTCTACGTCGAGCACCTGGGCGCGGACTTCTCGGACTACGCAGAGGAGCACCGGGTCTATCAACTGGCGGTGCAACGCGCCGAAGCGACGCTCGGTCGCTTCGGTCGCGTCCAGCGCCTGGACCGCGCTTTCCTGGCGAACTACATGTTCGCGCCCGACACTCTCGTCGTCGTGCTGGGCCAGGATGGCCTGGTGGCCAATACCCTCAAGTACCTGAAGGACGAACAGCCCGTCATCGGCGTCAATCCTGACCCCGGGCGCTGGGATGGCGTACTGCTGCCGTTCCAAGTTAAGGATCTCGAGCGGCTCATTCCCGAGACCCTGGCGAAGCGGCGCCCCGCGAAACGGGTAACCATGGCGCAAGCCTCATTGAGCGATGGCCAGGAGCTCTATGCGGTCAACGACCTGTTCATCGGACCCCGCTCCCATGTGTCGGCGCGCTACGAGATCCACCTAGGCGAATACGTCGAAACCCATTCGTCCAGCGGACTGATCGTCTCCACCGGCCTGGGCTCCACCGGATGGTTCCAGAGCCTGCTGGCTGGTGCCGCGGCGATCGGCGGGCATGCTCTGCCCGAGTCGGTCGACGCCATGCGGGGTCAGGGGTTTGCCTGGGATGCTGACCATCTGCAGTTCACCGTCCGGGAGCCCTTCCCGAGCCGGACGACCCAGGTCGGCCTGGTATTCGGCCAGATCACACGAGAACATCCGCTTACGCTGGTCTCGCAGATGGCGGGTTATGGGGTGATTTTCAGCGACGGGATCGAAGCGGACTTTTTGGAGTTCAATGCCGGGATGAAAGCCACGATCCAGTTGGCGGAGCGGGAGGGGTGTCTTGTCACATGATGGCGGCCATGCCGATAGATGGTGCGGTGGCAGGCAGCTTGCGCTATTCAAACCACTGTAATGTCCGGTTTCGACCCGAAGCGGCCATGACTCCATCCAACCTATGCGGAGGAATCTTGTACAGATTCAGCATCTACAACGGAGACGCATTGATCGGTTGGTCGGACTTTGAGTCCGGGGATGCGCCCATGGGTGTGGCGTTCGGGAAGTCCATTCCTGCACCTGGCTATGAGGCCATTCGGTCCGTTGTCGTTGATCTGCGAGGCAAAGACGATGGCGTTCTACGTCTATCGGCACGACTGGCGGACGGCACAGTATTGGACGCTATTGGGGGCGTGCACATCGAGGATCACTCGGATGAATTGGGTGAGGACGGCAGGGAGGTTGCGGCTCTTGGTATCGGCTATCCGTCGTACGAAACTCTTTTTCCTGAACACGTCGCCGCTTACCACCGCCAATTTTCGACCCCCAGCTAATCCCCATCTTCAAAGTAATGTCCGCTGTCGATCCAACGCGGATATGCACCGCACCCTTGAACTGATCGCATGCGACCGGAAACAAGAGAGGTAGGGATGCTCCAAATCAACAGGGATAGCCGCCTCTGGATTGGGAGGTTGCTGGCCTCATTGCCCATCGCCGCCTTGCCTATGGGCTGCACGCAGCTGAACCCATATGTCGTCGCGAAGCCGCACATGCTGGAAGCCCCTTATGCAACCTTGTGCTGGGCTCCGAAAGACGCGCCGCTACCTGTCTCGAAAGCCGTGTGCAACGATGGATTGGCTGATGCGAGCCTAAAGAAGTGCGTGGACCAGTTGGAGCGATCGTCACACTGGTATACGCCGACAGAAGGCGTCGAGGACGATATCCTGCGATGCATGGACGGCAAAGGATGGAAACGAGCGATCCTAAAGGGGTACCTCGTTACCCCATTGTGATACGTCCGCTTCCGACCCAGAGCGGACATCGAGGCGGCCAGCAAAGGGAAGTCATTCATGCCGAAGAGTCGAACAGATCTGGAGCTGGCAATTGGAAAGCTGATCGTCGGGGTGCAACGAGCATGGAACGAAGAGGCGGGCTTGCCTGAGGCAGACGAAACTTTGTCCGTGATGTACCGGTGTCACGATCTACTGCAAGCTGCGAAGGCCGGCAGTCTCGCGGAATTACTTCGAGGTCGGGCCGTAGTCGGGTACATCGGGGGTCTGTGGCTGGGCACCCATCCAGACGTTGCGCCGGCTGTCGATATGGTACTGGCTGCAATGCCGAGTGATTGCAAGTAGTGGCCGTAGCTGCTTAGGTCCGCTTTCGACCCAAGGCGGCCATTGCAGAAGTGACAGGGAGCAAGGATGATTCGCGTTGAATTCAGCATCTTTTACACAGGTGGCTCCTACGGTCACGCGAATGGCGACGTCGACATTGCCATTCCGAGCGGACCCGGCGCGGGTATCGACTTGTCCAAAATTGCCGCGGGCGCTCCCCCGGTAGGCTTCTCCGGTCAGCTAGTAGTCGACTCCGTTCTCGCGATTGACGGAATCGGAAACTCGTATGCCTGTGGAGATGTATGTGTCGCATCGAAGGCAGAGGCAGAGGCACTGGGTAGGTGGCTGGATGACCTGCCCGGGCTGTCTGTTTGGCCCAACGACTTGGACGATCCTCTATACGACGGTTCCAAATAGGTATCGTCAGGCGAGTTATACGGGTGGCCGCTATCGTCGGAGGTACGAAAGAACTCGAGAGAATTAGACAGCTCGTTGCGAGTGAGATTCCGGCAGTGGCTTCGGAAGCTAGAGCATCTGCTTTCTATCTGAAGCGCCGAATCTAGCTGCGTGATTGGTAAAATGTGATGCCCGCTTTCGACCCCGAGCGGACCTTGGGTTCGAAAGCCCGAGCATTCGAAATATGGAGATCACGATGGTGCGCTTGAGTTGCGCGGGTGCCAGGTTTGGCTCCTACCTCGACGAGAAGCACTTGTTCACCTGGGCGGAGGAAATTCCGTGCTTCGATCACTGGGATGGCGATACGCTGGTTTTGCGGTCAAAAGAGATATCTGACGCTGACCTGCGGGACCTTTTGGCGTTGTTTTCGCGCTACCGGATACCAATGCAGCAACTTGCCCAGTTCAAGACGGACGCCAACCGGCATTGGTTCACAGCCCCTTCTACCTACTGGTTTTTAGAGGTTTTCAAGGTTGATGATCTAAGTTCAGGCCAAGACTAAAGTGTCTGCTTACGACCCGAAGCGGACACTTCAACTCCCGGTGAATCCGAAAGACTCAGCCATTCGCGCGTTGCCAGAATCGGCTCCATATAGCCGAACCTTGCGACCAGGAACTCGTCCAGGCATTTCCTGCCCGGTGTTTTCTGGGGAGTCACACCTTTCGCGAACAGATCTATTGCCAAGCCGGGAAGGCGCGGCCCTCAACTGAGTTCGGCTTCATAGCCTTGCGCATCGGCTGCCGTCAACACACCTGCCTTCTGTGCATTCTGCAGGGCGCTCATGGCAGCCTGCGGCCGGCCGTTCTCCGTGTACCGTCCGTTGATCTGTTTCAGCCAGTTGCCCAGCGTACCGTTGTTCTTCATGACGCTGATGATTTCGGTTTGATAAACGGCGTCATGGTTGCTGGACAGCAGATCGCCGATCTGCGCGGCACCTCCTCTTTGCGCCGCGTCTTCATAGTCGCAATCCGCCCGGCGGCGGGTGTTGCCATCAGGAGTGAAGATCTCGGGACTAGTGCTTTGCAGGTAAGCCTTGGCATTGGGGAAGCTGCCGCCGATCAGATTCACCAGATGGGCCTGGTAGGTAAGTGGAGTTGAAGGGCTGTTGCTGGCTATCGTGTGCTGCTCGGCGAACACGCTTGCGTAATTTGGATTGTCCGTAGCCAGTAACGACAAGAAGCCGTTCACGTCCGTGGGCGGGATCTGGCAGGCCTTGACCACATCAACGACGCCGTTCGTAACGGCCATGCTCTGGCTGAACACCTCGGGATGGCCCTTCAATATTTCTTCTGCCTGGTTCAGGTCGGTGCTGGAAATCGGGGTCGGGCGGGCGCGCGGATGCGGGTCTGTATCCTGCTGCGGCTCCGGATCGAGGCCCAGCTGCTGGGCGAATGAATTGAGCGCGGCGCCATGCTCGACCATTGCGTTGACCATCGCATCGTCAAGCCCAGTGGCTTTCAGATACTTTGTCTGTTCATCGTGGAATTCGCGTTGCTGTTGCGCGCTTTCCGTGGCCACGCCAGCCAATTGGAACGGAACGGCCATGAGTATACCGATACCCATGGTCGTGATGCCCGCCGCCTGTACGCCCGGAATGATCGCCATGATGCTTCCCACGCATGTCGTCATATCCGCGAATGTCGCAGCCGCGTGGACTGCGCCATTGGCCGTGCCTGGATTGTTCCCTGCCACCTTCCCATCCTGATACATCATGGACAGGCTGCCGATCACACCAAGGCCAGGAACCAGCTTGGCGCCCAGTTGGCTGATGGCTTCGGCGGATTCATAGTAGGCGCTTGATTTGCTGGCCTCCGCCATGATTTGCAGCGATCCATCGTTGAGTTCGGCAGCGCCGGCCATGCCAAAGGAGAACGAGCTGATCCTCTCGGCAGCCTGATCGGTGGTGGCGCCATTGAGGATGTCGATGGCTACTCCGCAGCTAGCCCAGGCCTTGTCGGTTGATCCCATCTCCTTGACCGCGGCGGCAAACTCCTGCGGGTCGGGCGCCTTGCTGTTTTTATCAGCAATCGCCTCAAGGCCTTCCGCGACTTTGTTCCAACCCTCGTGCCCCTTGAACACCGGGTCGGCGTACTGCAGCAATTGGGTGGTAGCCGCCTTGGTGTCACCCTTGTTCTTGGCCAGCAATTCCCCTTGAGCCGATTTCACAGTGTCGGACAGGAACGTGCTTTGGTAGTCGGAAAAATGGCCGAAGGCTTTCTGGGCAGCGGGGTCGTTCTGCACACCTGCCGCCAGTTGCAGAGCGATCACGCCCTGGCCCGATTGCGTCATGTCTTGCATCATGCTGTAGAGCTGTTGTGCTGCATCGGGGTTACGGCCTGCTGCAAACAGCAGACTGGCCTTATTGTTCTGCAAGTAGGTTGCAAGGGCGCTCGACGCATTTTTGTCTGCGTCATAGATCGCGGCATTCTCTTCGTGATAGGCCTGGACGAATTTTTGCTGTTGCTCGTAGCTCAGCGGCCCGGACTGGGACAATAGTTCACCGAGTTTCTGATCCTTCTCAGCAGCGGGCTCATGAGCAGCCTCATACGCTGCCAGCGGGCTGGTGCTGGCATTGGCGAGATAGTCCTGTACACCCTGCGCCGCCGCGTCGCGTGCGTCGTTGGCTTGCTGAGTACGACCACTTGCTTCAAGCGCATTGCCCAGGGCGAGGGCGAAGCCCGGGTTTCCGGCCATGCCAGGGCCATAGTCACGGCGGGCATCGCCGCGAATACTGTCTTCCAGCAAGCTCTGGGCCCCACCGGAGGTGAGGAGCTGACTGGCGGCGGGGCTGTTCGCATAAGCCTCGGCGGCTTGCTGCAGCACGAGGTCGGCTTGATGGCCGCCGTTCATTTGGCCGAGCACGTTCTGCATGGCGAAGAGAAAAGCCGGAGGGTTGTCAGGGTCGCGCAACTGCGCAATGTTCTGGATGGTCGGCATGCAGGCATGGATTACCGCGACCGTCAAATCGGGGGAAAGGTCTTTCGTTGCCGCTGTCAGTTGACTGATCGATTGGGACGCCTGGCGCTTGGCTTGGGCAACATCGCCGGGCTTGACTTGCGCATAGGGCTGCGCGATCTGATCTGCTGTCGCCTGTACCCAGTTCTGTACATTCGGATCGACCAGCACTTGCTCGACCAACGCTTGCGGTTGGTTCTGCAATTGAATGCCCAGCGCCTGCAGCTTGTCATGTGGATTGGCATTGACCGGTATCGTGGAAATCAGCATGTCCGCCCGGTAA
>Ga0105239_10004782_pt1 | contig 16070 bp, 11 predicted proteins | sample KBSC44metaG_FD_92761 | JGI IMG/M metagenome (GOLD analysis project Ga0105239, IMG submission 92761) | Corn rhizosphere microbial communities from Kellogg Biological Station, Michigan, USA - KBS C4-4 metaG | ecosystem: Host-associated > Plants > Roots > Rhizosphere > Soil | place: Michigan, USA...
CCCTCCGCCAGAACGTGGCCATCGGCGACAATATCGCCCTTCCACCGGCACTGATCGATGGTCGTATACGCCGCAGCGTCAGATCGCAGATCGCCGATAAGGCATACAACAGCCCCTCCGTGACAGACCCAGAGCTTCCGGGCCGTCAGAGACGAGTCCAGCTGATAGTCCATAACGGTCCCCCCGCTCTCCCCATCCGAAACGCTGCCTGTGAACGCATGACGAACCAGCTTTCCGCCAGCGGCAGCAGAAGAAGCACAGCCCGTGACGCCTGGCAGATGTTCCCAGTCCCATACCGGCATCAGGTTGAAATATTCATCTCCATTGCCGATCATATAGGCGTCGCCGGCATTGAGCCACCGGCCCTTCAGGTTCTCGCTGTTGATCGACTCAGAGGGAAGGGTCCTGTCCGACATCGTCTTCAGGAAGAAGCCGAACTGACGGTCCTGGTAAACCGAAAAGTCAGAACGGGGATAATACCGGAATCCCTGCAACGGCTGACCACCACCTTCCTGACGCGCGGCCAGAGCCCGCAGCGCAACAGCCCTCGGAGTATCCAGCTCGCACAGATAGGGTATCGTCCCGCGCAGATCAGCGGAATGCAGGGCGCCAATGCGGCTGACAGACCGGTCGATAGTGCCGGGAACAGTATTGACTCCCCTGCACATCCACTGCCAGCCTTCCAGCACAAAGCTGGTCAGCAACCGGATCTTGTCCTCCGGATAGGCCCAGGGCGTACCCTTCAGCTGCCAGGCCAGTCGGGCGTTCTGCTCCAGGTAGGCAGCCCCGTACTGGTACATCTGCAGACGGGCAAGGTGCTGGTGGAAGCTATAGTCGGACTGGATGCCATCCCCCGTAGTAATATGGACCTCTCCTATCAATCTGTCGGCACATACCCTGATCAGGCTGTCATTGCCCGTCAGCGCACCATAGTGGAGACCCAGATCGGCGCTCCATACCAGGTTGGCCCCATTCCCCGGCTGCTGCAGACGATATTGCCCCAGGACCTGCAGCGCACCGCTGAGGCGGGCAGCGCTTAGCGTGTCGCGCAATACCACCAGGATATCCCTCATCAGCTGCGGAACGCCGATCTCGTTGTGCCACCAGTTGCTGTTGTGATAGCGCTTTTCGAGCCAGTTATCCAGCGCGCCGTTGATCACCCGCCAGATGGCCTTATCATGAAAATGGCCGGACTGTGGGTCCGACCATTCCAGTGCAAGGGTCCTGATCCTGTCCAGGTGCGCCAGGGGCGACCAGAAGCTGCGCGCCGTGTCACTATAAACGATATCCGACCACTGTCTCACGCTGTCATATCCCGAGACCAGCCGGGCGACCTCCTGTGATCGCAGGACATTGGCGCCGGAGAGCGCTCTTCGATACCTCAAAAGGATCGTATCTGCCTGCGGTCGCGCAACCAGCCTTCCGTCAAGATCATGAGTAATATCCGCCGAAACCGAAACCAGCCGGACCCTCCACTCACCCGCCGGCGACAGGGTCTCCTGGGCAAACAACCGTATGCCGTATCCGATCAATAACATAAAGAGAAAAACAATTCGTTGATTCATTAATAGTCTGTTTATGGGGTCAACAAAGTCAGTTCCCTGCGACGAAAATAATCGATCCATATTTCAAATCCGCAACAACAGGATGGAGATCCTTCGATCGAATACCGGAGTACGAAACATGCATAGATCACCTTACCCGCCAGTCAGTAGTTCTGTTAAAATTCCTTAACAAACAAAAAAACCGAAGATATTTTTCCCTTTATCCGGGTACCTTTGCAGGACCAATATATATTCTAAAAACCAACAATACTTACCCGTGATGAAGACAAGGATGCGCCGGGCCGGTAAATACCTGACAATTCTTATTTTTTTTGCAGCCGTTGCAAATCCCAATTCCACTTTTTCAGCCAAAGCCAATTTTTCAGCCAAAGCCAGTACCTTATCAACTGCCAAACCTACCGCCTCCTTTTCCTATGCCGACTCATCCCGGCTCAATCTCTTGTACGACAGCCTGCAGCTGGCCGACCTCGGTCTTTGCGCCCAGGCATACCATAAAGCTATCACCGGATTCCTCAACCTGGTGGAGGCCGGCTCCGTGCCCAACCCCGGCGTCCTGTCCATCATCGACTTCTCGCTACCCTCTACGCAGAAAAGACTCTTCATCGTGGATACCTATAACGGCAAGCTCCTGTTCAGCTCACTCGTCGCCCACGGACGAAATTCCGGCGGGCTGATGGCTACCCGCTTTTCCAACCGGCGCAACAGCCTGATGAGCAGCCTCGGGTTTTATCTCACGGGTTCAGCCTTCGTAGGACAGCACGGCTACTCGATGCGACTGGAAGGAATAGAAAAAGGATGGAATGACAACGTCTTCAGCCGGGCCATCATCATGCACCCCGCCGGCTATGTCAGCGAAGATCATATCCGCCAGTGGGGTTTTCTCGGCCGCAGCGAGGGATGCCCCGCCATACCCGAACAGGTGGACAGCTCCATCATCGACGCGATCCGCGACGGCAGCTGCCTCTTCATCTACAGCCCCGACAAACGATATCTCCACCAGTCCAGACTGGCCTCTTAAGCCGCAATACCACTTTTGGATATTTTACCCCTCAGCCGTATCACCTGCAGCGTTGCTCCAATAACAAAAAGTAAAAAGCAAATACCCACCAGCTTTTGCACCAGCGGGTCGTCAGGCCCCGAAGCCAGTGGCGCGCTGACCGGAAGACGGGTCGTCGTCTCGGTAACGCCTGGAACAAGATGAAAGAAAAAGGTCATGGAATATAAGACCGTTTCAACATAGGGCGAAACCCTGCCAAATCTCCTTCTCCCTGCAAGCCAGGCGATCCCCAGAACCACCAGGGTGATGATCCCAAGCTCATGCGGCTTTCCAAAACCACCATGGTGAAAGATGCCAAATCCCGTAAGACAGGTGAGGATAGTCGTTATCACATAGGTCCTGCCGACGCCATTCCTGAGAGATATGTCTCCGGTGCGTACAAGGGAGACGATCCCCGAACCAACGGCAATGAGGGAGATCGCCGTATGGATGATGCCTAAGGTAGAAAGAGCTGCCATAAGAAGTTAGTTTTACTAAAGATAGGCATTCCCCCGGGTCCCACGCCGGCCGGGGCTTGTCAACATCATCGCCGGTTGTGTACGGATCATCGTTAATGATCCTGTCATCCGCCCGATCCTATCATCCCCCCGATCCCGTCATCCTCCCGACAGTGAAAAGAATGATTTTCTCCCTACATTGCATTAAATTAAAAATCACTAGCAATGGCAACGAATGCGAAACCTGCGCCCGTCACGGCGCTGTTCCTGGATATCGGAGGCGTTATGCTTACGAATGGCTGGGACAGGAAGTCGAGGGAGGCAGCGGCAAAGAAATTCAACCTGGATCTGGACGAACTGAACGACAGACACCGCATGACCTTCGATACCTATGAGGCCGGCAAGCTCAACCTGGACGAATACCTGAAAAGAGCCGTTTTCTACGAACCCCGAACCTTTACCATCGAAGATTTTCGCGCTTTTATGTACGACCAGTCACAGGCCTACTCCGAGATGATCGACCTGGTCAGGTCGCTGAAGGCCAAATACGGCCTGCGGATCGCCGTCGTCAACAACGAAGGCCGCGAGCTCAACGAACACCGCATCCGGGCATTCAAGCTGTACGAATTCGTGGACTTCTTCATCTCCTCTTGTTTTGTCCATTTCCGTAAGCCGGATGTAGACATCTGGAAGGTCGCTCTCGACATCGCACAGGTACCTCGCGAGAACGTAGTCTACATCGACGACCGCAATATGTTCGTGCAGGTTGCCGAAAGCCTCGGCCTCCGCGGCATCACGCATAGCTACAAGAACGTCGCACAGACCCGGCAGAAACTGGCCGAAATGGGGCTGATCCTCTAGGTTCTTTAACAAAGTTTTTCAAACCAGGATAAGGCTGTTGTCAACCAATAACTTTATCTTGGTTTTATGACTGCCTCCTTACCGGCCTTTAGCCTATCCTTCCTGCTGCTTTCCCTCTCCGCGGTGGGCCAGCAGCCGCTTCCCCCCGCGACCCGGCAGGTGCTTACCGGTAAGATCAAGCGACGCTCTACCAACGAGGTCCTCCCCTCAGTAAGCATCATCAACCGCTCGCAAAAAAAGACCAATATCTCCGATCAGGGCGGTAACTACCGCATCCCCGCCAGGCCTGGTGACACCATCGTCTTCACCTCAGCGGGCTACCGGCCCGATACAGCCCTTGTCAGCGCCTGGATGTTCCAGGAAAAAAACGGCTACCTCGTGGCGATGATACCTAATTTGGTCGAGCTGCCCACCGTACATGTCGACGACGCTGACAATTACAAAAAGGATTCCATAAAAAGAAAGGAAGAATATGCCTGGGTCTATCCTACACACCGTCGTAGGCTCATCGGCAGTGAAACACCCGAATACGGATTTGGGATCATCGTAAGTCCTGTCGACTATTTCTCCGCCAGAGAGACCCAAAAAAGAAGGCTGAGACGAAGGCTCAAACAGGAAGAGATCGACTACTACGTCGACTTCCGTTTCCCACGGGCCTATGTGGCCAGGATCACGGGCCTCACCGGCGACTCGCTGCAAACATTCATGTACCGCTACCGCCCCTCCTATAAGTACTGCCGCAACGCCTCCAACGAGGACATCCTGCTCTACATTAACGAGAAGCTGAAGGAATTTCACGGGAAGGGCTAACTGCCGCCGCCTCGTCCACGGGAACCTCCTCATCCCCAGGCACCCGATTATGCCACCAACTGGCCAGCGACGACCCCGTCGTATTCATCAACGGCCCAAATACGGCCGGCGCCAACCCCACCGTCGCCAGCTTCCCCATCCCCAGTGCCAGACCCGAAGCCATACCCGCATTCTGCATTCCCACCTCCAGGGCGATCGTCCGACAGTCCCGCTCGGGAAAGCCGAACAGCCGCCCTGACCAATAGCCAAGAAAATAACCCGCCGTATTGTGCAGCAAAGTCGCCACCACCAGCAACGCGCCGACCTTGAGCAGGCTGTCCCTGCCCGCCGCCGTGATCACCACGATGATAATGGCGATACCCGCCATAGAGATAATTGGCATCGCCTTATCCAGTCCTTTCCAGCGGCCGCGAACAAGATAGTGGAACAGCAGCCCCGCGACCACCGGAAAGATGACCATCTTCATGATGTCCCAGACCATCCCCTGCCAGTGTACCTCGATAAAACTGCCCGCCAGCAGCCGCATCAGCATCGGCGTCAGAAAAGGAGCCAGCAGCGTGCTGACCGTCGTGACACTGACAGACAAGGCCAGGTTGGCCCTCGCGAGAAAGGACATGACATTGGATGCAAGCCCGCTGGGACAGCATCCCACCAGGATGATGCCGGCGGCTATCTCGGGCGGGAAGCCAAACAGCCGCGCCAGCCCAAAACCCACCAGCGGCATGATGCTGTAGTGACAGATGACGCCGATGATAACGCCCCTGGGCATACGCAGCACCTGCGCAAAGTCCTTCAGGCTCAGCTCAGTCCCCATCCCGAACATGATGACCTGTAGCAAGGGCACGATCAGCCCCGATAGCTTGAACCCGCCTACGGTCACAAAATACTGCGGATAGTACATCGCCAGGCTCACCACGGCGAGGATCGTCACGGTAAAAACAAACCCTTTCAGAAAAGGCTGTCCCCTGAATCCGAGGGCCACGCTCGCAAAAAATATCATCAAACACCACCCCGCCCACGGAACCCCTATAATAGCAACGACGATATACAGGACCAGAAAAGCCAGGGCCAGAAAATAGAACAGCGTGCTTCTTCGCATATGCAAACAATTTTAGCTCCACAGCCGGTCCCAGGACCTCACATTATCCCATTCCGGCGTAGGTCCAAAATAGTTCTTATTTTCCGGATCCAGATGCTTTTTCAGCATTTCGTCGTTCAATTCAACCCCCAGGCCCGGCGTATCCGGCACATTGGCGAATCCCTTCTCGAACAGCGGCTTCCCATCCTTCGTCCGGACAAAATCGGTCCAGTACGGCAGGTCCAGCGAATGGTGCTCCAGCGCCACGAAGTTCTGCGTAGCAGCAGCACAGTGCACGTTGGCCATAAAGCTGACGGGCAGACCCGCAAAATGCATGGCCATCGCCACCCCCTTCTCCTCGGCATAGTCCCCGATCTTCTTGGTCTCCAGCAGCCCTCCCGAGGTGGCCAGGTCCGGATGGACCAGGTCCGTAGCATGATTGTCGATGAGCTTGATGAACTCTTCCTTCAGATAGATATCCTCCCCTGTATTGGTGGGCGTCTCGATACTGCGGGTGATCTCCTTCCACTCGTCCGTATACTGCCAGGGGATCAGATCTTCCAGCCAGGCCAGACGATATTTCTCCAGCCCCCGCCCGAGGCGGATGGCATTGTTCATATCAAAGTGACCATAATGGTCCGAAGCCAACGGCACATCATAGCCGATGACATCCCTTACCTGTGCCACATACTTGGCCATCTCTTCTATTCCTTTATCGGTCACCTGTATCTGGGTAAAGGGATGCTTCGTCGCGCCATAGGTCATCGGCGCCATATTCCACTGCCTTTGCACATCCCAGTAGTTGGAGTTGACGATGGTCCCCGGTATTTTCCGGATCATCTCGATACCCAGGTCCATCTTTAAAAAGGTAAAACCCTTCCCTTCTAATCTATCCTTCAGCTTCGCCGTAAATACCTGCGGGTCCTCTTCTTCCGGTGTATCGGCATAGAGCCGTACCTTATCCCGGTATTTGCCTCCCAGCAGCTGATAGCAGGGAACATTATACGCCTTGCCCGCCAGGTCCCAGAGCGCCATCTCGACCGCGCACACACCCCCTCCCTGCCGGCCGTGAAAACCGAATTGCTTTATCCGCTTGAACAACATTTCCACACTACACGGGTTCATCCCCACGATGCGGCTCTTCAGGAACAGCGCATAGCGCCAGTCTGCACCGTCACGCACTTCCCCCAGCCCATAGATACCCTGGTTGGTGTCGATACGGATGATGGTGCAGCGACCCGTGGTGTTAATAGCGGTGGCATAACGCATGTCGGTGATCTTAAGGTCCGAAGGACTCGAATACCGGTTGACATTCGAGGCGCTGTGCGCAAAGGTCTCTTCTATGCCGGCAAAAAAAAGCCCGCTCAGCGAGAGTCCGCCCAACGTAGTTTTTTTAAGAAAGCTACGCCGGCCGCTGGTCTCGACCTTTTCTTCAGGGACAGGCTCTTCCAGCCCGAATTTCTCCAGGAATTTTTTTGATGGGTTCATATGTATACTGTTTTTTAAATAGAATAGGCGATCTTACCAGGTCCTGCTTTTCATATAGTCGTCCAGCTCCTTCCTGCTCATCGGCAGCTTGTCCGGATGCTCGTCCAGCCAGTGCAGAAAATCTTTTTTTATCTCGTCGCTCCACTGCGAATCTATCTGCCCGGCCAGGTATTTCTTCTCGCGCAGACGCTGGTGCCCAAATTCATCCCGCAGCTCGATAAACTCGGAAGTGATGACCACCGTATCGAGCAGCTGTGCCGGTATAAAGACGACGCCATATCGGTTGGCAAGCACCGCGTCCCCCGGCATCACGATCGCCCTGCCGATGCGGATCGGCGTATTGATAGCCGTCAGCATCATCTGCTGGATATAAGAAGGGTCCACCCCCTTGACCCAGCCATTAAAACCATTGATCTCGCTGAGGCCCGCCTCGTCGCGGACGCTGCCATAAAAGATCACCCCGCGGTGCGACCGCGAATAGATGGCGTTGCCCAAGTTATCCCCGATCAGCGTCCCGTCGGCCATCTTCAGATAGCTGTCAGCGACATAGACGTCCCCTTCCGTGAGCACGTCGATCGGCCAGGAATTGGTGCCGCCCTGCTGATTGCGACCCTCCTCCTTACCCTGCTCTTTGATGACGGCGGCAAGATCAGGACGCAGGGGCATGTATTGAGCGGTAACGACGCGGCCGGTCATGCTCCCGCTGTCGGGATGGATGACGTGCCAGTCGCCTTCAAATTGATTTTGATAGCCGTGGTTGCGGAGCACACCCCAGACGTCTTCCAGCGAGAGCTTCTTCAGACGTTCCAGCAGGTTATCCGAAACCTTCGGACGCCCGTCCGGCGAACGTTCGCCTTTCCAACCCGGAGTAAGGGCTTTAAGCATCTCCGGAGAAGAGCCCACGCGCTGGGCAGAGCAATAAAAACTAACAATAAGCAGTAGAGGCAGAAACATTTTTTGGATCATGATTTCCGTATTTAAAACTCATTTTTAATGCTCTCGTACAACCGCCCAAACTTCCCTACCTTCTCCTTGTAGACCGTATGATTTTCCGCATCCGGATGAAAGACGGCCAGCGCCTCCCGGCGAAAGGAAGGGACCAGCCCCATCGCCTCCATCCCGATGACCACTGCCCCCAGCGCCGCACTTTCCTCTTCGCCAAAGGTTAGCACCTTCACGTTGAATACGTCCGCCAGCATCTGAACCCACAGCGGGCTCCGCGCAAATCCACCGGTGGCGTGCAGCTCCGTGACCGTGTTCTGCTCTGCCAGTATCCGTCCGATGCTGTATACGGCATAGACGACACCCTCCATCGCCGCCCGGACCAGATGCGCCTTTGTATGGCGGATATCCAGCCCGAAATAGAGCCCCCTGGCCCTTGAGTTCCAGACGGGCGCTCTCTCGCCTAAAATATACGGAATAAAGACCAGATCATCAGAACCGGGTGGCACGGTTCCCGCCAGCTGGAAAAGCCGGCCATAATTCTCCTCTGTCTGCAGCAGGGTCTCTTTAAGCCATTGCAGCACCACCGCCCCGTTGTTGCTGGCTCCCCCGCTGATATAGTCGTTGTCTTTTACATGATAACGGAAGGTCCGCATGTCCTTGTCCACGCCGGTCCCCGAGAGGATCATCCTCGCCGCTCCGCTGGTGCCGATCGTGACGGCCATGACATGGCCTCCACAGGCGCCCGTTGCAAGATTGGCCGCAGCCCCGTCGCTGCAGCCAATGACAATAGGTATCCCGGCGGGAAGAGACAAGGGATGATCCTCGCCTCCTCCTCCGGGTTCATAAGTGATGGTGTGCCGGGGCGAGACCACCCGGGCTAGTTTTGAACGGTCAACTGAAATATGTCTCAGGATGTCCTCATCCCAATCCAGTGTTTTGCTGTTGAGCAGACCCGTCGCCGATGCTATGCTGCTGTCGACAGGCCGCTGGCCAAAAAGCCGGCCGAATACGTATTCTTTTATGCCGATAAAGGCCGCGGCACGGGCGAACAGCCCCGGTTCTTCCCTGCGCAGCCAGATCAGCTTGCACAAAGGGGTCATCGCATGGATGGGCACGCCCGTAGCCGTATAAAGATCCTTCCCGATACCGTTGCCGGCCAGCTCCTCGGCAATGGAAGCCGCCCGGTTGTCCGCATAGATGATACAGGGCGTCAACGGACGGAGCCCCTCATCGACCGCCAGCAGACTATGCATGGCCGAGCTGAAGGCCACCATCTCCGGCCTCGCCGGCGAAAGATCCCCCACCACCTCGTTGATGGTCCGGCACACCGCCCGGAGTATCTCCTCAGGGTCCTGCTCGCTCCGGTCGGGATGGGTATGGAACATCGGGTACGAAACCGACCGCTTGAGGATGGACACCCCCTCCCTGCTGAAAGCAACCGCCTTTGCAGATGTAGTGCCAATATCAACTCCCATGTAATAGGTCATTCGTCTGTTATTTGTCCCAGGTCGGTTATTTATCCCAAAATACGTGAATCGCCATATTGTCCCCGCCCATGTGGCTGACCGCGGCGTTATAGTTGTCCGTATTGACCGAAGCTTCCCGCAACGGATACTGCAGCCGGTGGACAAAGGCGCCCTTTACCGCCGGGTCGGCGCCCGGGTAGGGATTGGGAGCCAGCGACGGATAGCCGCTGCGCCTGAAATTGGCCCAGGCCTCTGTCCCATTGAGGAAAGAGGCGATCCAGTACTGCGTATTTATCTGCTGCAGGGCATTGCCCGCGTCGAAGGGGTTGGCGGCCATATAAGCATCCTGCGACGCCCCGGAGATCGTAGCCGAAGCATCGTATTTCGCCATCTGGTCCATGTGCGCCCGAACCCCGGCAGCATAAAGCGCCGCGGGATCGGCAGCTATCCATCCTCTCTGTGCCGCCTCTGCCAGCAGCAGCTGCGTCTGCGCATAAGTGACGAAGAATTCCGGAATATCTATACGCGCCACCGTACGGCGGTTCAGCTGGGAATATTTCCAGCCGGTGACCGCCTTGCCGGGAAAATTGGGCGCGGTGCTGATCGTCGCTTCATTGTATCCCATCGGCATTCCGATCTGGTCGGCGACGGCGGTATCCTCGGAGCCCGTACCGCTGAGCCCCAGTGCGCCACCCGGATTGTTATACTTTACGGCAATAACGCCCAGGCGAGGGTCGTGCGTTCGCTGCAGCGAGTCCACGAATGGCTTGGCCAGGTAAACGTTGGCTTTCTCCGTCCCCTGAAACCAACCGCCCGTGGGACTGTTAAAAGTGCTGCTGAAGAAGACCACCGCGTTGTCGGCATTCGACTGCATAACCCCGGCCGCATAGGCCGCCGAAACGATCTGCTGTGCCTTCGTCGCATCCAGTTTGCTATAGCGCATCCCTATCCGCACCAACAGGGAATTTCCGAGTTTCTTCCACTGCGCGATATTCCCCTTATAGATGACGTCATTCGCCTCGGTGGCTTTCCCCGCATCCAGCGCACCAACGGCCTGGGTCAGCTCGGTCGTGAGATCCGCATAGATCTCCTGCTGACTATCGTATTTGGGCAGGCTCACCTTCTGCAGGAAACCCTGTCCCGCCTGAGAGTAGGGCACGTCGCCATAAGTGTCTACCAGGATCATGAACACATAGGCTCTCATGATGCGTGCCATATTGTAGAGGTTGCTCCTCGCGGCATTCGCCTTCGTCTGGTTGATGACATCGGCCAACAAAGCCACCGGACCGTTCACCCCGGTGGTACTACCCGTAACTGTGGCGCCATTCCCCGTTCCCTGGAAGAGAAGATCGAAGGTAGTGCTGGCATTGTTGTCGTACTCGACGTTGTGATTGCCGCCTTCGGCGACTCCGGTGAAAGGGTGAACGACTTGCTGGGCAAGCGGCAGCTGGTAGTAAAAGACCGGTATCGCAGCGTTCACTTCGGACGTCGCAAAGAGATAGCCAGGATCGAGCGAGCTGGGCTGTGTCGGATTGGTATTCACATCCACAAAGTTCTTGTCACAGGCTCCGGCGCCCGCGAGCAGCAGCAGCGCGAACACGTATCGGATCGAAAACATTCGTACCATAAATTATTTTTTAGGCGATGTTTAAAATTTGAAGTTCAGGTTGAGCCCGTAGCTTCGGGTAGTCGGCAGCGTATGCGCCTCGATGCCCGGCACGTTGTCCGATGCCGAGACCTGCGCTTCCGGGTCGAGATTGTCCACGTATTTCTTTATCATCAGCACATTGTAGATATTGCCGCTGACAGTGAGCTGACGGATAAAGGTCTTCTTGACAAAAGGCGATAGGTCATACGCGAGCGAGAGCGAACGCCAGCGGATAAAGCTCGCATCGTATACGAACGGCGTAGCGATCGCAGTCGAACGATAGGCCGTATAGAAGGTCTCGGCCGGTACGCTCGTCGAATTGGCCGAACCGTCCTGGTTGACGCCCTGGAAGACGACACCGCCCTCCCTGCCGACCAGCGAAGCCTTGGACAATCCCTCGCGTAAGAAATTCAGGTTGGAATTGGAGAGCATTTTGGCGCCGGCCTTGAAGTCGACCTGTGTAAACAGCCGCCACCTGCCAAGAGTAAACGTATTCTGCCACCCCCCTGTCCATTTGGGAATAGCGCTGCCAAAGGTCTTGAGACTGCCCTGCAGGATGAGGCCGCCGCTGGTGATGATATTCCCCTTCACGTCCCGCTTGTAGTCATACCCGCGCAGCGACGCCAACGGCATCCCGACCTCATGAGAGACGGTGCCAAAGTATTCCCCCGAGCCCACGTCGAATCGCTGCTGTCCCCCCGCCAGGGACAGGACCTTGCTCTCGTTATATGCGGCGTTGACGCCGGTCTCCCAGCTGAAATTTCCCATCTTCACAGGAGTACCCGTGAGCAGCAGCTCGACACCCTGGTTGCGCAGATGTCCGAGATTCACCTTGGTGCCACTGTATCCGCTGGCATTGGAGATGCTGACATTGAGTATCTCGTCATAGGTGTTCTTATTGTACACCGACGCGTCAAAGCTCAGGCGGTTGTTGAAAAGCCTGAACTCGAGCCCCAGCTCGGCCTCTTTTACCTTCAGCGGCTTCAGATCGGGATTGGGGCTGACATTGCTGGGTATATTGCCCAGCGCATAGCTGCCCGTCGGTGTGGTGAACTGGTTGGCATTGACAAAATAGTACAGGGCGTTCGTATACGGGTCCGTATCCCCTCCGACCTCGGCATAGGCAGCCCGCAGCTTGCCGTAGTTCAGCCACGAAGGCAGATGGTTCCCCAACAGTTCGCTCCACACAAAGCTGAGGCTCGCAGAAGGATAGAGATAGTTGTTGGACCTTGGGTTCAGCGTGGAGAACCAGTCGTTGCGCGCGGTGAGGTTTAAGAAGAGGTAGTTGTTGAACGATAGCTCGGCCGCGCCGTACAGCGAATTGACCTCCTTCTTCGTATAATTATAGAAGGGATTCTTGGTCTGCCCGTTGCCGATCGTATAGAGATCGCGTACATAGAAATTGGTGACCGACGTGCCGATATTCGTATAGACCTGCTCCATCTGGTTGCCGCCCAAAGTCACGTCGATACCAAACTTGCCAAAATTATGCTTGCCTCCAACGAGGAAGTCCATATTTCGTTCCCGAAAGGTTGTCTCGTCCTGGTAATAATAGCCGTTAAAGCCGCTGGCCGCCGCGCCGATGCTTCGCGTACCCGTCGGGCGATCATAGTCATAGGGCCTCGTATAATAGTCCTGCCCAAAACGTCCCTGGACATAGAGCCAGTCCGTCAGCTGATAGCGCAAAGCTGCATTGCCGATGATACGGTCGCGGCGAACGTGCTCAAAACGCTGCAGCGTCACCCAGTACGGATTATTTCGGTTCGTGAATCGCGCCAGCGGTTGCTCGTTACCGTTCGCGTCCTTATATTTTGCTTTCAGCCAGGCCACATCGATGCTGTTGGCAAGCGTATAGATCGTCGTATTGGCGTCCATATCCTGGATGCCGATCTGCGGCGGATTGTGGTTGTATTCATTCGAATAGTTGGCATTCAGCTGGAGGCTGAACCTTGGCGTGAACTTGTAGTTCAAACCCAGATTCACGATCTTTTTGTGATAGTCGGAATTGGGCATGATGGCGTTCGCGTCCGTATTGGAGAAGGACAGCCGGAAATAGCCCTTGTCAATGCCTCCGGAAAGTGCGACGGTATTGGTGTAATTGGCTCCCGTACGGTAAAAATCCTTTATCCGGTTCTTGTAGGCCACATAAGGCTTCGTAGTGCCATCGAACTGAGGGGTAGGCTTGCCATCGAACTTCTCGCCGAAGGAAAAGACGCCCGAGCTCTGGGCATCACTGACGCTCTGGGGCCGGATATTGTTCTCCCCCTGCCCGTACTCATACTGAAAATCCGTATAGTCCAGCGCCTGGTCAGCCTGGAAATGCGAACTGACCTCCACACCCAAATTACTGCTGCGCGTTCCCGTACGGGTGGTGATGATGATCGCCCCGTCCTTTGCCCGGAAACCATAAAGGGCAGCCGCAGCCGCGCCCTTTAGTATGGTCATCGACTCGATATCGTCCTGGTTGATGCTCTGCAGCCCATCGCCCTGGTCGGAGGAGCCACCCGTCGGGTTGCCGGTGCCATTGCCATTGGAGAAACCAGCAGAGATGCTGGTGTTATTGATCGGAATACCGTTGACGACGATAAGGGGCGAATTGTCCCCTTTGAAAGAAGACTGTCCGCGGATGCGGATCTTGGTAGAACCACCCGGCCCACCCGAGGGCGGAGAGACGTTCAGACCCGCTACCTTTCCTTCCAGGCTGTTGCCAAAGTTCGTGGTGCGGTTGCTCGTCAGCTGTTCGGTGTTGACGCTGGTGGCCGCGTAGCCAAGCCGCCGGGCCTCCCGTCGGATACCCAGGGCAGTGACCAGCACTTCATTGAGGTTGCGCGCGTCGGCAACAAGCGCGACGTCGATGGAGGCCCTGTCATTTACGGGTATCTCCTGCAGGGCAAACCCGACAGAGCTGATGACCAGCGTGGCGCCCGCCGCCGCATTGATGTGGAAATGACCGAGCGAATCGGTCGTAGCAGCCGCTCTTCCCCCCTTCACCTGTACAGTAGCAGCGACAACAGGCTTACCGGCCGCGTCGGTCACGGTGCCGGTCCTGGTTTGCGCCATACCGTTGATGGTAATAAAAAGGAGGGCAGGCCAAAAAGCCAGTGCAATTCTTTTCATAATGGCAATTGTTTGGAGTTAGCAAATCGTCAGATAACACAAAGAAGATAAATTCCAAACAAAAAAACTTCCAATAAAATCCACCGGTGATTTTTATACATCAAGAATTCTCTAACTTACACTTAAAGACCAAACGAGAAGATTGCTTGAACCCATTTCTCTTACAAAAAGGATTCTCAAAAGAGCTGGACCTTTTTCCTCACATCCTCGAGTTCGGGGTGAAAAAGATCCAGACCATCCGTCTTACTTCCTTCCCCGTCGAAAAAAGCAATTCCTTCAGCATCTATTATATATGGGATGGCCGCTACGACTGGCTCATCGATGACCGTCCCTATATTCTCTATCCGGCCGACCTCGCACTGGTACTGCCCGGTCAACCCTTCGGCAGCCCGCGTGGCACGCTCGACATCGGCAGCTATGGCTGGATATCCCTCGACATCGGCACAGCAGACAGCAGCCTGGGAGCATTCAGCGGCCTGTCACCGACCGAAAGCCGGTCGATACGAAAGATACTTCTGCTGAACAATGTCCCCGTTGCTACCAATCTCAAAGAGACAGGCAAACTTTTCCAGCAGCTGGCGCAGGAGCTGCACCTGCAGGAAATAGGCTACCAGACAAGGACCAACCAGCTGATAGACGCGCTGCTGATCCTCACCGCCCGCCAGCTGATCCACCAAAGCCATTCACAGCGGGACTTCTCCGGCTCTTTTATGAAGCTCGAACAGGAGCTGCGAAAAAACCTCTCCCATCAATGGGCCGTGGAAGAGATGGCAGCCCTGGTCGGCCTGGGCACGACGGCCTTTACAGAAAAAGTAAAAACATATACCGGCTTTTCACCGCTGAACTATCTTATCAATATCCGCATCTCTGAAGCCATCAAGCTCCTCAAACAGACGGAGACCAACCTGACCGATATAGCCCTGGATACCGGTTTCTATTCTTCACAACATTTCTCCACCACCTTTAAGAAGCTCACCGGCTATACGCCGAGCCAGTTTCGAAAGGACAATACCGACTTACCATGAACAGGCAGGACTGCATACTGACCATCGACCTCGGTACGGGCGCCGTACGGATATTCGCCTTTGACCTGCAAGGCATTTTCATCGGCTCCATGAAGGGCTCCTACCCCACTTTTCACCGGGAGCCGGACCAGAGCGAACAGGATCCAGAACAGATCTTTATCACGGTCCTGTATGTCCTGAAAAATCTGCTGAACGAAAGGATCCATCCTTCCGGCTATTGCGTAAACGCCATCTGTTTCAGCGCCGCCATGCACAGCGTGCTGCCGGTCGACAAGAAGGGGAACCCCCTCGGCAACGCCATCACCTGGTCTGACAACCGCGGCAAAAAGGAGGCCCGGCAGCTGAGGAGCTCACCCGAAGGCAAGACCATCTACGACGCGACTGGCACTCCCATCCACCCAATGTCCCCGCTGATAAAGATCACCTGGATGAAGAACGAGGACAAACACCGGTTCCACCTGACGGCGCGCTTCCTCTCCCTGAAAAGCTATATCATCCAGCAGCTGACGGGGGAGACGATCATCGACTACAGCCTCGCCTCCGCCACAGGCCTGTTCAATATCCATTCCTTCC
>Ga0105239_10004788_pt1 | contig 16058 bp, 7 predicted proteins | sample KBSC44metaG_FD_92761 | JGI IMG/M metagenome (GOLD analysis project Ga0105239, IMG submission 92761) | Corn rhizosphere microbial communities from Kellogg Biological Station, Michigan, USA - KBS C4-4 metaG | ecosystem: Host-associated > Plants > Roots > Rhizosphere > Soil | place: Michigan, USA...
ATGAGCGGCGGGCCATCGCAATTTGAATTGTTTGATTACAAACCTAAGCTGGCAACTATGGCCGGACAAAACCTGCCCGACTCAGTTCGAAAAGGACAGCGGCTTACCGGGATGAGCGCTAATCAAAGCTCGTTGCCGGTAGTGCCATCGTTTTATAAGTTTAACCAACACGGGCAAAGTCAAACCTGGATGAGTGAACTGATGCCGCATACAGCACAGGTGGTTGATGATCTGTGTATCGTAAAGTCGGTTTTTTCGGAACAGATTAACCACGACCCGGCAATTACATTTTTTCAAACAGGTAACCAGCTTCCCGGCAGGCCATCTATAGGTTCGTGGTTAAGCTACGGGTTGGGTTCTGATAATAATAATTTGCCAACCTTTATCGTATTGGTTTCTAAAAACGGGCAAAAAGATCAACCATTGTATTCTAGGTTGTGGGGTAACGGATTTCTTCCGTCCAAATTCCAGGGAGTACAGTTTGGCTCGGGAAAGGACCCTGTATTGTTTTTAAATAACCCTGAAGGTTATGATGGGAACGACCGGAAGGAAATGCTGGATTACCTCTCGAAACTTAATAAATTACAAAATGGGGCTTATGGCGATCCAGAGGTTGATGCAAGAATAGCGCAATACGAAATGGCTTACCGGATGCAAACATCAGTGCCTGAAGTAATGAGCACCGCTAACGAGCCAAATGAAGTTTTTGAGATGTATGGTCCTGATAGCCGTGATCCGGGTACCTATGCGGCCAATTGTTTGCTGGCGCGTAAGCTGCTTGAAAAAGATGTAAAGTTCGTTCAGCTTTACCATCAGGGCTGGGATCAGCATAGCAGCTTGCCCAAAGGCATTGCCCAGCAATGTAAAGCTACCGACCAGGCGTCTGCCGCCCTTATCAAAGACTTAAAACAGCGTGGACTACTGGAGGACACCCTGGTAATTTGGGGAGGCGAATTTGGCCGTACAGTATACTCCCAGGGAAAATTGACAGCAAATGATTACGGACGCGACCACCATCCGCGCTGTTTTACCATGTGGATGGCTGGTGCAGGTGTTAAGCCCGGTATCACCTATGGCGAAACTGACGATTTTAGCTATAATATTGTAAAAGATCCGGTGCATGTTCATGATTTTCAGGCAACGCTGTTGCACCTGATGGGGATTGATCATGAACGGCTCACCTATAAATTCCAGGGCAGGCGTTTCCGCCTTACCGATGTGGAAGGGAAAGTTGTAAAAAATATATTAACCTGATAATTTATAAAACCATGGATAACTCGAGAAGAAACTTTATTCGCAATTCTGCTATAGCGTCTGTAGCAGTTGCAGCTACACCTGCGCGAAGCTTTGCTATTTTACATAAAGACAAACAGCCGGACGAGCAAATTATAGGGCAAGGCGGCTTTACCTACAAGGCTGATAAAAACTGGGCAAAAATCAGCGTAAATAATACGCCGCTGGCCAACTGCCACGAAATGGTGCAGGACAGCAAGGGGCGTCTTATTATGCTTGGCGACCATATACACAATAACATCCTGATCTTTGATAAATCGGGGAAGTTAATAGATTACTGGGGAACAGCGTTGCCGGGCGGCCACGGGTTAAGCATCAGCAAAGAAGGGGGTGAGGATTTTTTACTGCTCACCGACTGCGGCTGGGCTGTAGACAAAACAGGTAATGGGTACGGGCAGTCGGGCCAGGTACTAAAAACCACCCTTGATGGTAAGCTGATATTTGCTATTGGCCACCCCCGTACCATTGGTATTTATAAGGATGATGAACCATTTAAGCCAACCGAAACCGCTGTAGCACCTAATGGCGATATATATGTAGCTGACGGGTATGGCTCAGATTACATTATCCATTACAACAGTAAAGGGCAATATATTCGTCATTTTGGCGGGCACCACAATGCCAATAAAGATCATAATTTGATTAATGCACACGGTGTATCCGTTGATACCCGCGACGCAAATAATCCAACGCTGATTTGCACTTCGCGTGAGGAAAATTGTTTCAAGGTATTTACGCTTGATGGCAAATTTATTAAGCGTATTGATATGCCTGGTATGTACGTTTGCCGTGCAGTTATCAACGGGCCAAATGTTTATGCCGGTGTATGCTGGTCGAAAGATGCAACCGGAAAACGCTTTGACTATTCGGGTTTTGTAACGATTTTGGATGCGGATAACAAAGTGATATCAAATCCCGGTGGTGCTGCACCTGTTTACAAAAACGGCGTTTTACAGCAAACATTGCAAGCCGCAAATCCAGTTTTTTATCACGGTCATGATGTTTGCGTCGATGAAGACAAAAACATGTATGTATGCCAATGGAATGCCTATCATACAGCCCCGGTAAAATTAACGCGTGTATGATTTTTTTGAATATCAGCACGTTTTCGGGCCATTTGCATCCGCTTATTGTGCACTTGCCAATAGGGTTTATATTATTGGCTGCAGTTTTTAACATTTTATCGTATTCAAAAAAATACGAAAATTTAAAATCTGCGGTGCCAGTGGCCTTGTTAATGGGTTTTATATCGGCTGTTTTGGCCTGTGTTTTTGGATATGTACTCTCCACGTCGGGCGATTATGATCAAAATGTGTTAAGGCACCATGAGTTTTCGGGGATCACCCTTGCCATCATCTCGGGGATATTGTATTTCGTAGCAACTGATCGTTCGGGAAAAATGGCTTTCATCCCGGGTAAATTATTTTCGATAATCCTGGTAGGCCTTGTTGTGCTGATGAGTTATAGCGGGCACCAGGGTGCTAGCCTTACACATGGCAACGATTACCTGACTATGCAAACCTTAACTAGGAAGGTACGTGACAGGCCAACCAGCGTTGATAGCGCCATGATATTTGAAGACGTTGTACAGCCCATCCTGCAAAATAAATGCTCGCAATGCCACCGCGACGGAAAGTTAAAAGGGAATTTATCTGTTGAATCGCTGCAAACTCTTTGTAAAGGAGGTAAAAGCGGTCCAGCAATAGTTCCGGGAAAACTAAATGAAAGTGAATTGTATAAACGGATAACGCTTGATCCGGATAATAAGGATTTTATGCCTAAGGATGGTAAAACGCCGCTTACTAAATCCGAGGTGAAAATTATAAAATGGTGGATAGAAAATGGCAACGCAATTGGCGGCAAAAGAATTGCAGATCTCAAAAAAATAAATGCGATAAAACCGGAGCTGGCAACATACCTGGGAATTGGCGGTGTCACATCATCAGCGCCAGACGAGCACGCGTTTACCCAGGTAATTAACCCGGATATTCCTGTAGTTACCGATACATCGCTGATCGGTCAGTTAAGAAAAAAAGGGTTGATGGTAAGGGTCATGCTCAGAAAACCACTGATGCTTGATGTAACACTCCCCGCCGGTCCGGGGATAAAAGCGATGGAATTTAAGAATGACGTTATGCCCTTTGCCAAAAATATTATCTGGCTAAACATATCGGGTAACAACTTTACCGACGGTGACCTTTCATTTTTGAAGCTGTTTACAAACGTTGAAAAATTGAGACTCGAAAAAAACCCATTGACTGACCAGGTAAGCAATAATCTCGTAGCATTGAAACACCTGGAAGCCGTTAATTTAAATGAAACAAGAATAACGGATGCTGCTGTTATCAATTTGAAAAAGAACCCCGCCATTAAAAGAATTTATACCTGGGGTACAGGTGTCAGGCAGGTAAATTGATTTTTGACAAATCATCGGATTCTCCAGGCCCACGAAATCCTAAAATGTAGCGTACATGGCGATCCTTAAGAGTGTAATCGATCTACTGATTATCTATATGGTATTTATTTATAAGGTTGAGTAATACGCCGTTTGTCCATCCGAAGCCATCCTGCAAAGGGTATTCGCCGCCGCCGGCTTTTATGTCGGTGTCGATGACGTTATATTTTTCCATCAGCTTACCCGTGCTTTCAAACACCCGCATATTCGTGCCTATCCAGCTTTGAGCTATTGACTGGGCAAGGCCGGTTTGGTTATATTTATTTAAACCATCAATTGCTATATACTGTAACGGCGCCCAGGCATTGGGGCTATCCCATTGCTGGCCCGAACGGTTGCCTGTGGTAACCAGGCCCCCTGTTTTAAAAAAATCTGCCTTTAACCCGGTGGCTACTTTTATTGCTTGTTTGGCATCGGCCAGGCTAAATTCAAGCGGATAAACGCCGGCCAGCGTGCGGAAAGCGGTGGTATGCTTTAGTTTAAAATTGTAATCCATAAACCAGCTTTCTTTCTCGCTCCAGCAATATTTTTGAATCGCATTTTTGCGCGACGCTGCTTTTGCAAGATAAACCTGTTGTTTGGCTACGTTGCCTTGTAACAGGTATGACTGAGCTATAGTAGTTTCTAAGTGATACAACAGGCAGTTAAGATCAACGGGGATAATTTCAGTGGTTTTGATAGTGCTCAGTTTACCGGTAGTATCCATCCAGCGGGTGCTGAAGTCCCAGCCCGATTCGGCGGCTGCCCGGATGTTGCGGTAAAAATCGCCAGGCTTTTGCGTGGTTTCTTTAGCAGCGTCAATATCCTTTTTGTATGATTCTTCGCGGGGCCTGTCCGACTCATCCCAATAGCGATTTAAAATTTCGCCGTCATCCATTCTTACACTGTTGCGGTACGCCTGCCCGGGCTTAAGGGTTTCGGCACCTTTCATCCAGAACTCATATTCTTTTAATAATTCGGGCTGATAGGTAATCAGTGTTTTTTCGCCCTCATCTTTCGCCAGTAAATCCAGCATCATCGAAAAAAATGGTGGCTGCGAACGGGTAAGGTAATACGTACGGTTCCCGTTTGGTATAAAGCCAAATTTGTCAATCATGTAAGCGAAATTGTTAATGATGTTTTTTATGATAAGGGTTTTGTGGCTTTCCTGCAGGCCAAGCATAGTAAAATATGAGTCCCAGTAATAGGTTTCCCTGAAACGGCCGCCGGGTACTATAAAATCGTTTGGAAGCGGGATTAATGACGAGTATTTTGATACGGTATCGTGTTTGCGATAAAGCACCTGCCACAGCGTATCAATGTGCTTGCGTATGCCGGCAGATACATCGCTTTTAAAAACATTGCCGTTGGCCAGGGGAACATTGAAATTTGCCAAAACAAACTTTTTAAGGTCGAACCCAGGCTTGTCTTTTTGGCTGTTATAGTACTTAATTATAAGCGAGGGCTCAATAAGAGGGTTGGCATCGACAAAAGTTTTATTGTCGGGAAATATATCAGAAAGCTGAACTGCTTCAAACAGGCCCGGGAACATTTGTCTGGGAGTTTGGATTTGCGAAAACGCTGTAATTGAAGAAAACGCAAATAAAAAAGCTAATAATGTTTTTTTGAAAGATGCCATGTTATAATAAAGGTTATATGAATTGGGATTGATCCTGGCAGCAGGCGTTGCGTTGCAAAATATTTGCAAGTTAAAATAATATTTCAACACTATCGTACTTAAATTCAAATGGTTACATACACGCAAAGCGTTCCACTTTTACACATGGAACACCCGGAACGCTGTGAAACATTCTGATTATCAAGTGTTTGTTATTTTCAAGCAAATTTACTTTTTTTATCTTCCGAACACCCGTGATTTCCTGACCAGCAATCAGGGCGTCTGTTAAAACAGGAAGGATAGTCGAATATAAATGTTAAATCTTTCATTGAATAATCGCAGATATTTAATATGTTGCGATTAATCCCAATTGTTGTTTATGAGAGCCTTTTTATTGCTTATACTTTTTATCCCGGTAAGCTGTTTTGCCAATAGTTCTGATAAAACAGATAGTCTTATAAAAGTTTTGAAAACCGAGCTCGGTAAATCAGATGAATACCTGGCAAAGAAGGAATTACACATTAAAAAGCTAAAAGAAAGTGAAAGTAAAATAAACAAAGATGATTACCAGGCCCAGTTTACTTTGGCCAACTGGCTGTATGACGAATATAAATCGTACCAGTTTGATTCTGCTTATGTATACGTTAACAAAATGATTAACATTAGTAAGCGACTAAACTACAAACCTAAGGAGTATTATAGTGAAGTGAAGTTAAGTTTTATCCTGCTTTCCTCGGGACTGTTTAACGAAACATTCAGGGTGCTTGGTAAGGTTGACGTTAGTAAACTGGAAGATTCTGTAAAATCAGAGTATTACTTTTTAATGGGACGGAGCTATTATGACCTGGCGTATTATAACAATGATAAATATTTTAGCCCCTCATATATTAAAGCGGGAAACCAGTATCTCGATTCGGCAATATATTTTGCAGGAGATAATGCTACAGCTAAAACCTATTACACCGGCTTACAAAAGTTGCAGGAAGGCGAGTTTGAGCAAGGGGCTTATGCCTTTCAAAAACTATTGAGAAAAAGTTCCCCAATTTCCATGCACCTACGGGCGATGGTAACCTGTTCGCTGGGGGAAATTTACATTAAAAGCGACCAGCAACAGGAGGGGTTGAATATGACTATTGAATCAGCAATTGCTGATGTACGATCCTCAACCCGCGAAACAGTGGCCCTTTACACACTGGCGGGGCTTTTATACAAGCAGGGGAGCATTGAAGATGCTTATCAGTTTATAAAACTGGCAAAAGCAGATGCGGATTTCTATGGTGCGCGGCAGCGAAAAATACAGATAGGATCGATACTGCCGTTGATTGCGGCAGAAGAGATAAACAACTCCGAACATCAAAAAAACAGGATACTTATTTACCTGTTAATTATTACTTCGTTAGCAATTCTGGTAGTTATTTTCCTTGTATTGATGTTTAACCAGCTTAATAAGGTAAAAGCAAAGGAGAAGATTATCGAGGATAAAAATGTTCAGCTGGAATATATCAACGACAAACTGCTGGAAGACGCTAATATTAAGGAAGAGTATATTGGACAGTTTTTTAAAGAGATATCAGGTTATATCTTAAAGCTCGAGAAACTAAAAATGACGGTTGGAACAAAACTGTCTATGAAGAAGTACGACGATATAAATGAGCTCATCAATAAAATAGATATAAAAAACGAACGGGCGTCTCTGTATTACAGTTTTGACCATATCTTCATTAAAATATTTCCAAATTTCATCTTCGCCTTTAATTCGCTTTTTGAAAAAAAGGATCAATCCTGGCCGCACGAAAACGAGTTATTGAATACCGACCTTAGGATTTATGCCCTTATCCGTATTGGAATTAACGACGACGATACGATCGCCAAAATCCTGGAATATTCTGTAAATACTATTTACGTTTACAAAATGAGGATAAAAGCAAGGGCAATAGACCACGAAAATTTTGATAAACAAATTATGGCTATTAAGGCGTTTGATTTTGACAAACAAGCCTAAAAGGGGTAAAAAAGTATTCCCTTTTGCTAATAATTGATATTTAAACGGCGATATAAGGGTAAAAAATGATTATATTTTTCGATCATTATTAAACATTAATTGATTGATTATCAATAAATTAATGTTTAAATTTTTTATATAAAATTATAAAATCTTTAAAATCGCCCCTCCGGACAGGCTGCAACACCGATTGCTCTATTTTTACCAATCCACAATCGCTAATATTGTAATACGAAAGTTACAGCTTTTGTGAAGACCAATTTAACCAGGCTTACTGAACTTTTCCGAGGATTGTCATTTTAGGCTAATTGTTTTTTGTTTAGATAAAATATTCAGAATTTAATTAACCTGTGCGCAATTTCGGGCAATTGATGCATCTTTAATAGAACCTTAAAAACCAATGAATATAAAACCAATTTCAAACAATTTAAACAACTTAAACTATGCAATTTAAACGTTTACTCAGTTTAAGCTTCTTTGCAGTTTTTTGCTTTTTTACTCAGTCATTATTGGCTCAGAACAAAGTAATTACAGGTAAAGTAACTGACAGCAAAGATGGCACCACACTAATTGGCGTTGCCGTTAAAGTAGGGCCAACCGGCGGAGGCCTAACCGACACTAATGGTGATTATTCTGTTTCTGTACCGGCCGGCGTAACTTCCCTGGTATTCAGCTACACAGGTTATTCCCCACAAACCGTTGCTATTAATGGCAGGTCGGTAATTAATGTAACGTTAACCGCTGATACCAGGACACTAAATGAAGTGGTAGTGGTTGGTTACGGTACTCAAAGAGTTAAGGACGCAACTGGCTCTGTTGCTTCGTTGGGTTCAAGAGACTTTAACAAGGGGCTGATTGCGACGCCAGACCAATTACTGGCGGGCCGTATAGCAGGTGTTACAGTAACGCCTTCGAGCGGTGAGCCAGGTAGCGGTGCGTCGATAAATATACGGGGAACCGGCTCAATAAGGGCAGGTAACGATCCGCTGTATGTAATAGACGGTGTTCCGATTTCTAACGACTCGTATTCAGGCTCGAGCCCTACTATGGTTGCCGGGTCTTCTTCGCCAAGGAATCCGCTGGAATTTATTAACCCTGCAGATATTGAGAATATTTCGATATTAAAAGATGCATCTGCTTCGGCAATATATGGTTCACGCGGTGCCAACGGTGTAGTTTTGATAACTACACGCAAAGGAAGGAAAGGCCAGGGAATCCAATTCTCTGAAAATACCACTTTTGCTTCAACCGCAAGCCGTTATAAACTGTTGGACGGCCCTACGTTCTTAAGGGCAGTTGCCGCTACGGGCGCCAATGCTGATGCGATAAATAAGGGTGCAAACGTAAACTACCAAGACCAAATATTCCGCAGTTCGGTTTCACAAAACGCGACTTTAGGATTCGGCGGCGCCAAGGATAAGTTTACCTACCGTGCCTCGTTTAGTTATGACGACCAGCAAGGGGTAGTTAAAACTTCGGGATTAAAACGTTTAACAGGCCGCATCAATGCATCGCAATATTTGTTTAAAGATGTTGTAAAACTCGACTTGAATTATTTGCAGTCGAATGTTAAAGATCAGTTTGCGCCTATTACCAATAATGCGGGTTTTACCGGAAGTTTAATTGGTGCTACACTTGGCTTAAACCCAACTTATCCGATTAAAAATGCCGATGGTACTTATTTTTTCGATGGAACTGCTCTCAACCCTGTTGCGATGCTTAACCTGACAGACGACCGCGACAATGTGAACCGGAGCCTGGCGAACATAGCTGCAACAATAAAAATAACTAAAGATTTGAGTTACCGTGGTACTTTTGGTAATGATTATGCTTTATCAAAAAGGACTACCTATTACGACCCGCTTATCCCTGGTTACACCAGCGGTGGTAATATAAGAGGCCAAAGCACACCATCTATTTCGGGTATCGGGCAAGCTTCTTTACAGCAGGTTAAACTTACAAACCAAATTGTCGAACATACGCTAACCTATGATAAAAAATGGTCTGACAACAGTCAGTTAACCGTTTTGGGAGGTTACTCATACCAGGTATTTAAGAATTTTGGTTTTAATGACGTAAGGTTTCAGACTTCAACACCTAATGTGCTTGTAAAAAACCTTAACGATTTTAAAACCCGCTTCCCTATTTTTGGCGACTCTACAAAATCTGAGTTGCAATCATACTATGGCAGGATATTTTATTCCTACAAAGACAAATATTTAGTTACAGCAACTGTACGTACAGACGGTTCATCAAAATTTGGTGCCAATCATAAATACGCAACCTTCCCTGCTTTAGCTGTTAAGTGGAAGATAATGAATGAAGACTTTGCGCCGAAAGGGATATTTGATGATTTGGGCTTGCGGTTAAACTACGGTAAAACCGGTAACCAGGAGTTCCCTGCTTATCAGTCGCTTTCCGTATTCCAGCAGCAACTTGGAGGAGGCAGCAACCAACTTTATGCTCCAAACCCCGATTTGAAATGGGAAACTACTACCCAATACGGAGCTGGTATTGATTTTGCGATCCTAAAGGGAAGAGTGACAGGAACAGTTGACTACTTTAACAAAAGCACGAAAGACCTATTGTTTCTGAACGTATTTGCCCAACCAGCCCCGGCACCAAGCCAATGGATTAACTTACCGGGAAATGTTATTAATAAAGGTTTAGAGCTCGGTTTAAATATATCGGCTGTGCAAGGCCCTAAATTTAACTGGGACATTAATTATAACATGACCTTCCTTAAAAATACCGTAGAGAATTTTGCCAGTCGTGTGGTAATTACCGGTGCAATTAGTGGCCAGGGTTTATCGGGTGCTTACTCACAGGTAATACAAAACGGTTATCCGCTGTTTACCTTTAAAGTATCGCAATACGATGGCCTCGACGCGGAAGGTTTTGCAAAATATCCCAATGGTATTGATGGCCAGACTTTACAGGGAAGCGCGCTTCCTAAATTTACAGCCAGCTTAACAAATAATTTCAGCTACGGACCATGGAGCTTAAGCGTATTCGTAAATGCTGTAACAGGCTTTTATGTATATGACAATACTGCTAATGCATATTTCTACAGAGGCAGTTTGCTAACAGGTCACAATGTAACTTCTGATGTTGCCTTTACTAATGAAAACGTACTTAACTCTGGGCAGGTTTCGACCCGCTGGCTTGAAAAAGGTGATTTCGTACGTATTTCAAACGCAACGCTTGGTTACACAGTGGGTTTAAAAAATGGCAAAACCATCAAATCGCTGCGATTTAGTTTAAGTGGCCAGAATTTAGCCCTTTTTACAGGGTATAAAGGACTTGACCCGGAAATTAACGTTAACAAAGACATAAACAGTGTTCCATCGAGGGGGATAGATTACACAGGCTATCCGAAAGCAAGGACAATCACATTTGGGATAAACGCTGGATTTTAAAAATATAGATATGAAAAAATTAACAGTAAAAATTGGAACGACATGCATGGCTGTGTTTTTAATTACATCCATGAGTTGCACAAAGCTGAACGAAACGGTTTACGGATCGAAAACCGTAAGGACAGGGAACGGTTCTGTATCTGATCTTGCCGGGGTTTACAACCAACTGAACGGACAGACAAACCAGGCAAATACATATGCTTTACAGGAGCATCCAACAGATGAGATGATGGGCCCCACCCGCGGGACCGACTGGGGAGATTTTGGAACATGGCGTAAACTGCATACCCACTCCTGGGATCAGTTTCACCAGCAGATCAGCGATACCTGGGATGAACTAAACACTGGGGTTTATCGTGCCACACAGGTTATTACAGCTTCAGGGGCATCTAACCAGGTGAAAGCCGAAGCCAGCTTTTTAAGGGCATATTTTATGTTCCAGGTAGTCGATCTTTTTGGCCAGGCGCCATTCAGGGATCCGGCTGGAGCATCGGATGCTAACCCTTCGGTTTTTAGCCGCAGTGCAGCTACCGATTTTATAATTAAAGACCTTGAGTTTGCAGAAGCCAATCTTACCACAGCACCCGACATTGGCCATGCCAGCAAAGCAGCCGCCGATGCGCTTTTAGCTAAGGTTTACCTGAACAAAGCAGTTTACACAGCCTCAACGGTTGGTGGGCCATTTACATTTACGCCTGCCGATATGAGCAAAGTAATTGAATATTCAAATAAAGTTATCAGCAGTGGCGACTACCAGCTAACCGCGCCAGGTAAATATTTCACCAACTTTTCGTGGGATAACACAACCTTGAGCCATGAGATAATATTTGGCCGCGTTAATACTGCCACAAACGCACCTGCTAACACACACAACAGGTGGAGAATGACCATGCACTATAACCAAAGCCCAAGCAGCTGGAACGGTTTTACAACACTGTCGGATTTTTACGGCAGCTTTGAACCAACTGATGAGCGCCTTGGTGGAAATTATCCGGGCATGACCGATTTGAACGGATTGAAAACAGGATTTCTTATAGGCCAGCAATACGGTCCCGGAAATGTAGCGCTTAAGCAGCGTGGTGGCCAGCCACTCATTTTTACTCCGAAAGTTGATTTGAACTATTCAACTGAAGCACAGGGTATTAGGGTTATTAAATACTTACCACACCCTGCCGCTGATGGATCAGTAAACGATGATAATGCTACAAACGCCTATGTATTGCTTCGCTACAGCGATGTGCTGTTAATGAAAGCAGAAGCTATTATGAGAGGTGGCAATGATCCATTGGGTCAAACACCATTAGCAATTGTAAACGCTTTAAGGACAGACCGTGGAGCTTCAGCCTTAACCGCCGTTGACGCCACAGCCATGCTTGCCGAAAGAGGCCGCGAGCTTTATTGGGAAGGCTGGAGAAGAAATGACCAGATCAGATTTGGTAAATTCAATGACCCTGTTGACCAGCGACCAGCAAAAAGCGCTGCGTTCAGAACGGTTTACCCGATCCCGCAGCGTGCTGTGGATTCAAATCCTAACCTGAAGCAAAATACTGGTTATTAATATATTGAGAAAAGTTGATTGAAGTGAGCGTAGCGAAATTTATTTCGCTACGTTTGTTTTTTCCCCCGGTTATGCCAAATAAAAATTTGCCGTTTTTAATTATTCTTTTTGCTGCCTTAGTTTCATGCCATACTGATAAAAAGCCAACCTTATTCACTTTGCAAAACAATGCTGACATTGGCATAAACTTTATTAATGAACTTAACGACCAGGGTCGCACCAACGTTTTTGTATTTAGAAACTACTATAATGGCGGCGGCGTCGCTATTGGCGATTTAAATAACGATGGGCTGAACGATGTTTTTATGACATCGAACCTGGGCACTAACAAACTTTATATCAACAAAGGCAACTGGAAGTTTGATGATGTTACCGAAAAGGCTGGCGTAAAAGGCACAAAATACTGGAGTACAGGTGCAACCATGGTTGATATAAATGGCGACGGCTGGCTCGATATTTACGTTTGCCACAGCGGCAACGGTCCCGACAAATCGCGCGGTAACGAATTGTTTATTAACCAGCACGACGGCACGTTTAAAGAAGAAGCTGAAAAATATGGCCTGGCCGACAATGGACTATCGACCCAGGCCATATTTTTTGACTATGACAACGACGGTGACCTGGATTGTTTTGTACTCAACAATTCATTCAGACCTATTGCTACGTTTGATTTTACCAAAAACCTGAGAACGGTAATTGACAAATTAGGAGGCGCACGCCTTTACCGGAATGACAATGGCCATTTTACAAATGTTACCAAAGAAGCAGGCATATACTCAAGTGATATAGGTTTCGGGCTTGGCGTTTCGGTGGTTGATATTAACCAGGACGGCTACCCTGATATTTATGTTTCGAACGATTTTTTTGAACGCGATTACTTATACATCAACCAAAAGAACGGCACATTTAAGGAAGAGATACAGGACGAAACAGGACACCTTAGCCTGGCCTCGATGGGGTCGGACATAGCTGACATTAACAACGATGGCCAGTACGACATCTTTACAACTGAAATGCTGCCCGAAGGCGATAAACGCCTTAAAAAGATGACGGCCTTCGAATCGTATGACGAACAAAAGTTGAAACAGCGCGACGGCTACTTTAACCAGTATACCCAGAATTGCCTGCAGCTGAATAATGGGGATAACACTTTTTCAGAAATTGCTTTTCACAGCGGGATAGCAGCTACTGACTGGAGCTGGGGCGCGCTGATGTTCGATATGAATAATGACGGTTGGAAAGATATTTTTGTATGCAACGGCATTTACAAGGACCTAACCGATCAGGACTATATCGAGTTCTTATCGAATAAAGACAATATGAACAAGGTTAGGGATAAAAAGAAGTTTGACTTTGCGGATTTTACCAAAAGGATGACATCGACACCCTTGCCAAACTATGCATTTTTAAATAACCGCGACCTGACATTTTCAAATAAAGCTGAGGATTTTGGCCTGGCCACACCATCGTTCAGCAACGGCGCGGCTTATGCGGATTTGGATAATGATGGCGACAACGACCTCGTGATTAATAATGTAAATATGCCGTCGTTTATTTACAAAAACAATTCCGATGCGAAGTTGCACCATTTCATTCAAATAAAACTACAGGGCGAAGGGTTAAACAGGTTTGGAATTGGCACTACAATTAAAGTATTTAATAAAAACACCTCACAAATATATTATAACCAGCCAACGCGCGGATTTCAAAGCTGCACATCGCCGAATTTAATTACAATTGGTTTGGGTAATAACACAACGGTCGACTCGGTGCAGGTAATTTGGCCCGGTGGTAAATATGAAGTAGTAAAAGGCCTTAAAGTAAATAAAGCCTATACGTTTAAAATTGCAAGCGCTTTAGTGAAATATAACTTTGAGAAAAAGCCTGTCAAACCTGTTTTTAAAGAAACTGAAAAAAGTCTGTTCGACAGCATACCGCGACACATTGAGGACGACTTTGTTGATTTTGACAACGAAAAGCTGATGCTTCAAAAGCTGTCTGTCGAGAACCCTTATTTGGCATCCGGCGATATTAACAACGACGGTTTAAAAGACTTCTATTTTGGCGGCTCGAAAGGAAACCATGCCTCAATTTACATCCAGCAAAAAAACGGACACTTTAAGCAATATGTGCCTGAGGATTTTGAAAAGGCAAACTATCTGGAAAATGCAGGCGCTGTATTTGGCGACTTTGATAACGACGGCGATGAGGATTTGATTGTTGCTGTTGGTGGTAATGCCGACGAAGCAGGTACCCCAATTTACTTTCCGCGGTTTTATGAAAACGATGGTAAGGGCCATTTAAAATGGGACCAGTCCAGAACTATCCATGCAGCGGTAAATGCATCAGTAATTGCAGCCTGCGACTATGATAAAGATGGCAGCCTCGACCTGTTTATCGGCGGTCGGAGTGTGCCAGGGCTGTACGGATCGTTCCCCAAATCGTATTTGTTTCACAATGATGGGAAAGGACATTTTACCGATGTATCCGCAAAAGTATTTGGAAATGATACCCGGTTGGGAATGGTGACCGCAGCCAAATGGATTGATTTGGACAATAATGGTTTTCCCGATTTGGTTGTTACCGGTAATTGGATGGGGATTAAAATATTCATGAATAACAAAGGCAGGTTTACGGAGGATAAGCAGCTGGATAATTACAAAGGTTGGTGGAGCAGCCTGGAGGTAGCGGATGTTGACGGTGACGGAAAACCTGATATTATTGCAGGAAACTTAGGAACAAACAGTAAATTCAGGGCGTCGTTTACCGAGCCGATGAAAATTTATATAAAAGATTTTGATAACAATGGCACTAAGGAATGTGTTACATCAATGTACAAATCGGACCACGTAGAGTACACGTTTAACATGAAACAGGATTTGGTTGGGCAAATGCCGCTGTTTAAAAAACGCTTCCTTAATTATATTGATTATGCCGGTAAACCCTTTACCGAAGTATTTACCCCAGATATGCTTGATAGCTGCGAAGTGCATCAAATGACATACCTGCAATCGGCAGTATTTTTCAATAACGGTAAGGGGAAATTTGTATGCAAGCCATTGCCGGCCAGGGCACAGTTTGCACCGATAAACACTATCCTTGCTGATGATATTGATCATACAAGCAAAAATACTTTACTAATGGCTGGTAATTTTTTCGATTTTAAACCCGAGATTGGTCGGCTTGATGCAGGGTACGGGTTAATGTATAAATATGTTAACAATCAATTTGTGTATGCCGACCCATTGCAAAGCGGGATCATGATAAAAGGGCAGGTTAGGTCATCATTGGTTATAAAAAATAGCTCCGGCGCTAAAACCTATCTTTTTGGGTTAAACGACGATAAGCTTAAGGCTTTTCAGCTTAACAAATAACCTGTAACAAAGCAAAATGAAACCAGTTGTACTATTTATAGGTTTAGTTATTGCCTGTGCATTAACTGCGTGCAGCCATAAAAAACCGGTTGAAAGCATATTTAAGCTACTGCCGGCAAGCGAAACCCATATCGACTTTGTCAATAAAAATACCCCGACTGACGCGGTTAATATCCTTGATTATTTATACTTCTACAACGGCGCCGGCGTAGCATCGGCCGATTTTAACAACGATGGCCTGCCCGACCTGTATTTTGTATCAAACCAGGGGCTGAACAAACTATACCTGAATAAGGGAAAACTTCAGTTTGAAGACATTACCGCAAAAGCGGGAGTGGCCGGCACCGGCGATTGGAAAAC
>Ga0105239_10004789_pt1 | contig 16057 bp, 13 predicted proteins | sample KBSC44metaG_FD_92761 | JGI IMG/M metagenome (GOLD analysis project Ga0105239, IMG submission 92761) | Corn rhizosphere microbial communities from Kellogg Biological Station, Michigan, USA - KBS C4-4 metaG | ecosystem: Host-associated > Plants > Roots > Rhizosphere > Soil | place: Michigan, USA...
TCGTGCACCGTGGTCAGCGACTGCCCCTCGCGGAGCAACGCCGCAATATGCGAGGTGGGCCGATTGTTGACATAGATATCGACAACGTCCCACGGAACCTCGTTGAGCTCGTAGAGAATGACATCTCTGCGCGGGCGGTCCAAGGGGCTGGTCCCTTCATTCCGCAATAGTTTGCTGTAGACAACGTTCAGCGTGTTGTCAGCAGGGCGCCACCCCACGCCACAGAACCACGCATGGCGTGGAACCCGGACCGCACCAAGAAAATCCGGCCATATCGTCGCGGCGCAGGCTGTGCTGTCGCCGAGTATTTGCTGTCGCCAAAATACGGGCTGTAAGTTTGCTGTGTCAAGGATTTGACCGCAATGGTGGAGTCGCTGGCGACGTGCCGTGGCGACTCGTGACGACACGGCGGGCGATGACCGACCAACGCGCCGCCGCCACGAACGCGCAACCCCAGTCGTAGAGCAGAGCCAGGACATACTGGGCACTCGACCACAGTCCGGAAACGAGAAAACCCGCCCTGACCGAAGTCAGAACGGGTTTTGCTTGTCGACCTACGGGGACAACTATCGAACCCCGCTGGATCGCTGCAGCGGATGCTGGATGGCGCGACGCTGCCGATCACCACCAAAAGCGCCCTGTGTCGGACCCCGCTGTTAACTTCACTCGAGACATAGAATCACGAAAGGGCCGGGCATCATGGGGGTCATCCACGCACAATCGCCGCGGTTGACGCCTCGGCTGATAGCGGTGAATCTGCGTCAAATCCAGCGCAATTGCCGCATATCACCGCCCGAACGACACCGACCGGGGAATGCAAATGTGTCGGTGAACGCATGACCACAACGGCTGACGTTGTAGGCGACCATCACCCAGACACCACGCAGTCAGACGAGTGCTCGGGCGAGGTGTTCGCCAATGGAGCCGGCCGGTTCCACAGGGCGTGGACAGCATTAGAACGGATCAATCCGCACCGCGTGGCGCTCATGATCATACGGCTCCCACGCGACGATGAGCGCGCCGCCGAGTCCACCTTGAACAGCGCTGGATGGTCACAGCGTTGCAGCCTGCCAGACACGCCATTTTTTGCGGCGAAGAACGAAGTCCGTCTCGTATTTTCAAAGAAAACCCACGCCGCGTGGCCCTACGACCTTAACTGGGACATCGCACGCTCAGTAATGTCAATTTTGGACGACCAGAAAATTCGGTACCAGAGCTTGATCATCGATGTATCCAAAGGCATACCCCCTTCCGACTTATACTGGTGGCCGTTCGATGTCGGTGCTTATCTGCGAAATCGCAGAAATCCAGCGATCGAATCCGGCGACGAAGCGAAAAGCACAGCGGCACGGGCGACCAGCACCACGACAGACTCTGCCATCAAACCGACCTCTCCACCCGAACCAAATTCCGCGGTACGGAGAATGTTGGCGGAGACTATGTTCTATTCAAAGAGCAATGATGCAGTAATTGCCGAGTTGGAATGGGAAGACTACACCGAATTCATGGGCATCGAAGGCCTAGGACTACGGAAGAGGAAAATCGGTAAACCCACACATACAACTCCGCGCCTGATCATTCTACGCATGCTCGCCACGCTGCTAGCTATCACGGTCGGCGTGGGCGTTGCCTACTTGCGCCGTACCCACATACCTATTGCGAATAGTGAATTTTTCCCCCTCGCCGTCACCTCGGCCGTGGTTGGCCTCGGATCAACGCTAATGTGGTGGGCGCACGCCAGTGTGCTGAAATCCACCGCCTGGAAAGCTCAGGAGAAGGATCCAGACTCTTTGCGGCGGCGCGGTCTCCATTTTCCCTATCTGTGGCGACTAACCGAAACTGATTTGGACATCGCATCAAGCGACCGACCGGGAATCCGTCGTGCGAATAAAACAGGATCAACGCTGATCTTTCTCGCGCTCATGGGAGGGGCATTTGCGTATGGCATTGGACGATTCCCGGCCGATCGCTCGGGCGCGTGGATTGCCGGCGTTACCGCATCAGCTGCAGGATTGGCCGCTACCGGTTTTGTGTGGCGAAATTTCGCTCGCCTCAATATTAGGATAATCACGATCGCCCTAAGTACAACCGCCATTCTCATTCCTGCAGGATTGTTCATTATTCGCAGTATTTATAATCAGTTCTACTCCCGCCTGGGAATTTATTCAGATGTCGATATCAGTCAAGTGGCTCTACTACGCCTCGGCTGGCCCCTCACAGTTCATATGACGGCTACCGCGGCAGTGTCCGGAATTATGTGGATTGCGCTATACCGGCACCGTTTCGCACAGCCGAATAATTGGCTTCTTGCGATGCTCTTCATAGTCGCTTCCATGCTGCCGATCGCCGAAGCCGTAGACAATGCGTCCGCTGCTGGCGATCAGGTTAGGCAAGGCCAGCCAGTCTCGGGCGCCATCTATTCACCAACCATGGTGTGCGTCAGGCCAATCGGGCACGAACCGATATCTATCGAGTATCACGGACGCCCACTCCTTGCCGCCGGACAGACAGCACACCTGTGGAAGATCGGCACCGCTGGCACACAAACGTTGCTCATGGACCGCGACGCCGCCAAGGCAGCAGCAGGTCGCGTCGAGGGCGGGAAACCGCAAGCACCGCATGTCGCACCGATCCAATTCGTACCATCCAGCTCAATTTCGGTACAGCTATGCGACGACAGCGGGCCGAGATAACGCCAAATCAAGCGGCACCCGGGGCAAGTTTGACCAGGCTCCCTCAGTTTCAAAGGCAGGCCGAGCGGTGCCGAAGGCCACAGGTCGTCACGACACGCACGTCCATTCGGCTGCGTGTTTTCCAACCACAAATGAGGTAGCGTTTCACGCAGTCACTCAATTGGCTTGGAGGGGTTCACGATGACCGAGACAACCGCGCCTGGCCTCGAGAACAGCGACGAGCGCCGGCTCAAGACTTTTGGTTTGTCGCACGCAGTTTTCCACGATGGACTCCGCTCCGGAGCGACACGCGCCGCCAACCGAAGTGCACTCGCCCTGCCCACGTCGCCGGGCACAGACATCTATCACGATGGCATGGAGGGCCTGGCTCAGATTTTGGCTCTGCATGGATGGCGGCTGCTGCCCGTGGACAGGCAGCCTCGTCTCGTCCACCCTGGCGGCGTGGTGTCGTTTGCGATCTCGTCCGGTATCAATGTCGGCAAGTCGAACATGCGCACACCACGCACCCGCAAGAAGGGCGCCGCCACTCGAAACAGCCTGGCCACGCCGACCCGCGACCCCGGCCTGTTCGATGACCCCGAGGGCGACAAGGTTGCCGAGCTGATGCGTGCTGCCGAAAAGGCACCGTTCTACTTCCTCCTCTTCGAGCGTGTCACCACAGGTAAGAGCGGCCTCCTGCTTGAGTTCTCGCAGCCTTTAGCGATGACCGACGGAGGCAGCGTCGTCGAATGGGCCGACCGCGTCACGGTGCCGTTCCTTGAATTGGAGGGCGACCTGTCGATGTTTGACGAGCCGGGTGACGACGAGTTCGACGTTCCTGTTGAACCGCGCTAAGCCGAGCAGTCAGTCGCCGACCATGTTCGCCCCATCACGACTCCGGCTAGCTCGTGCGCGACTCGGTCTGACACGGACCAAACTGGTCCAGCTCAGCGGCATCTCACTGCGAACGCTGACCGAATACGAAAACGAGGAGCGCGCCCCCAGCGACGAAAATATCGTCCGACTGGCCCGCGCACTATCCGTACCCAGGTCATTCTTTGACCGCGATGAGATCGAGCCCGTCCCGGTCGAAGCAGCTAGCTTCCGCAAACTCAGCAAAGCATCCGCGACGCGCCGCGACGCCGTGCTCGCTAACGCCGCATTGACATTGGAATTCTTCGAGCTCCTTGAGCAGCACTTCAAGTTGCCTATCCCAGTTATACCGACATTGGACAAGCACGGACCCGCGCGCGCCGCCGATCTGGTCCGTCACCAATGGGCTTTGGGCGACCGGCCGATCTCCAACATGCTGCACCTGCTTGAGTCCAAAGGCGTACGCGTCACCTCGCTGAATCAAGACTTCGGTGATATCGACGCTTTTTGTTTCTACCGCGACGCAGCTCCGTATGTCTTCCTCAACACCAGCAAGTCTGCCGAAAGGCAGCGGTTCGATCTCGCCCACGAGCTCGGTCACTTGGTCCTCCACAGCGACACCGAGATGGACACCGCGTCGTCAAAGGAACGCGAGGCGCAGGCCAATGAGTTCGCCGCAAACTTCCTAATGCCCGCTAGCGCAGTCCGCCAACATTCAATGTCGGGTGCCAGCATCAGCCGGATACTCACCGCTCGTAGTTACTGGAGGGTCTCGGCGATGGCGATGACTCACCGCCTCCACGAGCTTCATCTGCTGACTGACTGGCAATATAGGTCCACATGCATGACGCTGTCCGAACGCGGGTTCCGGCGCGAGGAGCCGGGCGGGATCACGCCGGAGACATCCCAACTCCTTCGCAAGGTGTTGTACGGGAGTACAGCCCGGATCAGCTTCAAAGCGGCTGCGAACGAGCTTGATCTCAATCCGAGCGAGATCCGCTCGTACGCTCGCGACCTCGTACCGATGGGCACCTGAAGTACGACCTGAAGCGTCTTCGCGGAAGTTCCGTGGTCCGTGAGGTCAGTAACAAATTCTGATCACTGGGGCCTGATCGACGAATCTGATCGAAGAGACTTCGTACTACAACGGCGAGAGGCCAACAATCGGGTAATTCCTGACCGCAATTCGTCGAAATACTTAGGTACAATCAAATTTGACTCCAAATGCGGAGGAGTATACTGCACTCGCATGGTCTCGCTACTCTGCGGCGTAATCCAAGAATTCTTGCTGGGCGTGCCGACGAGTGTTCCATCGCCCGTTGTGCGTTGTTGGACGAGGACGGCTTTGCGTCCACGTAAGAATGAGTTCAGTCTTCGCACGCGAGATCGCAACAAAGAATTCAGCGCGTTTGTCGTCGATTTCGTCCCCCCAAAAGAGTTCTTGTTCAACACCGAAGACCACTACCTTCTCGAATTCAAGTCCTTTGCACTTGTGAATGCTCAGAATCCGAACCGCGTCGTCTTCAGATAGCCGCTTCAACGCCGCCAAGGTGTCACCGTCCTTATTGAGCTCTTCTTCGAACGCGTCGACAGTCTGTACTAGGACCTCATCTAGGCGTCCACCGCGTTGATAGTCAGAAGACAGACCGCACAGCACCGGCCTCGAAACGAGTTCGAGGAACTCGATTGCTGCTAACTTCCACGCTTCAGGGTTTGACCGAGCTGAGCGATCTACTCGGAATTCTGACCGTTTATTGGAGAGGAACCGGCTAACAGCGCGTGTGCTCCTCAACGCGTTTTCCTCAGTTGGACCCGTGCGAGTGATCAGACGCATCAGAAATTCGTACGCTGCGGATCGCCGATCATCAGCCAATACTCGAATCAAGTTCAGGATCACTTCAGCAGCTGGCTCAGCAGTCAGATCTTGACGGACCTGCTCGTTTCGGGAAGCAATACCGCGGGCCGCCAGCTCGGCGATCAAGCGTTCACAGACTAGGTGCGGCTGTTGACGGACCAGAACAGCGATCTCGCTCAGATGTACATCCTCACCGAGCCACGCAACAATCCGGTCAGCGACAACCTCAGCTTCCTCTTGGGCAGTGGTAAACGGCATGACTTGCACAATGCCTTCGTCGCCCGCCAACTCTGCTACCGGTACAGCGGCTGACGGATCCATCACCCGCACCATGCGGTTCTGCATTCGCCGAAGCTTCGGCGCCGAACGAAAGTTCTGGTAAAGGGTGAGCTGCTGTGCCGCGAAGTCATCAATGAAGGTCTGCATGATGCCGTCGACCGCACCAGCGAACCGCATGATCCGCTGTTTGATGTCGCCGACTGCCGTCAAGGTGACGTTGCCACCGAGGAAGATTTCCTTCAGGAGCGCGTACTGGTTATGCGTTGCATCCTGGAACTCATCGAGGAATACGTGCGTGTACGTCTGGCGGATTGCGTTCCTGGCATGCGGACTAGTTTTCAGAATGTAGATCGCAAGCAACACAAGGTCATCGAACGTGATCTGCTTATGCGGCACCCGGTTGCGCGAGTCAAGCGTGTAGTCCGGATCGAGTGCGCGCTTGCCGGTGAGTAGTACCCGATAATTATCGACTATCCGCTTAGCGAAGGCATGGAAGGTGAAGCTATCGAATCGCGCCGCGAGCTGTCCACCGCAGCGCTTGCGCACGCGCTCGCGGATGTTGCGTGCTGCATCGACTTTGAACGAAATCGCCAGGATTCGTCTTGGATAGCGGCAGTCTCCCGTCAGCAAGAGATAATCCGCTCGCTGGGCAAGAAGTTCGGTCTTGCCAGCACCAGGACCGGCGGCAACGACGATGTTCGCTGTCCGCTCACGCACGGCACGTACAGCGTTCGGCTCAAGCGTTATGCCATCCGTAGGATGCCAATCCTCCGGACTGATCATTCGGGGATCGACTCCAGCCTCTTCTGAATATCAGCCAGCATTCGCTCAAGAGGTCCGGGTAGCCCCTCGATCAACTGCTTGTCGTCGAGCTCCGCCATCGCCGCGAGGTGGCTCGCCGGCTTGCTACCGAGCTTGAACTGCTGGTGATATTCATCAAAAAGCTCTAGGCGGGCCTCACCAAGACGCTCGACATTTGCGCGGCTCTTGCCAAGCACCGCTTTCTCAGCGGACTCGCTTGGCTTTGTTGTCGTGACGCCGTAGGCATCGGGGTATGCCTCGAGGAGCATCAAGTCGAGATCAAGCGGGTAGGAGAAGTAGATGCCGTACTGCTCGAGCGTGTGCAGCGGTCCCGAGCCGGATTTGTAAAACGGGAAAGCGGCGTCGGCGTCCCATTTAGGGATGTTCTCGATGTGCTTCTTTGAGAAGGTGCGTGGCCGGAACATGTTTACCTGCTTGGCTGCATAGCTGATGCGCCCCCAACCGCCTTGATAGCGGCCACAGTCAAGGTCGAGCAGCGTCACGTACGGAATGTCCAGACGTTCGAGCAAGCGCCAGAAGTGGTTGACGTGCCGGCCACCAAGTGGGACGACGCACACCGATACGTCGTCCTCGGCGACACCTGCCGCTGCCAATACCCGTGGAAGCACGACCTGTTCACTGTCGCCCTCGCCCAGAACAACGAGCCGAGCGAAATAGAGTTCCGGGTAGGCCAGCACAGCTTCGCGCACATACTTCGCAGCGTCGTCAGTGTCGGCCGGCATGACGATGGTGCGAACGGTGGTGGTGCGGTCAGCCGCAAGCCGCAGGAACCGAATATCCTCGGGTGGGACCCGCCGAAGTAGCGCTGGAGTGTGGGTCGCCACCACAGCCTGAACGTCACCTTCCCCGCAAGCATCACGCAATTGGCGGACGATTCGGCCAAGGTATTGGGGCGCGAGGCTGTTCTCTGGTTCCTCCAGAGCGATGAGGACATGCACTGGCGGCCTCAACCTGTCGGGATCGAAGGCGATATTGTCGCCGCTCAGTACCTGCCGAGCGATACCTTGCCAAGCGAGTACAAGTGAGATGTATAGCAAGGACTTCTGGCCGTCGCTTAGTCGTTCGAAGTCCACCGCTCCGCCGGACGGACTGGGCGCGAAAGTAACCGTCAATTGGCGCAACACGCCTTCTATGTCTCCGCGGCCGAATGCGATGCCCGGGTCCTTGAAGAAAGCGCCCTTGTGCAAGCCTGCCCAGGCTTCTTGAATCTCGGCTGCCATGCCTGTTACCGCTTCGTTGGCGGCCATCGACTTCGACAGCTCTTCACTGAGCCGAGCCATTTCGATGCGCTCGGCAGCCCAATCGGCGGACCGGAGCATCCGCCCAAGGAGGGACGACGCAGTGAACGCGATGTGATCGATTGGATCGCGTCGGGCAGGCAAATAGTGAACTTCGATCGCCGCTCGGTCGTGCCTTGACATGTCCGAAGACTGTGCCGGATTGCCGTCGGTATCAACCCGTGTGATGTATTCAATCTTCTCGTCGATGTAGCCGTCGGTGTTGAGCGTCGCCGTGAGACGGACTCGCACACTCGGCGGGGCGTCGGGCATATCCAGCGCCATGTGCGAGAAGAACGGTGGGATCGAGGGGTGCGGCACTCCGTCATCGGCAGCCTCCTCGAACTCGATATCGACCTCTAGCCAGAGCTCGTTGTCGGCGAGTTCAACGCCGCCGTTGGCGGGAACGTGGAAGTCTTCAGACCTCACTCGGCGCATCGGTTGTACGGGGCTAAAAAGCCGGGCGAGTGCCACGAGGACCGCAGTCTTGCCTGCACCGTTCGGACCGAGAATGAACGCAAGCTTGCTGAGCTCAATCTCGGTCGGCGAGGGACCGAACGACTGGAAATTCTTCAGGCGAAGACGAGACAGCTGCATAGCTAGTTCCGACCGCCCCTTGACGCAGGCAGCCATCTCACGACTGTCTCTCCGCACAAGGCGGCATACGTCAGTTGACGGGGTACGGCAGGCATTCTTCCTCAATTCCATCGAATCAAACACGCGTGCGGACAACAATTGGAGTTTGCGAACTTCAGCCAGCACGCACTGCCAATCATGTCAGTCGCGCCCGTCAATTTGACTGATGATCGTCATCGCGTCGTCCAGAACGATCCGTTCAGCATCTCGTTCGCCGTCATGGATGCAGCTCTGATGGGAGACTCATGCAGAACGGGAACCCGGCACTCCCCTGCGCCCGGACCCGACGCCCTCTGCTATTGATGGAACGATGACCGGGATGAAGCGAATTTCGACGCAGGCCTACCAGGCGCTGCGCGACGCGCTGCCAGTCATAACGTGGTACAAACAAGACTTCCAGTCGCTGCTATACGACGCGCTACGCGAGCAGCCGACTCTGTTGACAGGTCTTGACTTTGACGGCCCAACCAAACGGGAGATCGCAGATGCGTTAGTGAACCGCCTTGCGGCAGAAGAGTCTTCACATCAGGCCACAACCATCAGCCTCATGCAGGACATCGCAGCAATGACGCAATTCCCCTGCGTCGAAAAAATCAAAGATGCGGACGACCGCCTGCTGAGACTGGAGCAGGCCGAGAAAGCCGTAGTACGCCTACGGATTGCCATCGCTCACCACAGCGAGCTCGCTGAACGAGTCGAGCGAGCCGCCGCCGCAAAAGCGACCTATGCCGCGAAGCAGGCTGACCTCAGACAATTCTCCGATGAACTCCGCGCACTCCACGACGGCTACGTCGCCATGCACAAGGCCGATGACCCGCACCAGCGGGGCAAAGAGTTCGAGGCGCTGTTGACGGACGTGTTCCTACTGTTCGACATGGAACCCCGACTGAGCTACAGCCTTACGCATGAACAGATCGACGGCTCAGTCAGTTTCGATACCGACGACTACATAATCGAAGCGCGCTGGCGGAGAGAATCAACAGGACGAACACACCTCGACGTATTCAAAGCTAAAGTCGAGCGGAAGGGCCGCAACGCCGTTGGCATATTCGTCAGCGTCAACAACTTCACTTCGGATGCGCTTGCGCAATACTCGTCCGCAAGCCCATTCGTAGTGTTCACCGGGGAAGACATCTTCATGGTGCTGGACGGACGCGTTCGCCTAGACGACCTACTACGAGCCAAAAAGCGCCATGTCAACGAAACGGGCGAATGCTACCTACCTGCGAGAGCCCTCGTAGCCTGAATGTAGTGGGAAGCACGGCCGCTAGCCACAGACGTCGCTCAGCTCGCGACGCTCTCGGATACGCGACCAAGTTGCCGGACACGGCACCGAGGGCCTGCGTAACGCGGCAAGATGTTCCGGCAAAGGCCAGTACTACCGCCGGGTCGGCCCGTAAGGATTCCAGCCGTTCATGTGCGGCTCGAGTTCATCGCGCCTGGCGGACGCGCTTGTCCCGATGCTCACCCTCTTGGCGCTCACGCTAGGACGCGTTGCTGATGCCGACAGCCCGCTGGCGCAGTTGCTGAGCGATCTCTCCTAGCCACACCCTGTAGGTGTGTGATTCGGGGACGTAGTAGACACCGACGATGTTCACTAGAAATTCTTCCAGTTCCGGCTCGCGGCGGGCCTCGCGCAGGTCGTCAACCTCTTGAGCCAACGTCTGTAGCTGCTGGGCTGCAGGATGATCTGCGACATAGCCGTCGACAATCCCTTCCCAGTCGTCGGCCTCCAGGTCCCAATCCTGGTGGAAATACGCCGCGAAGAATTGATACAGGCGCGCGGAAATCGAACCGTCGTTCACGGTGTCGGGAATCCTGTCAACACGTACCACCCACCTGTTCCGTCGCCCTTGAGCACCACTCTAACTCCGCTCCCCGGTACCGCATCGGCCGCTCCGCGACGAAGCACCTCACCACCGTCGAACGGCGCGTCCAGTTCGACCTTTCCGACTGCTCCATTCGATATCCACTCGTCAACCACTTGTCGATTGTGCTGGAGCGCGGCGCTCACGGCTGAAGCAGCTTCGTCAGCGGTTCCGAATGACGAGACCACTGGCAACCGGGTTGTGTCCAAGCGCGCTGAGAGGTCGTCGACAGTTTGTCCGACATGCCGATCGAGGAGGTGTCCGCCTGAGGCTTCGCTCGCGCCCAATAGTGCGGTGGTGTCCTCGATCCCATACGGTGAGACATGTCCCGCATCGCCGCTGACGTGGTGCTCCACGGGTGCATCACCTGACGTGTGATGGTCCATCGGTGGCAGGGCGTCGTGGTGCGGCGCGGGTGCGTCAACGTGTGGGGTGGGAAGTTCGTCGGCGTGGCGGCCGGCTCCAGCGAGGGCTTCCCAACCGTGGTGAGCTTCCCCGAGAAGTTTGCCGCCCGGCACCAGACCAGCAGCATCGAGGACCGCCCCCGTGCGCTCCCCTGCCGACGCCTCGCCCCAGTGGTTAAAGGTGTGGATGTCCTGAGCCACGTCCGGCACCAGCCCGAACGTTCCCTTGTTGAGGTCGTGACTGACATCGGTCAGGCCTTTGGCCGCCTGTTCACCAAAGGTGGGCTGCGCCGGCCACGACTGCACATCGGCATTCTCGGGAAGCTTGGGTACCGGGACGGTCCGGCCACCAGCATCGGCCGAGGCACCGTTCATGTCCTGCAGGAGCTTCGTCTCGGTGGTGAGATTGCGCCGAGCATCCATCAGCTGCTGCGTCAGCGGGTCGGTGACATCCCGGCCTGGCCCCTTAAGGGGCCCATCCCAGAGAGCCGGACCAGCGGCGGCATCCAGCTTGGCCTGCGCGGCATCGACAGCTTGGCGGGCGGCATCCACCTTCGCGGCTTGCCGGTCCAACACGGAGGGGTCGGCCTTGACGATCGGGGCCAGTAGTGGGTTGTGGGTGTAATTCGGATCGGCGCCGGGCTTGCCGTCCTTGCCGGCCAGCAGGTCCAACGGATTGGTTGGCTTGCCGGCCGCGTCGGCAGCCGGCGGCGCGCTGCTCGGTTTGTCAAGCTGGCCTGCGAGCACGTCCAGGGGGTTCGTCGGCGCCTTGTCCGGCTGGCCGGGCGGCGACTGCTTGGTCCACGGTGAATTCGGGTCGGGCTTGTTCGACGCAGGGCCAGGGGCACCGAGCAGCTGAGCCAGTGGATCGGTTGCGGCTGGCGACTTTTCGCCTGTTTTCGGCTGCTGTCCGGCGGCCGCCGATTTGGTACCAGGTGGTGTCGGCCGTGGCGCGTTCGCAGGGATGGTGGCCGTCGGATCGCCAACAGCCGCCCGCAGGCCATTGGCAACTTCGGTTTCGGTCGTATCGGCAACGGAGAGAAGGTGTTTCAGCCGCGCTTCGGCGGTGGATCGCACCTGCTCGCGTTCGTCGGCTTCCTGTTGATCGGTCAAATTGCCAGCATTCGGATCGGTAACCGAACCGTCCGCGTTGACCTTCATACCTAGGGCTTCCGCTGAGGCACGAGCGTCCTTCAGTTCGTTGATGCACCATTGCACGTCATCGATGGCGGTGGTGATGATCTGACCAACCGCTTGAGTCTGCCCGTGCTGCTCGGTGACATCGGTGCGCAGTTTGCCGTGCTCGGAGCGCCAGGCTTCCGACGCCGGACCCATCCAATCGGTCAGGCCTGCCGCGGTGCCGTCGAGGCCCTCGCCAAGCTTCTGCAGGCTCTTGCCTGCGTTCTGCGAGACGGCGAACACCTGTTGCAGGGCGGCGACGTTCCAGTGTTCGAGGTCCGGAATTGAGACCACGTGCTACAAACCGACGGATTTGGCGATCGGTGTGGCCGCGTCCTCATCGGTGATTTGATAGCTCAGGACGGCATCGCCCATCGCCATGCCGATCTGCCCGACGTTGGTGTGCAGTGAGTTCCGCTGCTCGGCCCAGGTCGTGGCAACGTGCGACAAGGCTTCACCGATCGGACCACGCCAGTCGCCAGCCGCTTCGGCCAACTCATCGTCATGCAGCGAGTGCTCAGTGCGTGAGCAGTCCATGTGGTCAAGCATGCTGTTGGAGGCGTGATGCAGCGCTGCTACATCCACGCGCAGTACTTCAGCCATCAGAACCCCCATTCACTCCCCGATTCGAGGATACTGCGAGGCCGACTGGTCACTCGACGCGTGTTTGGCAGAGGCGATTACGACCAGCGGATACTCGCCATCGGCACCACCCCCAGTCACCAGCCAAGCCAGTTCGCCCACATCTACATCGGACTGAGTACCCGACGCGCCAGATCGCCTGCTTCAGACCGATCTTGACCGCCCGTTCGTCGATCGGGCTGCTACACCCAAGCCCAGGTCTACTTCGCTGCCGCACGATCAACGGCAGCCTGCCGTGAAACACAAAACCCGCCCTGACCGAAGTCAGAGCGGGTTTACTTGTGGAGCTAAGGGGATTCGAACCCCTGACCCCCACACTGCCAGTGTGGTGCGCTACCAGCTGCGCCATAGCCCCTTAAGTGGTGCCTGATGAAGCTACACCACGGGCACCACCGTCGACAAAACGGCTGGTCAGAGCGACCCTTCCACCGGCTCGTGACCCAGTGGACAGATCGGGGTCTCCTCGTCGTCACCAGAATGACGCGTTTCCGGTGCCAGCGCCCAAGACGCCGCGGCAGCCAGCAGGATCACCCCGCCGACACCGAATGCCGCGGTGAACGACACATGCTGGGCGATCTGACCGGCCGCGAGCGACCCGACGATCGTGCCGAGATCGGACATCATCTGAAAGGTGGCCACGGCGGTGCCGCCCCGAGCCCGGTTGCCGATGATGTCCGCGACAGCGGCCTGCTGCGGCGAGATGAAGATGCCGCTCGCCGCGCCGGTGACGAAAGCGATCACGAGGAACACCGGCAGCGACGTGGTCCAGCCGAGCAGCATCGTCGAGACCGCCGAAACCGTCAGCCCGACGATCATCAGCTTGCGCCGGCCGACCCGGTCAGACAGATGCCCGCTGGGGATCACGGCACACACGTTGCCGACCGCGAACATCGCCAGCACCAGGCCGGCCATGCCCGCGCTGCGGTGCAGCACGTCGACCACGAACAGCGGAACCAGCGCCACCCGCAGGCCCAACGCGGCCCAGCCGGCCGCCAGGTTCGACAGCAGCGCGGCCTGGTAGGCACGGTTGCGCAGCACGGCCCGCACCGACACCGTCGGCCCGGTTTCCACGTCCGGAGCGGCCAGCGGCGAGTTCCGCAGGCTGACGAACACGACGGCCGCGGCGACGGTCAGCGCCACCCCGTAAATGCCGAACGGCACGGATAGACCCAGTCCGGCAGTCAGGCTGCCGACCACCGGACCGGCCACGGCGCCGATCATGAAGGCGCTCGAGAACAGCCCGGCCACGCGGCCGCGGGCGTCGAACGGCGACAGCCGGATCATGAGCGCCAGGGACGACACCGTGAACATGGTCGAGCCGGCACCGCCGAGAGATCGGAAGAGCAACAACTGCCAGTAGGTCTGGGCGAACGCGCAGGCCAGCGTCGACAACGCGACGATCAGCAGGCCGGTGAGATAGACGCGGCGCTCGCCGAGCTTCTGCACCAGCAGGCCGCTCGGCGGCGCGAAAATCAGGCGCATCGCGGCGAACGCGGTGATGACGAACGTCGCCGCGCTGATGCTGACACCGAAGTTTCGGGCGTACGCCGGCAGTACCGGGGCCACCACGCCGTAGCCGAGTGCGATGACGACGTTGGCGCCGGCCAGGACCCAGATCTCGGCGGGAAGTTTGGTCGGGCGACGACCGTCTTCGGTGACAGCACTCACACTATGACTGTATTGGCCGCGCAGACTCCGCTGAACCGGTGCGTGCCGACCAGCTAATTGAAATTTGTGATCGACGGCGGTAACGGGGCGTACGTGACTCGGGGCGGTAGCGGACCCGGGGTGCCCTCACCGGCGAGGACTTGCAGTCGACCATCGGGGTTTCGGGCGATCCGGGTTCCCGTCTCGTCGAAAGTGCATACCTCAGTGCCGTTGGGGTGCTTGACGTAATCACCCCCGCCTTTCGCGCAGCAGTCCTTCATGGTGCCGCCGTTGTCCGTGCAACGGAAGAGGTCGTCCGCCTTGTCCGCGCTCGCGATGGGCGTTGCGGCAATGCCGGTGAGGATTCCGCCGGCCAGCAGGGCCACCCCCATGACCGCGCGGAAAGACCGTGTGAACATGGTGGTTCTCCTTTGCGTTGCCGCAGTGACGGCCCACTAGCGTTGCGTCCTTTTCGCGGGGCAGTTACTGCTGACCGTCTCGACTGGTCGGGCCCCCAGGGACCTTCGACGGGGCAGGCTGTGGTGCGGGCGTCAACTCGTCAGTTGGGATGGCCGCACCGCCATGCGGCACACACGTGCACACCGGCGGAATGCCATGACAAACCGCATCTTCCCAAGGCATGCAGTACCAGGGCGCCGGAAGGTTGGGGACGGCGACGATGACGCTAATGCCGGTGAACAGGCCGGCGCGGGTAAATCTGCGGACAGCGGTGTTGTGAATCACGATTGCTCCTCTCGCAAATGAAGCTTCGTGAACAGCCACAACTTTAGGCGCACGACAGCAGTAGCGCAGCAACTTGGCAGCAAAACTGCAAGAGTCTGAAATCTCGGAATCGACCGGGAAGCAACGTGTGAATTCGTTAGTTCAGCAAATCTGAAACGTCGTTGCATTCCGCCCTATGCGATGACGGTATTCACCACTTCCCGAGCTGCGGCCTGGACCTGCGCCAGATGTTCCGGTCCCTTGAACGATTCGGCGTAAATCTTGTAGACATCCTCGGTGCCTGACGGCCGGGCGGCGAACCACGCGTTCTCGGTGGTCACTTTCAAACCCCCGAGCGGCGCGCCGTTGCCTGGCGCCGCCGTGAGCTTGGCGACGATCGGTTCGCCGGCCAGCTCGGTCGCGGTGACCTGCTCGGCCGACAGCTTCGACAACCGTGCCTTCTGTTCACGACTGGCCGGCGCGTCGATGCGGGCATAGGTTGGGGCGCCGTACTTCTCGGTGAGCTCGGCGTAGCGCTGCGACGGCGACTTTCCGGTGACCGCGAGAATCTCCGAGGCCAGCAGCGCCAGGATGATGCCGTCCTTGTCGGTGGTCCAGACCGACCCGTCCGTCCGCAGGAACGACGCGCCGGCACTCTCCTCGCCACCGAATCCGATTGCGCCGCTGATCAATCCGTCGACAAACCACTTGAAGCCGACCGGCACCTCCTCGAGCCGGCGTCCCAGCCCGGCCACCACTCGATCGATGATCGACGAGCTGACCGCGGTCTTGCCGACTGCGGTGGAACCCGGCCAACCAGTGCGATGGGTGTACAGGTAATCGATGGCCACGGCGAGATAGTGATTCGGATTGAGCAGGCCGCCGTCGGGCGTGACGATGCCGTGCCGGTCGGAATCCGCGTCGTTTCCGGTGGCGATCTGATAGCGGTCGCGATTCGCGATGAGTGACGCCATGGCGTTCGGCGAACTGCAGTCCATCCGAATCTTGCCGTCGGTGTCGAGCGTCATGAACCGCCAGGTCGCATCCACCAGCGGGTTGACGACGGTCAGGTCCAACTGGTGCCGTTCGGCGATGGCGGCCCAGTAGTCGACACTCGCGCCGCCGAGCGGGTCCGCGCCGATGCGCACCCCCTCGGCGCGGATGGCATGGAGGTCAACCA
>Ga0105239_10004795_pt1 | contig 16050 bp, 14 predicted proteins | sample KBSC44metaG_FD_92761 | JGI IMG/M metagenome (GOLD analysis project Ga0105239, IMG submission 92761) | Corn rhizosphere microbial communities from Kellogg Biological Station, Michigan, USA - KBS C4-4 metaG | ecosystem: Host-associated > Plants > Roots > Rhizosphere > Soil | place: Michigan, USA...
CCCCACTCGGCCGCGAGCCAGGTGTCGTTGAAATCGAGCCAGCGCACCTGCACGCCGATGTTGTACGCGGCCTGCACCGGATCGAGTTCGAACGAGGTGCCCGGCACGCGCGAACCGCCCGGCAGCGTCGCACCCGGCACCAGCGGACCGAGATGCTTCACGCATTCCGGGAACTTCATCGCCAGCATCGCGCAGCCGAGCGAATCGAGCAGCATGTAGCGCGCGGTGTCGTACGCCTCTTTCGAATCGATCGTGGTGTCGGCGACGTAATTGGCGATGTCGACCATCGGCTGGTCGGGATCCGGCCGCACGGCCGAGCGGATGTCGTGAGAACTCATGGCAACCTTCGTGGGTTTAAGGAGATTCGTGAAATATCGGTAACGAGAACCCAATATTTTGCCAGACCGCGCCTGCTAATGTGCGGGCATCGAACGGAGGAGCCGCATGAAAGCCGTAGGACTGACGCGATATTTGCCGCTGGACGACCCGGATTCGCTCAAGGACGTCGACATTGCGGAGCCCAAACCCGACGCATGCGATCTCCTCGTACGCGTGAAAGCGATTTCAGTGAATCCCGTTGACAGCAAGGTCCGCTCGACCGTGAAACAGGAATTGTCCACGCCGAAGATTCTCGGCTACGACGCATCCGGCGTGGTGGAAGCGATCGGCCGCGACGTCACCCTGTTCAAACCCGGCGACGAAGTCTTCTATGCCGGCGACATCACGCGCCCCGGCACGAATTCCGAATTGCATGTCGTCGACGAGCGCATCGTCGGCAAGAAACCCGCGAAGCTCGATTTCGCCGAAACCGCCGCGCTTCCGCTTACCAGTCTCACCGCGTGGGAACTGATGTTCGAACGCATGCGCATCGACGCGAGCGGCGCCGATCGCGGCAAAACCCTGCTGATCCTGTCCGGCGCCGGCGGCGTCGGCTCGATGGCAATCCAGTTCGCCAAGCTTGCCGGACTCGTCGTGATCGCCACCGCGTCGCGTCCCGAAACGCAGCAATGGTGCAAATCACTCGGCGCCGACTACGTCATCGATCATCGCAAATCGATCAAAGACGAACTCAAATCCGCCGGATTCGAACGCGTCAACTACATCGTCAATCTCGTCGATACCGACGGCTACTGGCAACTGATGGGCGAACTCATCGCGCCGCAGGGTCACGTCGGCTGCATCGTCGAACCGAAGAAAGACGTCTACGTCGGCAACCCGCTCAAAGACGCGAGCATCGGCATCCATTGGGAAAGCATGTTCACGCGCTCCCGGCACAAGACGCCCGACATGATCGAACAGCACAAAACCCTCGATCGCGTCGCCGATCTCGTCGACAACGGCAAAATCAAAACCTCGCTGCACAAAACGCTCAGCCCAATCAACGCGGCCAACCTGCGCGAAGCGCACAAACTGATCGAATCCGGAAAATCCATCGGCAAAATCGCTCTAAAAAACTGGTGAACGTTGCTTTTTTTGCCTTTGCTCTTACAGCCTCACCGCTGTGGCTTAGTGCAGTCAAAAGTTTCAAGACTCTTTATACCGGTCACCGACAGGCTGGAACGAGGGTTATCGCGCGCAGGGATGCGCGCGTCCGCGACCAGCAGCACGGACGTGCTGTTCGCGGACAGCGTCCACTGGGAGAAAAGAGAACGTTTTTTGGTGCCTTTTTGGCGTTTACCAAAAAGGTACCCGCTGGCCGCAGGACAGCGGAAGCTTTTGATCTAACGAAACGTCGAACGAACACCAAGCGCCACCCTCACCCCAGCCCTCTCCCGCCAGCGGGAGAGGGAGCAAAAGCTGGATTCCAGCTTTCGCTGGAATAACGAGCCAAAAAGCTGCTCCCAGTTTCGCCGAAACAAAACCGTAAGTGCATAATCCCCGCCATGGGAAACCGCCTCTCAAAAATCTACACGCGCACCGGCGACGACGGCACGACAGGCCTCGGCGACGGGTCCCGCACTCGCAAGGATTCCCCGCGCGTCGCCGCCTACGGCACCGTCGACGAACTCAACAGCGCCATCAGCATGGTGCTCGCGCAGGAAATCCCCGATCCGATTCGAGAAGCGCTCACCCAAATCCAGCACGACCTGTTCGATCTCGGCGGCGAGCTGTGCATTCCCGGCATGGCGATGGTCCACGATGCTGATGTCGATCGCCTCGAAAACACGCTCGACGGATTCAACGCCGATCTTCCGGCGCTGAAAGATTTCATCCTGCCGGGCGGCGGCATGGCCGCAGCGTGCTGCCATCTCGCGCGCACGGTGTGCCGTCGCGCCGAACGCGAAGTGATTTCGCTCAGCCGCGAATCGGACGTGCGCGGCGAAGCGATCCGCTACCTCAACCGCCTGTCGGATCTGCTGTTCGTCATCGCGCGCGTGCTGGCGCGCGCGTCGGGCCACGGCGAAGTGTTGTGGCAACACGAGCGCCGCAAGAAATCCTGAGTGTCGAGCAGGCGCTCGCGTTCATCGAGCGCCAGGGCATCGTCGCCGAATCGGCGAAGCACCCGAAAATTCCTTCGCTCGCCGATGCAATCGCAGGCGAGTCGATCCGCGGAAACTGGTGGGCGCATCCGCGCGCTAAAACGATCTTCGCGATTACGCGCACGGTGCGCGAATCGGGCGATGTGCTGGTCTGTCGCATCGTCGACGGCAAGATCGGCTTCATGCATCGCCGGCTGTGGCCGGTGCTCGTACGCCTGGCGCATCGGTTTCCCGCCGGGAATATCGCGAGCCTGCGCGAGGTACACACCGAAGGCGGTCGTCATCGTGTGGATGAAACGGCGTTTGCCGACTGGATTTCAACGCGCGTCGGCGCGGACGTAGCGGTTGCGAACAGTGACGACGCCGATGCATTACTGATGTCGCTCACACGTTGACGTCGCGCATTCTGCGGCGGATGCTAGCTACATGACGATGAAGCTCTATACGCACCCGGCTTGCCTGCGACACGACGCCGGACCGGGACATCCCGAATCGCCGCTGCGACTGCAGACCGTCCTCGAAGCGCTCGACACGGATCGTTTCGCTTTGCTCGAACGCATCGAAGCGCCGCGCGCCACGCGCGAGCAGATCGCGCGTGTGCACGAGGAGCATCTGATCGATCTGCTCGAAAAGAACGTGCCGCGCGAAGGTTACGTGCGCGTGGATGCGGATACGACGATGTGTCCGGATTCGATGGAAGCCGCATTGCGCGCCGCGGGTGCGGTGTGCGCGGCCGTGGACGCGATGATCGATGGCGACACGACGCGCGCGTTCTGCGCGGTACGTCCGCCGGGTCATCACGCGACGCACGACACGGCGATGGGGTTTTGTCTGTTCAACAACGTCGCGGTCGGCGCGGCGCATGCGATGACGCGCGGCATCGAGCGCGTCGCGATCGTGGATTTCGACGTGCATCACGGCAACGGCACGCAGGATATTTTCTGGTCGACGCCCAACGTGCTGTATGCGTCGACGCATCAGTCGCCGCTGTATCCCGGCACCGGTGCGCGCAGCGAGCATGGTGCGGGTAACATCGTCAATGCACCGCTGCCGCCGGGCGCAGGGCGCGCGGAATTCCGCAAAGCGTTCGATGACATCGTATTGCCGGCGCTGCGTGCGCAGAAGCCGCAGCTCGTGATCATTTCGGCGGGATTCGACGCGCATCGGCTCGATCCGCTCGCCGACCTGAACCTCGAAGCCGACGACTACGCGTGGGCGACGCGCGCGCTGGTCGACATCGCCGGTGAATTCGCGGGCGGTCGGGTGATTTCCAGCCTCGAAGGCGGCTACAGCCCCACCGCGCTGCGCGAAAGCACGGCGGCGCACGTCGGCGCGATGCTGGAATAGCGCAATCCTTAAATGACCGGTTTGCCCGTTCGGTCCGAATCAGGCAAGCTTTGCCGCTGATTCGAGCACCATAGACGGACCAACGTGCCCAATTTCGATCCTCGGGGAATGCTCCGCCCGCGCCTTCTGGTTTCCGCCATCCTCGTCAGCCTCGCGCACGGAGCGCTCGCCGACGACACGACCAATGCGGCGGCGGTGTCGCACGCGCCGGTTACCGTAAGCAAGGAAACGGCGGCGAGCGATGAAGCGGTGCGCTGTCCGGTCGGCGTGCTGATCTGTCCGAAGCGCAAGGTCGATTTCGTCGGCTGCAAGAAGAACGACATGCTCGATTTCTTCGTGCCCGGCCTGCCGACCGAGGGCGATCGCTCGCAGACGCCGGCCGATGTCGAAGCGCAGCGCATCACCAGTCCCGACAAGACGCACTACACATTGACGGGCGACGTGAAGATCCAGCGTCTGGATCAGTTGCTGCGTGCCGACACGCTGACCGTCGACGAAGAAACCACCGACTACACCGCCGACGGCCACGTGCGCGCGCAGGACCGCAGCATGCTGGTGTCCGGCGACCACGCCAAGGGCACGGTCACGCCGAGCACGACGTATCTCACCAACAGCCGCTACCAGCTCATCCAGCAGCGCGGCAACGGCACCGCGGCGACGGTCAACGAAACCGATCCGGACCACACCAAATTCACCGACGCCACCTACTCCACCTGCGACATCGACGACCAGCAATGGCACGTGCACGGCAGCGACATGGAGATGGATCAGGTCGCGCAGCGCGCCTACGGACACAACGTGGTGATGTATTACCGCAACGTGCCGTTTTTCTGGACGCCGTACCTGAGCATCTCGCTCAACAACGAACGCGAAACCGGATTCCTCACGCCGACGGTGGATCTGAGCACGCGCAAAGGTCTGGAGATCGGCGCGCCGTACTATCTGAATCTCGCGCCGAATTACGACGCGACGATCGAGCCGATCTATTCGACGCAACGCGGCGCGATACTCGAAGGCCAGTTCCGCTACATCGACTATCACAATCGGTTTGAATTCGACGGCACCTACACGCCGAACGATCTAAACGTCGACGACGAACGCCGCGAGATTGCCGATGCGCAGGCCGACGGCGCCGCGCCGTTGCAGGCGCCGCTCGACATCCGCAAGCAGCGCTACCAGGTGCGCGTTCAGGACTACAACATCCTTTCGGACAACTGGGGCGCGTCGGTGGATATCAGCCGCGTGTCGGACAAACAGTATTTCCAGGATTACGGCGACACGTTGACGACGGCGGCGACATCGCTGCTCGGCTCCAGCGCGTACATCAACGGCCGCGGCTCGTGGTGGACGGCGAGCATCGGCGGCGACAGCAACCAGATCACGCAGCCGTATCTTTCCGAAGCGTTCCTGCCGTACACGCGCCTGCCGCGCGCGGTGTTCACCGGCGAGCATCCGCTGATCGGCGACTTCGCCGCCGGCGTGAACGCCGAGTACGTCGACTTCAAGAAAGGTCCTTACGACGTGCTGGTGCCGAACACCACCAACACGTTCAGCGAAGTGACCGCGCTGGAAGGCCAGCGTCTGGACCTGTATCCGTACATCGCTTATCCGGTCGAGACGGCCGGCTATTTCATCCGGCCCGAAGTAGGCGTTCGCTACACGACCTACGATCTGCGCAATGTCGCCGGCTACAACGCGACGAATCCGTTCTCGCCGCAGCTCACCGAGCGTTCTCCCGACCGCACCGTGCCGATCTTCAGCCTCGACGCGGGCCTGGTCTTCGACCGCGACGTAACCTGGTTCGGCAACACCTTCACGCAGACACTCGAACCGCGCCTCTATTATCTGCGCGTGCCGTACCGCAACCAGAACGATCTGCCGATCTTCGACACGCAGCTGCCGACCTTCGATTTCCCGAGCCTGTTCCGCAACAACGCCTTCGTCGGCGCGGACCGTCAGAGCAACGCCAACAATCTCACCGCGGCGCTGACCACGCGGCTGATCGACTCCAATTCCGGCGATCAGCTGCTGAGCGCGAGCATCGGCCAGATCCGCTACTTCGATCCGCAACGCGTACAGCTGCCGGGCGTTCCGGAAGTGGATTTCTCCGGCTCCGATTACGTCGGCGAACTCGACCTGCGCCTGAACGATCGCTGGGAATTCAAGTGGGATCAGCAGTACAACCCGAATTCGAAGGTGATCGATCCGACCACCGCGATGCTGGTCGAAAACCTGCACCACACCGACCTTTCCGCGTTCAGCGTCGAGCACCGCTTCGCCGGTGATGGCGTGTTCAACGTCTCGTACCGCTATCGCCGCGGCTTGCTCGAACAGGTCGATTCCAGCGCGCTGTATCCGCTGAACGACCGCTGGGCGCTGATCGGCCGCTACTACTACTCGCTGAAAGACCGCGAACTGCTCGAAGCCTTCGCCGGCACGCAGTACGACAGTTGCTGCGTCTCCTTCCGCGTGCTTTTGCGGCGCTACATCAACGCCATCGGCCAGATCAAGCCGAACACCGGTCTTTACTTCGAAATCGAGTTCAAGGGCCTGGGCGGCACCGGTCACCGCGCCGAAAACTTCCTGCGCCGTGCTATCCTTGGCTACGAATGACAGGACGCAAATGCTTCGCGGCTAACGATTTTTTAGCCGCCGCCGACGCATCATGGCGCCTGTCGCAAACCGGCCGTTCCGGCCGGACCAACTGTCTGTTTCAACTACGGCGCGAGCCACGCGCCTTCATGAGAAGTCACCCCCGATGAACAAATTCGTCGTATCCGCTTGCCTGATATTGGCTTCGCTCGGCGCGGTATCCATCGCGCAAGCGCAACTGGCGTCGAAGGAACCCGTCGACCGCATCGTCGCCGTGGCCGAGGACGAAGTGATCCTGCAGAGCGATCTCGATGCCGCCGTCAACAACGTGCTCAACCAGTACCGCAGCAACCCGCAACAGTTGCCGCCGCACGACGTGCTGGAAAAACAGGTGCTCGACAGCCTGATCATGCTGCGCCTGCAGGTGCAGCGCGCGCAGAGTACCGGCATCCGCGTCAGCGACGCCGACGTCGACCAGGCCATGCAGCGCGTCGCCGAAAACAACCGCATCTCCGTGCAGCAATTGCGCGCCTCGCTCGCGCAACAGGGCATGGACATCGACGCATTCCGCAAGAGCGTGCGCGACCAGCTTCTCGTGCAGCGCCTGCAGCAGCGCGTGGTGCAGAGCCAGTCGCAGGTGAGCGATTCGGAAGTCGACATCCTGCTCGCCAGCAACAGCCTCAAAGAAGGCGAAGTGCATCTTCAGCACATCCTGATCAACCTGCCGGACGGCGCCAACGCGCAACAGATCCAGGAAGCCAAAGACAAAGCCGACGACGTCAAGAAACAGATCGACGGCGGCATGGACTTCACCGCCGCCGCCATCCGCTTTTCCGGTGCGCCCGACGCGCTGCAGGGCGGCGATCTCGGCTGGCGTCACTACGACGAAGTGCCCGAAGCATTCGGCAACCTCGTCGAAGGCATGCAGCCGGGTTCCGTGTCGCAGGTGGTGCGCGGCCCGAGCGGATTCCATATCGTGAAACTGGTCGAGCGCCGCAGCGACAGCAAGCAGGTCGTCACCGAATATCACGCGCGCCACGTGCTCATCAAAACCGGCGAGCTGACCAGCAACGACGACGCGCAGAAAACGGTCGCCGACATCCGCCGCCGCGTCATCGACGGCAAGGAAGATTTCGGCGCGCTCGCCAAAAAATATTCGCAGGATCCGACCAGCGTGCAGGCCGGTGGCGATCTGGGCTGGTTCCAGCTCGACCAGTACGGCCCGACCGTCAGTGCGCAGCTCACCGCGCTCAAGGACGGCGAAGTCTCGCAGCCGTTCCAGACCGAAGGCGGCTGGGACATCATCCAGCGCCTGGGCACGCGCCAGTCCGACGTGACCGACACCGCCAAGCGCGAGCACGCGCGCGACGTCATCCGCAACCGCAAAGCCGACGAAGAATACGAAAACTTCCTGCGCCAGGTGCGCAGCGAGTCGTACGTCGACAACCGCCTCACCGGCACCATCTCCGGCGTCAACAACGGCGCCGACAGCGACCAGTAAAATCCGATGAGCGCGGTAAAGCCGTGGCTGCCGCGCATCGCGTTAACCGCCGGCGTGCCGGCCGGCATCGGACCTGAAATCGTCGCCGCACTGGCGGCGAGCGACGTGAACGCCGATCTCATCCTGATCGGCGACAAACATCTCGTGCAGCGCGCCGCGCAAGCCGACGACATCGCGCTGACCATCGTCGACGACGACGGCCAGTGGATCGCCGAGCGCCAGCCACGCACGTTGCGCTGCATCCACATGCCCGTCTCGACGACGGTGATTCCCGGCAAGCTCGACGTGCGCAACGCGCCGTATGTTGTCGCCACGCTCGCACGCGCGAACGACGGGTGCCTCGAAGGCGAATTCGACGCCGTCGTCACCGCGCCAGTGCAGAAATCGATCATCAACGACGCCGGCATCGCCTTCACCGGCCACACCGAATATTTCGCGAACCGTTCCAAGTGCCGCGTGGCGATGATGCTGGTCGCGCCGGGTTTGCGCGTCGTACTCGCCACGACGCATCTTCCGCTCGCCGAAGTTCCCGCGGCGATCAGGCCCGAAAATCTCGTGCAGACGCTGCGCATCGCGTACAACGATCTGCGTCATCGCTTCGGTCTGGAAAGCCCGCGCATCGCCGTGCTCGGACTCAATCCACACGCCGGCGAGAACGGCCATCTCGGCCGCGAAGAAATCGACATCATCCTGCCCTCGATCGAAGCGTTGCGCGGCGAAGGTCTCCTGCTCGAAGGTCCGCTATCGGCCGATACCGCCTTTCTGCCATCGAAGCGCGAACAGGTCGACGCGTATCTGGCGATGTATCACGATCAGGGATTGCCTGTGCTCAAAGCACTCGGCTTCGGCGATTCGGTCAACGTTACCTTGGGCCTGCCGTATATACGCACATCGGTCGATCACGGCACCGCGTTGTCGCTCGCCGGAACCGGTCGCGCCGATCCGGCGAGCCTCATCGCCGCGACGGAAATGGCGATGGAGATGGTTTCGATTTCGCTGTAACGCTCGTCCGGAAGTCGTCCGCAACACGACACGCACATGTCCTTGAAAATTTGATGCACTTGCGATGCAGGGGTATCAAGGAGATTCGAGACATGAAGTTCCGCATCGTTGCGTTCGCTGCAGTCACCAGCATTTTCCGAGCGAATTTCGCTTCCGCAGGTGAATCCGTCGACATGGATGCCGTTGCATCCGCACAAGACCACCAGCTTGAAAACCAGGCCCGAATCGACTACGCCATTGCGGCGATTCGATCCGATGAGGATCTGCACCGTTTTCTCGCTTCGGCGCAGTCCATCGATTCGCCATTGAACGCCCTGTCGGAATCAAGCAGACGGCGGTTTCTGAGCAGCCTGAGATTCAACGACAAAGGATTGACCTCGTTCGCGTATGCCGACCTCGAAACCGAGCTCACTCCGACTCAGATCTATCGTGTCCTGAAGTTGTTCGGTGCCGAGCACGACGCTGCATTCTTCTCGAGAGCACACATTGAAACCGACGACGATGTGAAGATCATGGACATGCCACGCACTCCGATCGACTACCGTGACTACGAGTGCGCCAAACGCGCCACGTGCACCCAGTCCAACTTCAGCATCTGCACGGGCAACTGCTGATTAGTCGGCGACAACAATGACTCTCGCGCTCGCACGATTGCTATTCGCTGCAGTGTCCATGCTTTCCGTTGCAGACAACTACGACGATTGGCAACGTGCGAACCGCGCAGCGCTTGAACTCGACGCTACGGCGCGTTTGCGTTACCTATCCCGATCCTATCAGAGGGATTTCGGCAATCTCGCGCGAGTCGACTTTCTGAGGAAATCGACGGTCGACGAGGTTCGCCTCGTCTATCGTGCGTCGGCCGGCATGACGCTCACGACGCACGACGAGAAGAAACTGGACGATGCGTCACGCGCATTCGACGAATTGGCAGCACGGCAGGCATTGTCGGATTTCGAGCGCGCGACGCAATATCGGCTGCTCGTCGCGCTGCGGCATTTCGATGCCGCGGCGGCATTCGCGCGAAGCAATCCGTCACAACGCTTCGAAAGCTTGCCCGCCATCGACGACAGCCGGGGCTGCTGCACCGACTCGCGGCCGCAGTTGCTGTTCATTGACAGCTCCCAACGGTTGCAGCGCAGGTCTGCGCCGGCAGCGTCGATTGTGGTCGTTGCCCACCCGCTCTGCCACTTCACACAGAACGCGATCCATGACATCGAGAAGGACGCCGCGCTGGCGTCTGCGCTGGAGAAGTCGTGGCTATGGATAGCGCCGCAGGATGGCTATCTGTCGCTCGATGCATTCGAAACGTGGAATAGCGAACACCCGCACGCAAGAATGAGCATCGCGTATCGGCAATCCGAATGGCCAATGGCGGCGATCTGGGACACACCGACGTTCTATTTCTTCAGGAACGGCGCAATTGTGGCGTCGGTGCACGGGTGGCCAGCCGAAGGCCACCTCGCCGAGCTGCGCGACGACGCCAAAAAGATCGGACTGGCGATTCCCTAACCGATCAGTTCCGCGCAGTACACAGAGTCGGCGACACAGGGCGCGGCTTCAATCCCGGCACCATCTCGAAGATCAACGCGACGGCGACCAGCACCAGTCCGCAGCCGATGGCACTCGCCCACGTGATCGGCTCGCCGAGGAACAGCGCTCCCCAGATTTCCGCGAAGATCGGCACAAGGAACGTCACGGTGACTGCACGCTCGCTGCCTGCTTCCTTGATGAGCTTGTAATACATCGCGTACGCAATGCCGGTGCACAGCACGCCGACGGCGACGAGCGCCAGCACCGCGCCGAGCGGCCACTGCGCCGGCAGCGAGCTCACGCCCCACGGCGCCAGCGGAATCGCCGCGAAAATCATGCTGCCGGTGGCGACGACCAATGGATCGGTATCGGCGAAACGCGCTTTCACGGTGCGCGCATTGAACGCGTACAGAATCGCCGCGACCAATCCGCCGCCGAACGCAGCGATCGTCATGCCGTTGAGCGTCACGGTTCCGAAACGCGCCAGCGTGACCACGCCAAAAATACCGACGACGACGCCGACGATCTTCGACGTCGACGGACGCGTGCCGGCGATCCAGCCGATCAGCACGGTGAACAACGGCACGGTCGAGTTGAGCACCGCCGAATAACCGGCGGGCAGTGAGTACGCGGCGAGCGCGAACGCAACGAACGGCAACCCGGCGCCGCCGAGACCGACCAGCAAATAATCCTTCCAGCGCGCGCGGAAATTTGTCTTGCGGCCGGTGAACGCAAGCATGACCAGCAACGCGATCGCCGCCAGCACCAGACGCCCCGACGCCGTCACGCCCGCGCCGAGCGCAGGCACCGTGATGCGTTGGAACATGAAAGATCCGCCCCAGATCATGCCCAGGACGAGAAGTTGAAGCAGCATCCGAATAGCCATGGCGCACTTCCTTGGCCGCATGGCCATCGGTGAACGTTGCTAATGGTAACGCTGGCGCAAACGGCAAAAAATCGCTATTTTCTCGCCGCAACGGTTAGAAAAATTCACATAGTGGGAGTTCGGCATGAATCCATGGCACCGCCTTCCGCCGCTGCGTTCGCTGCGCGTGCTCGAAGCGGCCGTGCGTCACGAGAACTACACGAAAGCGGCCGGCGAACTCAATCTAACGCATAGCGCGGTGAGCCATCAGATCCATGCGCTCGAGGAAAACCTCGGCACGCGCCTGCTCGAACGCGCCGGACGCCAGATGCGCGCAACCGATCTCGGCCGCCAGCTCGCGCTCGACGTGCGCGCCACACTCGACACGCTCGCCGCCGCCGTCGAACGCATCCGCGGCAACGACAGCAGCAACGCGATCACCATCAGCTGTCTGCCGTCCTTCGCATCCGCCTGGCTGGTGCTCAAGATCGGACGCTTCCTCGACCGCTATCCGAATATCGACCTGCGTCTGGAGAGTTCGACATCGCTCGCCGATTTCCGCAACGACGGCGTCGACATCGCGATCCGTTTCGGCACCGGCAACTATGATGGCCTCGTCAGCGAAAAACTCTTCGACGACGAAGTGTTCCCGACCATGAGCCCGAAACTTCGCCGCAGTTCGCGCGTGCGCGTGCCGGCGGATCTCGCGCGCGTACCGCTGCTGCGCATCCGCTCGCAACCGTGGACGCCGTGGCTGGAAGCCGCCGGCGTGAACATTCCCGAGCCGCGGCGCGGGCCCGTGTTCAACGACTCCGAACTCGCGCTGCAGGCCGCCATACAAGGCCAAGGCGCCGTGCTCGCGCGCGGATCGCTCGCCGTGCAGCGCCTGCGCAACGGAACGCTGGTCGCGCCGTTCAAGCAACGCATTCCGTCGCTGCAGACGTGCTATCTCGTTTATCCGAAACATCACGTCTCGCGGCCCGCCGTGAAACTGTTCCGCGAATGGCTGCTCGAAGAACTGCACGCGTCGCCACCCAACTTCATGCCCGACTCATGAGCGAATCTCACATTCCGCGCAAGCGGTTCGGCCAGCACTTCCTGCACGATCAAGGCATCCTGAGGCGGATCGTCGAAAGCATTTCCGCGAAACCCGGCGAGCACATCGTCGAAATCGGTCCGGGCGAAGGCGCGATGACATTGCCGTTGCTGCGCGCCGCGGGAAAACTCACCGCGATCGAACTCGATCGCGACCTCATCGAACCGCTGCGCGAGAAAGCGCGCGGCGTCGGTGAACTCGAGATCATCAACGCCGACGTGCTCACCGTCGACTTGAGCGCACTCGCGAAAGGCACGCCGCTGCGCGTCGTCGGCAACCTGCCTTACAACATTTCCACTCCTATACTTTTCCACTGCATCGAACATGCGGCGAGCATCGCCGATATGCATTTCATGCTGCAGAACGAAGTCGTCGACCGCATGGCCGCCGCGCCGGGCAGCAAGGTGTACGGACGATTGAGCGTCATGCTGCAGTTTCGTTGCAGCGTAGAAGCGCTCCTGCACGTGCCGCCCACGGCGTTCCGGCCACCGCCGAAAGTGGATTCGGCCGTCGTGCGTCTGGTGCCCTTGCCCGCTTCGTCGCTGCCGGATGTAGATACGGCAGCGCTGGCCAATGTGGTCCGCGCCGCGTTCGGCCAGCGGCGCAAAACGTTGTCGAACGCGTTGCGCGATGTCGCAACGGCCGCCGATATCGAAGCTGCCGGCATCGACCCGCGATCGCGCGCCGAACAAGTTCCCGTCGCAGACTTCGTGCGGCTCGCCCAGCGCCTCGAGCACGACTAGCTTGCCGTTCCGCGCCGCCTGCACGACAATCGGCGTATGAGCGAGAGTAGCTACGTCATCGATATCACCGTGCAGACGCACTACCTCGAAGACCAATCCGCGCCCGACGATCATCGCTTCGTCTTCGCCTATTCCATTCGCATCGCCAACGCCGGCCGCATCGCCGCGCGGCTGATATCGCGGCACTGGATCATCACCGACGCCAACGGCAAGGTCGAGGAAGTGCGCGGCGACGGCGTGGTCGGCGAACAGCCGCTGCTGCGGCCGGGCGAGCATTTCGACTACACCTCCGGCGCCGTGCTGCAAACTTCCGTGGGCACCATGCGCGGCAGTTATCTGATGGTCGCCGACGACGGTCACCGTTTCCAGGCTCCGATCCCGCAGTTCACGCTGTCGATCCCGCGCACGGTGCACTGATGGCGGTTTGGGCGATCGGCGATATCCAAGGTTGCTACGACGAACTGGTCCGGTTGCTCGAAAAAATCCGCTACGACGACGCCAACGACACGCTGTGGTTCTGCGGCGATCTGGTCAACCGCGGCGGACAATCCCTGCAGACATTGCGTTTCGTTCGATCGCTGAATCCGCGCACGGTCGTCGTGCTCGGCAATCACGATCTGTCGCTACTCGCCGTCGCCGAACGCACGGAAGAAGAACAAGCCAAGACCAATGCCGAGCTGCGCGAAGTCCTGTTCGCACCCGATCGCAACACGCTGCTCGACTGGCTGCGCACACGACCGCTGCTCCACGTCGATCGCACACTGAATTTCCTGCTCGTGCACGGCGGACTCGCCCCGCGCTGGACGGTCGACCGCGCCGAACGCGCCGCGCGTGAAGTCGAACAGCGCCTGCACGGCGAAGGCGCCGGACGTCTGCTCAAGGTAATGTTCGGCAACAAACCGGATCGATGGTCACCGCGATTGCAGGGCGTCGACCGTCTGCGCGCCGCGATCAACGTAATGACTCGCATGCGCTTCTGCGACGTCCGCGGCCGCATCGCCTACAACGAAAAAGGCGCGCCGGGCACACAAAAACCGGGTTTATATCCGTGGTTCGACGTACCCGGCGTGATCGCGCGCGACATCCGCATCGTGTGCGGACATTGGTCCACGCTCGGCCGTTTTCAGGGCATGGGCGTCTACGCGATCGACGGTGGTTGCGTATGGGGCGGCGAACTCATCGCGCTGCGGCTCGATGCCGAGGAGCCGGAATTCGTCGCGTTGAAATCCACGCGCCCCAAACCGCCCGGCAAGTTCATCGAGTAACACACAAACGCTCTTACAGCCTCACCGCTGTGGCTTAGTGCCTGTGTTTTTACAAGACTCTTTATACCGGCCACCGACAATCTGTGACGAGGGTGGTCGCGCGCAGGGATGCGCGCGTCCGCGTCAGCAGCACGGACGTGCTGTTCGCGGACAGCGTCCAATGGGAGAAAGAAGAACGTTTTTTGGTGACTTTTTGCCGTTTAGCAAAAAGTTACCCGCTGGCCGCAGGACAGCGGAAGCTTTTTACTGAGGGAGCACACCAACCTGAAACGCCACCCTCACCCCAGCCCTCTCCCGCCAGCGGGAGAGGGAGAAAATCAAAGGCTGGATTCCAGCTTTCGCTGGAATGACGAGCAATAAGACTCAGCTCAGTGCGTCCACTGATGCAGCCACTTATTGACCGTGTCATGCCACTGCACACTATTCTGCGGCTTCAACACCCAATGATTCTCATCGGGGAATTCGAGAAACTCACTCGGAATACCTTTGCGCTGCAACGCTGTAAACGCCGCCAACCCCTGCTCAAGCGGAATGCGAAAATCGTTCGCACTGTGCACGACCAGCATCGGCACCCGCCAATCCTTGACGTGATCGATCGGGTTGTACTTCTCATACAACTCCGGATGATCCCACTGCGTCCCGCCGTTCTCCCATTCGGAGAACCACAGCTCCTCGGTCGAGTAAGCCATCATGCGATTGTCGAACACGCCATCGTGATCGACCAGACACTTCCACGGCTGCTGCCATTTGCCGGCGATCCAGTAAACCATATAGCCGCCGTACGACGCGCCGAGCGCGCAGGCGCGGTTGCCATCCAGGAAAGTATACTTTTCCAGCGCGGCGGCCCAGCCCTTCTGCAGATCGATCAGCGGCTTGTCGCCCCAGTCCTTCGAGATCGAATCCGTAAACGCCTGTCCGTAGCCGGTCGAACCGTGGAAATTCACGGTGACGACGGCGAAACCGCTGCCCGCATACGTCTGCGGATTCCAGCGATAGTGGAACTCGTTGGTCATCGCGCCCTGCGGACCGCCGTGGATGATGAACGCTACCGGATATTTCTTGGTCGGATCGAAATTCACGGGCTTGACGACGTAGCCTTGCACCGTCGCGTCTTCGGCACCCTTGAAGGTGAAGAACTCGTAGTCACCCATCTCGGCGCGCGAGAGGCGATCATCGTTGAAGTAGGTGAGTTGCGTCGGCGGCTTGCCGCGCGCACCGAGACGGAACAGATCCGCCGGCGTCTTCAGCGTGCTGATCGAGGCCACGATCTCGTCGCCCGCGACGCTGAAACCTTCGACCTGGCCCGGACCGCTGACACGCGTGGCCTTGCCGCTCGCGATGTCGATGGCGAACAGCGCGTGGTCGCCGTTGTCGTCGGTCGTCGCGTAAATCGTTTTGCCGTCTTTCGACAGCGCCAGACCACTCGCGGAACGATCCCACTGCGGATCGATCTCTCGCGATTTTCCGCTGGCCAGATCGAGCGCCATGATGCCGAAGCGGTCGGCTTCGAAACCCGGACGCTTCATCGCCGCGTAGTACAGTGTCTTGCCATCGGCGGACGGCAGCGGGAACGCATCCCAGGCCGGATTCGATGCGGTGAGATTTCGCGGCGCAGCGGATGCATCGGCC
>Ga0105239_10004796_pt1 | contig 16050 bp, 16 predicted proteins | sample KBSC44metaG_FD_92761 | JGI IMG/M metagenome (GOLD analysis project Ga0105239, IMG submission 92761) | Corn rhizosphere microbial communities from Kellogg Biological Station, Michigan, USA - KBS C4-4 metaG | ecosystem: Host-associated > Plants > Roots > Rhizosphere > Soil | place: Michigan, USA...
ATTGGCATTGGCATTCTTACTCAGTTTCAAGCTACCCTTCATGTGAAATGGATCTGAAGAGCTGAGTGTCGAGCGGCTATGGCTGGACCTACAGTACTCCGGTAGAGCCGTACATTGATTCCCAAATGCCCAGGTACGTGGATGCGGAGGGAGAGGGGGGGGGTTGGGGATTTCAAAGCTGCTGTCCAATGCAGCGCAGAGCAGTAATCAGTAATTGAATTGGGAATGGTATTGCCATTGTCATTGTCATTTTCATTGTCGATTGCATGAGGCTGAGCGCTACCAGCACTCGGTATTCCCCCACTTCAGGAGTCAGCCTCGCGTCCTTCGCTGATATCGACAGCCTGATACCCTCGTCCATGGCGTTTCCAGGAGAGAGGGCGCTCCACAGAGTGGTTTCTGTCACGGTCTCTCTCACACAGTTATCATTGGCAGGGAAATCGACACTGAAAACTAGCCCTGCGAGGGTGTTCTTGTTGTCAATGATATGAAAGTTATCTTTGATCATCAACCTCTTTCCAATGCTACCATTGTATCAATGGATCGGAATACGAGCTGGGGAGTCGGGACTTACCAGTGGTTTGATCGCCCAAGATTCAATTCCATCTTAACACTTCGCAGGTCAGTTGCCTCACGCTACTCAAGTCGGCATTCGTCAGTCACCGAAGGTTCGTCCTCTTGTCATGGAGAAGATGGTGCTTCACACCATGCCTTCTCACCACTTGAACCCTTTCGTAGCACTACCACCACCACTAGCAACGGACTGCCACGAGGGTAAGCATTCAAGTAAGGGCGACAATGAACAGCGAACTCATCAGGGGGCATAGTGTTTCATTCGGAGGGCGAGTCCCTACATATTCCTTCAAGCACTGAATTGACGGTCCAGGACCAGGTTGGAAAGGATGACTGCCTAACCTTATGACATGGGACAGGTCGCTGGTAAGTACAACCCCATGATGAATGGCCCAGGAGTTGGAGTCGGAGCTGGAGTTGAGGAGTTATGAGTTGGCGTCCCTGCTGTCGCTCCTAGTGTCAGGCATGGGAGTTTGCTCCGTGAGTAAAGAAGCCCATTAGAGTGTCGTCGTCATGGAGCGAGTAACGGAGGTTAGCGTTGCCAGTCAGCGTCAGCCGTGTGTGGATGTTTTCATAATCACAGAAGCCAAGTAGAACCCCAACGAGAACTCTGGGCTCTCCGACGAAGATGGGGTTCCTCAAAACTGCCCGCTCATTCGCCTTAACGAGTGATGTCAACCAGTTAATGTGAATCATTCTCGGACGGGAACGAGCTCCAGATGATGTGTCTCACATTTCCGAGCAACGAAGGCTTCCGTCAAGTTGCAGTCCAATGAAAGGGAGCCAGCAGGCTTGTGGTGCAGGTTTGTGAGGCTCTGGCCACGGACCTATTACTCACCTGGGAGAGGTGAGATTGCCTCTGCGACAACATCAAGTGATATGTCCGCATTCTGCGTGATGTTTCTCTGGCGATTCGAGAGTTGTATACCCTCCTCATTCTGTTTTGGAAGGAGTCGCATTGGCTGGGCTGTGTATGTTGCGTATGTACATTGATTGTAGGTGTCACCGGCACACAAAGAGACAGTCCTAGCTGATCCCACATTGTACCTGCACATAGGGAGGTATGTATCCCAACAACCGCGGCTCTTGTGCCAAAATCGGAATGCGTGGTGAGTCGCACACGAGTCATTATTGCCTGTGCAACCACTTTAGCGAGTTTGGTCCCACCATGATTCAGTGGAAGACGTCAATGTACGAGGCAAGTGCCCTCGCTAGAGCGAGTCCTTCTCTCAGACGTCAAAGGAAAGTGACGCCCAGGTTCTTGAAGTCTTGGTCAACGCCGGTCGAACGGTTACACATGGTGGACTCTGAATTCGGTTAAGCCGACTACCGGAATCCAATCCAATCCCAACGGAACACCGACGGTAGAAGAGGGGGGTTGTTGCTCAATCGTCGGCTTTAATCTCAGCGTTCGCCATTGTATCTCGAAATAGAAACCGTGCAAGTCTTGTTTTTGCTCTCTTTCTGATTTTGTTGTTCAAAAGTTTTGTTCGACTTTCAAGCACCCTGGTTGTAATATTATTGCGAGATCGAACCCGTAATTGGTTAGCAAGCGGTTCGTCTGTAAATATCTGTCCACCCTGTGAAGATCACCGGGGTTGTGATCGGACGATGGCAGTACATCGGGTCGAATTGGTGACTGGGGTCAATCCCAGCGAAAAATCGGCATGGGAAGGCGAGTCCAGGCCGACCGAGATCCCCAGGCCGAATTGGCAAAATTTTCTTGTCTTAATTAGTACTCAGTCTTGCGTATTAATTACTCGTCCCCTGTATCCATAAGGGGTACCTTCCTACGACCAGGTCTAAAAAGGTCTGTCTATCATCTCCTTGGTGGGGTTATGGATGAGAGGTCACTTGCGTGAGGGCTAAGTAGTCTCGCACAGTCACTCCTTATCTACCGAGTAAGGACTTTGCAAGCGGTAACTAGCGCGGAGTACTCGTACCCCAAGTCATTGCATACGAGATGGAAAAGGAGGTAAACAAAAGCCCTTGTCGCGTCGTACCAAGTTTCAAGTCTTGATAGGAGGGAACCTGGTCAGAGTAAGCGAGACATTGATTTTGGCCATTGGACGGTACCGAAATGGGGACACGGTGAAGCAGTTCCTCTGTGTCATGCATTCGTCCTCAAGTCAGGACTCAGGACTCGTAGGCATGGGTTGACTCGATCTTGCATATTAGAAGTACGAGTATGTACCGAGTACGGAGTTTGGAGTCCCGGGTCCACAACTGGAGTCCTTGGAACCACATCTTTGGCAGGGTTTGTTGAACTCTAGATTTCACGTGTCGATTGTGGGTTATGAAGGTTCCGCACTCAATGCAAACCTCTACATATGTACGGAGTACTCCGTATAGATATCTGAAACATGGACCATCCTTGATGCGGTAGTGGGCATTAGGTGATCCATTGGTTCCTTCAGGGTTGCCTTGAATCCTGGTCAAGTGAAGTGGAGCAGAGAACAAAAGGGTGGTTTAGACGGAAAGTGGGGTTTGAGTGATGGAATGGTCGTCACAAAAGAAAAGAGGACGAAACAATGACTCGTAGGGAAAGGAAACAATTCTGAAACAACAGGATGTGGGAGGGATTCTGTGTTTAGGATGTTCTTGAGAGATGAGACCCCATGCTTGTGCTTGGCACGTGATCGGACTAACCCTGAGAGTGGTGATCCGCAGGGATATGATGCCCAATATATACGAGCGTTCATCCAGAACTTCGTTGAAGCAGCGCGGTGTACGAGCAGATGCACTAAGACTTACTAAAACAAAGCAAGGGACCGTGGACTTGACTGAACCTTGACAAAGATGCAGGAGATAGGGGACAAATGGACGATATCGAACAGAAGCAACGCGATAGATGGGATTCCGAGATTGTCTTCCCTGGGACAGCGGTTCCTGAGGGTATGGACAAGTGCCGAAGGCACATTTTGTCGATGAATACGGAGCATACTCTGTAATCAATTGGATAGGGACCGGGAGCGTAGAATCCTGCGATCTGGACTTCCTAGAATCTCATTGACTTCACAGGCGCCCACTAGGCGTAAATCGTTTCCTCTTTGATGGATAGGAGCAGGTAAGAAAGGTGAGCCGTTGAAAGACATTTTCAGCGCGGAACCACCATTTGAATGGGTATTCTCCATTTGCCAGGAGCTGGCCCAGGAAGGAGGATCAAGGCATCCAACGGATGACCAAAAGGTCCAAGAAAAGCTGGACCTGGATTCGTGGTCGGTTTCGTGGTCGGTTTCGTGGTCGGTTTCGTTCACGAATTACACCGTCGCTTTCAAGTGAGAAACCTATTCACGGACATGAAGCGATTTCGGCCGAGCCACACCTACAATACCAGTACTGAATCCTTCGAATATAGGTGTGGCGTTGGATCGGTCATACTGTCAGGTGGGGGAGAATTGGCGGAAGAGCGGCGATTATCACATCAGATGGAACGGAGCACTCTGGTGGCCTTAAGTGGTATTTTAGGAAACGCCACAGCATGTCAGCCACACACTAGCCACAGAAGGATCACGTTTTGTGTAGCCAGTGCTCCCTATTGCTGCCACCTGCCACATTTCTCAGTGCATGACCAGGGTCATGTGGCGTGTGATTCTGGGTGTGTAAGATGTGCAGTAGTAGTGGCAGGTAGTAGACGGTCCGATGTATGGAGTAGTCAGAAGCTTGAGTACTCCGTACTCCGTACTACTACTGAGAACGCGTGCTCCATCCAGACCTTTCTCTGATGACCCAGGGAACTGGACAAGGGTTTCGTGCCGAGGTGCGAGTGGCCGATTGCAGACCATCATAAACTTTTGAAGGATTCAACGAGCATGAATAGCCTGGCAGCTAATCAGCTTAGTGCACTCTCCCCTGGTTCCTGCATGTGGCTGCTTCATTTTCTGCGACAACAGTTGACGATTGGGCACGCATGGACGGAGTACAGAGATGAATTTGAAGCGGTGGTGCAGGAGCTGTACTCGTACACCGGAGTTGTGACCCAATTCAAAAGACAAAAGGACTCGGGAGCTTGAGATGAGAGCCCGTATACGAACGCAAAAAGGTTCAAAGGTAATTTCACAAGTTTCTTCCTGGTATGTCTACAGAGGACTGGTCTGTCACTTGGCTTGGTGCTTGGTCTTGTGTTGCATGGCCGATGAATTTCTATTTTGATAACGATCAATATCGGCCAGGACCAAGCAACGGACCACTAGAAACGTCCATCTCGCACCATGAACAGCAGACGAAGAGTATGAATTAGACCGTGTTGGTGGTGTGACAAGGCGAGCGACCAGATTGGTGGAGAGTTTGCTGGAGAGGGCTGGAGGGACGGCATCGGAGAAATGCAGCTGCGATGGTCGTGTTGGCAACCCGGGGGACTCGGGGTGAGTCGTAGATAGCAACAGTAGCGCGAGATGGCCTGTATCAGATCAGATCTTTTCCCAAAGGTTTGAAGAGGTTCGGACGTGAAGGGACAGGTTGGGAGGGTTGAAAGGTGTCTAGTGCTCAGGTAAGGCAGACTCACAGTTGTGGTTAGGCAGATGAAGTTAAGTTAGATGGCAGCTATTTCTTTTTTAGTTGGCGGAGGAGGCTTGTGGTTTCACACTTGGCTGGATTGGGGATGGCGTCTCTCCAAATAGCAGCAAGTCACCCGCCTTCAGGCTTAGCGCATCCAAGCAGTCGGCCTGCGCCGCAATTCCACCCATTGAGTCACGTTAACTGGCGCGAGCTAGGGCTCTGACCATGCCTGCTAGTCCGGTGCTAAAGCGGTGCTAAAAGCCGTGCCAAACGAGGGCTAAGCCCTAGTGGACCAGTAACATGCATTCCTATGCGGACTAACCATTTTAGTCCCCGTCTTTGCCGTTCCACCATCCACTCACTCGGCGCACTTCTGGTGAAAGGCTGTCCGACTCCCGACCTCTTTGACCTCTTCCTATTGTCTCTTTCGTTCGTCCTGCCCAAAAGTTCCCTCGTGGAAACACATCCTGGTCGATATCCCTGTCGCCCATCCATGGGATCCCCTCCAGGGCCCCTGTAATCATCCCATGTACCCATGCATCCGTGCGCACACCATGTCGTCCCCATGCAATCCGGACCAGGTCGCGACCAGGTCAGCAGGCGAATGGCCCAATTACGCCTCCCATGTCCCTTGATCGTCGAGTCTATATTTTGATCCCCTCGAGGGCCACCCTTAGGCTCCCTAGCCCAGAGGCAGGCCATGGTGGCCCATGTCCCGCCTTGATCCAACACAGCCGCTGCATCCTCATTCGTCGAGATGTTGCTATAGCGAGCGTGTTCCTAGCCTTCGAGTTACTGGTATGCTCCTCTTACCACCCATCCTCCCAATTTCACCCTGGCTCCTGCGTTCATTTCCAGAGCAGTTCGTTTACCTGACTCCAGTCTCCAGTCTCCATAGCACTCCCATCGATTAACACCAAGAATAACTCACCCGGTGTACCTCCACCACGTGCACCAGTCACCAACACCGCTGCTGGTCAAATCCACCCAAGGCTCAGCCCTGCCAATACGGTTACCTCTGGTCCTCTGGTGCCTCTCACCAACTCTACCCTCGAGTCTCCAGCCCTTAGTCTCCATCGCCTCTTCTGCTTTCCACCATCAAGTCGTCATTTCCCTCATCACACTCCCGTACTCTCCATCCACCCATGTTCCTTTCTCCATTTGCTCAAACAAGCTTAATCTTTCCTTGAGGCTCAGAAGGGGGCGGAGGCTTCCAAGCATTCACCCGACTCCACTGTGAAACGTTCTTGGTCTGTTCGTATACCTCTTATATCTTCTATACAATACCCTCACCATGGCCCCAAAGAAGCGTTCTCAAACTCCACGACATCAAGGCGTCGCCGACTCTCACCACCAACAACAAGTCCAGACCCACTTCACTCCTTCAACGCAACCGCAACCACCAGTTCAACTCGACTCTCATTCTACTCCCACTACTACTGATCGTCGACGTAAGCAAAAGGACGATTCCGACCACACGACAGTCGTCGCTTCTACCCGATCGCCAACTATTCCAGACTCTCCTCTTTCACCCGTAGACGGCGTTGCCTCTGGTTCCCACTCTCGCAGAGAGAGCACTTCAACCATGAGGACCTCATCCATTTCCCTCGAGGGCCATCCCACCTGTACTCCAACCGGCCGCATCAGCAAGGCGAAGAAAGGCAAGCGTGTGCACGCTTGTGAGTTTCCTGGCTGTGGAAAGGTAAGAATCCCTTCCAGGCAACCCCCAATTCTAGGCTTGCCATTTGGACCCAAACGAAGACACCTAGCTAACACCATCATCAGGTCTTCACGAGAGCTGAACACCGAAGGTAAGCATTACCATAGGCCCCTTCGTAATGGCCCCTTCCATCCAACTCCTCTAACCACCCCGATAGGCGACATGAGCTCAATCATAATCCTGAAGCACTGTTTCCTTGCACACGTCCTGGGTGTCGAAAGGCATTCCACCGTGTCGATCTTCTGCAACGTCATCAGGAGCGACAGTAAGTCTTCTGGCCCTCGGACTCGGAGGGGGCCTTGCTAATCTGCCTTACAGTGACCTAGAGAGTGCTCATGATGCCTCCTCTGCCCAGTTAGGGCGCATGTCGCAAGTCCCAGTTTCTTCTGATCTTTCAGCCGTTCTTTCTTCTACTTCCGTACACAGCCCTTCTGCGGATCGAGGAGCTCCAAGATCATCCTCTGGCCCTCTCTCAATCGGTTCTCTCGTCCATCCTCAGGGCACAGACTACCGCTACATGGGAACTCCTACCTTCAGCAGCCACCCTCGACAGCAAATGGCTCAATTTGTTCCTGGATTCCCCTCTTCAGACGAGTCTGGCATGTTCTACACTCCAGAGAGCAGTCAATCCCCCGTATCCGAGTATTATGGTCGATATCCTCATCGCCCAAGTATTTCTTCGTCCTCTTCTGTTGCTGCTTTTGACCCCAGCGGTGCGTCCCCTCTGATGAGTGGAAACATGCCAGGCACTTGGGTGCCGTCTTCTGCTCCCCCCAGCATGCTCCCATCGAATGTGACTGATGATGGTGCCTATCTTCCTGTATGCCTCCCTTATCATTGGAATGGTATTTGTACTGAAGCTGATCAGTCTCCTGCAGACTCTTCCCTACCAATACCCCTCTCCGACCTGGATGGATACGAATGGTCTGTCATTCGAAGAGAGCTATCAAGTGCCTCAGGAATACTACCAGGAAATCCCTCAACCGGTATATCTGACACTATAAGGTGGGACTGTTTAGATCTTTACTGGCAGTATTTCCACCCACACTTTCCGGTTGTCCATCGTCCTACGTTTCTACCTACGAAACCGAGTCCCCTACTAGCCAGTGCAATGGCAGCAATCGGTTCGCAATATGACGGACGACCTGACGCCAAATTATACTCTCTAACCCTTCTAGAAATAGCCACGAAGCTTCTCCGGCGAAGAGACAGCATCACGAGTCGTTCTAGATTAGCAGATCTTCAAACAGTTTTTCTCCTGGAAGTTCTCAGCAAGTATTGTGCCAGGAGGGTGGAAGTCGAGATGTCAGCAAGATTTCGTTCACTTTTTGCGAGCCTGGATCAAGCACGCCGATCTTTGGCAACGGATCCGCTGGCAGTTTTCCGGACACTTCGAAAGGACCGGACCTCGGAAGATGTTTATCGGGCACATAAGTTCTGGCTTGAGCATGAGACCCGAAGAAGGATTCTCCAAGCATCAATGGTGCTAGATCTACAACAAGTTATCCTTTTCGAGCAGCCTCCCACCATTGTCCAGCATGACCGACCGCGGCGAAACAACCCTGGACTGAGGACTGCGATATCTCTTCCTTGCTCAGAAGTTCTTTGGGAGATCAGCTCAATCGAAACGTGGGTTGAGATGGCTTCGAATTCCGACTTTTCGAAACCTCGATCCGCTCGTAACGACACTGCCAGTCCCCAAAACCCTTTGGATTATTTTCAGATTCAAGTGAGCCTTGCGAACACGCAAGATAACTCTTTGGACATTATTTTACCGCAAAAGGACCAATCCAATCAGTCTGCTTCGCGGCTGAGCTTCAATTTTCATGCAAGGGAGATGGCAAGAAATACGCCAATACGTCAATTACTGGTTGTGAGTGGCGAGTCTTGGATCATGGGCAAAAAGCTCGAAAATGAAGGCGAGTTTCATGAGGCTAAGAAGAATCTGAGAGTTTGGGTGGAGTCCAATCTCGAAAGTCGCGTTGCACTCTGGCATGCTCTACGGTTGATTCGGGGCTGCGCGAACTTCATGCCCACCGATTCTACAAATACTGGATTGTTTGTTTCATTTCGCGATACTCAAATGTTGCACGAACCATGGGTGCTTTATCTGGCTGCTTTGGTGTGTTGGGCATATGGGGTGAGCATTTGGAAGTCTCTCGAGGGCAACGGGCCACTCTCTGGAGCAGCCTCGACAGCCAGCGAACCTCTTTCCAATCTATCGCGAACCTCCAGCTTGTCTTCGGTACATCCGGCGCTACTGGACTCACACGAAGCTGCGTACTCGATGCGAGAATTTCTACACCTAACCAATGTTGAGAGACCAGAGGACCTGTCACGGGTAGACCCACATACATTCGGACAAGTGCATGGTCTTCTGGAAATGATCCGGCTCCACAAGATTGGCGACTTCTTAGGAGGACTCATGAACGACGCGGAACGGGTACTGTATCGACTCGTGGAGGGACGCAGTCGATTGTCACATTTTTAGGTGGAGTTTGAATTTAGGGTGGTACCACGTCACGACCTTGATGCAATTTTTTTTACGATATTATGAATGTTCTTTCGTTGTTGATACCACACCACTTTGGGCATGTGAAGATAGGGTTGAAATCAGTTTTGTCGTTTCAGGATCATTATGGCTTTGTTTGAGATTTGCACAGTTACAGCTGTTACATTGGATACGGAAATCACAGGAAAAGGGCACTGGGCATTGGCGTTGGCACTGGCATGAGCATTAGCATCAGCTAGCTAAGATTTCAAAACGGAGCGTCCGTGCAAAAACCATTTACACATTTTTATCAATTGAATCCACTGCATCCGATCAGTCTATGTCCAATTCGGCCTTCCCTCAGATTAAACATGAAGTCGGGTATGATCTCTCTGGAGTGGTGGGCCTCGCGTCGTCTTTCCGACCGGAAATGAGAGGCCGACGCCCCTGCCGGTGAAGCGGGATTGATGGGGAGGGATTGTCAGTGGGGAAGGAACGACTGAGACGAATCAGAGGGAAGGTGGATAGCCTTGGGAGGCAGGAAGTCGGGTGTTGCTAAATTTGGCAGGCACGACTGAAGTTACTGGACTGAGCCTCGTTCGCAGCCACCCTCCCTCGTACCTTTACCTGGCCTTCCAGAAGTTTGACACTTTCCTGCACTGTGCCTCTTTAGCTGCTGATGCATGTCTTTCAATCGCCCTCCGAATAGCACAGCATACATTCTAAGCGGCCGTTGTTCGTCCTCATTCATGCAAGGCCCTTATCTCTTTACAAATACATTCTTGGTGGTGGTGCTCTTCAGCCACTCGTTTTCCACAACGTACTCTCGCAAGCTACACCCGGAGGATCGGGTTTGTTTACACAGATAGGCGGGTCAGTCCGACACTCCCTCTCGTACGGAGTGCTGCCGCCATGTCAACTACGGAGTACTCTTAGTAACTATTGGTGTGAAACGGTGGTATCTTCTCATGTGGATCCTGGCCATTCACGATTGCAGTGACAACAAATACATGCTATTACCCTAGAGTACTAGATGAGCGACCTAAGGGCTTAATCTTCAAACGACCTGACCAGTCTCGTTTCGAGATTGAGGTTTGGGGACTTGAACCTGAAACGTACGAGGGCCTCGCACTATTACCTTCGATGGTGCTAACTGATTTCTTCGAGCTGGAGCTTGGAGCTGGCGGTGGAACGCCCAGACTTACGAATACGAAGAAAAGGGATGACCCAAAACTGCCTAAGTACCTGGGAAAGGTCGTGTGGCACCATTCACACCGGTTACTTAATTCCAGCCAGAATGGGCCTCTGGGTGGCCTCCCGCGTAAATCATCATGACGCCACGCATTTCCACCCGGGATCTCTGCCGCTGTGGAGGTCGAGTGGATTAGGGCTGGGCTCGGGTTCACTTGACTCCCAGACGTTCAGGTTCCCAGGTTACCTGGTTCCCTGGTTCCCAGCTTGCCTTAGCGCACGATGGGACAGCTTGCAGTTGTGGTTCCTGCATAGCACATTGCCCAAACGCCTACCACGCCCATCACGCCCCACGCCTATTGATCGACAGGCACGTTATCAGACGAGAGGAACCCCTTACAGGCGACTAATGCAACTACAATACATTATCCGCCAAACCCGGGAGACTTTCTATCAAACTCGTCCATGCTGTAGGACCCGCCTTTTGCTTCGCATTCAACTCTCTGGTAATCTCTTCTGTTTTTTTCTTCCCGCTTCTTCGAAATCTTCCAAGCTCCACTGAAGTGGGTGTCAACGGCCACTTTTGTTTCTGCAAGGAGGTGTTGGACTCCGGGGATGTCCTGGTTCCCACTTCGACCCCCTGTTCGTTTCGAGAAGCGACCCAAGGTGATCAGCTTACTACAATATAATGTGTTCCATCAACCGCTTTACCCGCTACCCCATCAAGAGTCAACATAAAAGGACTCCACTGAACTATCCCCTCTTTGAGCAGGTGCAGCCAGGGATAAATTTCCTGGCCGATCGGTTACCAATTGGTGTACCTCAGTGTATCCGTATCTTAACATTGTCGGGAGAGGATGTTACAAGTGCCTCGTCTTCGCGTCTCGAGATTGAGTGTAGCCGAAATTGATTCTAACCACTGGATCACACATCTCTTCGCCGGTCATTCACGTTGATGTGAGTATGAAGTCGTCTTGCTCATATCACGGTAAAGGTGGGAGGCCCACTGTGTTGTGGCCTTTAAAGGGCATACGGCATTATGTGGACATGAAACACGAATCCTCCTTGTTGTCCCGTGGCCAAATGCTGTTGTCGGGGCGCTTCACATCCATGGCATATACGACGTACCTAGAACTCGGTATTTGCGCTCTACCATATTCTCTCAACTACTGCCTGGAGCCAGGAGAATGGCCCTTGGGAGCTCATCTCCTTGACCCTTGACAGCCTCAGATTGAGGAATACATTTGCTTCCCCCTTTCATCACTTGGCTACTAAGCGGTCCGGATTACAGCGGACGATCGCCTAATTGTGTCCCTATCGCATCGCGCAGGGGAACTCGTATTCGACGTAGGCGATGTGCACAGATGTGTTAGCCAACGGTGAGCTTGGGTGAATGGCCATCTTCAGTGCGCCTAGTCTTCGATGAGAGAACAACAAGAATTCGTACAATCTCCCAGCGCATGTTGCACCTAGTTCCTATCGGCAGAAGGATTCGACTGACCTACACTCGCTTGATTGTCGTGTCTCTTCCATTGCCCGACTAGGCAGTCCACATGTCTGCTCTTTTGAAACCCAGGGGCTAGACCATGCAGCAATCCGATTCCTTCCCGATACTTGTTTATGATTGAACTCGAGACTTCAACTTATATTGAGGGGACGAATAAGATCAATGCCGACCTCAGGACGTCCAAGCAAAACCAGGACCCCTTTAAGGACCAGTCTCAATTGATACGGTTGGTTCTATTGTGAGTGCTACTCCAGAAATCTCGTCAGGTGTTGGGCGACCCTTAGGTCAACTCCACCTCTCAAGAAGATTTCAGCCAGTAGGTCATTGAAAATGCTTCCATGCGAGGGTGGTGTCAATTCATGAGCCCCTGACATCTACTGCGATTCGCGAACTGGGATGCCAGCAGAGTCAAACCATGCGTTGAACTCGCCTACACCGCGCAAGTCACGAATCGAACGTTCATGAAGATGTTAGTTACCCAGTACCTACATGTTAAAGAGACTGTCTCGACCAACACCTTGTTATCGACAAGTTGGTCCTGGCTTTCATTGTCAATATTATGGGTTGTCTTTACAATGCATTCTCCATGGACTAATGGCAAAGGCTTGATAACTCTGTCAATTCGACTGAACGGAAAGGTCTTGCTAGCTACTTGAACTACTGAGGTGATGAGTTGCTGTCCTTCATCTATCCAGAAATACCAGAATTATCCAGGCCCAAGGCAATGCAGACAACAATACATAATACATCAGGCATGCGAAGAAGTCGGGCCTTGTGTGTGCACGCTGCAGATGTTGCCCGCAGGCGTGACCAGAGCATCCGGTTAAAGTTGCCATGAAGACTCTGGGGAGAGGCCACGAAGAATTGCCTCGGATAACACACTCAACGCAGGGTCTGGAGTAAAGAATTTGATTTGGGGCCCGACTGCGGATAGATCTTCGCGTCTTCGCTGTTGGAGGAGTTGCATCAGACATCGTGCAGCTAATTACTCAGCAGTATGTCCCTTGACCTTTAGATGACCTTGGCTACCAGTAGGTGCCTTGTCCAGTCACCTTGTGACTGCCCGCAAAGCCACTGAGAACTCCCCTTCGTGCTCAGTGTCCTGACGAATGATCTACTCAGGTAAGACGCTGGGCAATGGATCGTTGGATCGTTGGATGCCTTCACCTCGGGGTCTCTTTGCTAGACATGAGCAGTAGTAGCTCATCAATCTGCAACACTTTCATAGAATGGCATGGCATACTGGGCCTTGGGCTCCCTTTGGGGGCCGTGGGCCTGTATTTAGGGTTGTCATCGCGCGTGTGAGGTGTCGTAGATGGCTTTCCTCTCTGCTCAACGCCCACGATGTGCATTCAACCCCAATCGGCAGCATTGAATCAATTGCGAAAGTCTTGCATGAGCATTCGCTCGACGACCATCGGGGATGGCCCAGTCTAGGATGGTTGATGGTTGCTGATGCATGATGCGCGCGATGTGTCAGCATCGCCTAACCTCCACCAACCCGCCCGCCATCCGCATTCATCCAACTCTCCGACGTCGTTATTCACTCAACGGGTTTCCCCCCTCTGCCACTTACTCGGACTGGCTATTCTTCTCACCAAAGCAGTCGCATTAGATAATGCATGTGAAAAGGCGAAGGGCGCCTTCCCCTTCCGTGCGTCACGACTACCTAGTCTTGACTGAGGAACCCATCCCGATGCTAGGAATGGTCAATTATGTCCCTACGAGGGTCGGCGCAGATCCTTCGCCCATCCCATCAAGCGCACGATTCAGTAAGATAACGGTTCCCCCCCCCTGGCCCTCTCGCCCCTCTGGCCGTGCATGTGCGAAGAAAATCCTTTTGAGATTTCTTATTTCTTAAAGGTCATGGTGCCCCGTGAGACCTCGAGTCGTCTTTCGAGGCACTGGCACCTGAGAAGACCAATTGAAGAAGACACACTTCCCCCCAAAGCTCTTTCTCAGGATCTGAGACTCGGTATCCAACTCGTATTACATACATACGTCTGGACCCTGAACACCTTTAACCCGAACCCCGACTTTATCGGCTAACTGGCTACCACGAAAAAGTCTCACGGCCGCAACGCTTTGCCGGGCCTATCGCAACTCCTGTCTGTAACTCCGTCTCCGAAAAGGAATAGGAAGTTTAAGAACTCGGACCAGCAAACGAAAGTTTGTGGGAGAATTGAGGCGCACAGTCCGCGCGGGCGAGCTCGTCGACCCCGCCTCATACAAACTTTCCATCACCGAGTTGGAGTCCCCCGATCTACAACTCATCCTCGTATATCCCAGGAGGAAAAACCACGCAAAGCATCCAAACCACACAGATAAATACCACCACATCCATCAACCATGTCGTCACAAACATCAGCAGCCTCAGCCTCCGCATCGAGCGACACACTCTCACTATCCTCGACCCGCTCATCCACCAAGTCAAACATGCACATCGCGATGCCCGCGCCGCAAACAGACTTCACCCATTCCAACCCCAGCAATAACACCAACAACCCAACGTACGTGATCGCCTCGATGCCCTCGCCATCCCAAAACCCACACAACGCGACCTGGGACGCGTCGTCTCACACCCACCACCACATCCACATCCCGACGCCACACCCGCTCGCCGCCGCAACCTCCTTCCTGGACAAACACGTGCCACTGTTCGCAAAGCACCACAACGAATACACCGTGAACCATGACGCGCGCGCCGCACGCCGCGAAGCACGGCGCAACCACGCCACAGACGCGATCCCAGAGGTTGACGTCGAGCACCTGCCTGCTCCACCCAGCAGCAACGACGGCTCCGCGATCGCCGCTGCGATCCACGCTGCGACAGCGACGGGCGCGGGCCCCGCCCTGGCGGACTCCCGCGCCGCGGACAATGCTGCGTGGAGGGAGATTCTGGCGAAGCGCGCGGCCGCCAGGCGGAGGGCCGGGTCCGATGATTTACAGATGCATGGCGGCGCGATCGCCGAGGAGGGCAGTGACGAGGACGACTCCTCACGTGGGTACAAGGGCTCGCCGGCTATTACGCCTTGAAAGGGGTCGAATTCGACGTTCAGTGAAAGGAAAGAATGAGCGAAGGGAGTTGCATCCTACCAAATGGGCTTGATTGGATTGCTGGCTTTAATATTGAAGCACCTGTCGAACCACGACGCTTTTGCCAACCGTTTATTTGGACCTGCCTGGTTTGGACATCATGTAGCAGGAAGTACTGCCTGGATTTTGGCTGGTGGGACTTACATGGAACAGTTCATCTAACGGCGTTCGAGTGGCCAATGGCTATGGCCCATGGAAGGACAATATCATGATTGAACGAATAATATGGATTTGGATTTCGACCTGACCCTTTTCGTAAATATACATGCGTCATCTGACCCTTGGTGATTGAAGTGCAAGCTTCGAATCTGAGACTGCTCAGCATTATACAGAGCCCATTCTCGATAGATACTTTTTTGAACTGGTGAAGTGAACTATTAAGGTAGGAATAGTCATCTCATCGGCATTGCCTACCGATTATGGTATCCAGGAACAATCAAAAAACCCACACCAGTCGTGTTCCAAAAGGCATGAGCAACACCTCATAAACTCTGGTCATTACTTCGTAAATTCATACACTTCCGAATATGAATATTCAAGCCTCGACCTCAACTATCTTATAACCTTCGCTGATCAAACGAGTGATCTCGTCGTTCTTATGTTGAAGCAGTGACAAAGCGTATGCAGTATCATCCCATTGACGTTTATTGACACAACGTCCGAGTCGTGCTGCAAGCTTATCTGCCAGATTTTTGGCATGTTTGTCCTACATCACAGCACTCGTATCAGTAAGCATTCAACAATAAAATTGCACGTGATTGTGGTCACGTGTCAATCAATTGTGGAAGGTGGCAATGGCGTTCAAGATCCACTTTTGTTTGATATACTATCCCGTCACCGCCATCAAACGCGAAAAACAATCAACAGCCAGGATTCCCAAATGGTCACCCACTTTAGTACTAACTGACCGGCATGTGGCTTAAGTACGGCTGAGCGAACGGGAAGCCCTGTTCTCCACATCCTATGGTCGATTGC
>Ga0105239_10004798_pt1 | contig 16049 bp, 22 predicted proteins | sample KBSC44metaG_FD_92761 | JGI IMG/M metagenome (GOLD analysis project Ga0105239, IMG submission 92761) | Corn rhizosphere microbial communities from Kellogg Biological Station, Michigan, USA - KBS C4-4 metaG | ecosystem: Host-associated > Plants > Roots > Rhizosphere > Soil | place: Michigan, USA...
AAGTTTCTCCGGATCGCGCGGCAGCGGCGGTCAAAGCCGGGCGTTCTCTGGTGGCCAACGCGGGAACTCGGGTGGACAACGAGGATACTCAGGTGGCCAACGCGGATACTCGGGTGGCCAACGCGGGAACTCACGCGGCGAGTACCGCGGAGGCGATCGCGGCCGGGGCGAACGCCGCGAAGGTAATCGTGGCGGGTATGGCTATCGCGGCGGTGTTTACGGATACTACAGCACTCCGTATTATTACGGCGGCGGCTACGGCTACTATCCCGGATATTACGATAACTATTGCAGCTCCGGCTACTACGATCAATGGGGCAACTGGATTCCGGCCTGCGCCTATGATCCCTACTACTATCCTTACTAGCCAGACTGCGGCCTGACGAGCCGAAGCCGCAGCTCAGAGGTTTGGCGGCGGTGGCAGAGCAGGCAGAGGGAGCGGATATTATCCAGATCGCATTCTCCTCCGCCCTCTGCCACCGGGACGATATGATCGGCGTCCCACAGTGTTCTTCGACTGATCCTCTTCAGACCCCAGCGCGCGAGCAGCTTTTGCCGGTGGACCCCGCGAGACCGCTTCAGGTCATGATAAGCCGCCCGGCAATCGACCCGGCAAATGGCACAGATTCCGTGGTCGCGGGCCAGCACCTGCTCACGCAAGTAGCCCGTGTCGGTTCGCAGACGCCACTCGTGGACGCACCATTCCGAGCAGAACGTGAATCGTCCGGCGGGAACCTCCAGACTGCACCAGCGACACAGCGCGCGGCCGTTACGGCCCTTCTCCAGAGCCGCTCGATCGGCAAACCCGCCGGGCATGGTGCGAGAAGTGCTCACAAAACATTCCTACCACAAATTGTCGCGTGGCCTTGTGATAAAAGAAAAGGTCATGCGACGCAATCTCAGCATTGGTCTAATGTTGGCCGCCGTCTTGTTGGTGCTCGCCATCGGATCGTCCTGGCTCGAGCGCAAAGCCACGGTGCAAGCCGCCGGCGTGCAGGCGCCCCGGTTTGAAGTCGACCCGATGTGGCCCAAGCCTCTGCCCAACCACTGGGTCCAAGGCAATACCATCGGCGTATCTGTAGACAGCAAGGACCATATCTGGATCATTCATCGCGCCGGCTCGCTCGAAGCCATGGAGACTTACGCCGCCACCAACCGCGCCGAATGTTGCAAGCCCGCGCCCGCGGTCCTCGAGTTTGACGAAGACGGAAATCTCCTCAACAGTTGGGGAGGAACCGACGGACCAGGCTACCAGTGGCCTGCGTCGAACCACGGCATCACGGTCGACTACAAAGGCAACGTGTGGATCGGCGGAAACGGCCGCACCGCTAGTGCGCCTGCCACTGCCGAGACCGCGGGTAATGCTGCGCCCGGCGCGGCAGCGACGCAAGCCAAGCAAGCGGCCAAAGCCAAAGCCGCCCCGGGCGGTCCGCCGCACTATCACGACAGCATGGTCCTGAAATTCACCCAGGAAGGGAAATTCCTGATGGCGATCGGCAAGCCGGGCGCCAGTGAAGGGAGCAACGACGTCGAGAACCTGGGACTGCCGGCCAAGATTTTCGTCGACCCTAAGACCAATGAGCTGTACATCGCCGATGGCTACGGCAATAAGCGCGTGATCGTCTTTGATGCCGATACCGGCAAGTATAAACGCCACTGGGGCGCTTACGGCCACAAGCCGGACGACACCAATCTCGGACCGTATCGTCCGGATGCCCCGCCCGCGCAGCAGTTCCGCAATCCGGTCCACTGCGCCGAATTGTCTCTCGACGGGCTGCTCTACGTGTGCGACCGCGTCAACGACCGCATCCAGGTGTTCAAGCCGGACGGGACCTTTGTCAAGGAGGCCTTCATCGCGAAAAATACGCTGGGCGATGGCTCCGCATGGGACATCGCGTTTTGAAAGATCCCCAGCAGAAGTACATGTACCTGGTGGATGGCGCGAACGAGAAAATCTACATCATGCTGCGGGAGACACTGGAGATTCTGACCAGCTTCGGCGACGGCGGCCGCCAGCCTGGACAGTTCTACGCGGTCCACAGCATAGCTACGGACTCCAAGGGCAATATCTTCACCACCGAAACCTACCGCGGCCAGCGTGTGCAGAAGTTCGTATACAAGGGTCTGGCGGCAGTCACCAAGAGGGATCAGGGCGTCGTGTGGCCCAAAAAATAGACTCTCCGTCATGAAGTTTCGAGCCCAGCCGCTCCGCAGGGCTGCTAAAGCCTGAGGCGCCGGCCACCTCGAAGAATTTGCACTCTAGAACCCTAACTGAGTCGCGTCACTTCGCCGATGGAAGGTTGTATGAAAGACAGGCGCTTTGACCTCCGTGTAAACCGTGAGGCCCCCGTGAGCCTTAGTTGGACCGATCTGGCCGGCGAAACCCTACAAAGCACTGGACATCTGGCGGATATTTCGCGCTCGGGAGCTTCGATAAAGGTGCCGCGTCCCGTGAAGGTGGGATCCACCCTCAGCCTGGGCTACCAGGATCAGCAGTTGCCGGGAAGAGTGACTCACTGCAAGTCGGAAGTCTCCGGCTACCTTCTGGGAATCGAATTCGAGGAAGGGCACCATTGGTCGCCGCGCCGCTAAGAGCAATTATCGCTACTTGCCCTTGTTTGCGTCCGGCTTGTTCGCGTCAGGAAAGAATGCCGCGACACGATCGTTGAGCGTAAACTCCATCCCCAAGCCGGGATATTCTTTCAGCACATTCGCCCGCATCTGCGCCGGAGTCTTCGATCGCGCCACATTCGCGTCCCAATCGGCGATGTATTTCTTCATAAACGCGATCGCGGAGATGTCGTTCTTGGCGCCCCGACCCTGATGGCCCGGAACCAGAATCACCGGCTTCAGAGCGGCAATCTGATCCAGGGTCTTCATCCACTCTTCACGAGCTTTGTCCTTGGGCACTCCAAAATAGACCCGATCGAAAACCGTGTCGCCCGCGACCACAGCTTTTAGCGACGGAATGTAGACGAAGCTGTTCCCCGGACCGTCGCCCTGAACGCCGCCGGTGACCGGAAATTGCTCGCCTTCGAGCGTCAGGTAAGGCGTCGTCAGTTCTTCGGGCAGCACCGGATCGGGACCGGGAATGTTGTTGCCATAAGTCGGAAACCAGAACTTTTGGCGCGCGGGCCATCCCGTCTTGGCGGCGTTGACGGTGGCGGGAAGCGCCACGATCCTGGCGTTCGGGAACGCCTGATGCAGCACCGCCAGCCCAAATAAATGATCGGGATGAGGATGGGTCACATAGATCAGCGTCAGGTTCTTCTTGGACTCAAGGATTTCCGCCGCCAGACGATGGGCTTCGCTCAGCGAGAACTGCGGGTCAATCACCAGCATGTCTTTTTCGCCCGAAATCATGGTCGAGTTCACGTCGTATCCATTGACGCCGGCGCCGTGGTGCACCTTCAACTGAAGCTTGGGTTGTGCGTTAATGTGTCCAATGATGGCCGTGGCGAGCGCCAGCGAGGCTAATAGGGTTCGTGGGAGCATCAGAGAATTATATACCCGCTTCGTGATACCATACCGGGCGACAGGTCTCCGATCGTACACCCAGGAGGTCACCATGGATAGCAGACTTGGAGTGCTGATCGCGGCAATTCTTCCCACTTTTTCCCTTGCCGCCGAACTGAATACAAAGGCTCCCACGTTCGCTAAGGACATCGCTCCCATCCTTCAGGAAAAGTGCCAGACCTGCCATCGCGCCGGAGAAATGGCTCCCATGTCGCTGGTAACCTATGCCGAAACGCGGCCATGGGTAAAGGACATCAAGCAGCGCGTGGTCACTCGCAACATGCCGCCATGGCACCTCGATAAGACCGTCGGTATCCAGCATTTTCAGAACGATATCTCGCTGAGCGATGAACAGATCAGCCTGATCGCCCCTGGGTGGACGCGGGCGCACCTGCCGGCGATCCCAAGGATATGCCCGCTCCGAAACAGTGGCCCAAGGACGATGGATGGCAGCTCTCCAAACAATTTGGGCCGCCCGATTTAGTCATCAAATCGGAGCCCTACACCATGCCGGCCCACGGACAGGACGTGTGGTTCAAGCCGCTCACGCAAATCCCCCTGACCGAGCCGCGCTGGGTCCGCGCCGTGGAAATGCGCCCGTCGACGCCGGCTGGGCGCAGGATCACCCACCACGCCCTGGCATATCTCCAGCAGGAGGAGCCGGGTGTGAACAGCGATGCGCCGGGCAACGTGGCGCCTGGAACAACCCAGGGGCTGCTCATGGAATGGGCCGTCAACAAAAACTACGACATCTATCGCCCCAACACCGGCAAGCTTTTACTGCCCGGAGCCGCATCTGGTGGGAAGAGCATCTCCATGCAGTTGGCGAGGAGATTCGGGACCACGTGGAGCTGGCGGTTTACTTCTATCCCAAAGGCGAGGAACCGAAGTATCGGACTACGCTCACACTGTTTAACGCATCGCCTGGAAATCAGCTCGACATTCCGCCCAACACCATCGCGCAAACGGAAAGCTATACGGTTCTGAGAAACCCCGCACGCCTCGAAAACTTCCAGCCGCATATGCACCTTCGAGGGAAGTCGATGCTGATGGAAGCGCTGCTTCCGGACGGCACGCGCCGGACGCTCAGCTACGTGGATCATTTCAACTTCAACTGGATGATTAACTACATCTACGCGGACGACGACGCCCCGGTGTTGCCCAAGGGAACTCTGATCCACGTGGTCGCCGAGCACGACAACACCGCGAATAACAAAAACAATCCGGATCCGAACCAGTGGGTGGGCTGGGGCGATCGGACGGTGGACGAAATGGCGCACGCCTGGGTCAACGTCACCTATATTTCAGAAGAAGACTATCAGGCGTACGTGGCCAAACACCGTCCTGCTCCCGCAGTCGCGCAGAGATAATGTACCGGCTGGCCTTCCCAAGCATTGTAATCCTGGCGGCGGGCGCGGTATTTTTAGGCGCCCAGCAACAGCTCTATATCGAGCCGCCGCACGCTTCCGGCCAGGGAGTCACGCCCGCCTATGAAGGCTGGTTCTCCAACCCCGATGGGAGTTTCAGCATTCTGTTCGGATACTTCAACCGGAATCAAAAGCAGGAGTTGGATATCCCCGTCGGCCCGGATAATCACATCGATCCGGGCGGTCCCGATCAGGGCCAGCCCACCCACTTCCTGACCAGAAGGCGCTGGGGGATGTTTACCATCACCGTGCCCAAGAACTTCGCGGGCAAGCTCACCTGGACGCTGATCGCCAACGGCAAGACGGCGCAGGTTCCCGCCGGTATCGATCCATTATGGGAGCTCAGTCCCTTCAAGGATGCTACCGGCGATACTCCGCCCTTCATCGGCTTCACCCAAGCGGGCCCATTCGTGAACGGCCCCCGCGGTCAGACGCTCTCCGTTTCCGGAAGTACCTCAGACCCGGTTCCGCTGAATCTATGGGTGGCGGACGATGCCAGTGTTATCCCCGGTGCGACTCGTCCCAAAACACCTGCCGTCTCACTGACCTGGAGCAAATTCCGAGGACCCGGTGAGGTTACCTTCGCCAAGGATCGGCCGGCGATCGAGAACGCTCAGGTGCAAGGTGCGGAGAATCCCATCTTCAGCGGCAAAGCATCCACTTCAGCCACCTTCAGCGAGCCGGGCGAGTATGTCTTGCACGTGGTCGCCAACGATTGGACGGGTGACGGCGGCCGCGGTTTTCAGTGCTGTTGGTCCAACGCGCAGGTCAAAGTTTCGATCCGGAAGTAAGGCCGGGGTGCGTCGTATTAGTCTTCGGATTTAGGCGAGGAGACGCTTTGTACCCAGCGCGTTCGCCGGTCCGCTGCGAAGCTACGAATGTCCACGGGGGCACATGCGCTCTCCGTGCTTTCCGCTTTCCAGGGAACGCTCACGGCCGTTGGATCAGCTTCAGGGCTGGGGGCCGAGCGGTCGCCGGCAAGCTTCCGGTTTTCCTTCTTAAGTAGGTAGCAGTACCCCGCCAGGCTGGTCACCCCGGTAAGCATCACGACGTTCAAGACAAGTTGAAGCTGAGCTGGTTCCATAACAGAATCTCCCTGACATCCCCATGATAGGGAGTGAAGAAGTTCGCGCGAATAGGTAAGGGGCTACAAATCCGCGTGGTACCAAATTCCCGCTGATAGCGAAACCCGGGTACTAAGGCGGCCTTCACCTGGGCAAACACTTCTAAAACAGCTCCGATTCCCCGTGGTACAGTTGAGTTAGCAACCTTGGCATCGTCGCATCAGTCCGGTCCGCCGCCCTCGTCCGATCCTGCCCCTATTTACCAACCTTAAGATTAAAGGACCAAGATGAAGAATATTTTTGTAGGAAACCTGAGCTTCGGTGCTACCGAAAGCTCGGTACGATCCCTGTTCGAGGCATACGGAGCCGTGGACCGCGTCAGCATCGTTACGGATCGGGACACCGGCCAGGCAAGAGGATTTGGATTTGTGGAGATGAGCAATAACACCGAAGCGGATCGCGCCATCAACGAACTCAATGGCCATGATCTGGACGGCCGAGCGCTGAACGTTAACGAAGCCCGTCCGAAAACGGATCGTGGAGCGGGCGGCGGCGGCGGTGGCCAGCGGCGAAACAATCGCTGGTAACGTTTTTAGCTACACCAGCATTCAGCAAATAAAAAAGAGGCGTCGACCGCGACGCCTCTTTTCCTTTTGGTGTAGAACCTATGCGCCCAGAGCGGTGCGCAGGGTCTTGTTGCCGGGATTCTCGCGCTCAAAAGCGACCAGAGCGACCCTGAGAGGCGACGTGCGGATATTGCTGTCGCGCCACTGCGGCGTAACAGGCAAGTCGCTGTGGTCGATCTCGCGCCAAGGCTCCCCACTCAAGCTGCGCTGATCGATACGGGCGACGTTGTCTTCGATACGAATTCGAAGATCCTGCGTTTCAAATGTTGCGTTGTCCATATTCTATTGTCCCACTTCGTCCGCTGTCCTACGTAGAAACGATCAGCCTTTGCGGCGGGAGAACTTAGCCCTGGGGGCGAAGGTCCGCACCGCGTGACCGCGCGGCTCGCGCTCTCGCAGATGGGTGGGCGCTGCCTGCCCAGCGTGCCGGGGCTCCTGTTCCAGGCCGGACGGCACCGGGCGGCGTGTCAATTGAAGCTGCAGGAGCTGCTCGATCTTGCGAATCTCGCCGCGCTCACTCCGCGTGCTGAAGGTCGACGCTGTGCCCTTCAGCCCCGCTCGGCCGGTACGGCCCACGCGATGAATAAAGTCCTCGGGAACCTGCGGTAGATCGTAATTGACCACGTGCGCGATGCCCTCGACGTGGACCCCGCGCGCGGCGACGTCGGTAGCTACCAGCACTCGATAGCTGCCTTCCTGGAATCCACGCAGCGCCATGTTGCGCTGGGATTGGGTGCGATCTCCATGAATTGCGGCCGTCTTCGATCCACTGCGCGCGAGCTTCTTCGCCAGGCGGTCCGCGCCGTGTTTCGTGCGGGCGAATACCAGGAACGATCCCCGTTCGTCCTGGAGCATCTTTTCGAGCAGACCGAGCTTGCGGTCCTGCTCGACTTCATAGACGTGCAGGTCGATTTCCGCGGCCGGCTTGGTGGTGGAGCCAACCTCAATCCTGATCGGATTCTTAAGGTGCGCTTTGATCAGCGGCGCAACCGAAGATTCGATGGTCGCGGAACAAAATATGGTCTGACGCGTGGCGGGCAAGAGCGCCAGAATTCGTTTGATAGTAGGAAGGAAGCCCATATCGAGCATCCGGTCTGCTTCGTCCAGGATCAATGTGCGTGCTCCGTCCAGCTTGACGAGTTTGCGCTCCAGGAAATCGGAGAGCCTGCCGGGAGTGGCAATGAGAACTTGCGCACCCCTTCGAATCGCGTTCAATTGAGTTTGCTCGTTCAATCCGCCGACCACTACAGCGGCGCGGATGCCGGTTCCCGCGGCCAGGAGCGAGAAAGCCTCGTTAATCTGGATCGCCAGCTCCCGGGTAGGAGTCAAGATCAGCGCGCTGACGCCCGGCGGAGTATTCTTGTCGCCCAGTTTCTCGAGAAGGGGCAGGAGAAAGGCAAGCGTTTTGCCGGTGCCGGTTTGCGCCGTGATCACGAGATCGTGGCCGGCGAGTTGTTGGGGGATGGCCTTGGATTGTACCGGCGTGGGGTGGACGAATCCATTCCGGGCCAGGTTGGTTTGCAGTGTAGTCGAAAGAGAGAGATCGGGAAAAGTGTTCATTAAGTGTGTTGGAAGCGGGAATCAGCGAGCCAGGCAGGAACTTAAACCAACGGACGGGCGCGGTATGACTTCCGGTACATCCGTAGTATAGCATTTTCAGGCATTTCCCCGCCGGCAAGCGTGGATTTGGGGGTATCTGCTATCCTAGGTTCAGATGCAAGATCGCCACCCCACACTTTCTTCCTACCATTTCAAGCGGGCCAAAACCGACGGCCTGATTGAGGTCCTGAACGAGGGTTCGTACGTCATGGCCGAGTACAGCGAGCGCACCGGTATCGTGAAGTGGCAGCGCGTCGTACTGGCCACTCAGAAGGAAAAGATCGAGAAGTGGCTGTTCGATCACTATCCCGCCCACACCCACAAGGCGAAGGCCGTGGCGCAGGGCAATGCATCCTCGCGGTAGTTTATTTGAAGTGCAGCGGATCCCTCAGGTTCTGTAGCTCCCGGTAATAGTACAGGGCAACCGGCCGCTTCCCTTTGAACCGCAGAAGCTTCAGAAATTCGATTTCCTCCTCGGTGGCGTCGCCGCTCAGCGACTTGTCCCGTAGAAACTGCTCAAAGCCCGGTTCCAGCGTAAACCTGGCTGGCGGCTCCTGCTCCTGAAACTCAAATCTTTTCATACCGCCGGGCGCCAGGCGGCGATTGAGAATCACTTCCATTCCGAACGTTCGCAAATCGATATCCCAAGAGTCAATCATGGGGTCCAGAAAAGAAACGCAATTCTCCAGCGACACGTGGAAGACGTCCGTATCCAGGAAATCCAGAATGGCGACTCGCATTTGCTCGTAGGTGCGGCCGCTGAGCTGGGCCATCAGGCGAAGCCATTCCTCGCTTCGCAATTCCTCTTTGGCGATCGCCTGAGCCACATCCAGAAGTTTTTGCGTGATCAGCCGTTCGAATTCGCCGAACGGTTCTTTTTCGAAAATCCTCTTAACTTCCGGCCGCTTCACCGATTCGCACTTGCGGAGAACCAACTCCCGCGTCTGCTGGAACAAGGGCCTGGGTGGCTGCGTTACCCGCTTCTTTAAATCCTCGTGCCGCTGCGCGTCCGCCAGTTTCGAGAGCTCCCCTGGAGGAAGCTTCAAGAAGTCTCCCATCCGGTCATACAGATCCGTGCGCCCGGGCGCCGGAGGGGCCTTCTTACGCGTAAGAAGCTGAGAAATATAGGATTCAGTGACCTGAGCAGCTGAGGCCAGATCCTTCTGGTCCAACCTTAGTTCATTTAAGCGATGCCGAATGAGCAGCGAGACATCCATAAAGCCCTCGCAAGTTCACCCCTAAAAGTGAACTAGCACCTCCCATTATGCCAGCAACGCGGTTGACTGGCAATTATACTTAACCTATAATAGTTAATATCAAGAGAGAGGCCCTATGCTTGAGTCATATCAGAAATCGACCGGCACCGGTTACACGACCACCGTCGCGCTGCTGGCCGTGGCCTTCATCTTCAGTCCGGCCATCTTGTTCATCTCCTGGCCCGTCGGGTATGCAGCATCTTTCCTGGCCATCGCTTGCAGTATGGTGTGCGCCGGTTGGGCCTGGTTCAACTGGAAAAAGTCGTCGCGGCTCTCGATGCCGTCGATCACCGGCGAAACGGGAAAGTGACCGCATCTCCCTATGACGCAGATCAGTGTTAAATTCACGACGCATGAAATTGAGTTATTGAGCAGCCTGGCTTCGGACCAGTTGTTCCGCCGCGAGTTCATCGATTCGAGACTGCCTGGCTTCCGCTCGAATCCGGGTGATTTGAGTCTGGGGAAAAAGCTGGTCGAACGAATGCGCTTGACCGCGGAGCGGGTCAACAAAGTCCCGGCCTCCAAAAGAAACGGAACTCATGCCGTTTAACCAATTTACCCCGCGCAACTTCACGGTAGACGCGGTCCAGACCTACGCACCCGCGGTCTCCGGCGTCTACGGTATCTCAAACTCACGCGAGTGGATCTATATCGGCGAGACCGACAATATCCAGAGCTCGCTGCTTTCTCACTTACACGAGATCAATACGAGTGTGATGAAGCGGGAACCAAAAGGTTTTGTTTTCGAGATTTGCGACCCGGCCCAAAGGCCGTCGCGCCAGGACCGGCTGATCGGCGAATATGGACCCGCTTGCAACCGGCAGGCTCAGAACTCGTGATGGATCGACAGAAAGAAAGTATTAAAAGGAGCACAAGCATGCAGTTCATTCTCACCGGATTCACGCAGGACATGGCCTTCCGTGTTTTTGCATTCGAACGCATGGGGTCGGATCGCGTCCGGACCAAAGTCGCGGTCAAGGCGGATCTTGCGATGACTCGAAGATACGGCATCCAGATGCAGGAGCTACCTCTCCTGTGCCGGAATCTTCTGGAACGGAGCGATAGCGGCGAGGGGTCGCAGACGTTAACCTTCAGCGAAGACGATATGTGTGTGCACGCCAAGGATCGCGCTTCCGCCAAAGAGGCGGCCGCGAATCGGAGAAAATCGCCGCGCAGGACTCCCAGTGAGAATGTCGGAGCCGCCTGGCGGGGCCACCAGCCGATTGCAGGGGCGCGGGTTCCGGAGGGATCGCGAGGAATCCATGAACAAAAGATTACTGAAACGGCATAAACGTCAGGTTTCGCGAGCCAAGGAAAACGTAAAGCTTTCCGAGCCCGACCTGAGAACCCCGGAGCAGATCAAGGCCGCCCGGGATGCGAGCCGCGCGACGCAGGGACCCGGCCAGGGACCCATCGCCCCAGGCTCGGCGGCATCTTTCCGGAATAGAGCGGCAACCGGAACAGGATCATCGGCGAAAACCGCTTCCGACTGAAGAATCGAGTGAAGTAAAACTATGGCATCCGCGCACTGTCCCAATTGTAGATCGGTCGAGTTCAGGGGCGTCGGCGTTCGGAACGCTCTCGAGAATGCCCTGTCGTGGCTTCTTTCGCCCTACCGCTGCTCGCTTTGCGGCCGGCACTTCTTCCTGTTTCGATGGAGAGCGCCGCTCGAAGGAACGGCGTAGAACCAAGATTCGATAGATTCGCGGCACTATCCTTCTGGCGGGGTTTGCAAGATCGTAGCGCTTTCGATTCCCTCCGCGATCTGGGGCAAGATGCCCAGCTCCCGGTAAATCGGCCGGATCACGCTCCGGATCTCGGGAAGCTTCCAGTAAAACCACACCGCCCCGGCCAGACAGATCGCGCCAGCCCCGATCATGGTCACGGGCACACCGACCCTGGCCGCGACGCCACCGGCCAGCAGACTCCCGATCGGGTTCATCCCCAGGATGGCCAGTGTATAAAAGGACATCACGCGGCCGCGCTTATCGTCGGCGGCGATGGTTTGCAGAATGGTATTGCTGGCGGCCATCTGCTGCATCACGCCGAATCCGGTGACGACCATCAACAGCAGCGAAATAGTCAGGGATCGCGAAAGCCCCAGCACGATCAGCCCGCCTCCGAACAGCGCGGCGCTGATCGCGATTCTCTTCCCCAGGCCGAGAACGGTTCGTCGCAACGCCAGGCCGATGGCGCTGGCCAGCGCGCCCACGCCCGACATGGCCATCAGGAATCCCAGGGTATGCGCACCTCCATGCAGGAGGTCGACGGCCACCACCGGCATCAGCACCGTGTAAGGCATCCCGGTAACGCTCACCACGGCGAGCAATATCAGGATGGAGCGAATGGCCGGCGAGCCCGCCACATATCGCCATCCCTCCGCCAGCTCCTGCACCGCGCTTTTCGCGGCGGCGCGCGGCTTGGCCGGTGCAACCCTCATCGCCATCAGGGAGGCGATCACCGCGATGTAACTGATCCCGTCGATTAAAAAACAAACACCCACTCCGGCCACCGCGACCAGCACTCCGGCGATGGCCGGCCCCACCAGCTTCGCCCCATTCACCATGGACGAGTTCAGGGCAATCGCATTTCCCAGATCGGCCCGATCTTCGATCATCTCAATCACGAAGGCCTGCCGCGCGGGCATGTCAAAGGCGTTAATCAAGCCTTGCAGCAGCGCGAGCCCGATGATCCACCAGAGATTGATCCAGCCGGTAAAGGCCAGGATGGCCAGGGCCAGCGACTGGATCATCGCCAGAACCTGGGTGATTACCAGGACGCGATGGCGATCCCAGCGGTCCAGCCAGACGCCGGCGATGGGCGCCACGAAGAAGGCCGGGATCTGGCCGACGAAGCTGGTGAGTCCCAGGAGGAAGGCGGAATCGGTGAGTTGGTAGACGAGCCAACTGGTGGCAAGCCGGGTCATCCACGTGCCGATGAGAGAAACACTCTGGCCCGCGAAGAATAACCGGTAATTGCGAGATCGCAGGGCGCGCAAAGAGCTGCCCCACGCTACGGTAGATGACATCCCGACAACTTGATTCTAGCGTTGTGCGGGCGGCTATGAGGAGAACGAAGGCTACAGGCGCAGAGCAGATACCAAGGACAGGTTACCGACTAAGGGACATCTCAAGTTTCTCAAGTATCCTGAAGTGTTCAGCGGTCCGAAGAGGTGCATTTGAAAAATACATCTTTTCGGAAAACGGCATTTCGGCACGCCTTTCGAGACTAAATACTCCAGGAGATAGTTTCGTCTGGGATACGTCAGGGGCGACGATCAGTCCGCTGGGCTCGAAAAGAAACGGGTGCTGCATATCCTTTGACACGCTTGCCCCAATTTGTTCGGCGAGAGGCTCCAAGATAGGATTCAACAATGAAAGGTGCGCGTCACTTCGGAAGACGATCTGACTAACAAAGAACTGCCGGTGTATCTGGACACTCGCGCCGTAGTTGGCGTGCATGAAAGCGAGAAAATCCTTTAGAACCTTTTCCGAATCCTCGGTTGATGATCGGGTATCGACGCTCATGCCATTCGAGAAAATCGTGAGTCTGTCGATTCGGATCTGATCCAGTTTCCCTTCCACAAGTTCAACGCCTTTTTGAAAGTCGATCTCTGCAAACGTCTGAGGTGTTTTCGTGAACGAATAACGGTTTGTAATTTGCTTAAGCGTCTCCGTGACAGAAGCCCTTCCAGTCGGATCAAGGGTTTGAAGCTCGAAGAGGGTCACGACGCGAGCGAGCATTATTGCTTTCAAATCCATATTAGGCAGCTTGGCTCACGACGGTCGGAATTAAAGGATAGTACTCAGCGGCTTGCTTTCGCGGAGTTCCGAGTGCGCTCGGCAAAGAAGCTGGGCATTGCGGCTGCGTGAGGTCCATACTAAACAAGTGGATATTTGCGACCTGATAAGTAGGTACTTGTGTCAAAACCCGGCTAACTTGAATCTGCGGGTCCCAGTTAGCCGGCGCCGGATCCACGGTGCTCCACCAGCGTGCCCCAGATCCAAGCCACGCCCTTCTCAATTCGGCATAGCTTCTGCTTGCATCATCGTATTCAAACTCCGTCCCGCAAGACGGACAAATGGTAAAGTTCGCCGGAGCTTCGGTTAGCCGATCATATCCACAAACAGGACAAGTGTACATGTGATCTAAGCCTTTTTGCAGATCGAGTGAAAGTACTGTAATGCCGTTTGGTTCGAGCTCGGAAGAGGCCGACAAATCATGTAGGTGGTTACGTCTCCCTCTTTCGATAACATCCCCAATTCCGCAGTCTTCGGATCAAACCGCACCGACGCACCGTCTTTCGGGCGAACACACTGCAGCGCCCCACCTGATAGCGGGCCTAACAAGAACGCATCGGCAAGCTTCTCATATTCTTCGGCAGTTCTTACGTTGAACTCCTCTCCGTGCCTAATGAAATGGCGGTCCAACTGGTGACGTTGTTTAAAAGGCACAGCAAGTTCACACGCCTGCAGCTCCAACGCCTGATTGTACAATACTCTGGCGGTGAGCGTCATGAAATCAATAAGTTAGAGTCACACTAACGACTGTCATAACATCCACGCGCTCGCTGGCCGATATTGAGGGAGCATCGCGGGACGACAGTGATCCGGGTTCACGATTGACGTGCGGCTGCCGACTATCCCTGATAGGGGAACCGGTTGACCGCCCGGACGCACTCTTCCAGGGCTTCGAGCAGTGTCTTGCCCCAGCCGCAGGGAGTATACGGCGCGACCTTCTGATTGGTCTGCGTGTCGGCTTCGGCGAAGAACAGCAGTGCGGGATCCTTGGGCGTGAAGAATTCCTTCACGGTGATGGTGATGGGAATTTCCCGATCCGGCTCGACCTTGCACATCGAAAAATGATGGACGCGCGCCAGTTGCTCGCTCGGATTCGCCTGTGCGTAAACCCAATCCTGCATTGCTGCCCTCCCGGCTGTATTGACAAAGGGATAAAGAACTCATTATCGTATACGCCGGGTGCGCATGACGCTTACGGTACCCGGGCGTCCAGCCGCGGTAGAATTATTGAGGCTCTGCACCGCGATCCATGTAGAGATGACGGAAAGGGAGACATCATGGCGAAATCACAGAAAACTTCCGTTGGCCGCCGCGGCTTTCTGAAGAACGCAGCGGCTGGAGCAGCGGCCGGAGCAGCGGCGCTGGTGACACCCCCGTTGGCCGAAGCTCAAGCACAAGGGACCAGAAACGGTACCACGCCAAGAGCGGCGGGCGTTCCGGCTCCGACCGAGGCGCAAATCGCCCGCGAAACCGGGAATGTCCGGCCCCCGACCTCGGTCCGGACGATCACGCGGCCCGGCTCGGACTTGATGGTCCAGACCCTTCGCGATCTCGGCATCGAATACGTTGCCGCCAATCCTGGATCGAGTTTCGAAGGCTTGCAGGAATCCTTCATCAACTACGGCAATCCGCCGAACCGGATGCCGGAGTTCATCACCGCGCTGCATGAAGAGTCGGCGGTGACCATGGCGCACGGCTATGCCAAGGCCGAAGGCAAACCCATGCTGGCGCTGCTGCACGGCACCATTGGGATCCAGCACGGAGCCATGTCGGTTTACCAGGCCTACTATGACCGCGTGCCGGTGGTGATGATCGCCGGTAACGACCCGGACTTTATCGCCGCGCATACCGCGCACGATATGGCCGGGATGGTCCGGAGCTATACCAAGTGGGACGCCGAGCCCAAGACCATCGATGAAGCGCTGGTGGCCATCCAGCGCGCCTACAACGAGGCCATCACGCCGCCCATGGGACCCACGCTGGTAGTGATCGGGTCCGAGGTCCAGAAGGACAACGCCCCCAACACGAAGCTTCCGGCTTACAAACCGCCCACGTTCCTGACCATTGACGCCACGCATGCCAGGGAGATCGCAAAAAGCCTGGTGGATGCTCAAAACCCCAGAATCGCGGTGGGACGTCTGCGAACCCCGGAAGGCGTTCAGCGGGCGGTGGAACTGGCCGAGTTGGTGGGAGCATCCACCAGCACGACGGCGACCGGGGGGCCGATGAGCTTCCCGCAGCGTCATCCTCTGTGCGGCCCTGGCGCGGACACCAATTACGATTACACTCTGGGTCTCGAAACGGGCGGCGCACAGGCTTCCATTACCGGTCCGGCGCTGGCGGAAACAGCTGCGACGCGAGACACGGTTCACATCGGCTTCGGTGGCACCGTCCCGGGCGTCGGAAGAGCAGGCGGCGGCAGAGGAGGCCGAGGCCCGGCTTCCGCACCTCCCGTTGAGGCCGATGCCGAGGCGAGCCTTCCATTGATCATCGCAGAAGTGAAGCGCCAGCTGACCGGGGACCAGAAGAACCGGATTCAGGCGCGTATCGCCAAGCACACTGTCGCCAACCACGACGCGCGGGTGGCGGCCATCACCCTGGCGGTCCAAAGTAAGAGAGCGGGATGGAATGCGAGCCCAATCAGCACGGCGCGGCTTTATTCGGAACTCTGGCCGCTGATCATGAATGAAGACTGGTGCCTGTCTTCTCCCAGCAATTTCTCCGGCGGCCATCACGTCCAACTGTGGGATCACGATAAGCC
>Ga0105239_10004799_pt1 | contig 16045 bp, 23 predicted proteins | sample KBSC44metaG_FD_92761 | JGI IMG/M metagenome (GOLD analysis project Ga0105239, IMG submission 92761) | Corn rhizosphere microbial communities from Kellogg Biological Station, Michigan, USA - KBS C4-4 metaG | ecosystem: Host-associated > Plants > Roots > Rhizosphere > Soil | place: Michigan, USA...
CACTGGTATCATCGTTGCCACACACAGGAACACGGCGGCGGTACCCGTAACAGTCACAAATCTCATGGTCATCACTCCTTCTCGACATTTATCCTCGCACGTCGGCTGCCAAGCGCCGCTGCCCGGCGCTTGGGGAGCGAGGATGGCCGATGCCGTGCACACAGGCATCAGCATGTTGCTGCGCCGCTTGCCGATCGTAACACCGTCCCGCTTGCACTGGAAAGGAGGCCGGCGCTTGCTGCTGGCTGGCGCGCTGGGGCTGCTTTCCTTGGGCGTAAGCCCCGCGCAGCAGGCGGATCCCCTCTCCTGGGAAGGCAAACTGAGTTTTCACGCCTCGGCCGCTTACAGTCCGGGGGCTTTGGTGGGTACGGCCGCCTACAGTGGCTTCCTGCAAGAAATCGACTTCCCCAGGGAGTGGGGACAAGGAGCGTCGGGCTATGGCAAGCGCCTGGGCTCGGGACTGGCCTATGCCGGAATGCGTAATACCATTAGCTTCGCTCTCGACACAACCCTGCATGAGGACCCCCGATATTACCGATCGACCGACACCGGCTTCTGGCGCCGCATGAAGCACGCCTTGCGCGGGACCATCCTGACGCGGACAGATTCGGGCGGCGAGACACTGTCCTGGTGGCGGCTGGGAAGCGCCTATGGCGCCACCTATCTTTCAAACCAGTGGTATCCCGACCGCGTCAACACGGTGAAACTGGATCTGACTGAGGGCACGACACAAATCGGCTTCGATTTCCTGGCCAATCTCGGCGCTGAATTCTGGCCGGACGTCAAGAAAAAGGTATTCCGGCGCCAGCCTTAGCCATGACCGTGGGCGGTCACCTGACTGCAGGCGGCCGTCGCCGGTAACGGGCCTGCCGTCTAGCGCTAGCGGCAATCCAGCTTTTCGGTAACGGCCCACAGCGTGCATCAGATTCAGGTGGACTGTAGGAGATTTAAACCATGCTCTGGAGCGTTGCCGTCATTCTGTTTGTCTTATGGGCGCTGGGCATAGCCACCGCCTATACCTTGTCCGGTTTCATCCACCTTTTGCTGGTGCTGGCCATTGTTTGCGTGCTGATTCGCGTGATTCAGGGGCGCTCGCCGGTTCTCTAGATGAAGCCACGAGCCATGCTGACGCGCACCCGAATTCCGCTGTTGGTCCTGCTGAACTTTGTTGGGTTCGGGCCGGCGGCGGTTTACGGCCAGAGTGCGATCCCCACGGTGGATCTCATTCTGCAGCGCATGGCCCAGGCCCGCACCGATAACCAGGCGCACCTACGACCTTATAGCGTCACACGCCATTACCAGTTAGTGGGATCGCAGGAGCAAACTCGTTCCGAGGTCACCGCGGATGTAAGCTTCGTTCCGCCGGCGTTCAAGCAGTTCGTGATTCAAAAATCCAGCGGCATAGGATTGGGCGAGCGCATCGTTCGTCAAATGCTGGAGCACGAAACCGACATTGTGAAAAACAACAGCGCCACCGATATGACCCTGGCCAATTATGATTTTCGCTTCCTGCGCGAGGAGGAACTGAGCGGCCAGCTCTGTTACGTGCTGGAGATGCGTCCGCGGCGTGTCGACAAAATCTTGCTCCGCGGTCAAATCTGGGTCGATTCGATCACCTATTTGCTGCACCGCACCGAGGGCGAACCGGGCAAGGCGCCCTCCTGGTGGCTACGCAACGCGCGCATCGCGTTAGTCTACGGCGATGTCGAGGGGATGTGGCTGCAGACTGCTTCGGAGTCGACTGCCGACGTCCGCTTTCTGGGGCGGCACACCATGCGTTCGCAGGATGTGAGATACCACGTCGGTGAGTTGGTGGCCGCCAACGCGCAACCGGGCCGGTAAATGACTATGTCGATCCAGTGCAAGGTCCCGCGCGCCGCCCGCATCGTCTTGCTGCTACTGCTTTCGACGTCGGTGTTTTACGGCTATTCAGTGCTCACGCACGAAGCCATCGTCGATACGCTATGGGACGCCTCCATCCAGAAAATGCTGTTGCAACGCTTCCCCATGTCGACTCCGGAGGAACTGGAGGAAGCCCACGCCTACGTTTACGGCGGCTGCATTATCCAGGACATGGGTTATTACCCGTTCAGCAGCAAGCTGTTCAGTGATTTGACGCATTACGTCCGCAGCGGCGATTTCGTGGTCGCACTCATCCGCGAAGCGCAGGACTTGAATGAGTACGCTTTTGCGCTGGGTGCGCTGGCCCATTACGCCGCCGATAATAACGGTCACCGGCTAGGCACCAACGTCGCCGTGCCGGTGCTCTATCCCGATCTCCGCCGCGAGTTTGGACAGAGCGTGACCTACTGGGACAATCCCCTCTCGCACATCCGCACCGAGTTCGGCTTTGACGTGCTCCAGGTCGCCCAAGGACGCTACGCGAACGACCAATTCCGCAAGTTTATCGGCTTCAAAGTCAGCAAGCCGGTGCTGGAGCGCGCGTTCCTCGACACCTACGGCCTCGAAATGAAAGACGTCTTCAAGAGCCTGGATCTGGCCTTGGGAACCTACCGCTATAGCACCAGCAGCATCATTCCGGGCATGACGAAAGTGGCCTGGGAGCTCAAGAAAGATGTCTTCATCAAGGAAATCCCCGGCATTACCAGGAAGAAATTCCTCTACAATCTCTCGCGGTCGAGCTATGAAAAAGATTTTGGAAAAATGTATCAGCGCCCGGGATTTAAGACGCGGCTAGTGTCGTGGTTTCTGCGAATTGTTCCCAAGTCCGGTCCGTTCAAGGGACTGGCGTTCAAAGCGCCGACGCCCGAAGTAGAAAAGATGTTTATGGCCAGCTTCAACGCTACTGTCGACAACGATCGTCTCCTGCTGGCGGACGTGGCGGCCGGCCGTTTTGAAATGCTGACCAACGAGAATATCGACATCGGCGCGCCCACTGTGGCCGGGAAATACCTGGGGGCCGATCTGGCTTACGACAAGCTCTTGGACAAGCTCGCGGAGCATAAGTTTGTCGCCGTCTCGGCGGACCTGCGCAGCAACATCCTGGATTACTACAAGGACCGCAAGCCGCCGCTCGCGCCGGCGACGCCCAAAGTCACCGCAGCCTGGGACAAAGTCATGGAGCAGCGCACGCAGCTCGAGCAACTCCAGCCGCAAACGGCAGGGACGCAGTGAAGTCCCGTCGCTGGACGATTCTAGTCAGTGCACTTATGATTCTGGCAGGGCGCTCGGAGGCCCAGTTGCTCACGGCAGTGGCGGAGGATGCCGCGATTACGCCGGTTGCCGGGGACGAACCGTTGCTGACCCCAAGGCTGTTACTGCACCGCATCGCCACTGACCAGAAACCGATATGGATGTTTCCGGTCCATGCGGCCCAAGGAAAGAACTGGAAGCCGACCCTGGCCGTCATCGGGATCACGGCAGGACTGATTGCCCTCGACCCTAGCGATACCCCTTTTTTCCAACGCGCGTCCTACCAGCAGAACCCGGCCGTGCGTGGCATCGGCCACGTTCTGAGCGGCACCAGCACCGGCCTGTTCATCGCCGCCGTGCCCGTTACTTTTTACATTGCCGGGCTGATCGATCACGATTCTTATGGCAGTAACACCGCGTTGCTCGCGGGCGAGGCAGTGTTCGACGCGGCATTGGTCACGATGGTCCTCAAAGACATCGATCGGCGGCTGACGCCCGGCCAAGTGGGACCGGACGGCAGTTATTCCGACACCTGGTTCCAGAATCCGCAGCGCAGCGCCGGAGGCTTTGGCAGTTTTCCTTCGGGCCACACTGTGGCGGCCTTCTCGGTAGCCACGGTGTTTGCGGAACGCTACCGGTCGCATCGCTGGGTCCCCTGGGTCGCTTACGGACTAGCAGGTGTGGTAGGGTTATCGCGATTGAACGTGCAGGCCCATTTTCCGTCTGACATTTTCCTGGGCGCCGCCCTGGGATATTCCATCAGCCACTTTGTTGTGCTGCGCAAGCTGGTCACGCGCGCGCCGTGACAGGAACCTATCATGACCAAGAGCGAACTGAAGAAGTTCAAGACCACCCTCGCTGCCCGCGAAAGCGAACTCGAAGGACTCATCCGCAACCGCGAAGCGGCGGCGATTGAGACTAGCGCCGACGCCCTCGACCAAATCCAGCACGCCGTTGAGCGGGAACTGGCATTAGGGACCCTGGCGCGCGAATCCTCTGGCTTGCGCGAGACGCGGGCCGCGCTGCGCCGTGTCGATGATGGCAGCTTCGGGATCTGCATGGATTGCGAAGAAGAAATCAACTTGAAGCGGCTGGCCGCGGTCCCTTGGGCGGCGCGCTGCATTGCCTGCCAGGAACGCGCGGATCGCGAAGGTGCTGCTACCGAGTCCGTCGACGAGCCGTCACAGGCTGAAGCCGCCTGAGCTGACCGCAGGCGGTCAAATGACCACCCACGGTTGAGTATAAAATCCCGATTCCTCGCCTTTGCAACGTTCCCGGGATCGGCGCGGCACGTGCCCTAGAGGAAGCATGAAACGGGTAAACCGATTGAAACTACTTCTCCTAGCGGCCGTGGCCATAGCTCCACTATTGGCCAAGGATAACGAGCCAACTAAACGATTGAATGACGCCACCGTGGTGTTCACAGAGATCATGGCGGCCCCGGATAAAGGCATTCCACAGGAGCTGATTGAACATGCCCATTGCATTGTGATCGTCCCCGATCTTAAGACCGCGGGCTTCATCGTGGGCGGGAAATACGGCAAGGGATACCTCTCCTGCCGCAGCAAAGTGGGACCGGGCTGGTCCGCGCCGGCCACCGTCCGCATTGAAGGCGGCAGCGTAGGATTTCAAATCGGAGCGTCTTCGACAGATTTGATCATGCTGGTGATGAATGAGCGCGGAGCCGACAAATTGCTCTCGAGCAAATTCACGCTGGGCGCGGAAGGCTCCGTCGCAGCCGGACCCGTGGGACGCACGGCCACCGCGCAGACCGACGCGCAACTGCACGCCGAGGTTCTTTCATGGTCGCGCACCCAAGGCCTGTTCGCCGGCGTGGCTCTCGAAGGAGCGACGTTGCGCCAGGATCTGGACGACAACGCCAATATTTACGGCCAACGCCTGGAGAACCGTGCGATCGTCAGCAGCCGCAGACGGATGCCGCCGGCCGCTTCGAAATTGGTGATCGTGCTGAACCGCTATTCGCCGCGCGAAGAAAAACGCGCACAGGACTAACTTTATGAAACAATCACTAACCGTATTGCTGATGACGTGCGGGATGTTATCCGCGCAGACTCCTGCCCAGGAACGACGGGAGAATTCAGACCGCACCGCCGCGGGGCTCACGCCCATTTACCGCGTCACCGTGACGGAACGCACCACCAAGGCCATCAGCTACCGCAATCGCAGCGGTGCCACGAAGATCGACTTCGCCGGTACCGCCCTGGTACCCGCCGCCCATGGCGAGGCCAAGGTCGAAAGCAAAAAAGGCTACATCGAAATCGAAGTGGAATTCCGCAATCTTCCGGAAGCCGCCCAGTTCGGCGCCGAGTATCTCACGTACGTATTGTGGGCCATCACGCCGGAAGGCCGCGCCTCCAATCTGGGCGAAATTCTGCGCAGTGGAACCAGCGGCAAGCTGGACGTCACCACCGAACTGCAAGCGTTCGGCCTGGTGGTGACCGCCGAGCCCTACTTCGCCGTATCACGCCCCAGCGACGTGGTGGTGATGGAAAACGTTGTTCGCCCCGACACCGTGGGAAAAATCGAGCTGATCGACGCCAAATACGAATTGCTCGAGCGCGGTCAATATGAGCATTTGGCGAATGTGTTGGACCTGAAAGTGAACCGTAAGATGCCGCTGGAACTATACGAAGCCCGTAACGCGATCCAGATCGCCCGTTCGAGTGGCGCAGACCGTTACGCGGCCGACACCTTTAAAAAAGCCGAAGCCGACCTGAAGCAGGCCGAGACCTACCATGCGCGCAACGCCGGCGCCAAGCCCGTCACTATGACCGCACGGCACGCCGTGCAGACCGCGGAAGACGCTCGTGCCATCGCGGTGAAGCGTCAGGATGACGAACTGTTGGCTGCCGAACGCCAGGCCGCCGCCGACCGTGAAGCCACCGCCCAAAGCGGACGCGCGGCTGCTGAATCGGAAACCAGCCGGGTCACTCGCGAAGCCGCCGAAGCGCGCTTGCGAGCAGCGAATGAAGCCGCACGCCTGAAACGCGACAACGACGCGCAATCGGCGGACGCCCGCGCCGAAGCTGATCGCTTACGTCGCGACAACGACGTCCAGCGCACGGCTGCGCTTGCCGAAGCCGATCGCCTCAAACAGCAAATCGACGCCCAAAGAGCGTCTGCGCAGTCTGAAGCAGATCGCTTGAAACAGGAGAGCGATGCGAAACTGGCCGCCGCCCAGAGCGATCTGGATCGTGCAGCCCGCGACCGCGCGCAAGCCGAAGCGGACAAAGCCGAATTGCGAGCCAAGCTCTTGCTGCAGTTCAACGCGATTCTGCAAACCCGCGACACCGCCCGCGGCCTAATCGTGAACTTATCGGACGTGCTGTTCGACACCGCCAAGTTCTCGTTACGCCCGGAAGCTCGCGAGAAACTCGCTAAAGTGGCCGGAATCGTCTCGGGACACCCCGGACTGCGCCTGGACGTCGAAGGCCATACGGATAACGTCGGCGGCGACGCCTACAATCAAAACCTCTCCGAGCAGCGCGGTTCTTCGGTGCGCGATTACCTGACCCAGCAAGGCATGCAGCAAGGATCGGTATCGACCAGAGGCTTCGGCAAGACGCAGCCCATCGCCACTAACGATACCGCGGCCGGGCGCCAGCAGAACCGGCGCGTGGAACTGGTGATCTCGGGCGAGATCATTGGCGTCGAAATCGGCGTGCCGCTCGCCCTAAGGTAGTGTTGTTTTGATCACACCTGGAACCATATTGGTGCAAAAGGGTACGATCCTGCCGCCAGCCTTCCGGCCTGGCAGCGAGTTGTACCCGAACGCTTGGGTAGCCGTGAAGAGCAGTCTCGATCCCCACGATCTCGAAAAAGAATTCGCGGCGCTGGGATGGACGTTTCTCTATATGGCCGGAAAGGTCAAAGCGACCGCCTTCGGATTCGACCGGCGAAAGTCGATGGACAAAGCGCTCGCACGCCTCATCGGCGGTGCAATCCGCCAAAAGTGCAACTGCCTGGAGATTGATGAAGTGTCCATGCGTTCGTTTTTAGGAGTGCCCGGGGTAAGCGTCTCCGCCCACACCCGGCACATTCAAAGAGGGATGATATTTTCGGGCGTCGACACCCCGCATCAGCCTGCTCCCCCGGACGCAGCGACCACCCCGGCCGTGGCCCTGCCATAACTCTCGCGAAACGCCCGGGCCTGGCTGGCCAGCGGCTCGCGCAGTTCGGTTGCGTCGCTGCATTCGCCGTGCTCGACCGGCGCGTGATCCTTTTCCAAGATATAAATCAACCGTTCGCCGGCCATCGAAAATCGCACGGCGTCGGCGCCGGCATCGTCGGGAAAGTGACCGCAGCGTCCCCGGGCGTAACCGCAGTTGCACGTTTCCCGCTGAACCCCTTCCGGAGGCTCCCAGGTACTTCCAGCCGTGCACTCGCCCGCCCAGGCATTGCCCAGTGGCAATCGAGGGGCCGGATCCCAGCCTCCGGCATCGAGGCGCCGCGACGGTTTGAAATAGGGGCAAGCCAAAGCGGTATCCTAACAGATAAGTGACGCCGCGCATCCAACTTCTGGAAGAAATTCTCGCTCAGGACCCATCCAGCAAACTTGCTCGTTACGGTTTAGCGATGGAATACGTCAACACTGGCGAATGGGCGCGCGCGATCCCGGAATTCGAAGCCGTGCTCAAAACCGATCCGGCTTATTCGGCGGCTTATTATCACGGCGGCCAAACTCTAGAAAAAATGGGCCGTCTGGACGACGCGCGCGAGTTCTACCGTCGCGGGATCGCCGCCACTCGCGACCCGCATGCGTTGGGCGAGCTCGAAGCCGCGCTCAGTATACTAGGGGATTAAACTTTCACTAAGAGGCTGTTGTGCCCCGCATTTCATATCTGCTCCTGAGTTTGCTCGCCGCCGCACTGCCTGCCCTGCCGCAAGCTCAAAGCAAGACCCAGCCTCAGCCCAAAGCGCCGATCCGCCGGGCCGTGGATACTCAGAACCAGCTCGATAGCAATGAAGCTTTGTTCACCGTGCTCGCGGCCATCAACGCCGCAGGCTACGACGACCAGATCGACGCCGCCTCCACCCACGTCTTCCGCCACGCGCTGCGCACCGAAATCGGCGCTCGCAACCTGGACAGCGTGTTTCAGCTCAATCGCTTCTTTCGCGATCACAAACTGCCGAATCCTAGCGGTGAGCTAAGCCGCTATATCTCCTATGCCCTGCTCATCAACGGCCCGCCCGACTTTGATTATCGCGATCCCGACATGGTGCGCCCGCCCGACGCTTCCTCAGTGGAAGGCCTGTCGCCGCTGCTGGCCGCGTTCTACCGGGAAGCCAACCTGGCCGATGCCTGGCAGCGCGCGCAGCCTTTCTATGACCAGATGATCGAGCAGTATCACGAGCCCGTCGCCCGCGCCATCCTGCTGGTGAACGCTTACGCACGCAACACCACCAGCGGTTATCTCGGGCGTCGCTTCCAGATTTACGTGGACCTGCTGGGAGCGCCCAACCAAGTCCAATCGCGCAGCTTCGGGGACGAATCATTCGTGGTGGTCACACCCTCGCCGGAGCCACAGATCGATGGCATCCGCCACGCCTATCTGCACTATCTGATCGATCCCCTGGGACTCAAGTTCTCCGAAGACATCAACAAAAAACACGCCTTGGGCGATTACGCACAGGGCGCCGGCGCGCTCGAGGACCACTACAAAACGGAATTCGTAGACCTGGCCACCGAGAGCCTGATCAAAGCCATCGAAAGCCGTCTGGACCGTAAACCCGCAGAAGCCGAACAGGCTATGAAAGAAGGTTTCGTGTTGGCCCCGGCGCTCGCCGAACAGCTCGCGATTTACGAAAACCAGGAAGTAGCCCTGCGCTTATATTTTCCCAATCTGTTCGCCGGCCTCGATTTCAAGCGCGAAGAACAGCGCCTGGCCAACATCGAGTTTGTGTCTTCGAAGACCAACCGCACCGTGCGGCCCGCCCAAACCGTGAAGCCTCCGGAATTAACCGGAGCCGCCAAGACCCTGGCTGAGGGGGACCAAGCCTACACCGACCGCGATCTCGACCGCGCCAAGCTGACCTACCTGCGGGTGCTGGAGCAGACCACCGAACAATCCTGGCACGCAAAAGCGTATTATGGTTTAGCGCGGGTGGCTGTGCTGCAGAAGGACCCCGAGACGGGTGATCGCCTGTTCCGTAAGGTTCTCGAACTGGAGCCGGACGCCGAAACCAAATCCTGGAGTTTGCTGTATCTGGCGCGTCTGGCTGATTCGCAGGGCGACCGCGATCAGGCGGTCGAGAATTATAAGGCGGCCCTCGCGGTCCCAGATGCACCGGAGTCCGTTCGTCAAGCGGCCCAAAAAGGCGTCGCTGAAGCCTTCAGAAATGAAGCTTCAAAAAAATAGTGAGGAGTAAAGGAATGAAGACGAAGTTTATGATGGTTGGCCTGCTGGCCGCGGGCAGCCTATTGATGGGACAGAAGGTGAAATCGCCCAAGGAAGCCGAGGCCGTGCAGGCGGTTTTAAACGCCACCACTCCGGATCAAAAGATCGGCGCCGTCGACAATCTCCTTTCCAAGTTCAAGGACACCGAGTTCAAGGCCGTCGTTTTGGAAATGGCCGGGGAAGCCTATCAGCAAAAGGGTGATTCGGCGAACGCCATCGTTTATGGAAATCGCGCTCTCGAAGCCGACCCTAAGAACTTCCAGGCGATGCTGCTGGTGGCCGGACAACTCGCGCAGATCACCAAGGAATTCGATCTGGATAAAGACGAAAAATTGAAACGTGCCAAAAAACTAGCCGACGATGCGATCGCAGCAGTCAACGCGGCGGTGAAGCCCAATCCCAAGCTCACCGACGAACAGTGGACCGGCATCCAGAAAGATCTGGTAGCGCAAGGCCACGAGACTCTGGGTGTGATTGCCAGTATCGACAAGCACTGGGACGCTTCCATCACAGAGTTCAAGATGGCGATCGACAATGCAGCCAATCCGGAAATAACTACTATGGTCCGGCTGGCGGCGGCTTATAACAACGACAAGAAATACGATGAGGCTACAGCCACGGCAGACCGGGTTCTGGCCACTCCGGGCGCTCCCGATAACCTCAAGAAAATTGCTACGGACGAGAAGGCGCGCGCCGCCAAAGGGAAAGCTACCAAGTAATCCGGGGCTCGCACAGCATATCCATGAGCGCGGACCTGGGGATTCTCGAGAAAGCACTAGGTCACAGCTTTCGCGATCGCGAATTACTGGAACGCGCGCTCACGCATAAGTCCAAGGTCTATGAGAAATCGGCAGAAGGTCAGACTGCGGCCGATAACGAGCAGCTAGAATTCCTGGGCGACGCGATTCTGGGATTCGCGGTGAGCGAGTCGCTGGTCCGGCGCTTCCCGTCGTTCCCCGAGGGACGACTTTCAAAATTGAAAGCTCACTTGGTGAGCGCTGCCCATCTATACGCAGTAGCGCAGAGCCTGCAGCTCGGGGACTATCTGTTGCTCGGCCGCGGTGAAGAAATGAGCGGAGGGCGCGAGAAGAAAGCCTTGCTTTCCGACGCCGTCGAAGCCCTGATCGCCGCGCTGTACCTGGAAGCCGGACTGGAAGCTACCCGCCAATTCTTAGAGCGGCGCGTAATCGGCGCCTTCGATCTCCCCGAAGATGGCGTTGCCAGCGCCGTGACAGATCATAAAAGCGCCCTGCAGGAAATGGCGCAGGCACTGAAACTCCCCCCGCCGCGCTATTTGATCGTGACCGAAGACGGCCCCGAACACTCCAAGACTTTCACGGTAGAAGTTCGCGTAGGCAAAGATTGGGTGAGCCAAGCCCAGGGGTTGTCGAAAAAAAGCGCCGGCCAGAAAGCCGCACAGCAGGTGCTTCAGCAGCTATCTGAATGGGGCCGTTAGTCAACCGCCCCTCTCCAGGTATTCCCCTTCTCATCCCGCAAAGTGACCACCAGCCCGCTGGAAATCCCAGTGAGCGTCTTCCCCTTGCCATCCCGAAATCGATAAACGATCGAATTGTCAGCGATCGACTCCGCCGATCCCAGCCAAATGTTCCCGTACTCATCCTTCAGCTTGATGAAATCCCCGTGTCCGTAGCCCGACACTCGGGTCTTAGTCTTTTCTTCCTGAAGGTTGAAGAACCCGCCTGCCTGCCGATTTCTCTTCCGCGTACTGGTGACCATTTGGTACTCCCGAGTACGATTGTGCGCCAAGTACCATGCCGTTGCGATAAGGCGAAAGATGAAGGTTGCCCTGTGTGTTTATCCTAGAACTTATGCGCGCCCTCTTGCAGCGAGTCAGCCAGGCACGGGTAACCGTTGGCGGTTCCGTGGTGGGCGAGATCGGCTCAGGCCTCCTGATCCTGCTCGGCGTCGCCAAACCCGACACCGCCGGGAACGCCGAATTTCTGGTCGACAAAATCTTGAATTTGCGTATCTTCCCCGATCCCGCCGGAAAAATGAATCTAAGTCTGCTGGATACTCGCGGCGAGTTGCTAGTGGTCTCCCAATTCACCCTCTTCGGCGACTGCCGCAAAGGCCGCCGCCCCAGCTTCGACGCCGCCGCTCCGGCCGAGCAAGCCCGTGCGCTGTATGAATCGTTCGTCGAATCCGCACGCCGCAGCGGTGTGCGTGTTGAGACGGGAGTGTTCCAGGCCCACATGGATGTCGCCCTGGTCAACGACGGCCCGGTGACACTAATGCTGGAGAGCGAAACCGCTTCCTTGCTACCCTTGTCACAGTGATCCTCGGTTCCGGTGTTGACCTCTGTGAAGTCCCCCGCATCGAAGCCGCCGTCGCGCGCTACGGCCGGCGCTTCCTCGACCGCATTTACACGCCCCGCGAAATCGCCTACGCCGACCGCAAGGCCAACCGCTTCGAGCGCTACGCCGCCCGTTTCGCCGCCAAAGAGGCCGGCATGAAAGCGCTCGGTACCGGCTGGCACGGCGTCGCCTGGCGCGACTTCGAAGTCGTGAATCTCCCTTCCGGCCGCCCTACACTGAACTTTCATGGCAGGGCCGCGGAAATCGCTGCCAAGCTGGGCGTCAAACACGTGGCTCTCTCCATCACGCACACCAAGGAACAAGCGCTCGCCATGGTGATCCTGGAGAATGAAGGATGACTATCCGTGTGGAGACCAGCAGCCCCCACGTTTACCAGGTGACTGTTGAGACCGGCTCGACCACCCAGCACACTGTAACGGTGACGTCCGAATACTGGCAGCGGTTGACCGGCGGCCGCGTCCCGGTGGAAACCTTGATCGAGAAATCGTTTGAATTTCTTCTCGAACGCGAAAGCAATACCAGCATTCTGCGTTCCTTCGATCTGCCGGTCATCCAGCGCTATTTTCCAGAGTACGAACGCGCCATCGGTACGCTCCTTGCGTAATCACTTCCCTCGAACCAAATCGCCAAACGTCCGCAGGTCGCTCGGGTCAACGTCAGACACCGCCCAGTAGCTCATATTGTTTTGCATCCAGTGGAGCAGATGATAGCCGCCGGAGTCGCGGAGTTCCGGCTTCGAATCGGCTCCCACCGACGGCGACACGTACAAGCTGACAATATGCTGCCTCCTCCGGTACACGATCGCAGCGGCCGGCTGCTGATGAATCACCTCCAGACGCCCTCCGAGAAGAAGGAAGTCTTCCTTCGTAAGATCCGGAACCGGCGGCGAGAAATTGATCTTGCCCTGAAACCAGGGTTTCACCGTGTGCTGATCCGTGCTGAGCACATCGACTTGATGCATGGGCTGGAGCGCGCGCAAATGATTGTCCAGAATCTCCGCGCCGACCGCGTCCGCTCCATTGCCATTCCGCAGCATAGGAATGGCAACCACTAGCACCGCCACGGCAAGGGCGGCGGCCATCACCGAGGCATTGAGCCAGTTCCAACTCCAAAAACGAAATTTCGATTTGTGCTCTTGCGGAAACTGGGCCGCAAGTTTCCGCTCCAGCGCGGTTCCCGGCGCATATCCCAAATCCGCCGCTACGATTTCTTCATGCAGACTCTCCAGTGCCGCGTACTGTGCCGCACACGCGCGGCATTCCGCCAAATGAAGATCGATGTTGGCGGAGCCTGCCATGTCGAGCTCATTATCCAGCCGGGCGTGCAACAGCGGTCCGGCCTCACGGCAATTCATGCTGAAACCTCCTTGGCTCCGCCCAGTTCCACCAACAAGAGGTTGCGCGCCCGCGACAGCCTGGACATCACCGTCCCCATGGGAATGCTCAGCACGGAAGCGATCTCCTTATAGGACAGACCTTCAATCTCGCGTAAGACAATCACTTCACGGAATTCAGGCTCCAGATGCGAGATCGCTTCGCGCACCTGTTTGCGGCGCGTGCTTTCAAGCAACCCACGCTCCGGATTAGGCGTATGGTCTGCGGGCTCGTGGATTTGGTCCTCCAAACTCACCACCGACCGAGATTTATAGCGCCGTAAAAAATCCAACGCCGTATTCCGGACAATCGACAGCATCCACACCCGCGAGTCGCCGCCGCGGAAGCTCTCTTGCGCTTTGTAGGCCTTCAAGAAGGAATCCTGCACGATGTCCTCGGCATCCTGATCGTTGCGCACCAACCAGCGCGCCAGGTTATACGCGGCTCGCATATGCGGCCACATGGTCAGTTCGAAACTTCTGACCTTGGTATCCACGGCATCCTTTCAAAAGCGGAAGTTCTTTCCAGTTTCGCGTATATGAAGAGCCCATAAAAGCCCGCCCTACTGCATAGACGCGGCACCTACCTGTTTTATTCCCGCGTGTCCGGCCGGGAATAAATTTGCTGCGTGTACTGTCTATCGGGACGAACGCGGCGCTCATGCCGCCACCGAAAGGAATCAACCATGATTGAAACTAAAGACCCCGGCCTCCTCACACGCGACATCGACCGGCGCGGCTTCCTGAAATGCATGCAGTGGGCGGGCGCGGGCGTCGTGTGGAGCTTCGCCGGCGGCATACCGGCATCCCGCCTGCTAGGCGCTCAACCCGCAAAGGCTCGCTCCGAAGACTTCGCTTTTGTACAAATTAGCGACAGCCACATCGGCTTCGACAAAGCGGCGAATCCAGATGTCACTGCAACCTTCCAGGCCGCGGTGGACAAAATCAACGCGCTCGACCGGCAGCCCGATTTCATCCTTCACACTGGCGATCTGTCGCATCTGGCAAAGGCCAGTGAGTTCGACACCTTGGACCAGTTACTTCACGGTATGCGCCAGAAGCAGATGTTCTTTGTCCCGGGTGAGCATGATTTATTGGGCGACGACGGCAAACAATACTTCGAACGCTTCGGCAAAGGCGCCGAGGGCCGCGGCTGGCAGAGCTTCGATCACAAAGGAGTCCATTTCGTCGGCCTGAACAACGCCGCGCAGATCGAAGGCTTGGGCGCTATAGGAGACCAACAGATGGGGTGGCTCAAGAACGACGTGGCTAAGCTTGGGGCCAGCACTCCCATCGTAGTTTTCGCCCATATTCCTCTGTGGGCCGCCTATCCGGAATGGGGCTGGGCCACGAAAGACAGCGCGCAGGCCCTCGATATGCTCAAGCGCTTCGGCTCGGTGACCGTTCTCAACGGGCACATCCATCAGGTGATGCAGAAAGTGGAAGGCAACGTAACATTCCACGCCGCGATGTCGACGGCATTCCCGCAGCCCACGCCCGGCAGCGCCGCCTCCGCCGGACCCATGAAAGTACCCGCGGAAAAGCTTCGCGAAGTGCTGGGGATCCGCAACGTCAATTTCATGGCCGGATCGCACGCCTTAGCCGTGGTCGATTCCCCGCTGAGCGCCGCCTAGATACTCATATGCGATACAACTGGACGCTTACGATTCTTAGCGGCGTTGTCTGGACAACCGTGGCGCTCGCTGCTTCACTCAAGGACCCGGTGCGCGGCCGCGACGCTTTCGATAAGCGCTGCACCGGGTGCCACACGCTCGATAAGATCAAGGTCGGACCGCCCCTGCGCGGCGTATACGGCCGCACTGCGGGGAAGGATCCGCAATTTGCCTACTCGGACGCAGTGAAGGCCGCACCGGTCGAGTGGGATGAAGCAACGCTCGACCGCTGGCTTACCAATACCGAGAGCGTCATCCCCGGTAATGACATGGCGTTTCGATTGAATGATCCAGCTGACCGGGCGAACATTATCGCCTACCTGCGGCAGCTTTCGGCTAAGTGAGGAGGACACAGTGATCAAAAAACTTCTCCTTGCAGCCGGCGCGGTTGCTATCGCCGCCGCGGGCGGCTCGCTGCTTCATCCCTTCGGGAGGCCCGCCGCTCCCGGCGCCAATCATCCCATCCTCCGTGATGCGCAGATCGATCCCGCGACGCTCGCCATACTCCGGCGAGCTTGCCAGAATTGCCACTCGCAACAAACCGAGTGGCCCTGGTACAGTCACATCGCGCCCGTATCCTGGCTGATCGCCCGCGACGTTCAGCAAGCCCGCTCGCACATGAATTTGTCGCAATGGCAGAACTACTCCGCCGATGACCGCCTGCAATTGCTGAGCGCGATCGGCAGCGCCGTCAGAAACCGGAAGATGCCGGTGCAACGGTATGTGCTATTGCATCCCGAAGCCCGGCTCACCGATAGCGAGCGCCAGCAGATTTACCGTTGGACGCGCGCCGAGCGAAGCCGCCTAAGTCTATTGCACTCGACCACTAGCCTGAACGGTCAGATCCACTTTGTCGCTTACCTTCAGTAAGAAATTGCTCGGGTTCTTCATGCCCCACTGCACGTAAGGAATCACGAAACCGGTGGAGGCGGCCACCTCGCCGTTCTTGACCTCCGCGCGGAAGTGAAGGGTTAGCTCGTGAGGCGCGCCATGGATTAGAAAGTTCCCATGAAGGTCGATCTGCGATTCGCCGCGCAGCGCCAGTTCCCCGCTGACATGATCCGGCGTAAAGACGGCTTCAGGATAGCGCGC